>JAEEGL013571830.1_pt1 | contig 14165 bp, 13 predicted proteins | sample 9134231 | NCBI WGS metagenome assembly JAEEGL01 (sample SAMN16246548, study PRJNA631951) | gut metagenome | biome: gut microbiome; feature: rumen; material: fiber-attached | host: Bos | place: Iran: Karaj | collected 2018-10 | reverse complement strand
TCAGTCAAAATCTCGTTGCACCAGCCTGGAGCAATGCAAAGGATGTAAAAAAACAGTGTGATAAACCGAATGGTTTTATTCTTTATAGTATAGTTGGCAATATGTTGTAGCGAAACAAGAGAAACCAAATATATGATACTCTGAAAAACAGTCATGGCCGTAGGCATCCCCGACTCGCCAAACAACTTGATGAAAGCCTGGCACAAAAGAGGATAAACAGGCGTACGCAAGCAATCAATCTTACCATCAAGAATATTCTGTCCCGCAAGGATATAATACTCCGTGTCAAAACTATTAAGTGCCGGAGTGAGGTTGTAGAGGGTCAGGATAAGGATGGCGACCATCCAGAAGATAATTGACTGTGAATGAGAGATTGTCTTCATTGCCTCCATTTTTCAATAGTTTTCATGTTTTTATCCCACCATTTGCAGAAACGCAGACATATGTCGTAAAGTTTTGCTGTAGATCGACGTTGGTGTAGTTTGTGGATTTCGTCAAGCACTTTCATGTCAGGCTTTAGCTGAGGCGGAATATAGGTGTTAAGGATATCTTCCCGTTCTTTTATCTGGCGTTCGCTCCATTGGGAGCTGATACCAGAATTGTCATAATTGACAATGGTTTGATGAATGTGTTGGAATCTTAACCCTCGGCATACCGCTTCCATGCAATATGCCCAGTCTCCGGCAATCAGGTATTTTTCGTCGTAGGGATAACCGTCAAATACCTGTCGTTTGAAGAATGTGGCTTGATGGTTTATAACATTATGTATAAAGTAGTTAAGTGTTATTGTGTCAGGATAATGTTTATCAATTGTCGATCCGTCTGGATAGTGGAGAAGAGCATCTCCATAGTTGATGTCAGCATCAAAGTTGTATAGAAACAGTTTCTCAAGTGTGGTTTCTTCAAAAAGCGTATCGCCGCTGTTCAGTATTTGTATATACTCGCCTTGTGCGTGTGCAATACCCTTATTGATTGCATTATAAATGCCTTTGTCTGGCTCAGAAACCCAAAATGAAAAATGGTCTGCGTTTTGCTCTATTAATTCACGGCTGCCATCAGTGCTGCCACCATCAATGACAATCCATTCGAAATCTGTGAATGTCTGGCAGATAACACTCTCTAGGGTATTTCGTAAACCGTCAAGGTTGTTGCGGTTGATGGTAATAATGGAAAGTTTCATTTAGATCTCAGCTTTTCAATTAACCTTACAATTTTTTCCATCCTTATGACGCGTTTTTCAGCTCGCGACATAATTGAATGGTAGGAACGGTGGCTTGCAATGTGTTTCTTACGTTCGTCGATCATTCGTAGTCGTTCAAGGTCTGGAATAATGTAGCTGGGAATATACTCTTCGATTACTCGTTTTCTCTCAGCAAGATGTGATTCATTAAGGTGTGTACTGATACCGTCTTGTGGGAAATGGGTAATGCAGATTGGCAAATGTAAGAACTTGTATCCTTCGGTTAATAGTTGGATATATAGTGCCCAGTCGGAACAAATACGAAAGTTTTCATTATATTGGTGAGTCTTGAATATTTCACTCTTGTAAAAAGTTGCCTGATGACAAAGTGTGTCTGTATAGAAATAATACAGGCTTAGCGAATCGGGTTTCTGGACCAATTGTGTTCCTCGGGTATCAGACCAATAGTACATAGCATCTCCATAAATAATGTCTGCATCGTGTGGGGAATCGAAGACTTTAGTCAAAACGTCGTTGTCAAAAAACCAATCTCCACTATTAAGGAAAAGGAACCAGTCGCCTTTTGCTTGTTTGATCCCTTTATTCATAGCATTGTAAATGCCTTTATCAGGCTCAGATACCCAATAATCAATACGGTCGGAGTGCTGTTCAAGTAGCTTTCGACTTCCATCGCCACTTCCTCCATCGATTATAATCCATTCGAAGTCACTGAATGATTGTGATATAACGCTGTCAATAGTGCGTTTCAATCCTGTCTGATTATTGTAATTGATAGTTATTATAGAGAGCTTCATGAATTATTAGTCAGGGTTTTGTTGTAGACATCAATATATTTTTTTGCTATCACTTCTGGAGAAAAATTGTCTGATACATATTGTCGCAATACAGCGCCGTCATAGGTTGTATTCATTGCCTTTGCTATTCCTTCTTTAAGGGCTTGAACAGTACATTCTTTGCACACAACTCCATGTTCACTATGAATGTAGTCTTTCATAGCACCAGTAGGAAATGCCACAACAGGTGTACCGCAAGCCATTGCTTCGATTGGGGTTAGACCAAATGACTCATCATAAGAGGGTGCGACGAGAAAATCGGATGCTGAGATAAGTTTTGAAAGCATTGTAGAATCAGAGATTTTCCCCAAATAAATAACATCTTCTCTTTGCTCAGAGATACTATTTGTATCATAATTACCTACTGCGCAAATGATGATATTGTTTTTTCCCATCTCTTTGATGGATTGAAGCAGCACAGGGAAACCCTTTCTTTCGTCATAGATGTATTCTGCAATGAATAATAAAATAGTCTTATTGGCTGGCAAATTAAGCTCTATTCTGCACAAATTCTTATCGTAAGGTTTAAAGATATTGTAATCCACACAGTTATATATCTTTATAACAGGACGATTACCCAAATAGTCTGTTTTTGAAATAAGTGTGCTCATATCATCAGATAGAGAAATCAGAGATAGTCTTTTGGCGCAGGAGATTGATTGTTTCTTGATATTTATGAATTGTTGTTCGATTTCCCTATAGTATGTATTATAACGATCAAAATAAATTTTGTAGTGAAATCCACCATAGACGAATCCTTTGTCGTGAATAGTCCAAACAATGGGTTTCTTTACTTTTTTAAAAAAAGTGGGATAATTGATGAAATCATCACAAAAATGTAAGTGGATTACGTCCGCCCACCGAACAAGAGGGTGTTGCTCAACGCGATAGGGTGATACTGGATATGTGTAATGGCAATTATGACCATTTGAACGAGCTTTGTCATGCATACGCCACCATCGTCCCATAAATAGATTAGTGCGGTAAAGAAGACTTTTGATTATTTTAGACAAGCCGTGATTCTTACGGAAGTCAAGAAGAGGACGATATACATAAATTTGGTTTTCTCTGTTAGAGTTTCCTTCAAGAGTGAGGAATCTACTGTTGACAGAGGACTTCAGCAGTGCATTATGCAGTCGTAATGCTGCTAAAGCTGCACCTCCTATTTGATGAGTGGATATATGTAGAATACGAATGTCAGACATTTTTTGTGTGGTTTTCAATAAATGAATCTATGTCAAAGAAGTACTTTTCTACATCTTTTATTTGTTCATCGTCAAAATTCCACCATTCTATTTTCTTTAGGGCGTCAATTTGCTCTTCATTAAATCGGTACCTGTTTATTTTAATAGGGCATCCAATCGCGATTGCGTATGGTGGAATATCTTTCGATACAACCGCTCCAGCACCTATAATGGCTCCATCGCCAATGGTTACCCCATCCAAAATAGTCACATTCGCACCTATAAAAACATCGTTTCCTATTGTAATAGGTTTGCGTTGTTCAATTTTGTCATCTGTTGAGAATGATATGTTGTTTGGTGACTTTATTGAATAGAATGAAGGGGAAGTGCTAATTCCGTTAGTTGGATGAATGCCCCAGCCACAAATCAAATTTGGACCAATTGAGCAAAACTTCCCAATTTTTGTATAATATGAAATCCAGGCATTATACGAAATATATGTATAATCACCAATTTGGCAATCGTAAATATGACAGGGAGTGTAGATTTTTACATTTTCCCCTATGGAATTTCTTGTATTTGTATTGCTCAGATAATCCCAGTCAATGTTTTTACTTAGAATATTCAACTCAGGACATATTTTAAACGCAATATGACGCAATAATTTCTTAATCCTGTTCATATAATTTGATATTTTTTCATTCTTCCAATTAGTATAGCCGCAAATTTAAACTTTATTCTTTGAAATAGGCTTATTTTGTATAATTGAGGCATTTTATCAGGATATAATTCTAAACCTTGTTTGTATAGTTGAAACAATGCGTATTGTTCCCAATACGATTTTCCTTTAAAAACCAGATTGCCTATTAAGTCTTGAGAAATCTCTTTGCATGGTAAACTGGCACTGCTATCATTACAATTATATGTCATAACTGGTGTCGAACTTCTGAAAATACGCTCCTTGCGCATCATTGAAAAAATAGATTCTGCATCTTCATATCTGCGTAGTTTCTCATTAAATGGATATTTGAGTAGAAGTTCTCTTCTGTATAATGACGCACCTGCACGTGGCATACACAATTCTGCACACCAAGCAAAGAAATTATTATTGACAAAACCGGTTTTGTATCGACTTGAATATTGAGTTCTATGGCCGTTCCTTTCTATAAAATAGTTGCAACAAAAAAAATCACAACTCTTTTCTGTCTCAATCAGTGACTTAAAATGTTTGAACGCATCTGGTTCAAACCAATCATCCGCATCCATAAAAACGACCCAGTTCCCTTTCGCTTTTCGAACACCTAAATTACGAGCGACGGAGGGACCACTATTGTGTTGAGTGTATATGGATATTTTATCGGAATGCAGTTCATTGATAACAGTAAGCCCATTGTCTGTAGAACCATCATCAACGATGATGATTTCATAGTCATTATAATCTTGGTTTAATATAGATTCCAAGGTCTTTTTTATGGTCGCTTCTTTGTTGTAAAGAGGAATTATTATAGATAGCATTTCGTTTGTTTTGGGGCAATTTGTCTTTTTTACCAATAACAGGCATTTTCCACATTTTGTGCTGCATCCGGTTTTCACTTATAATAGAGTGTACTCAGCATTTGTTTGCGAAAAGTTGAATCACAGTATTTTTTATCATACGGGGTTTCCATAGCATTTCGCTCTGTGCCATCTATTAATATAAAATGAAGATTGACTATAGCCTATTGTATATTTCTGTCAGTTTTTCTACTGATTCTTCCCAAGAATACAGTTCCATTCTTTTGTAACCTTTATTAATCAGGTTTTGTCTATCTTCACTGCTCATTTGCCATAGCTGTTTAAGAGCATCATAGAAATTGTTTCGTTTTTCGTTGAGTTCGAAGTATAATGCCGCATTGCCTGCAATCTCAGGGAAACAGCTGCTGTCGTTTAGCAACACGGGACATCCACACGACCACGCCTCAAGAATTGGAAGGCCAAATCCTTCGTATAATGATGGAAACACAAAAGCGACTGCATTATGGTAAAGGGAATGAAATTGAGATATTATAGGACTAATATAGTGTATCTTATCTTGAATGTGGAGTTCTTGTATTAGCCTGGTTTCTACTTCATTAAAAGGTGGTCCTGTACAAACAAGATGAATTTCTGGAAAGTCGTCAATTGTTTTTGCAAATATTTTTAAGAATGGTGTAAAGTTCTTGTAATTCCATCTGCCACCAATATAGAGTAAATATGGAAAATCAAACAGTTTATTATTATTATCGTGTGGAATGACAGGCACACCGTGAGGTATAACGGTGATTTTCAATGGGTCTATTCCGTATAATTCCAAAATATCTTTTTTTGTATTTTTACTTGGTGTGTGTATGTGTGCTGCGTGTTTAATAAGAAACAATTTGTTTGCAACCAAACCTCCGTCTTGGTAGTATTGAGGTAATAGTTCAGGGACCATATCGTGTATTTCAAGTACGAATGGTTTATTTCCAATGTATTTCAAAAAATAAGGGTCATAATATGTGGGCTCAAAAATATCAAACTGACTCTTTTGTAATTGTCGTATTGTATTAAGTTTGTTTTGAAAACTATGATTAAGGATATGGGTAAGAGTTCTTTTTAGAGGGAGATGATGTTGGGTGAAAAAACCTAAATTAACATATTTAATTGGCTTAAGTTTATTAACAAGTCCGCTTGTTTTTAAAGAGTGGTTATTACTTGCTTTAACAGAAACAATACAATTAAAGTAATGTTTTAAGAATGGTATCCTGTCACAATACACCTTTGAAATGCCACCGAAAGGTTGACTTTCAAATATTTGATGGTCAAAGAGAATGGTTCTCATTAAAAAGGTTTCTTTATTAATTAATTGAATGTATTATTGATTGCATTTCGCAATGCATCAATATATCCTCGACCAAATCTTAAATCAGGTTCCATATAATTACCTTCAGCCCATTCGTTCCAAGATTTTAGTATAATTATTTTATTATCTTTTTGTTTTATAGCAGAAAAAGTAGTTTTGGCCTGTGTTTCAAATTTTAGAGGGGTTGAGTCGTTAATTACGAATACAAATTGACTACTTCTTGGGGAATGATCCCATTGTGGATATAAAACAGGGATAACATTCTCCTTCAAATCAACTGGTAAATGTAAAATGTTTTTGTTTACATCATCCATACTGATTCTGTATGGGATTTTTCTATATTTTTTGTTGAAGTTGTTGATGTGCCGTTTGAGTATACTTACCTGTCCCAAACAATTCAATACTCGTGTGTTTGAATTTGGAGTCATCGCACTAAAACCTTTATTTAAAATATCTTCTAGTTCATTATCGTCAGCATTGGCAACAAAATAGATGCTGTCGGCTATGCCATCTTCTTTTAACCATTTATTCCATAATTCAATAAATCTTGAGACATCAGGGAAAGAGTAAGGTTTGTAAATAAGAAAGAAAGGTGAGTCATTTATTTTAAGGTAGTTCTTGTTTTCAAAAAGAACTCTACAGTATTCATAGTGTCTTCTGTAATCGTTTTCTCCGCCGTATGTTTGTTCGATTAGTAGTATGTCTTTTTTTGTTTCTTTATCCCAGGCTTTTTTATACCAACTCTCATTAGCCCATCCTAAGCAGAATGGGAAATCCGGCTTTCCCGTTGCAGCTACTTCGTCAATTATCTCATTCATTAACTGCTTACCGTTGAACCAATAATGCCAATAACAGAATCCTGAAACACCTGCTGCTTTGGCTAACTCTGCTTGCTCTTCACGCACTTGAGGTATTCGTAGGTCGTAATATCCCAAATCGGCAGGAACCCGAGGTTGGTAATGTCCTTTAAAAAGAGGTCTTGCTCTTCCCACATTAGTCCATTCGGTAAATCCTTTACCCCACCATTTGTCATTTTCGGGTATGGGGTGAAATTGAGGAAGATAATATGCTAATATTAGAGGTTTTTCCATAAAAGAGATAATTAGTGTCTACTAAGAGTTTATTATTAGCCAAATACAGTAAGATCTATATTCTAATAGCCTTGAATAGAGGCGTGTTTTTTGTAAAAGATTGATAGTAACCAAATAGACTATTTGAAATAATTGGCATAAATAAACTCAAAAATACTTAAATAATTACTTCAATTTTTGTGTCTTTTAGTGGACGTTAATGATTTAGTATGTTAAAGTATATTTTTGTTATCTTGGGACCATAATATTCTCGTGTTAAGTTTTTTAATGCAAAATTCTGGGCATTTATAATAATGTTTTCCTGTGACTCGTTACATACTTTTCGAATTAGTTTTGCACATTCCTTTTCTGAGAAATATAACCAACCGGTGTTACCGTCTTTAACTAAATCAAGTGTTCCTCCAGTAGCATGAGCTATTATGGGACAACCCCAAAACATTGCTTCCGCAGTGACTCGACCAAATGCTTCACAGTCAGATGCCATAATATAAGCTGTGGCTTTCTGGAAAAAAGGTTTTACTTCTTTTTGACATTGAATGAAATCAACGAAATCCTCACATCTGAATTTTTTAGCAGTTTCCATTAAGGATGACATGTAATCTTCGTTACAGTTTCCCAATAGTTTTATCCGATAACCCTCTTTCCACATACCACTCATTCCAAAAGCCATCACAGCTCTCCTTGCTCCTTTTTTTTCTGTAATATAGTAAGAGCAGAACAAGATGTATTTTTCTTTTTCCAGGTCATAACAAACCTCGCTCTCAGATGCTATTGCATTAAATAATAAAAAAGTACTATTTTTTTTAAAATTCCAATATTCTGCTATTTTAGAAGAAATAACAATACGTGCATCGGCACGATTAATTATCCGGCGAAGACGAGAAATACCTAAAAAGACGTTGAAATTAAAATCCAAATCAAGAAATTCACGAATATGCCATATGTGTTTTGCATTCAATTTTCTAGCCAACAAGGCTCCTACAGTAACGGAACTAAAATTAGAATGTACAATGTCAATATTTTGGTTTTTCAGTTTGTTTGTGACCCATCTGACACAATTCCAATCTGTATAAAAATATCTGTATAAAGCAGAGCTCTTCGGATGGCAAATGGTTCTCTTCCAACTCACTGGTTGAATATGGTGAAGTAAAACGTACGGATGAACTAAACAATCAATACCCAATTCCATCAAGTAATTATAAGCTGTATCCTGAGAAGGTAGCAAAACAATCGGTTTTATTATTTCTCTAATCGATTCAATCATATTAATCATAGATTGAGTTGAACCTCCTAAAGATGCATCAGGACACACATAAAGAATTGTTATCCTTTTATCATTATTATTCATAATGCCAATATCTAAAAAACAACTACCCCAATTCAGATGTGTCTATACTTATTTTATTAAACGTCAATAAAATAATTATACATCTTTCTTTCATAAGTATTGTTCTGACTTTTTTGTTTTAGTAATTTCATATCAATATGGACGTTTTTTATCTTTCTAACTTGAAAACTACAAACTTGTTAAGAATTTTTGTTTTGGAGTTGTTATCAGAAGATGTTTTTTTAATGAGCCATATTCTTGATAAACATATTGGATGTTTTCTTGATCAAAAAAATCAAATAATTCTTTTGTGGTATTTTTTTCCCCTGTTCTGTCAAAATCATCAATGATAATAACAAAATTTTCTTCTACATTATTTTTGGCAATTTCGATAATTTGAGGTCGAGAGTATACAGTATCAGGTGCATATCCAAAGGGTCCATCAACAATGATTAAGTCAAATTTCTGATTTCCAAAAGCATTTTCACAATCTTTATATGTCAAGGCTTTTACACCTTTGTAATCAATTGTGTCCAATTCCATAATCTTAATTTTTACTGGATAATTCCCATCTATACTCTCGGTAAAAAAATTGGCCCAATTATTGTCGTGTTCAACAGTAACAGCCTTTTCGTTGAAAAAATTTGCATATTGATGTACCATTTTAGAACTTTGGCCTAGACCAAATTCCAAAATATTGTGTGGCTTAAATGAGCATAATGTTCTATATAGAGTATAAAAAAAAGCATAGTCAACAGCAGATCCTCCAGGAGAAATGTTTTTATTAACAAACCACTTGCTACCTTCAATAGTATTATTGAATTTTATTGCATTCAATATTTCCTGCAATATTCTCTTATTCAGATCTATATCCCGTTCTAAAGTCTCTTTATTATTTATTCTATGACTTTGTTTTCTAAATCGTTTTCTAATAAAAGATATTGTTTTCTTCATGATGTGTTGATTTGATTATTTCTCTAGACCCAAGAAACCTTCTTCTTTAATTTTCAAAGGTCTGCAGTATTGTGCCATATTACCTTCAAAATGAATCTTTATGCAATTATTCGCTATCATTAGATTTTGAGCTCTCGGAATAAATAAGCGAACATCAGCAATGGTTTCACCATGCCCTACAAATTCTGGAATCTTTATATCCTTTGAAATAGTGAATTCTCCTTGTTGAAAATAGGCAGCATCCTGTAGATACACAGATTCAGCATATGAGGCTAATGGGATTCTTTCAGAAGTTAGCAAAGTTAATATTACATCCATTTTAGTTGCCATAGTAAGTAATCCGTGTATTTCAATATGTAGATATTTTTGATTGGTAATTATTGTAGTCTCTGAAATTGTTGAATGATTAATTTCTATTTTATGTATTTTTATAATGGGCGCTTGATAAGTGATCCGGTCTATAATATTGCAAACTTTGTATGATTGTGTGTCTTCACTATGAAGATAATAACCAATCACATCCCCTGTGTCGCTATCCAAATGCACACTTCCATTTTTTAGTAGTACACATCTGTCACATAAAGTCTTAATACTAGCCATATTGTGGCTTACAAACAACACTGTTCTTCCTTCTCCTTTGCTGACGTCTTGCATTTTGCCTATGGCTTTCTTTTGGAATTCGGCATCTCCTACGGCAAGGACTTCATCGACAACGAGAATCTCGGGGTCAAGGTGGGCTGCGACGGCGAAACCAAGTCGTACCATCATGCCGCTACTGTAGCGTTTTACAGGTGTATCAAGATAGCGTTCGCAGCCACTGAAATCAACTATTTCATCAAGTTTTTTGTCTATTTCCCAACGCTTCATTCCGAGTATGCATCCGTTCATATAGATGTTTTCGCGGCCGGTGAGTTCAGGATGGAAGCCGGTGCCGACTTCGAGAAGGGAAGCAATACGACCCTTGGTGTATATTTTGCCGGTAGTAGGTGCTGTGACACGACTGAGGAGTTTGAGTAAGGTGCTTTTACCGGCACCGTTCTTGCCTATAATGCCAAGGACATCGCCTTCCTGGACTTCGAGATTGATATCTTTGAGAGCATATACATAGTCGGAACTGCCTTTGGTGCTGCGGTCGTTGGTCTCGCCAATCTTAAGGTATGGATCCTCCTTGCGCATAACGCTGGTTATCCACCAACGGCGCAGGTCGTGGCTGAGGGTGCCGGTACCGACAGTACCGAGGCGGTAGAGTTTGCCGACGTTTTCGAATCTAATTACGGGTTGCATTTATAAAGTTTAACGGTTAAAGAACATTAATGTGTAATGTGCGTGGGTAAAGGTTAAAGTTTATAGAACATTTGAAAACAATAGTTTCTGGTCGTCCTGCGGACTCAAAATTATTCAAAAATCTTATATAAATTATTTAAATTTTTATTTGAACACTAATTTCACGAATGACACAAATATTTTTTTTTAGATTTTCAAATGGATTTTATGAGATTTTGAGCGGAGCGACCAATTTAAACGAATACTTATTCGTTCGATTCGAGAGATTCGTGTTCGTCTTTACAAATTACTCGTCGGTTAGGCCACCGTAGCTCTTCGCAGCTTCCTGCAGCGCCTCTTCGGTTGTGAACTGCTCATAATATGTGCACCGCGTCACAACACCCTGGCTCGAACATTGCTCCTTACTTACGTGCACCAACGCCCATCCCGTCATCTCGTCTGCAAACTCGTCGCCAGTCAATGCCAGGCCGCTCTCTGTCTCAACCATTTCATTCACTGTTACTTCACGTCGCATTGCCCGTAACGTTGGTCTTTCGTATTCGATGGTTTGTTTGAAAGTGTAGAACAACAACTTGTCGCCTCTTCGCATATCGCCCTTCCTGAGGTTAGTGAGCAGGGCAGGAGTGCCGTCCACTTCGCCAAGTTTTTGCTCGATGATGGGCAGTATTCCGTCGCTGACTGGCATATCAGGCAGCAGAAATGTGGCTTCTTCAATTCTGTCGTTTTTGGGGATGAAAACAACAGGTGTGCGTCGCATAAGGCTGAGGAATCGGTTATATGCCGTGGGTATTGCTGGGAACAGGGGAGTCCCGGCATCTTTCAGCATCGTCAATAAGCGGCAGCTGTGCCACATCTGCTGCCTTGAGACAAACTGCTTGCGAGTGCGCCGTTTTGGCTGGTAGCTTGTAGAACTTCTAATGATTGTCTTGCCGTTGCGGACATACATAGTTATGCCATCCTGTCTCAGCCGCCCCTTGAGGTTCAGCCCGTTTCTATTAATAGTTGCCATAAATAAAGTTTAAAGGTTATAGTTTAAAGTTTAAAGATTTACTGGGTGAATTATAATTTTGAAGTTTAAAGAGATGTTTCATTACTAATCTCCGAGGTTGATACCGATTTGGCTCATATTTCATCCGTACCAGCTCCGTCATTTCAACCATCGTTTAACCATCCTTCGACCATCGTTTAACCATATTTAATGGTCGAACTATGGTACAAGAATCGTTTATGAATTGTCAAAAATACGGAGCAAGGGTATTGCTAATGGCTTTGTGGTGTATGCTATTTGTTTGATTGGGTTTATTTGTATTCGTGGTTTTTCTTCCAGCAATTCTTGCATACGTTTGGGAATGTCGGTATGGGCTTTATTGATAATGTGGTTACAATGACAGCCTCATAATAAATCAATAATTGTCAATTATAACCCAATTGTCAGGTATAACATCAAAAGAAGAATCCTTGTCCCAGGTTCTAAACCAAGGATTTGGAGCAATAACTATTTTACTCGTATTGTTGTTCAACCAAGCGCCCCACCAACTAAATGAACTGTTTGCAATAATATTATGTTTGCATTTTGTCATTAGGTACATATCTTGCCAGCTATCTTTCCCAGAATTAACGTCTACGTAATGATAGTTGTTGCATTTTCCAAAGTTGTTTATGCACCATTTTATGTCGTCTGAAAAAAAATAATATTGGGGATTGTCCACCTTTCGCTCAATATGTCTGATCGCTTTTATATAATAATTATATGTGCACATATTGTCAGCGAATTGTGTCAGGTAGTCTCCTCTTCTGATGTGTATAGAGACGCTGTTGCACGAGGCTATTTCTTCAGCAAGTTTTTGTGACTGTTTGTTGAGTTTTGATGATTTGAATTTGAAGTGTTTTCGTATGGTGTTGGAATGTTGAAGAAAATATTTTTCTGATTGATGAAAGCCAATGTGATAGGTGTTGTTTTCCATTAGGGTCGGATCCAATGGTTCATAGGCAAGCGCATTTGTCTGTTTAATAGTGGTAAATTTACTGAAGAAACGAGGATATATTTTTTTTATTAATCTATATAGATACCATCGCCATTCACCTTTGTAATGGAGAACACTGAAGATTTCCAAGCCATAGTGCCCATATATGTGACTATCACTATCGAGCAGGAAAATACTATTAGAATACGTTTTTTTTAGTGCTTGATAGTATGCATAACAGAACATCTGATTACCAAGTCCACTGGTAACAAGAATAATATGAATATGTGGCAAGTTTAATTTCTTGTACATATTTTTTTTATTCTTTTCTTAATTTCTAAATACACATATTTTTTTAGACCGATATCGTCGACTGTTGAGTATCTTTTGTAAAAAGAACTCATCTTATGGTATTCTTCATCAAATCGTTTAGCCTCATTCTGGAAAAACAATATAGTATCATTGTTCCAAATACTCAATGGTATTACGTATATAATATCCTCAAAAATTAATATATGAAATCTGTTTTTCGGTATAGCATTTATTATATCTTCTATAGAGGGGAACTGTGAGGGATCATTAGGAAGCATTGGCGGATGGATGAATGTTCTTGCATCATCGATGAGAATGATATGGTTTCTGTTGTCAGAAAAAATAATTTCTAATTCCTTTAGCAAAGGACATTGGTCATTTTCTCCATAAGTGTTTCCTGAACTCCAATGTGCATCCAACCAAAAAAGCATATTATTATTTGACTGGTGTATGATTTTTTCAAGGATGACTCTGGAGTCTCCATAATGACATTTAATGTTCTTATAATTCTTTAGCTTGTTCTGTGCTTCTTGGAATATTTCTTCACAGAATTCTATTGTTTCAACAGAATCAAAATGTTCGGCTGCCCAAAGTGAAGTATTCCCGTAATAAGTTCCAGTTTCTACAAAATGGTTGATATTGCCAGCTTTTTTCAGGAACAATGTTGATTTGTCATATATACCAGATCTGATGATACCCATAATTATTGTTTGTTATTTTGAGAAAAACGAATTTGATTTGTTGATTTATTCAATTAAAATATCAGTAAAAGGTCAAAAGTTTTTAGATGACAGTCAAAATAAGACCTTGTCTTAGGAAGATATTTTTAATGTAAAGATGATATATTATTTGTGTATACTTCTATGTATTTTTGTAATGTGAAATGGTTGAGAAATAATGATTTGTTGTCCATTTTTAGTTTTTTAAATTCCTCGGGCTTTTTTTCTTTCAATTCATATAATGATGAAATATTATGTAGTGCTTGTTCCAATTTGTTAATATCGAAATAGTAAATACCGTTTATTTCGGTAGTGGGAAGTGTTTTAAAATACTTATTACCTCCAGTTAACGAAACATTAAGCACTAAACCAGCCCTTAGTGCTTCTATTACGACTAGGTCAAAATATGTTTCCCGATTGGGTAAAACATATAGAT
>JAEEGL013163427.1_pt1 | contig 14165 bp, 14 predicted proteins | sample 9134231 | NCBI WGS metagenome assembly JAEEGL01 (sample SAMN16246548, study PRJNA631951) | gut metagenome | biome: gut microbiome; feature: rumen; material: fiber-attached | host: Bos | place: Iran: Karaj | collected 2018-10 | reverse complement strand
TCAAGCCACTGCAACCATAGAAGGCACTGCCGCCAATCGATGTCACCGAGTTGGGGATGGTCACCGAGGTCAAGCCACTGCATCCAGAGAAGGCATAGTCGCCAATCGTGGTCACCGAGTTGCCTATGGTCACCGAGCTCAAGCCACTGCAATTATAGAAGGCATCGTTGCCAATCGTCGTCACCGAGTTGGGAATGGTCACCGAGGTCAAGCGACTGCATTTCTTGAAGGCAGAGTCGCCAATCGTGGTCACCGAGTTGCCTATGGTCACCGAGGTCAAGCCACTGCAATTATAGAAAGCATAGTTTCCAATCGTCGTCACCGAGTTGCCTATGGTCACTGAGGTCAAGCCACTGCAACCATAGAAGGCACTGCCGCCAATCGTGGTCACCGAGTTGGGGATGTCCACCGAGGTCAAACCACTGCAACCAGAGAAAGCTCTCCAGCCAATCGATGTCACCGAGTTGCCTATGGTCACCGAGGTCAAGCCACTGCAATTATAGAAGGCATCGTTGCCAATCGTCGTCACCGAGTTGCGGATGGTCACCGAGGTCAAGCCACTGCAACCATAGAAGGCTTCATAGCCAATCGAGGTCACCGAGTATGTAGTGCCATTATAGGTGACGCTTGCAGGGATTGTCAAGGCTCCACTAAGATTTGAGTAACTTGGGGAGTAAGAATGCTGATAAGTGATCGTAACGCTTGTACCATCGCTGTTTTTGTTGTAGCACAATCCATTAACCATAAAGTCGTAGGCACTTGCCGAGATTGTCGTAATAATAATCACCATCATGAGAATAATTAATTTTCTCATACGCATAAAATGTTTAGTAGTTAGTAAAAGTTCTGTTTTTTTCCTCCTTAGTCTCCCGAATTGAGGTGATTTGTTAATGGTTAGTACAAAAAGATAGCGTGGAGACTTGGTTTTGTTTATTGACTCTGAGGCTCGGCATGCCCGTAACGAAATAAACAGTCCACCCCACGCCATGCCATATATCGACCCCTCCTGCGGGGTGGATACAGGCACGCGAAGGCGTTTATTGACTGCTTTATCCTTCGTTACAGAAATTTGCCGATTTCAGAATCAGGATAAAGCAAAAACGCTTTCTAATATGTTTTCCAGCAAGAGCTTGACGCTACAAGATTGCTTGAATTGCTGCAAATTTAGATAATATTTAAATAATGTGCAAGAAAAAACAACAAAAACAACACATTTGGTTTTAAGACAATTAAGGACAAAATTGTGTAGCGTCAGATACAATTAATTAAGGACAATTGACTCGGTGGAGTAATTGTCCTTAATTAATAAAAAACAGACTGTTGTTGCCGTTAATTGTCTTAAAACAACGTCCTTAATTGTCTTCTAAAAAAGGACTTAGAACTGGCCGTAGATGAACGGTTGAACCTCTTCGCTTGAGAACTGGATGACCAGTTGCACCACAATGATGAAGACCACGAGCTTCACTGCCCAGTGCGACTTGACAAAGAGCGTGCTCAACAAGCTATAAACCTTCTTTGGCACGAAGTGCAGCGCAAATATTATAATAATAAGGTAGCACCACATCTTCCTTGCAGTGAAGAATGGTACTAGATAAGCAAGATCGAATTCGGTGAATGATTTCTTCACCACAATCCATACCGTTTCGAAAGAATCAACACCAAGCATCATCATCGTGTAACAAGCAAACACAAAAGTGATGAGCCAGCAGAAAAATTTCACTATCACATTCTCACTTGGGAACAAAGCGTCGAGGGGCTTTTTTGTGATTTTATGTAAACAAAGTGCCACACCATGCACACCTCCCCAAGCCAGGAAGTTCAACGTCTCACCATGCCACACGCCACCAATGAGCATTGTCACCATGAGATTGAAATGCTGGCGCGGCTTGCCCTTGCGGTTGCCACCAAGAGGAATGTAAATATAGTCCCTAAGCCAACTCGAGAGGGAGATGTGCCAACGCCGCCAGAACTCCGTCACGTTTTGCGAGCGGTAAGGGAAATCGAAATTGATGCCCAGGTCAAAGCCCATCATACGCCCCATACCTATCGCCATGTCGCTATATCCCGAGAAGTCGCAATAAATCTGCAACCCAAACCCGAGCACTGCCATTGCCAATTCAAAGCCGCTGTATCCACTGGCATTACCAAATGCAATCATAGTATATTGACCAAAATAGTCGGCAAAGACAGCCTTTTTTATTACTCCAACAAGCGCTAACCAGAAACCACTATACACCATGGTCTTGGTGGGCTTTTTATTCTCCTTGAGCTGAGGCAGGAAATGTGATGCCCTGACGATGGGGCCCATAGCTAATGCTGGGAAGAACGACAAGTAGAAAAGATAGTCTAGCCAGTTCTCAGTAGGTTTAATCTTCTCTTTATAGACATCAACAACATAGCTGATGGTCTTGAATGTGTAAAAAGATATACCTAGTGGCAGTACCAAGTCAAGTGGTTGGAAATTATTGTGCAACAATTCGTTAATAGTAGCAATGGCCGCATTGCTGTACTTAAAGAAGCACAAAATACCTACCGAGATTACGATGCTCACAGTGAGCCAAAAACGCTTCATTTTGACGGTTGACTCCTGCGCAATCTGCCGAGCCAAGAACCAATCAATCAAGGAAGTAGCAACGAGCAACAAAAAAAACAGCCCGCTCGACTTATAGAAAAAATAGAGACTGAACGCAACGACAAAAATCATCATTTGCGTCCTGCGCGACTTCAGCAAGCCATAAATCGGCAAAAAGAATAGAAAGAGTACCCAAAACAGTCCGCTATTGAAAAGCAGCGGGTTTTCTGGGTCGTAACTTAGCATGTGCCAGATGTTATGAAGCAATGTTGATATATCTACTGAGATTGCGGACATGGTTTCGTTGACAACTGTGAACTGTGAACTATTAACTAAAAACTATCTCAGTGGTTGCAGCAATTCTAGCTTGGTGGGACGGGCAGTCTCACCTGCAGGCGGTGCTTCAAGACGGATGGGGTGAGCCGACTTGGTCATAATCCACTTGCAGATGCGATCCATCCACAAAATTGATGAATCAGCTTTTGGGTGTGCACCATCTTTTTTACGGTTGTAGTGCTGGTCAGGTGTATAAGAAAGATAGAAGCATCCCGGTGGCACACTTTCGTTAATCATGTCGTTAATGCCGGTATCATCTTTCCAGTTTGGAGGACCAATCCAGACGAATGGTATATTACCCATCTGACGAATAAGTTCATCTACAAACTTCTGCCTTTTCTGCCGTATATCACGGATAAACAGCTCATTGCCACCAAGGGTGATCAAGATGTAATCGGGCTTGTATTTGTTGATATAGTCCTTCAATGTGGTGCGTGTGCCATAAACCTCAGTGGTAGAACTATACCAAACCACGCAATAAAGCTTGTGGCCATTCTTCTTTGCGTAGGCCGACATGCGTGGAAAGAGGCATTCCACCATCGAATCGCCAATAAACAAGATGGTTTTCTTGGTGGTATCCATCTCAGCTTTGTCCTGTTTTTTGCGAGGTGGCAACGGCACATCTCTTTGCTTGGTTCTGCGCTGAGGTGCAGCAGCAAAAAGAGACTCATTAAAAGTGCCTTTCTTGATCTCAGTCTCCCCCAGCTTCAGATTAAAATCTGAATGAGAAAAGGCATAAAACACCCCTAATCCCACAAGGAGGATGGCACAAATAGCAATATAAGCTTTCTTCATTTATAAACTTGTGGTTGTTTACTTTATCAATTTCACACCGATGCCAGGGATGTCGTGAAGTGTGATTTTGCCATTCTCCACGGTCATGCCCTCGAAGCGGTCGTTTGCAATTAGGAGGTTTCCGTCGAGGTCGGCATAGTCAACCACTGGCGAGAGGTTGGCAGCAGCAGTAACAGCACACGAGGTCTCTGTCATGCAGCCAATCATCACTTTCATGTCGAGGGCACGGGCCAGAGTCACCATCTTGTGAGCCTCATAGAGACCGGTGCTCTTCATCAGCTTGATGTTGATGCCGTCATACACGCCCTTAAACTTCACGATGTCGGGAAGGCGCTGAAACGCCTCATCGGCGATGATTGGCAGTGGCGAACGCTCACGTAACCAGGCAGTCTCGTCAATCATAGTTTTGTCAAAGGGCTGCTCCACAAAGATGCAGCCGCGCTCTTTGAGCCAGTAGCACATCTCAAGTGCATGCTCCTTATTTGTCCATCCCTGATTGCAGTCCACGCAAATGGGAACATCGGTCATGCTCTTGATGACCTCAACGGTTTCCTGGTCATTGTCGAGGCCCATCTTCACCTTGAGGAGTTTATAAGGAGCAGCTTCTTTCACCTTTTGGCGAACCACTTCTTCGGTATCGATGCCAATGGTAAAGCTTGTCACAGGAGTCTTGTCGGGATTATAACCCCAAATCTTGTACCAGGGCTGACCCATAATCTTGCCCAGCAGGTCGTGAAGGGCAATATCGACACTTGCCTTGGCAGCTCTGTTATTGGGTGCCACACTATCAACGTATGTCAATATATCTTCAATCTTAAATGGGTCGTTAAACTGACTTAGGTCAAGGCTGCTCAAGAACTTGGTCACGCTCTCCACGCTCTCGCCAAGATATGGTGGCATTGATGCCTCGCCATAGCCCACGATGCCGTCATACTCAAGCTTCACCTGCACATCGGGTGTGGTAGTGCGGCTATAACGCGCCAAGTTGAACGCATGGCGTAATTTTAACTCGTATGGCTCAAACGAGAGGTTTAGCCTACCTGTTTTTGCCACCTTTTTAGTGGCTTTACCCTTTGCAGAGATTGAAATGGGAGCAGAGGCGGCAATTAACCCCAAACCAGTGCCCACAATAAAATTTCTTCGATTCATGTTATTATATTTATTTGTTAATTATTTAGCTAACAAGTAATAAATTTACGAGTTGACAAGCAAACTTAACACTTAAAACTTACCACTTATTTAAAGTACCACTTGTGGTCACGCACATATTTTATGCCTTTGGTTCCCACCATGCCGTTGATGCGGCTGATGGAGAGGGGACTATAGAGATAGTCGGGGGCATCGGGATTGAGATCATTGATCTTCACCTGGCCAGAGCAGTGAATAAATTTGCCGTCGCCCAGGTAGATTCCCACATGAGTAACGCGGCCAGTATCACTGTTGCCAAAGAAAAGCAAGTCACACAGCTGAGCATCGTGCCAATCGGCAATTTTCTGTCCGGTAATCGCTTGTTGCGATGCGTCACGTTGCAAAATGATACCATTGGAGAAATAAGCAACTTTCACCAGTCCTGAGCAGTCGGTGACCTTTGTGGTGGTACCACCCCACAGATAGCCTGAACCCATCATGCGGCGAGCAGTCTTCTCTATCTTTTTCAAGTCAATATTCTGCTGCGCCCATTTGTCAAACTGCTCTACACTCGACTTGTTAACCCAACCAGTTCGGCCGTCGGGGGTGGCAAGCTCAATCCATTTGCCTTTCTTGCTCTTGAACTGCAAAATGTCGCCAAGCACCAAGTCGCCTACAGTCTCGTCGCCCTTAGGTTTGGAAACCATTCGGTCATCATAGACCGTAACAATGTAGCGTTCTGTGCTTTTCCATGCGTCAAGTTCTTGCTGTGTAAGAAACTTCACCGAACTCACAGGAATGTAAGCGATATAATCGTCGTAGCACTGCACACGCAGCCACTCTCCCTCTTCCTCCATCACTCTTAAAGGTGTGCCCATTACGCATTGGGTGGCAAGCTCGCCTGAATGCTTGGGGTTGCTGCGCAACGAGGCAATGGACAGTTTCACTATTGCCCACTTATGATTTGGCATTATGGCATCGGTGAGTACCGTAACATTGTTCTTGTGTTGAATATTGTAACTGTTCAACTCGGCGGTGATAGCCTCCTTTTGCTCAGGATAGCCCACTGTGCCTTGAATGACAGGCATCGCATCGTTTTCCACAACTTCAATGTTCCATATCGCCACCCTTCCATCGGGTGCTATTCTCTTTTTCAAGTCACCTAATACCTGATTGATGTCGGTAGCTGAGACTGTGATGACAAGCATTGCCATCATCAACATTGTCATAATTTTCTTCATATCTTTCATTTTTTAATTTTTTCTCTTGAGTTAACAATCAAATGCGATTTCCAGGTATCGTAATACAGGTTGCCCTTGCGCCATTCCACCTCACCAGGTTGGAAATCAACGGTCTCACTACGGATATATTTTTTCTCAGGACTAAGCTTGTCGCCTATGGTCTCGTTAGATGCCATGCGATAAACATCAATACCAGTGGTATAGTAACTGTTCATGGGAGTACCCACTGCACTGCGGCCGAAAGATTGGTCGGTAGGAACCCAACCTATTCCTTCAAAGTAGGTCTCGGCCCAATCGTGCCAGTTAATTTCATCGGGATGTATCATCCAGCCACTCTCCCATCGTGCAGGAATACCAAGGCTACGCACCAGTGTGATATACATCAACGCTACCTGTCCGCAATCGCCATGACCGTTGGCCATCACATATTCAGGCATATTTTTGATAGTGCTATACTCACGAGCTCCAGCCCAAGGATAGGTCATAGAAATCCAGTCAAATATCTTAGAGGCTTGAAGCACAGGGTTTGTCTCGCCTTCCACAATCTCACGGGCAAGCGCACGTGTATCGTCATTTATAATAATGTGTGGCGGATAATTGCCAGTGAACTCCTTATATTCTGGGCTTTCTGTGTTATAAGGCTCGAGCATCGCAAGTAGGTCTTGCTGGCAGATGTGGCGCTCGGCAACGTCGTAACTGAAAGTGTATTCAAAATGCGTTGGTTTGCCCTTCTCGGCAACACCTTCCATATATACCGTGTGGTGCTTGCTGCCCTGGCTGAAGGTGACAGGGCGATTGCTGCTCTCGAGCTTTATGTTCTTTTGGCGCAAGTTCTCGTATGGGAACGGCATCCACACTCGCAGTGTCTCACCAGCAGGAACAGCATCGGCATTGACATCGAGGGTGAATGTGATATTCACATGTCGCCAGTCGCGCAAGCCATTCTCATCGGCGGGACTCTGCATCGCCTCAAGATAATATTTGCGGCGAATGTTATAGGTTTTCATCTTATCGGCATCATGATTCTCTTTAAGTTCATCAGCGAGAAGCCACAGGTTTCTTACCGACTTGCGGAACCACCATTCCTGGCCATCAATGATCATGTATTCAATTTTCTTGTCGCGTTTCCACTTGGCAATCTGCTCAGTAGTTACTGCAGGCATTTTTTGTTTGATCAAATTCAAACCCGAGTCAGGTTTCATGTTAAAGTCTTTCTTGATTCGATTCATGATGGTATTCAAAGAATCGATTCTCACCTCTTCAGCAGTTCTCACTTTTTTAGGCAGCGATTTCATCAGGTTCTCTGCCTTCTTAAACTCACCTCTGTCCATGAGATCCTCAACCTGACTCACCCAGTTGGTCTGAGCCATCAAAACAGATGCGCTCATGACAACTATTGCCAATAAAATAGTCCTATAGTATTTCATTAAAAAGTATTGTTTTTTGTTTTAACCTACAAAATTAATGAAAAAATAAATAACAACACGTTTTATCATGTTTTTTTTGCTTTTTTGCTCTCACATTGTTCTAAAATATAAGATTTCTAGCTAACTTTGTCAAAAAATCAGAAATATGGAAATACGCAGAGCAAAGAACGAAGACATTCCTCGCATCCACGAGTTGCTGACTCAGGTCAACAACGTGCATGCCGATGGACGCCCCGACCTTTTCAAGAAGGGAAACCGTAAATACACCGACGAGCAACTCGAGTCAATAATTGCTGACCATGATAAATCCCCAATTTTTGTCTTAGTTGATGATAACGACATGGTGCTAGGTTATTGCTTCGGAATCGTGGAACAGTTTATCAACGACAACAACCGCACTGATGTCAAAACGCTCTATATCGATGACCTATGCGTCGATGAGAAATACCGACGTCAGCACATTGCTAAACGACTGTATGATTACGTTGTAGATTTTGCCCGCAGCAACGGTTTCTACAACATAACCCTAAACGTTTGGGAGTGCAATCCAGGCGCAAGAGCGTTCTACGATAGTTGTAATATGAAACCTCTAAAAACTTATCTCGAAACCATCTTATAACACTATGGACTTAATAGAAGCGTTAGCAACTAGGCACTCGGTGAGGCATTATACCGACAAAGCCATCGAAACCGAAAAGATAAAACATCTACGGCAACTTGTGGAAGAATACAATGCACAAAGTGAGCTGCACATCCAGCTTATCACCAATGAGCCGCGCTCTTTTGGCGAGAGCCTGCTGGCTCGATACGGCAAATTCAGCGGAGTAACTTGCTATTTTGCTATGATAGGCCCAAAAAGTGACTCGCTCGATGAGACAGTAGGCTACTATGGAGAGAAACTGGTGCTCGAGGCGCAGAGGATGGGGCTTAACACATGCTGGGTAGGACTGTCATACAAGAAAATCTCAAGTGTTATGAGCATTAATGATGGAGAGAAACTGGTGTGTCTCATTTCTTTAGGTTACGGAGCCACACAAGGAGTTGATCACAAGAGGAAAAAGCCAAATAAGGTAAGCACAACCGATGTGAGAACCACACCCCAATGGTACAAACAAGGAGTGGCATGTGCACTACTTGCCCCAACTGCCATCAACCAGCAAAAGTTCAAGTTCACCTTACACGATGGCAACCGAGTGAGTGTTAAAGCCGGTTTTGGTCCATATTCAAAAGTTGACCTCGGTATTGTAAAATACCACTTTGAAATAGGTGCTGGAACCGAAAACTTCGAGTGGTTATAATCTATCTATTATACATAATGTGAGCCCAAATAGTATTCTAACTTACTGTTTGGGCTCACTTAATAATATGATTATAATACTATTTCTTTTTGAGAATCATATATTGGAATGGCGCCAGCTCTACGTCCATGCCTAATCTGACGTTTCTTCCTGTCATCATGTCAGCAAGATTGGAGTTCTGCCACTTGCTGGGAACATTTTTGAACGACTGCTTGCTATTGCGCACGTTTACTAGCACTAAGAAGTCATTAACGTAGTCGGTCTTCTCAAAAACAAGCACATTATCGTCAGGATAAGTCACCAGGTCACCTTTACTGATAGCGGGATTTGCTTTATAGATAGCTATCAGCTTTTTGTAGGTGGCGAGAACCTCTGGATTTGAGTTCCAATCTACTGGCACATAGTTGAAAAAGTTGATCTTCTCGGGATAAGCCACCTCTTGCGAGCCATAAACGAGCATGCCGCCATGCAGGAATGTGGTTGCAACAAAGGCAGCCAATGCGCCATCCACGCTGCCAAACTGCTGAACGGTGGAGTATTTGGTAGCCTCATCATGATTGGTTGTAAAACGTAACTTGATTTTTCCCTTTGGAATTTCGCCATATTCCCTCTTGTCGCAGTCAATAAGATCGCTCGCCTTGTTGCCCTTAACGAACACGCGGTCGAGAGCGCCCATAAAGCCCCAGGCATAGTTCATGTCGAAGCCGCCAACAGTGAAATTGTCGGGGTTAGCACCCTCGGCAAGCATCAATATCCTACGGCCACCAGCAGCTTGACGAAGTTGACTGATTGCGTCTTTCCAAAAGTCAGCAGGCACCTGGTCAGCAACATCACAACGGAAACCGTCAATGCCTACTTCTGTTACCCAGAACTTCATGGCATCAATCATCGCGGCGCGCATCTCGGGGTTGTCATAATTAAGATCAGCCACATCGGTCCAATCAGTGCCTGGAGGGAAAATCACATTGCCGTCGGCGTCTTGGGTGTACCAGTCTTTGTGGTTCTTCATCCACACATTATCCCAAGCGGTGTGGTTTGCTACCCAGTCGAGGATCACCGACATGCCATTAGCATGGCAAGTCTTGACAAGCGACTTCATGTCATCGATGGTACCGAACTCAGGGTTCACCTTCTTGTAATCGCTGATAGAATAAGGTGAATTCTTGCTCTTCACCTTGCCAATGGGATAAATGGGCATAACCCACATCACGTTGGCACCCAGGTCATGGATGGCCTCAACACGTTTCTCCACAGCTTTAAGTGACTTGTTTGGAGCAAAGACACGTGGATTAATCTGATACATCACCACATCTTCGGTCTTTGGCAACTGGTAGTTCGAAACAGGTTGGTTCTTAACAGTGCTGCACGAGCTCAGCAATGCAGCAATAAAAACCAGAGATAAAAACTTTCTCATAATAGTGTGTTTTTGAAATGTTATTATTGATTTTTGCAAAATTCGTAAAAAAATTCGAAGTATACAAGTTTTTTACTTCGTCACATCAGTGTTTTGTCAGCAAAAATGTGAATAAATCATTTATTTTGAAAAAAAACACCCGAAAAGTTGTGTAGTCTAGAGGATTTTACTACCTTTGCACCGCTTTTTAAAAAAAATGCTCACGCTCGGAAGGTTTTGAGCAAGCTCAACTTTCTCTCGCTCAATAGCATTTTTCTCAAAAAAGGCACATTTTTATTAATTAATTTATTTTAAAAATTTTTATGTACAACTACGAAACCGTTTTCATTTTAACTCCCGTTTTGTCTGAGCCTCAGATGAAGGAAGCGGTAGAGAAATTCAAGACTGTGCTCACCGATAATGGTGCCACAATCGAGAATGAAGAGATGTGGGGAATGCGCAAGCTCGCTTATCCCATCCAGAAGAAATCTACCGGATTTTATGCGTTCCTTGAGTTCGCTGGTGAACCAACTATCGTTAGCAAACTTGAGACTGCCTATCGTCGTGACGAGAAGGTAATCCGTTTCTTGACATTCCGTCAGGACAAGTATGCTCACGAGTATGCACTGAAGAGAAGAAGCTTGAAAAAGAATGCTCCTAAAGTAGAGGAAGCTCCCGCCGAGGAGACTGCTGCCGAAGCACCTCAAGCTGAAGTTAACGAAGTAACTAACGAATAATGCAAGGAGGAAACATAACTATGGCACAAGCTCAATCAGAAATCCGCTATCTTACTCCACTGTCGGTAGATACCAAGAAGAAGAAATATTGCCGTTTCAAGAGAAGTGGCATTAAGTACATCGACTACAAGGACCCCGACTTCTTGAAGAAGTTCCTCAACGAGCAAGGTAAGATCTTGCCTCGTCGCATCACTGGCACATCGCTCAAGTTCCAACGCCGCGTTGCTCGCGCCATTAAGCGCGCTCGCCACTTGGCATTACTGCCCTACGTAACCGATTTGATGAAATAATTTAAAACTGGAGGTAACACACTATGAAGATTATATTGAAAGAAGACGTTATGAACCTTGGCTACAAGGACGACGTTGTTGAAGTAAAGAACGGCTATGCCCGCAACTATCTTATCCCAACTGGCAAAGCCATCATGGCATCGCCTTCAGCTTTAAAAGTGCTCGAAGAGAACCTTCGTCAGCGCGCTCACAAGATCGCTAAGATCAAAGGTGACGCCGAGGCTGTTGCTGAGACTATGAAGGGCATCGCTCTCACTATCAGCGCAAAGACCGACAACTTTGGCACTATCTATGGTTCTGTAGGTAGCAACCAAATCGCCGACGAGCTCGCTAAGCTCGGACACGAGGTTGATCGCAAGATCATCAAGGTTGACAATGTTAAGGAACTTGGCAAATACACTGCCATCGTTCAACTGCACAAGGAAGTTGCCGTTGAGATTCCTTTCGAGGTTATCTCGGAGAACGCACCTAAGCAGGAAGAGGCTCCCGCAGTAGAGGAAGCTCCTGTAATGGAAGAGGCTCCTGCTGTTGAGGAAGCTCCTGCCGAGGAAGCTCCTGCAGCTGAGTAAGAAAAAAACATTGGTTTCTTTAAGAGACCCTTCATTCTAAAAATACTGATCGCTACATTATGATGCGGTCAGTATTTTTTTGTGAATATTGCAGATAATTTGTAACTTTGCGCCAAAGAACTACTTATATGAACAAATTAAGTTTTATAGCAATAATTCCAGCGCGTTATGCCTCAACACGCTTTCCAGGCAAACCGCTTGCTGTCCTAAGCGGCAAGACTGTGATTCAACGGGTGTATGAGCAAGTGTCAAAAGCCATTGAAAATGTGCTCGTGGCTACCGACGATGAGCGCATTTTTAAACATGTCTTAGGCTTTGGTGGCAAAGCGGTGATGACCAGCAATCAGCATCGCAGCGGTACAGACCGTTGCTGGGAGGCTTATCAGTCGAACGGAGGCAATGAGGACATTATAATTAATGTGCAGGGCGACGAACCGTTTATCTTACCAGAACAGATTGAGGCACTGAAAAGTTGTTTTGACGATGAAACAACCGACATTGCCACTCTCGTTAAGCCATTTGACAAAGCAAGGACATATAGTGAGCTAGAGAACCCCAACTCAGCAAAAGTGGTAATCAACAGCAACATGAATGCTATGTATTTCTCGCGCTCAGTTATACCTTACCTGCGTGGCATCGATAAAGCAATGTGGCCCAGCAAGCACCAATATTACACACATTTAGGCATCTACGCTTATCGTGCTAAGGTGCTGGAACGCATTACCAGTATGGAGCCTTCATCCCTTGAACTCGCCGAGTCACTTGAACAGCTACGCTGGCTCGAGAACGGCATGACAATCAAAGTGGGCGTCACCCAGCATTCATCCATCGGTATTGATACGCCTCAGGACCTAGAACGTGCTGAGCAGTTCCTAAAGCAACAATGACATCATGCCTATAGATCGCAGCATCCCACCACCATTTACCGACTTTGGTGATTTCAGCCTCAAAGTTCCTGACCCCATCATTTTGTCTAACGGCATGAAGATGTGGATTGCCAGCAATGACGAAGAAGAGATCAACAAACTCAGCATATACATGACTGGTGGCGCTTTTCAGGAGTCACGCCCAACACAGGCAACAGCCTGTTCGATAGCAGTATTCAACGGAAATAATAAGATGTCATATTCCCAGATTGCCGAAGCTATCGACTTCTACGGCGCATGGCGGGCAGCACAAGTCTATGACAACTGCACGGCATTCTCTATCTCATCACTAAATGATAACTTCGATAAAACACTGCCAATATTTATAGAGAGCCTCAGGACTCCCACTTTCCCCGACAATGAGTTTGAAACATTGAAACGTCAACTGGCAGTTAACTGCACCATGGCACGCGAGAAGGTGAAATATATTGCCAACAAAGAAATTATGAAGCTTTATTATGGCAAGTCTCACTCCCTTGCTACCGACCCCACCCCTGAGGACATTAATTCTTTGACAGGTGAGCACATGCGAAGCTTCCACACCAGTTTCTATAAGGCACAAAACTGCAATCTGGTATTCGCAGGAAACATCAGCGACAAGGAGATTGCGACTGTTGAAACCGTGGTTGGCGAATGGATGCCCGATGGTGCCCCCACTCCGCAAGTGGAGCCACCATTCACCCCATCAGATGAAATGTTCAAGATTGTAGATAAACAAGGTGCAGTGCAATCGGCTATAGTGATGATGCTCAAGACTGTGCCGAGACGACATCCCGATTATTTCAAGCTTCGCATCCTTGCCACTGTGCTTGGCGGTTACTTTGGAAGCCGATTGATGAAAAACATTCGAGAAGAAAAAGGATACACCTACGGAATCAGCGCCAACCATAGTGGCAGGGCATTTGACGGGTATATTGGTATCGCCACTGAGTGCGACACGCGCCACACATGGAACGTCATCAAAGAAATACACAACGAAATCAAGAGGCTACGAGACGAGCTCATCCCTCAGCATGAACTTGAGACAGTGAAACGCTACATGCTAAGCGACCTGGCGAAGACCCTCGACACACCGTTCAATATAGCCTCATATATTGGCAACATGTTCTGCTACGGAACATATCCTACTTATTTCAATGAGCAAGTGCAGGAAATACGCAATGTCACAAGCCAACAACTACAAGATATCGCACGATGCTATCTTGATACAACACAACTGCGTACAGTCATTGCTTGCGACAAAAACATATTACCGAAAAACGATAATTTATAAACTTTTTTAGAAAAAAACGCCCCAGTTCTTGCACAGAATAAAAAAAAGCAGTACCTTTGCAGTCGCAAAAGTGAAATGGCGGGATAGCTCAGATGGTTAGAGCGTCGGATTCATAACCCGGAGGTCCTGAGTTCAATTCTCAGTCCCGCTACTTTTCAAGAGACTCAAAGACTTGTTTTT
>JAEEGL017030554.1_pt1 | contig 14166 bp, 8 predicted proteins | sample 9134231 | NCBI WGS metagenome assembly JAEEGL01 (sample SAMN16246548, study PRJNA631951) | gut metagenome | biome: gut microbiome; feature: rumen; material: fiber-attached | host: Bos | place: Iran: Karaj | collected 2018-10 | reverse complement strand
GAATGATAGGATTACGTTTGACAGGACCAACTGCATCTTTTAGCAATAAAGGCAACAAAGTAAGGTTAGGGAGTATCTGCCGATGGGGATAAGCCGCCAACTCGTCGTAAGTAGTCAAACCATTGAGCACCCCGCAGAAGTCGATGCCTGCATTATGGGCGGTTTCTGCATCCACCGTACTGTCACCTACATACAGAGCAAGCTCATTTTTGGCTTTCAGTCTCTTAAGCGCGGTTTTAACGCCTTGTGGATGTGGTTTGGCCCGCTTTACATCTTCACCACCAATAATGACATCGATGAATCCCAGAGGGAAATATTTGTCGATGACTGCTTGAATGCGGTAGCGATATTTAGTAGAGATAATGGCCAGTTTGGCGCCTTGCCCTTTCAGTTTAGTCAATACCTCTACTGTTTCCGGAAACAGTACGGTATTGTCGTTCATGTAGATATCAGCCTCTTTGGTATACTCTAGTTTCCAGGTAGATAGCTGGGCAGGGTCGCTGATACCTGTAAGTATGGCGAAAGATTCTTCTAATGTCTTTCCTATGGTTCGTTTGATCTGGAGTTCTGTCACATCGTGGTAGCCATGACGCTGCAGCACGTGTGTAAAGCACATTACAATGCCTTTCGACGAATCTGCTAATGTAAGATCAAAGTCAAACAGATAATAGACGTAATCTTTCGCCATACCTGAAATTGAGTGTTATTTCAAACCACGGTTTTCGAGCAGACCGTCGATCTTAGGATCGCGTCCGCGGAAATTGCGGTACATGGTCATACCATCATCAATGCCACCAGGAGCAAAGATGGTTTCACGGAAACGCTGGGCAATGCTGCTGTCAAGTACATTGCCAGCCTCCTTATATGCCTGGAATGCATCGCACTCATAAACTTCTGCCCACAGATAGCTGTAGTAGCCAGCAGTATAGCCGCCACCCATTGTGTGTGAGAAGTTGGTGACACGATAGCGAGGGAATATCTGACGAGGGATGCCACGCTCCTTGAGCTTCTGCTGCTCAAATTCCATTACGTTGAAGTTGGCAGGAATCTCAGTCAGTGTATGCAGGTCCATATCCACTAATGAAGCAGCTACCAACTCAACAGTAGCGAAGCCTTGACCATATTTCTCGCTGTCTTGAATCTTCTTTACCAATTCCATAGGAATGACCTCACCGGTCTGATAATGCTTGGCGTATACGTTGAGCACCTCAGGTTCCAACGCCCAGTGCTCGTTGATTTGTGAAGGCACTTCTACGAAGTCGCGTTCAACACCACCAGTGCCACGATACTGTACGTCACGCATGAATGAATGGAGCGCGTGACCAAACTCATGGAACTCGGTTGTAATGTTAGTAATGTTCTGGAGTGCAGGGGTGTCACCACTTGGAGGGGTAAGGCTTGCACAATTGACTACGATAGGCACTACGCGCTGACCATCTTTATAATACTCGCCACGGAAACTGGTACACCAAGCACCAGCGCCCTTGCCGTCACGTGGGAAATAGTCGCTATAGAACAATGCCAGCAAAGAACCATCCTTGTCGCGTACCTCGAACACTTTGGTGTCGTCTTGGTACTTAGGCAGGTCGGTACGCTCTGTAAAGGTGAGACCATAGAGCTTGTTGGCTACATAGAAGATACCTTGCTGCACATTATAAACCTCGAGATATGGACGCACTTCATTATCATCAATAGCGAACTTGGCTTTCTTAGCCTTGTCCATATAGTACATATAATCCCAGCCTTCTGGTTCAAAGCTTTTACCTTCTTTCTTAATCTCAGCACGGATATCAGCCAACTCTTCATTAGCTTTCTTTACAGCAGGCTCCCAAATCTGGTCGAGCAAGTTATACACGTTTTCGTTGGTCTTGGCCATACGCTCATCGAGAGCGTAAGAAGCATAGTCCTTGAATCCCATGAGTTTAGCCTTCTCCAAACGCAACTGGATAATCTTGACTGACACCTCGTTATTATCCCACTCATTACCCTGATTGCCACGATTGTAGTAAGCGTCATATACCTTTTTGCGCAACTCGCGGTTGTTACAGAACTGCAGTACTGGGTTGCAGCTGGCACGTTGCATGTTGAACATCCATTTGCCATCCTGGCCGTTCTTTTTAGCCATTTCGGCAGCACGATCTATATTCTCCTGTGGCAGACCGTCGAGGTCTTCCAACTTGTCAACTGTTACAAATGTATTGTTGGTTTCGTGCAGCAGGTTCTGTTCAAACTGCAGCTGCAGCAAAGAAATATCCTTGTTCAACTGAGCCAGTTTCTGCTTGTCAGTCTCGCTAAGCAGGGCACCATTGCGTACGAAACGCTTGTAGTTGTTCTCAATGAGCTTACGTTGCTCTTTAGTATAGTTCTTAGAAGCCTGTTCGTCGTACAACTTCTTGACACGCTGGAACAGCTTGTCATTCATATAAATAAGAGTACCCATCTCAGAGCTAAGAGGAGCTATTTCTTTTTCTAAGTCGCGATACTCCTGAGTTGAGTTGCTGCTTGACAACGGACCAAATACATTTCTTACCTTAGTGAGCAAAGCACCAGCATTGTCGAGTGCCAAGATGGTATTCTCGAATGTGGGCTCATCAACATTGTCGGCAATAGCCTGAATTTCCTTTTTCTGCTCATCATAACCCTTGAGCAATGCCTCACGCATATGCTCTGTAGTAATCTCGCTGAATGGAGGGATTTCATACTCAGTTCCATATTGCTCTGCAAAGAACGGATTGGTAGTTTTCTCATTTGCACATCCAGCCAGCAAAAGAGTGGCTACAGATGCCATTAAAAATTTCTTTTTCATTACTTTGACTTTAACATTTAATAGGTTGTATAATTCGTCCCAAAATTAGCAAAGAGGTTTTTTATGTGCAAATGTTTTCTATTATTTCATCCAAAAAGAGTAAATTTGCAAAAATAAATAAAGAAATGATGACTGAAGAAGATCAAATATTAGCACTGCGAGAAGAATTGCACAGACATAATTATAATTACTATGTACTGAATGCACCCGAGATAAGCGACAAGGAATTTGATGACAAGATGCGACAGTTACAGGATTTGGAAAAGCTGCATCCAGAGATGGCTGATACTAATTCTCCAACCATGCGTGTCGGCAGTGACCTGAGCAAGGATTTCAAGCAGGTATATCATCAATATCCCATGTTGTCTTTAGGTAACACTTATTCGGAAAGTGAGGTGACTGATTTCTACCACCGTATAAAGGAACTGTTGGGTAATGAGGATTTTGAAATTTGCTGCGAGCTCAAATTTGACGGTACATCGATTTCGCTGACATATGAAAACGGCAAACTGATACAGGCTGTGACGAGAGGTGATGGAGAAAAAGGTGATGATGTAACTGACAATGTGAAGACGATCAGGAGTATACCGTTGATACTGCACGGTGACTATCCACAGCGTTTTGAAATAAGGGGGGAGATCCTGATGCCTTGGGTGGTGTTTGAAGAATTGAACCGTGAGCGTGAAGCTCGTGAGGAGCCCCTGTTTGCTAATCCACGTAATGCTGCATCTGGCACTCTAAAGTTGCAGAATTCGTCCATAGTAGCTTCACGCAAGCTGGATGCCTACCTTTATTATTTATTAGGAGAGCAGGTGCCATGTGATGGTCATTATGAAAACATGCAGAAAGCGGCATCATGGGGCTTCAAAATATCAAAGCACATGCGCAAGGTAAAAACTTTGCAGGAGGTATTCGATTTCATTAACTACTGGGATACTGAGCGCAAGAATCTACCTGTAGCTACCGATGGCATTGTACTGAAAGTGAACAGTATGCGCCAGCAACGTCACTTAGGATTTACAGCAAAGTCTCCAAGATGGGCCATAGCATATAAGTTTCAGGCAGAAAGGGCATTAACACGACTAAACCAGGTAACATTTCAAGTAGGGAGAACAGGAGTGATTACTCCTGTGGCCAACTTGGACCCAGTTCAGTTATCGGGAACTATTGTGAAACGTGCTTCTCTGCACAATGCCGATATCATCGAGGGACTGGACTTGCATATCGGTGATATGGTGTATGTGGAAAAGGGTGGGGAGATTATTCCAAAGATTACGGGTGTGAATACAGATTCCCGTGGATTTATGCTGGGCGATAAGGTGAAGTTCATCAGTCGTTGTCCGGAGTGCGGCACACCATTGGTGCGTTTCGAAGGCGAAGCTGCTCATTATTGTCCAAATGATGCAGGATGTCCGCCACAGATTAAAGGCAAGATTGAACACTTTATCAGTAGGAAGGCAATGGCCATAGATGGATTGGGTCCAGAGACTGTAGATCTGTTTTATCAGATTGGTCTTGTGCATAATGTGGCTGATCTATACAATTTGAGAGCTATTGACATCAGAGGCTTGGATCGCATGGGCGACAAATCAGCTGTTAAAATTATTCATGGCATAGCCGACAGTAAGCAGGTGCCTTTTGAGCGTGTACTGTTTGCCTTGGGTATCCGCTTCGTGGGTGAGACTGCCGCCAAGAAACTGGCAAAATCTTTTGGCAGTATAGAAGCACTGGAGACGGCCTCCAAAGACCAACTGATGGCTGTGGAAGAAATAGGTGATAAAATAGCGCAGAGTGTACTGACATACTTTGCTTTGCCTGCCAACCGAGAATTAATAGACCGACTAAAAGAAGCTGGTTTGCAGATGGAAAGACAAGAAGAAGACGAGAGTGAGCGATCTGATAAGTTGGCTGGCCTTTCTATTGTTATCAGTGGTGTGTTCAGTCATCATTCTCGTGAAGAATACAAGGATATGATTGAGAAACACGGAGGCAAGAACGTGGGGAGCATATCGTCGAAAACGAGCTTTATTCTGGCAGGAGAGAACATGGGCCCAGCTAAGTTAGAGAAAGCACAAAAGCTGGGCATAAAGATTATAAATGAGGATGATTTTCTGCAAATGTTGTTATAATTTGCAAATCTATTACTATCTTTGCAACGGAATTACGAATTACTCGAATTTTATGATACAAACTACATTAAGAGGATTGGGCGTGGCGTTGATAACGCCTTTCAAACAGGACGACAGTGTTGACTATACAGCTTTATTACGTATGGTTGACTATTTGGTTCTGAACAATGTTGATTTCCTCTGTGTGCTTGGCACGACGGCTGAAACTCCCACACTAACTGACTACGAGAAAGAAAAAGTAAAAGAAACCGTGATAGAACGTGTGAATGGTAGGGTGCCCATACTGTTAGGTGTTGGCGGTAATAATACACGTGGTGTAACGGATGCATTGAAGAATGGAAATTATAAGGGCGTAGATGCTATACTTTCTGTAGTACCTTATTATAATAAGCCTTCACAGGAGGGCATATATCAGCATTATAAAGCTATTTCCGAGTCAACCGAGTTACCATTGGTACTCTATAATGTACCAGGCAGAACAGGTATGAATATGACGGCTGAGACTACTCTTCGCATAGCTAACGATTTCAAAAATGTGATTGCAGTGAAAGAGGCTTCAGGCAACATGACGCAGATTGACGATATCATCAAAAACCGTCCTGAAGGGTTTAATGTTATCTCTGGCGACGACGGCATTACCTATCCGCTAATCACGATGGGCGCCGTTGGTGTTATCTCTGTTATTGGTAATGCATTCCCCCGTGAGTTTGGTCGCATGACACGTTTGGCTCTACAAGGCGATTATTCCAACGCATTAACAATTCATCATAAGTTTACTGAACTATTCAAGTTGTTGTTTGTGGATGGTAATCCTGCTGGTGTAAAGGCAATGCTACATGCGATGGGTATGATTGAGAATAAACTTCGCTTGCCATTGGTGCCAACCAGGATTACTACATTCGAGGCGATGCGAAAGATTCTAAACGAATTAAACATCAAATGCTAAATAAAAAGAAAGAGAGGTCGGATTTTCCAGCCTCTCATATCTTTGAAGAGTGCAGATTAATAAGTCATCATTGGAGGCAGTTCCTTTGCCTGGTTGACCATCTTAATGATTTCTTTTAATACAGGAACACGACGAACAAGATGCTTCTGTTCGTTAATCTCGAGAACTTTAGCAGCCAAATTCTCTGGGTTGCGGTTTCTCAATTCCTTTACGGTATCAACGCCTGCAGCTTCTAACAGTTCTGAGAACTGAGGACCAACACCCTTAATACGGAAAAGATCTGCGTGATTAGTCCATTTCAGAATTAAACCATCTGAAATACCTGTTTCTTCTGCCAAAGCCTTGCGACCAGCAGGAGCTGCACACTTTTGTAACAATTCTTCGGGTTTAGTAATACCAGCAGCAATTAACTTCTCTGCATAAACATCACCAACGCCCTCAATGTCGATAATCTTGTAAGCCATAATGGAAATGTTTTATTAAGGTTAATAATAGGATAATATTCCCTTTAATCGCCTCAAATATAAATCTTTTTTTTAATATAAAAAAATATATTGAATATTTTTGTTATTTAAATTCAAAAATAGTAACGTTTCTGAACTGTAAAGGACCGCCTTCACTTTGTAGGGCAATATAACCATGATCGTACTCGCCATCTGCCTCATTCTGTACCACACCGTTTATCTTGAATGTCATGTGTTTACCAACACACTCGATGTCAGCCTCATTCCATTCTCCAAAAGGTTTCTCAGATGGATTCTCAGCAATGCGTGCCTTGATGCCGAATTCACCACGCTGCATAGCACCATCAATCTTATAGCCACCTAGACCCACAACCATTCCGGCGTTACCCTCGGCTAATTGGCATTCTGCACCTACAGGCCATATCTTGTCGCCTGGTTGTACTCGCTGGAAGCATCCGCTATTCTTGGTTGCCTTATCATCTACCCAGCGCCATTCAATATGCAGGCGATAGTTACCAAACTGACGGTTTGTACGCATGTATCCAAAAGGATTACCCAGTACGTTAATAACGCCATTCTGTACAGTAAACACTTCTTCTGCTTTGACATTGCTTGTAGGATCAGTAAAGAGCGTCCAGCCATTGAGGTCACGCCCATTGAACAGAGCAATTTCAGTAGGAATGAGTTCAAGAGCAGGAACTCCAGTAGCTGGCTTGATTTCCTTAACCCAAACATCACGGAACTCCAGTGGACCACCTTCGCTTTGTAACGCGATAAAGCCTTCTATCAAGTCAGTTTCTGCTTCATTGACCACCTTGCCATTCAGGGTAACAGTGATGTGATTTCCCACACATTTAACAACCATCTGATTCCATTCACCAGGGGCACTTTCTACGGCGGACTCATCGTTACGCAACACACGCATAGGTCCACCAGGAGCTTCAACCTTGTTCTTGACGTTTCCCATCAGATCGCCGATATGATCTACCTTCAACTGCACCTCAATCATGTCAGGCCAATTCTTATCGCCTTCCTGAATGCGTTGAAAGAAACCACTGTTGGAACCTTGTCCGTCTACCCAACGGAAATCTGCATGAACTTCGTAGTCGGCATATTTCTTGACAGTACGCATATACCCATAAGGCATACCAGATACACTAATGACGCCATCTTTAACAGTAAACACTTCTTCAGGTTTCACATCACTATTGGGATCTGTATAAAGTACCCAACCATCTAAGTTCTGTCCATTGAACAGTACTTCTTTGCCCTGATCACCACATGAGGCAAACAAGGCAGTCAGCATAGCAGCTGCAAAGAATAACTTTTTCATACACTTAAACATTTAATCATTTATCTTGTTTTTCTCTAAATCTTACAAATCCTGTATCTGTATTGTTTGGATGATCATCTGTAATAGTCTTTTCTTCAACTTTTTTCTTTCCTTTGCTTCGCCAAAAGTGCAATTCATTCCAATTATTGAAATCTTTCTTGAAGATGATACCAAATCCTTGTGTGGTAGGGTTAGTACGTACAAAATAACGGTCGTTAGTCTGATTATAGGCCTTTAGACGGATACCACCCGACTGATTAAGGAGTAATTGTGCATCGAAATCACCCACAAAGTTAGTGTTTGACATGCGATTCTCACGATAGCCAAAGTTGCCGTTAATCAGTAAGCGATTGTTTAATAATTGTCCTGATAGGATGCCTTCCACCTCCCAATCGTTCCATCCATTTTGTCCCGTACTCAGATTGGTACCAAAGTTCCAATTATTGCTATTGATAACATTTGACAATGCATTGTTCAACTGTCCTGAAAGGGTGGAAGATACAACGCTACTCATTACATTGGAGTTTTGAGAGACGTTGACATAGTCTGGCGTATAGAACTTTCCTATACTAAGTAAATATAGAATTTGTGTATTCATCTGTTCTTCGGTAGGAATGTAGTTCTGTACAAGAGATTGCACCTCATCACTTTCCTGGGGCAACTCGAGGCCTAATTTAAGTTCGGGCTGCGTCATATTACCCGTTATATCAAGCAAACAGTTTACTTTTACAGAGGTTTGATTGACGAACGAACTGGCATTGGGGATCAGGTCATTCAAAGAAGCCGAATTAACTGTATATTTAGCGTGCCAGTCAAGTTGGGCGTCCAACGGATCACCGTTGAAGGTTAACGTGCTGCCTTCCTGGAGCTGGAGGTCTTTGCGTATAATTTCTTGCATGCTAAGTTTGTAGACACCTTTATCCATAGTATAGGTGCCAAACATATTGAAATCGCCCTTATTGTAATAGTTGGCACGCAGGCTGCCTGAACCTGTGAAACTGATATTATCGCCAACTATTGGATCCATGATGATGCGGAAAGTCGCATCAGGCGTCACATCTGCCAAAATATTCAGATATGTATCCATGGTATGCGATTCTTCCTCTTCTAACTCTATGCGCTTGGTTTGCTCAAAAATGGAAAGCGGAATAGAGTCGAGGATAGCACGACGTGGTGTCTTGTCATGATAGGTTACAAACTGATTGCCTGTAGCTGTGGTGACCCCATCTTTGATGTAGTTGAAAACAGTATTGCGGTTAGTGGTAATAGCCGCATCGATACGCATGCCATTATCATCGTTGCCATAGATATGTGCATTCCCTGTACCATATACAACCCCATAGAAAGGATATTCAACGGACTGTTGTGTATTGAGGACCAGCATGTTCTCAATATCAAACCTGAGATCATAGCGTACATCAGAGAAATTCTTCCAATGAATGTAACCATTTAGTTGCCCTGTATGATCTCCACTATGATCAGTCATGTGACTATTGCTGAATGTAATGCCTTCTTGCTTCACCACAATGCTGTCTTGAAGAACAAAATCAGTATTCAGCATATCTATTTTAATACTCGCTATAGCAGCCACTTTCTTGTCGGCTTCCACGTTCAAAGCTTTAAATTTGCCCCAAAAATGGATATCACCCCAGACGCGTCCATTAAAATCTGGTGTCACTCCATCCAAGAAATGCTGAAGGAAACGCAAATTGGTGCCTTTGGCTTCTACATTCATATCTAGCGAAGAAGTGGGTTTAATAGGGTAGACATATCCATCTACATGAGTGTAAGCAATAGAATCTTCACGAATATCAGCCTTAATCCAAAGGCCTTCTTTTTCATGGTGCCATTCTCCGTGAAATACCATATCACCAATACGATATCCTTCCGTACCAAAATCCTTCACAGCAAGGTCGGAATAGAGAAATGGCTCTTTTAACACGCCCACGGCATAGGATTTCCCTGTAGCATCGCCATCAAACGATACACCTTCGTCAAGTATCTCAAAAATGTAGGTGAGTTGCATGTCATTCATGTCGATAAAGACTGTATCTCCTACAGATTCAGAAATGTCTCCATTAATTTTAAGGTATCTGTCGTTTGCTTGTGTTACTAAGAAATCATTGACATGGAATCGTTTCCCTTCTATTGTAACTTGTGATTTATGGATATTCCACAAAGTGTCATTAATGATAACTTCAGAGGGACTGATGTCAATTTTGGCCTTCAGAGGCAACAGGTCTTGGGCAAGAGCCTCGTCGCGAATCTCTGGTTGTAAGAAACTTACTAATGTTGAAAGTCTGCCGCTATAAGTATGCTCACTCTTGTTGCCCCAGTTCATCGTTGCAAATACACTATCATTGCGTGCAGAGATGTCGGCCATATAATTCATGTCATCCTCTACATCACGATCACTAACCCTAACAGTTACGTGGAATTGGTCATCAGGAGTCTCTGCCAACAATACACCCGATTCCAAGAACTTGTCATCATACATAAATCTGGGGAAGAATCCTTCAATACGCATCTTTTGTTCCTGGTCGTTAAAAAAGCCTTTCAGGGTGGATGGCGTGTATACAGTAAGTGGTATTCTCAATATGGCGGAAATAAACTCTGTGTTATCTAATTTTAAGTCAAAAGTGAAGTTGTTTTGGGAATTTTTGGCATTCCGTCTACTCTTAAACAAAGAAGGAACGTAGCGATCAATGACTGACATTACACTATTTGGGAGGGTACGATAGGAATAATCTCCTTCAATATTTCCCTGTAAGAAATTGGATGTGAAAGTCAGTTTCTTAGTACCATTATCCTGCTTGACAGCTGCCACCTTGAAATTGTCGAGGAGGTAGGATCTGGTGGGTGTGACAAATCTCATATCGTTGATATTCAGCTCTCCTATCATATCATCAATCGACCTGCCCACAAAATCAGCCTTTATATTGAGAGAAAACTCGCTGTCTTTGTAATCTTCCGTGAGATGGAGTGGGGTCGGGCGGAAATGGCCAATGTCAGCATTGAAATTGAATGCAGGGACAGAAGAGAGCATTTCCATGGATCCAACCATTTTGACGTATGCGTTTTTATCATCCAGTTCGAAAGTCCCGTTGTATCCGCCATTTACATGCTCTCCATCTAGGGAAATGTTATGGTAGGTATAACCACTATATGACAAAGAATCAATAACACCTTTGATTATAATCTTTGAAAGACCTTCTCGTGGATGTGTTCCATTCAAGTCGAGACTAAATGATATGTCGCCCAAATTTTTGTTGCCCAGTAAACTGCCTAAAGCAAATCCTTCTGTATGCAAATCACCTTCATAACCAATAATACCTTTAATGCTGTCCGACCTTAATTGCATGTTTCCCTGGAAAGATCCTAAATCAGTCTGCAGGTTCCCGTGTGTCATTAAATGTCTAAGCGGACCTGAAACGTTACCATTGAAATGAATGCTTCCTAAATTTGTGATAGGTTCAGGCAATTCTTCAAAATTGTCCGACAGGTTACGCATTAAAAAAGCCACACCATCAGGATCTGCAAATGCTTCACTTAACTGACCCCTGATGTTGGCGTTATAAGAATTGGTAATATCTCGTAGATGGGCATTGCCATTGATGCGAATATGATTGCCGTCAATCCTGAGAATGGGAAGATGCAGATCGTTGACTGTACCTTCAGCCAATAATTCCACCTGAATTTTATCTCTAAAAGACTTTAAGTTAGGTACAAAGGCAGCTATGTCAAGTAAAGTGATAGCAGAAGGTTTGACATGAACAGAGAAATGGGCATTATCAGCAAAATTATTAAGGGCAGCAATACTGTCATAGTGAATGTTAATGGTATCAATCAGCATAGTGGTATTGGGTAATTGAATGTCGAAGTTATCTATCACTGTATGCTGATTGTTGCTGATGATTCTGAAATCGAGTTTATTGAGGGTAAAACCAGAGTTGGTTTCCACCATACTTAACTGTCTGATAGAAGCGTTAAGAGTGTCGTTGCGCAAGGCTTTAAGTGATACATTAGCACGCAAATTGTTAAATTGTAGGTGGTTGGTGTTAAACGTTCCAGGATTTCCCTCTTCCGAAAGTACATCATAGGTGATGTTGCCGCGTCTTATAAGTATTGAATTGATGCGCAAGTCAATATGTGAAGGCTCTTTACTGTCAGATGATAAAGCATCGATAATAAACTGAAAGTTAGGTTTAGCATCAGGCGTTTCTTTATTTAAGTGTGCATTAAAACCGAAGAGTTGGGCACTACTAATATCAATTTTACCATCAAACAAGGGGATAATATCATACGCAGCTGACACCCTGGCAACAGACAGCAACTCTGCACCTTGTTCATCTTTCATGTGCACATCTTCCAATATGATACGATTAAGAAAGCCCAAATTAATGTTTCCAATAGATACTTCGGCACCCAAGAGTTTAGATAGCTCATTGCTTGCAATAGAAGATACTGCACGTTGTACCAAAGGAATGTTCAACGCGAGAATAATGCCGATATAGCTTGTCAGCACAATAACGACAAGAGTTTGTATGGCTCTTTTCAGTATATTCAGATGCTTTTTTTTTATTTTATTGAACAAAATTACTCATTTTAATGAAATGATAAATACTTTATCATTAATTTTGTACCGCAAAACGAAAAAAAGGCTATGAGTACAATAATTTTAGGAATAGAATCTTCATGTGACGACACGTCAGCAGCTGTAATAAAAGACGGCTATTTACTCTCGAACGTAGTAGCCAGCCAAGCTGTACATGAGGCTTACGGAGGTGTGGTTCCAGAACTGGCCTCAAGAGCACATCAGCAAAATATTGTTCCTGTAGTACATGAAGCTTTGAAGAGAGCAGGCGTAAGCAAAGAAGAACTGAGCGCTATAGCTTTTACCAGAGGTCCAGGATTAATGGGATCTTTGCTCGTTGGTGTGTCTTTTGCAAAAGGATTAGCTTGTTCTTTACGTATACCATTAATAGATGTCAACCACTTGACTGGACATGTGTTAGCTAATTTCATTAAAGTAGAAGGAGAAGAATATGACCCACCTAAATTTCCTTTTCTATGCTTGTTGGTTTCTGGAGGAAACTCACAGATTGTTTTGGTAAAAGCATATAATGATATGGAGATTCTGGGGCAGACCATCGATGATGCGGCAGGTGAGGCCATCGACAAATGCTCTAAGGTGATGGGCTTGGGCTATCCTGGTGGTCCTATCATCGACAAGCTGGCTCGTCAGGGTAATCCTAAGGCATTCACTTTCAGTAAGCCACATATTCCAGAACTGGATTATAGTTTTAGTGGGTTGAAGACTTCTTTTCTATATTCATTGAAAGATTGGTTGAAAGATGATCCTGACTTTATTGAGCACCATAAAACCGATTTGGCTGCATCATTAGAAGCTACTATCGTTGATATCCTAATGGATAAGTTGCGCAAGGCTGCTAAACAATACAAGATCAAGGAAGTAGCTTTGGCTGGAGGTGTTTCTGCCAATAACGGATTGCGTAATGCATTCAGAGATCATGCTCAGCGTTTTGGATGGAAGATCTTCATCCCAAAGTTCAGCTATACCACTGACAATGCAGCTATGATAGCCATCACAGGCTATTATAAGTATCAAGACAAAGAGTTTTGTTCGATTGATGCGCCTGCCTATTCACGTGTCAGCATCTGAGCTTGATAGCAGCAAACTAGAAAATTCTTATGAGAATTTCAGTGTTTAGCGGTAGCTGGAGGTGGGCTTATTTCCTCTAAACCGTCCTTTTACTTCCTCTAAGAAACGCATTTACTCCAACTAAGCATTGCCGTCAAGAAAAATAACACAGTTTTAGCAAAAAATTAAGAGATATAATAAAATGGAAAGCATACAAAAAAGACTAGGCAAACAGTTAATGGCTAAAGGCCTTACAGTTTCAACAGCTGAAAGCTGTACGGGTGGGGGAATTGCTGCTCGACTTACCTCTATTGCTGGCAGCTCAGCCTATGTGCGAGGAGGAATCGTATCTTACCAGAATGATGTGAAGGAAGAATTGTTGGGTGTAAACCCCGATACAATATATAAATATGGTGTAGTTAGCGAGCAAACGGTTATAGAAATGGTAAAAGGAGCGATGAAATCGCTTAAAACCGATTGTGCGATGGCTACCACTGGCATAGCTGGTCCAGGTGGCGAAGAACCAGGAAAACCTGTTGGCACCATCTGGATTGCTGCTGCTTGGAGTGAAAAGATCGTTACCTTCAAACAGGAAGGCGACGACGGAAGACTGAAAAATATAGAAAAAGCTATCAAGAAAGCCATTAATTTGCTATCAGAACTCTTGAAATCATAAAAAAAGAAAGAAAAACGTGAATTATTTGCTTAAAAACTTGGTGGATAAGAAAAAAAGTAGTTACTTTGCAGCCTGTTTGGTGAAACCATCAAAATTTGCTAATTAAAAAGATAAGATAAAATGTCAAAGATTTGTCAAATTACGGGAAAG
>JAEEGL017018170.1_pt1 | contig 14166 bp, 32 predicted proteins | sample 9134231 | NCBI WGS metagenome assembly JAEEGL01 (sample SAMN16246548, study PRJNA631951) | gut metagenome | biome: gut microbiome; feature: rumen; material: fiber-attached | host: Bos | place: Iran: Karaj | collected 2018-10 | reverse complement strand
TGGGTTAAGGTTTCTAATACTTGTAGTTTTACCGCTTCCTGATTCTCCAACAATAGCTATCAATTCAGCCATATTCAAATAATTAATTTAAATTGTTCTGCATCATCTTCTTCTTTTTCTTTATCTACATCCTGCTTTTTTAATAAATAGTCAGGAGTTGTGTATTTATCATAGTCATAAATTTCGTTAGGTAAAGGAATGGAATGGAAATAATTAATCTTTCCAAAGAAATTAGTAGCAAATTCTACATCTACTTCTCCATATCTATGTTTAAGAGTTGTAATTGTTCTAAAATTTCCTCCTAATTTTCTTATGTCATATCCTTTATATGTATTAAGTCTATCTTTATTTGGATTATATGCAGCTATTACAATATCACAATCCTGTGAAGGATTGGCACTATCTTTTAAATCTCCTAAAACAAAGTTAGTCATACCTTGCTGTCTCCGATCCATTGAGCCTTGAGTTCTATTAGTTTGTTGTAAAGCTACAATATAAGGCCCATAATTACGAACTGTTTTAAGATAGTTAGAAGCTAAATCTATTTCCTCTTTAATAGAATGTCCATTTGCTTGGTAAAGTAAAGATACGTGATCTATTCCAATAACATAAATCATTTCTGGATCATTCCATATAAAAACTTTTCTATTTTCAGATTCTTCAAAATGTCCATATTTTTCTAAATCTTCTAATATTCTTTTATAGAGACCTCCAGCACTTACATTTTTATCATAGATAGTCCAAACCTGCTCTACTTTTTCATACCACTTTAAAGCTTCTTGAACATATTCATAATTTTTTCCAGATAGAATATATCCCTTTTTACTAGAAAATATTTGATCAGAAGACAGTTGTATATGATAAGTATCAAATATGTACATAGATAGCATTCTACCTACAACCTGTTCAGCTGACATATCCATAGAAAAGAAATATCCTCTATATTTTCCATCTTCTAAATGACTTTTTAAAGGAGAATAAACATAAGAATATAAATATAGAGCGGTTTTGCCTCCTCCTGGATTTGATGTAAGTACAAGGTACCTACTATGAACAATACCACCTGTTACTAAATCTAATTTATCTAATCCAGTAGTAAAACCTTGATTTTTTCCCTCAATTCCTAACTGAATTTGATTTTTTACAGATTCAGTTATTGTCATTTTAAATAAATATATGGGGGTTTAATTGAACTATAAATATCTGTTTCAATTAATCTTATAATCTTAACTAAATCATGATAGTCTCCTTTTTCATAATTATATTTATATCTTGCTACTTGAACATCACCATATTTTTCTTTAGCTTTTTCAAGCTCTTTAATCAATTCAGTTATTGTCATAAGCTTTTCTAATTGCTTCAGAAGCTATTTTCCACTCTTCAGTACTTATTTTTCCTGTACTTACTGCATCAAAAAGTTTTTCAATAACTTCCCTCATGCACTAATTTCTACTCCGCTTTTATCGTAAGTAACTTGTGGCTCGTAACTATAATCTGAAGTTAATTCATAATGAGGAACAAACACCTCTACATTACCATTAGCTTCTCTAATTTTAACCAATTTGTTGATTAATTCATCAATTTTCATAATTACATTTCTTCTACTAAATCAATATGAGCAATATTCCAGTGCTCGTCTCTTATATTATCTGCAGCTTCATCTTCTGAATCAGCATAACACCATTCTTTATCATAATCACCATCTGTTGTAGTGAATCTTACCAAATATTTTTTCATATTAATTGTGTTGCTTCAAGATTGATATTAGTACCAACACCTTCTTTCTGAGCTTTTAGTGCAGTCCAACCCATATCAACTATAAAGGAATCTAAAGTAGTAAAATTATATTGATTTTCTTTTCCCCATTCAATTAATTCCAAAATTTCTCTATGAGTTTCTGGATCATTTCTAATGTATTTAGCGTATTTAGAAAAAGCCTGTTCTAAGGAATCAAACTTTTTAGATACCCTTTTTGCATTATAAGCAATTCCAGAAATAATTAATGTTTGAGGATATACATCAAATAATTCTTCTCCCATTTCAAAGGAAGCTCTAAAGAATTGTTTTTGAAAGTTTTGGTTGATTGGAATATCTTCAACTATTAATTGACTTCCTTCTTTGGGAACTTTCCAACTCTTCAGTATTACTCCTTTTTCCTGGAGATTTTCTATTACTTTTCTTAAGTTTACAACCTTGCTTAATCTTTGCAGCCATTCATATTCTCCTTCCTCTTTAGCTAAAAGAATTGTTTTTATAGTAAATAACTCAGTAGGAGTTAAGTTGTACTTTTCTAACATCAAAATTTCATTATCAATACTTAATTTTAAATGCTCCACAGCTTTAAATAGAATTTATTTAAGCTGCTAAAGTGTTATTCAGATTTCTCTGGCTTGTTCAATGCATAACGATTTAAAAAAGTATCTAATAATATTCTATATCTAGTATTAAATTCTTTTATATTATAATGTTCTTTGACATATTCAAGATATTCTCCATTTCTCGAACATGCTTCTTCTATTAAAAGCATTATAATAAATTCAGACATTTTTTCCTGCGTCATATTTATTAAAATCTAAATAAAACATTTCCTAACTTCTGTCTATAAAGTTCAGGTTGTTCTCCCCTTAATACTTGTTCAAGTCCATGTTCATCAATGGTGATAAAATTCTTATCAGTTTTATGATTATTTTTAACCCATTTTTCTTCTACAGTGTCTTTAATTACTAAATAAAATACTTCAGCTATTTTATTTTCTTCTTTCCTAACTGTACGTCCACGTCTCTGACGAGCTTTAGTTTCAGAACTATCTGTTCCAAGAATTATAGCTACCGAAAGACCTGGAATATCTATTCCTTCATTAGCTTTAGCACAAGTATTAAGAACTCCAGAAGCTGCAGTACTAAAATCTTCAATCATTGTAGTACTCCTCTTTTTGGATACTCTTCCCGTATAAACTTCTCCTATGCCAATAGCTTCTGCCATAGTAACATTATTAGAAAAAGTAATAATCTTTTTATCAGAACGGGCTTCTATAATTTTTTTAGTAATTTCAATTTTTTTAGGGTGGTTATTTATAAAAGACTTACGTTGTTGCATTGTTTGCATAAACCTTACAGAATGATAATTAATGGCTTGAAGAATTTCTTTCTTCTTTCTTTCATCATCTCCTGCATATAAAGTATCTCTGTAAGCTAATTTATTTTTCCATCCTACCGAAGGCTTCACCATAGACATAGCTAACTTAAAATCAAAATTAAAGAACTCATAATGTTCCAACCATTCTTTATTTAAAGCTTGATATTCACTAATATTGTCTACATTAAGTAAAACAACATATTCTTTATAATCGGATACCCAACCATTAATTAAAGCTTCCGCAAAAGTAATTCTATCTACAATGGGACAATATCTTTGCATAATAATATGCTTTCCATCAAGTCTTTCAAATGTTGCGGTTAATCCAAGAATAAGTCTATACTTAACACATGTAAATATTTGACTAAAATCGCTACTTGAGAAGCGATGACATTCATCTAATACCAAAAAATCACAGTTCCATCGATGTTTTATAACAGTATTTATTACTTGAACTTCAGAATTAAAAGTAAATCCCCAAGCATCTAATTGGGTTTGCCATTGATCTTTAAGAGCAGTAGTAGGAACGACAACAAGAACTCTAAAACTTGGATACTTTTTTAATAATGCTTGTATAGTCATTAATCCTATTCTTGTTTTGCCAAAGCCAGTGCATCCTTCTACTGACCCCTTACCTTTAGCAACAATCCATTGTTTAATAGCTTCTTGTTGTCGTTCAGTTCTAGTCATGTTTTTCCATTTTATAAGGTCTTACATTTAATCCACATAAAATATAATAACCTTTACTTTCATAATATCCATTAATATCTATTGCATAAATATTAGTAGAAAGTAGATCTTGTCTACTCTCTGTTATTTTTATTATAGAATTATCAGGAATTTCAGAAAGCATCTCAATTAATTCTTTTTTAGTCATGTAAATTAATTCCTTTATTTTTAGCAATTAATTCTATCTGTCTTTGAAGACGCTTCCAGTTAAAAATATGACTGTCAATTTCTCTAGAAAGTCTAAGAAGAACCTTATTACGCAAAGTAACGAGTTGTTCAGTAGTCATATCAGAATACTTTTGCTTTTTAGGAAGAGTAAGCATAGCTCTCATTTCATGGAAAGACAAACCTTTTTCACTAAATCTAAGAACTAACTTAGATGGAAGATGCAATCTTTCTTTAGCTAATTTAAGTCTGTCTGTGTTAGAAGTTGCTTTTAATTCATTTTCTTCTTGTTTAGTAAACCACAATCCCATTTTTGTAATGAAAGTCATAGTTAAATGCTGTTTATTAAAAGCACCTAATTGGTCAATACATCCTTCCAAAGCATCCGAAATACTAATATCTTGAAATTCTGCAGGGAATCCTCCTTCACTTAAATGAGTTATTGGCAATGTTTTCCAATCCAAACTAATACCTCTAGCTTCAGCTTCTTGTTCACTATTCTTAATAAATTCTCTAATAGCAACCATCATCTTAAATCTAGGAGTAGGATTATAATGTTCTCTTACTAAATACTTATTTTCTAAGTAACGTAAAAATAATTCTACATTACATTTTTCAATTTCTTTAGTAACTTCTTCTAGAACATTATATCTTCCGAGATGTTTTGGATCATTATTTCTTAACATTCTTTCACAATGTTCCCAACACTCTTTAAGTCTTTCTGGAGTCATGTCTACAATCTTTTCATTGTCTTGAACATATTTATCTCCTTCTTTCTTCTTTTCGCCTTTCCAAACGAAATTAGAATAATCATTCTTTTTAGCGTCTATTGCTTTTTTCAAAGCGTCTCCTAATACACTATTCATTTTAATCTTTATATTAAAATATCTTTCTTAGAATTATCTTTTTCTTTTACAAATTTCTTAAATATAAGATTACTGTAATTATATTTTACAATAGAATCTAAATTTCTATCATAATATGTATCTATTCCTCCAGTAACTTCATCATAATTAACATATCCTCTTTCTCCAATATCTGGAATTCGAGATTCCCAATTAGGAAATACTGTTAATAATTGATAGTTCTGTCCGAATTGCGATTTGTCTAAATTTTTAAAAACTAATAATTGATAATTCATAAAATCAACTTCTTTTGCAAGAAGTTGGGCATGAATTGTAATAGTTGTCACTAGAATTTTAGTTTTTTACTAGAGACAGTATCTACTTCAGTGGGTATTACATAATAACGGCACATATCATTAATATGAGCTTTATATAAACTTTCAATATCTGCCCCAGTTATTTCAGCTTCTTCAGCTATTTGTTTGTAACTAGGTAAACCATATTTACCTTCATTTTTGTAATAAAAAGAAATTACAGAATTTTCTGCACATTGTTTTGCTTCTTGTTCATTTTTGCACCATTTTGTAAAACGATAACGAACTCCTAATGTTTTGCCGATAGTGCCATAATAAATGTTGTACTGTGTCATAAAATAAGACCTATTATAAATAAAACAATACCACCTACGGAAGATCCTATAATAGTTTTCTTCTGAGTGGACTTCATTTTTGCAATAGTTTTTTCATCAGAAGCAATCTTATCTTTACAAATTTGAATTTCTTGTCTTTGTATTGAATCAGATTCAACATAAAGTTTGTTTAATTCTTCTAATGAATTTATTTGTTCTTTTAACAAAGGATTTTCTTTATCTAGTTTTTCGTGTTCCGCTAGAATTAGAGCTAACTCTTTTAATTGAATCGAGTCTAGCATTAATGTAGTCTGTGACAAACTGACTGTCGGCACTGCTAGACTGAACAATAATAGTATTAATCCTTTCTTGATAATGTTTTTCATTAGTAATAATTTTTACATGGGTTGAATCAATAACGACTCTTAAACTATCTTTCTTAAAATTTAAAGAATCTAATTTTAACTCTATTTGATTAAGTTTTTTTAATAGTTCTGCATTAACATCTACTTTTGGAGAGAAATCTGCTATAGATATATATCCCCAAACAAATAGAGCTAAAAGTAATACAACTCCAGCTATTTTTAAGGCTTTATTCATTCCTTACACAGATTAAGTATTTCTTTATTTAACTTAATTAATTCATTCAAAGCATCTAATAGATATGGAGATTCACTTTCAAATTTAGTGTTAAGTCTATGTCTAATGATCATTCTTATACAATTAGACAAAGAACATCCATATGCTACTTTTTCTCTTGTCTTCAATTCTCCTGTTTCTTTATCTTTAACCTTACTTAATAAAGTCAAATCAAAACTAAGAAAAGCAGCAGGTTCCATTACAAAATCTTCTTCAACAATTCGCATACTTCATCATAACATTTATTATATTCAATAAGAAATTCTTTTAAAGATACGTCCCCTAATTTATTATTTAATTCTCTTAAAATAACTTCTCGTTTAATATCTTTTAAAGGAACTTCATAGAACTTTTCAGAAGGTTCTTCTACATAATCTCCACTTCTTTTATGAACTAATTTATAGAAAGTAATATCGTATCTTTCAGGAACAGTATCAGCTCTTTCTAAATCAAATTTAATCATTTCTTTTCAGATCCCGGTTTCATATAAGCACCTTCTGGATTCTTTGGAAAAGAAGCCCAAGCTTTCAATCTAGCTTCAAGTCTCTTTTTAATTTTCTTCGAACGTTTCATATTCTGGAAATTCTTCTATTAAATATTCAGGATTATGATTTCTAATACCTCTTAAATCCATTTGAATATAATGATCTAATCGTAAATGTTCATCATAAATAGCTCCAAATACTTTTACCATTTCATTAAAAAGCTTATCTAACAATCTTGTCTTCTTAAGATTGGCATTTAATTTAGCTTTCATGAAAGCTATATTATTACCGATTTCCTCATCATAGGCATCCAATAAACATGGTTTAGAAGTACCTTTTCCCATAATTAAAAATCCTTCTACCCCATCGATCTCTTTATGATAAGAATCGATAATTTCATTAAACTTTTTATAAGCTTGATCCATAGGCTCTTGAATCCTATTTATCATCTTATAAATGTCTTCTATACATACCTTAGTTGTTACATTGCCATCTTTAATTGTCTTAATTGGCAACAATGTTTTTTCATTTTTCATGACAAGTTATTTCAAATTTTTGAGGATCTTTAGTATTATCTGATGTCCATGTATTAGTATACCAAGGAGTAGTATACAAAGGATAATAAATATAATCTACATCTTTTTCTAAAAGAGTACAAAATTCATCTTCATTAATAGATCCTGATGCGTGTAATCTAAGCAGGATCTTAACTTTTTCTTTATTCATATGCGATTATTTGATTATTTTGCATTATAGTCATAATAGTATATTTATGCCTATAAAAATCTACCATTTTAGGTATAACTACTGCTAATAAGGAAGGTTCTTGAAGAAGAATTCCAACTTTCTTATCTGGATCTTTTATATTCTTTTCAGATAAAAAATCAAGAAGAGCTGGAGTTAATATTTTTGCATTAATACTATTAGGAGAATTCAAAATAGTATTTAATAATTTAACACTTTCTTCTCTATTCATAAATTCTTGAAATAAGCTAATTCATCTTTGGATGAAATAGTTTTAAGTTGATAATTTAATAACTTTTGGGCTACATATCTTAGATAAGAATATTCTTCATTATAATAAGGTTGAGATAACCTCCATTCGGCTGGAATATTGTCTAAAAACCAATTAAATCGAGTAGCAAAAGTTATATCATTTACTATGCGATTATCAATAATAGGATTCATAACATATTAATACTAGCAGTTTGAGCTAACCAATCACACTGGTTATTCCATTGAGCATCTTCAGAACTTACTTTTTGATGTCCTCTAGTATGCCTATATTTAATAGGCTCTTTAACAAAACATTGAGTTTGAATTACTTGTTTTCTTATTTTATTAATAAGTTCAACATTCTTTTTAGGATGCCATTTTAAATTAAAAATACACCCTAAAGCATACTCGGAATCGGATATTATTTCTAAAGAATCAATTGGCTTCTTAATAGATCTAAGAGCATAGAAAATAGCCATAAGTTCCATTATATTATTAGTAACTTCTTTAAATCCTTTAGAAAATTCATGTACCTTTTCATTATTTTTTAACCATACTACTCCTATTCCTCCATTTCCATTTGCTCTGCATGAACCATCTGTAAATATACGATAATTAGTCATATTTTATACCTAATTTTTCAAATAAAGTTTCCATTCCTTTTAGAAAGTTTATCCCTCTTTCTTCAGTAAAATTATTAAGTAGAAATTTGTATCGAGGAGTTAAATAAGCATCTATTACTAATAATATAGGAAATTCATGTTGTTCAGCAGTTTCTTTATATTTAGAATAAAGATTCCAGTATTTAATACATTTTTCCTTCATACTTTTTCTTTAATTATAGCTCTCATTAAACTTTTATCGTTTTCTGAAACAACAAATCCTTGATATATTTCATTAGTAATAGGAGACATCCAAGGATTAGTAAATTTTACTAAATCTTTAAGAAGATGTTCAAAATCTTCCAAAGTAACATTATATTCTTCATAGAACATATCATCTATAACAGATTCTTCATAATTATCTACTATAGAATCATAATCCTTTCCAAGCATTAAACATGCTAATTCTTCAATTTCACTCCAAATCATTTTAATAAATGTCTATAATAATATTCTTTCCAAGTATTAATTCCATTCCTACTTACCCAATCAGCAAGACAATTAAATTTATATTTAAGTCCATTTCTATTTGGACAGTGTCCTCTTACATATATAAATTTAACATTTCTATATCCTTTCTTATTTTTAAATTTATCTACTTGAACTCTATCATCAGTATGTACAATGATATTAATAGCATTATATTTATTTCTTATATAATATATAGATTCCTTTATCGCATCCCGTTCTGCATAATAAGAATGAAAATATTTTTCTACTCTATTATAATAAATATCAACTATATTAGAATTAACAACAATAACTCCAACTTTAGTAGTCTTTTTAGAACCTTGTGGAAACATAGAAGTATCTTTAGAAGAAGCATCTGTATAGATATGAAAAGTTTTCATCCTAAAGCATCTTCTAAATCTCCTATATCACCTCCTAATCCCAAATCATCAGGTTCCCAAGTATCTGGAATAAACCAACAATTTTTACTTGGATCAAAATAACATTCTCTTGGATAATCTGGATTGTTCATATAGTCCTGAATTTCAGGCCATCCCATTTTCACATATTTCATAATAATCTCTTGTTTCAAATCCACAATTTGTACAAATATATAAATCACACATCATTCCAGCCTTTACTCTAATATGACTAGAACCACATTTTGGACATTTCATAATATTAATATTCCCAGCCCATAAAAGATCTTCTTTGCTTTCCCCCAACATCATCTTCTTCAATAATTTTATTTTTTCTCCTTTCAAATCTAGATAATTGTTTCTTCAGCCATCTACGGCTATGTGAATACTTTTTCCAGGGTTTTTCAGTATTCTTAAACCAATGCTCTAAATGCTCAATTTGATCCCTTGCTGTTGCCATTAATTAAAAATTCATCATTCCAAGTAGATACTTTTGTATCATAATCTTGCCAAGGCCAAGATTCTTTAGCTTTATTAATATCTGGAGCATTCAATTTTCCATATGAAATGTTTCCATAATAATATAAATACCAAAGAACTTGTTCCCAATAACAATCTTCATCTTCTATAGTCCAATACCAAATTAGATTTAATCCAAATAAATAAATCCAAATATAAGGAGCATGTTCAAATCTAGGAGTATCATATTTATCTTTCCATCCAACATCAGTAGAAACTATATGAATTGGAAAAGGATTTGACCACCACCAAACTGGAGGATACCAAATTCTTCCAATTTTAAATTTCAACTTAGGTAATTTAAAAACACCTTTAATTTGATTTATAGTTTTTAATGGATTTCTAATATATATGTATAGATATTTACTACTGTACCACATAAGACAACAAAGGCGGCCTTATAGGTCGCCTAAAATTTTAATGTATTCTCTAGTATTATTTCGAGTATACCATAATATAATCTGTAAATCATCTTTATAATCCCTATAAATATCTAAATAAGGATTATATACTAAAATAATGATTATTAGAATTATAAGAACTAATATTACAATAATCATAAGTTTTTTAAAAGAAGGAGTTACTAAAAATAGTAACTCCATTATTTAAATTAAGGCCATTCGCCAAGTGGCATTTTAAATCCTTCTGGAAAAGCTGGATTAGAAGTTTTAATTTCTCCTGTTACAGCATCTACCCATAATTGACTTTGAATATTGCCAAATACCCACTGAGGATTGCAATTAAGAGGACCAAGAGGAGTTCTTAAACAAGCATGTCTAGAATGTGGCTTTGGATAATTTACTTGCTGAATTAATGTGTAAGCACTATCAAAAGGAATAATAGATAAAGAATCTACGATTGGAGAATCCTCAATCCAAAATCCATTAACTGAATCGGCTGCAAAAGTTCCATCAGCAAGATGTTGGAATTTAAATACTTTCACATCAGCACAACTATCCTTTTCAACTACGGCCTGGAATACATTAACAACTTCAGCAATACTGCCATCAGTCTCTTCATCCATGAAATCATTGAAAAGAATCATAGTTTCAAACCATCTATAATCTCCACCATGATTAACAAACATAGCTTGTTTATCAGTAGAAATTATGTTTTCTACAACAAAAGGAGCTACAGAGTCTCCAACTTCTACATTACCTTCTTTCTTGCTGCAACCATTACATGCACAGAAAGAAGCAATTACTCCCATCAGGAGTGCAAAAATAAATGTTTTCTTCATATTTAATTAATATTTAAAATTTTGTTAAATTCAAATAAATTTCCCTCCCCTTTTCATAGCTTTAAATCTTTGGGTCGGGTCTATTGGAACAAGCCCATTTAAATAGCTCATATACTATAAACTAGTATTATATTTTTTAGATTCTGGATTCTAAGTAGTGGGATAGATTTGAACATTTGAAATAGGTTGATTATAAGCTACCTATTGAGTTTCTACAGGAACAAAATCTAATGGTTTTACATTAGTCATTTCCTATATAGCTTTCCACTATTCATATGCTTTTTGAGTATTTTTACCCCAGATTCCATCTACCTACTTTCCAGTAAATCCGAGTACTTCTTTCTAAAATCTTCTAACGGCCCCTCTACCTTTTCCAGCTACATCGTCTGCAACTGCTTTATATTGAGAAGAAGTATAATATACTGGATTCTCTGTCTAATTAGTCGTAGTAGGCGAAAAAACATTTTTCCTACTGTTTACTGAAGTAACTTTAGGATTGTCAATTACAGGAGTCTAAGAAGGACTACTAGTATTTACAGGAATTACTTGTTGTGTAGGGAGTGAGTCCTAAATATTAAATTGAGGAGTATTTTGAACAGGCTAAGTAAAAGCCTATCCAAATAAATTAGGTTTAACAGAAGTTTCCCGAATTTTTTTAATAAATTTATTAAAAATACCCCCTAATCCCTACTATACCTAGTAAGGAGCTTCTACTCTTCTTAATTCTTTTTCAATATATTTCTAACCAGTTCTTCCTATAAGATAAGCAACTCCACTATTATTTATTCCAAAATAACTATTATAGGGAGTCTAATAAACTTGATCTCCATTAGGCATTGTAACATTAATTAATGTTCCTTCTCCATAGGGAGATTTTCTAGTAGGACCTCTTTCCTAAAACTTTAATAACTTTTTTCCTTGTTTAAATTTCTAAACTGCATTCATAATTTTAACTTTTAATTATTTATAATTTTGATTCTCAAATTTATCTTTAATTAGTTAAATTTCAAAATAATTTTCTTTATAGTAATCAACCAAAGAATCTGTTTTCATTTCTTCCCAAAGCTCTTTCCAAAAGTTATCTTCAGCTTCATAAGCTTCTGCTAACATATTATAATACTCTTCCATATTGTTAAGTTATTTAAAAATTGACTGGAGGTAGTCTCCAGTCTAATTCTTGTACATTTTTCCACTGATGCCTTTCAGTCTTCCCAATTTTGTTAAGGGTTGCCCCAATCAACGATCGTTTTTCTTAAGGTGTCATTCAATTGCACCATCTCGGGAATATACCCAAGAGTAGGACTCAAACCTACATCACTTAAGAAGGTTGGTCGTACACAACCTAGCTAACCATATCTAGCCAACTATATAAATGTAGTTAATTAAAGGGCTCAATAAGTTTTAACTCCTTCTTATAAGCATCCCATTCCCAACCATTTTCTTCCATCTTTTGGAACAAAAGATCACGTTGTTCTTTAGTGGCTGGTTGCACCTCCTCGTCTGTCCACCAACTTTTACCAGAAGCGATGATAAAATTATCTATGGTATCTATACCACAATAGACTACAGGACATCCAGGGTGAAGTTTATCTATTAATCCCTTAAAAATAAATGGCCTTTTTTCTTCTCCATATATGAGTATATCACCTTCCTTTGCATCTTGAATTGTCCAAAGATGATAACTTTTCTCAAATGTTACAAATGTGTTATACCCTTTGTAACCATATATTGATTCTATCGTATAATTTCCATTTTCAACTTTTGTTATTTTACATATACGCCAATCTTCATGTGTTTCATCTGATATAATCCAATCACCAACCTTGAACTTCGGTTCAACCTTGTCAGCAGGATTTTGCTCACCCTTATCATCAGACATAATGTGGTCTGTAACCATTTGATTGTATCTGTCACAATCTTCTTGAGTAGTAAAACCAAGACTTTCTCCGATGGTTTTCATCTCGGAGGGTAATTTCTCTATTGGAAGCTTCTGCTCACCTTGCTTTTCAATCTCCTGTTTAGCATAGTTCAACAACGCATCCGCCACCCATTTAACGTAGCCTGCTGTATATTCATAATCTTTATTGATCGAACTTGCAATAAGATGCGAAACTTGTCTTTCAAATTCAGTATTAAAACCATCAATGGGTTCTATTTTTTCACCTCGCTGTTTAAGCCAAGCAATCCATCTCATTTGTATTTCACAACTACGCTTGGAATAGGTTATAGTATTAGCTTTAATGAAATTGATGATTTCATTTTTTATTCTCTCGTCCTCACTCTCTTTGAGTTCGGGGAACATTTCATCTTTTATTGATGGAAACATAATATTTGTATCTTTATATTTGTTTGCCACCTTTAAAGCCTCATCATAGGCTTTTGCTTTTTCTTCATTTGTCATAATTATGTATTTTTAATTTCTAAAATTTCCTTCTCTATTTCACATATTCTCTTTTTATGATAAGCAAGTTCTTTCTCTTTTTCTCCTATTTGGCATTCTTTCACTTTACCGTTCCATTCCAACCACTTTGCTTTAACTACATCTCTAAATGTATAAAGAACAGCAAATCTTCCAATACTTTCAATACCATCAGGATGGCCCTCGAATTCTATTACAACAGAAGGTGAAGGACTAATATCTTCAACTTGTAAATGAACTCTATCATCATAGTCTTCTGGATATTCTTTAATGAAGTCTTGTACTTCTTTGTTTGCAATCCAATAGAATAGCCAATGTTCAGTGTCTGTTATATATTTGTATATATCAGAATCTAATACAGAAATTCTATTAAGTATTTCTTTTATTTCCATAATCACAACAATTTCAGTTCATTCATAATGTTAATTTGTACTTAATTGCACACTCTGTGCATAAATCTCTTACTACCCAACCATTATAAAATCTTTGAGCATCATCGGAATTACATTCATCACAATATCTTTTGTTACCAACTATCATAATTACAATAATTTAAGTTCATTCAACTTCATTATCATTTCATAACAAGCATCAATTTGATTGTCTGACATTACTCCAAAATGTAAAATGTAACCTATTTCATCATAGATATCACATCGCCAACCACTAAATGTTCTACGTAATGAAGGATAACAAGGCAAAATACTAAGCAATGCTGCAAGACTCCAACAAGGAATGTCCTCAGCTTCCATTGAATACTTGTCAATCCATATCCAAGGGTAATCACTATTGAGTGATGTATAAAACATATCCGCACTTTCAAGTGGTAGTATCT
>JAEEGL014712351.1_pt1 | contig 14166 bp, 15 predicted proteins | sample 9134231 | NCBI WGS metagenome assembly JAEEGL01 (sample SAMN16246548, study PRJNA631951) | gut metagenome | biome: gut microbiome; feature: rumen; material: fiber-attached | host: Bos | place: Iran: Karaj | collected 2018-10 | reverse complement strand
GTATCGTATGGTCAGTGGCTGCAACATCACTGAAATGATGTCAGCCCTGAATATCAGTTATCCAATATTGAAAAAGTACTAAGTGGCGAGCCGGTACACATATTTTATTATATCGCAGTACTCCTCTATATATGCCAGAAACTCAGTCCAGATCCTCGAACCATAGATCAACTTTTCCACGATCTGAAGCACCATTTCAAGACCCCCTAAAATCCCGTGAGTTAACTCAAATCATCGATTGAGTTAACTCAAACGACAAATCGAGTTAACTCACGGTTTTTTAGATGTCTATCTGTAAGAAGATTATGACTTATCCGTTTGATCCGATTCATCCGTGTTCGCTAATAATAAATTATCTATGGATTATATGATTGATAAACTCTATCAGGTACTATATAATAATGTATTGTTGCCGAGGAGGAGGGAGATAGATCGGGAAGAAGAACGGGAGGCCTTTAACGGAACGACCGAATCGTTGGTGCAGCTCTATCGTGAGAATCAGATTACATACGAGGAGTTTACCAAACTACCTGAGGCAGAAATTCAAAGGATTATCGATAAATCGAAGGATCTGCATATTAGCAAGGAACGCTTCTTTCAACTTGTGGATTTGTAAGTACGTAGCACGGGTTTAGAAATGTGACGAAAAAAGGTTTGAAAAAAATAGTTTCCTGCAAATAAGGATGGATGATGATGAGGACGGAGGACGATAGCGTCCGAGACCTGAATAAAATCAGATTCCTAAACATTATTTAACTGAAACGGTAAATATTGTGACAGGTGCTTATAATCTGGCAATTGATTCAAACTAAATATCTGTTTGCAGAGAAGGTTGCGATGCAATGCAGTTCGATAATGCCAATCAGACTTATATAAATGACAGGAATTGCTGATGAGTTTGACTAGTGAACAACAAAGGAATGTATTTAGAATGGCCGCCATAGTATATGGACGGTCCTCTAAAGACGTGTCTTTGAACAAGTCTTATCAGAAGGTGATAGATGACGCACTATTCTGTTGTGGCAAACAGAAGATATCACTTACTGACTTGATTGTCTATATCAAAACTAATTATGGTTTTTTGTATACGGCCAAAGAAATTGAAGAATTGGTTAATGGTCGTGATGCCAATATAAAATATCATTCATATTATGAACAGAATGAACTTGTTATTTCTTTGACAGCTGATTATAAGAACAAGTTGACTCTGATATGTCAAGAGAAAACGCTTTACGACTATATTGACGATTATTTTGCCCAAGAACCTGTAGGAGAAGGTAAAGGAAAGAATCTGATACTTCGTTTCCTTTATGACATGTTTACCAGCAATGTTGAGGGGTACAAACTCATACTGCAGGAGCAATATGATGAAGCCACAGCATCAACGAATTACTCTGACGAAGAAAAATCTATCATTAATGGATTCTTGAATTGGCCCGACAATAGCAAGAACAAAGCTATATTTGATCTTGCTGGTTATTCACTGGAGTATTGTATGATGACTAATAGAAAGAATACATCATTGAATACCAAAAACTTGAAAAATAAGTCGTTCTATATTGACACCAATATCCTCTACCGAGCGATAGGTCTTAATGGAGATAACTTAAAGACACGTGCAGAACTATTTCTGTCCAAATTTAAGGAAGTAGGTGAGAAATTAGTTATTAGTCAAAGCACTTATGTAGAGTTTGTAGATTCTATAGACTACTATATAGGTAAGATAGATGATTCTATGCGTCCTCGTGTTAATTCCAAAGTATTTCAAGAGTTTATTGATGAGGACAGCGTTTATCTTTATTATTGCAAATGGCGCGTAGGTCGTGCCAATTGTGAGACGAAGTATTTTAGAGATTGGATAATGAGTGAGTTTGACTCGGTATGCACAAGTTTTGAAATTACTCGTGAAATTAAATATCCATACGACCGAGAGCAACTGCAAAAGGAGATTGATGATTTAGCGTCAAGCATATATGGCCATAATCCAGAGAAACCCCTCACGTCATCTCAATACGATGCGGAGAATGTAATGTGGGTGGAGGAAAAACGAAAAGGATGTGGAGATGATATTTATCAAGCAAAAGCATTTCTCCTTTCATCAGATAATTCTCTGAGGTTGTGGGATTATCAGAGGAATACTAATAGGGTACCTATTGTTATGTCACCAAGTCAATGGCTGGGTATTATTCTTCATTATATGGAACGTACATCTGATGATTATCAGAGTTTCATAAGCTTTCTCACTCTTACTACTCGTCGAGAAGTATTACCAATAGAGAAACTTTCTTTGATAATTACTGGAATATCGCAGACTACAAGTGACATAGAGACTCAACAAAGTTTAGTACGGAACTTTATTGAGCGCAAGACTTTTGAAGAAGTCGAGTCTATGAGTGACGATGAACTTGAACAATCTGCTGAAGAATTTGCGAGGACAGCTTTAGATTTACGAATCGAGAGTTTAGAACGCATGAATCTGAATAGTAAACTGAAGTTATCTGATACAAGAAGGAATCTTAATAAAAAAGAAAGGGAACTCAATAGAACAAAGAGGAAAAGCAAAGAAGAGTTGGCCGGAGTGAAGGAGATACTTGATGCAAACAATGTAGAAAAAAGTCGTTTGGAAGATGAGAATGCGAATTTGCGTGCTCAGTTACAGAAGCATAAACTCAATATTTGGCGAGGATGGAAGATTGCATATGGCATTGTTGTGATCTTGATTGCCATAATGCTTTGCTTGATGGTATTCCTTTGGAGAGATGCGGGTTGGAATTTTATGTATAAGTTTGTGAAGTTTATAGATGGTGAAAGAGATTCGGTTGCTCATAGCTTAGGAGAGACTATAATTTTAGTACCAATAAGTATAATTGTTTATGGTGGTCTTATGATTAAAGATGCTTTTGATGTTGATATTTTTGATAAGAGTAAATGCCGATTCTTTTGGGGGTCAAAAGATTGAATTAAGTGTATGATTCAACTCAATCCACGATACGAAGCCATCTTTGTCTCTGATAACTTTGATCAGGACTCCAATAGGATTGCGAGCCTGATGAGTGTCGAGGCGAAATTCATCAATGAGGCACTGGATGCAGGGCTGTATAAGCAGGGGGGAAGAAAAACATCTTCCATCATCCTTCTTCCATCTTACTTCAATTGAGTAAACTATCAATCTTGACGTTTTGCATTGGAATCCGAATGCGGCAGCATAAGAAACTCATCGCGTGTCCCGCGATACCAAAACCCACAGGAAGTCGTCGGCTTCTGCGACTTCCTGGTTAAGTCTCCCAATATAGGGGGAGATTTAGAGGGGGTGGATGTTTCTTGGTTCGTTCTTTGCGCCAAAGAATGAACGAAAATAATCTACCCCAGAGCGCTCAGAGGCTCGTCTCTGCTGCTTTAACGAATGAACATAAAAAGAGGTAATAAGGGGATTTTCCCCTTTCAAATAAAATAAGTTATGAACTACATCCTATATACACCGAGCGCAGCGAGGTTAAAAAAAGAGATACTTGATAAGGTATCAAAAAAAGTTGATGCCAATGGTAAGGGAATTACCACTTGGCAGTGTGTAGAGACAGGTGCTAACGAAAGAGTGCTTGTGCATACTTCCGACCAATGGGCAGAGAAAGGATGCATAGTTCTGAAGCAAGATCCTGAACGTAATGAACTGCAAGTCCATTTTTGTTATTGGGACTCTTGTGAAGATCACTCTGTTGACGATGAAAAGATTATGCTTGGTAGGTTTACAGAGCTGTTATTAGTGCATTTCTCTTATTATGTCGACAAGATAATAATAGAATAAGTTTGACTGTCGCGAGACTTCCTTCTTCCATCTTCCATCATACATCATAAGTCTCTCTTCCTATTTTGAAAAATAATTATTTTATGAATAATAATAAGATTACAGTTACCTCGCCGTTGCTGCCCGACCTCGACGAGTTCAACGAAATGCTGAAAGAGATCTGGGCAAGCAAGTGGATTACCAACAATGGCAGTTTCCATCAGCAACTGGAAAAGGCACTGGCAGAGTATTTGAAAGTGCCTTATATCAGTCTGTTCACTAATGGAACGCTTCCGTTGCTGACGGCACTGCAGGCCCTGCGCATCACAGGCGAGGTCATCACCACACCGTACAGCTTCGTGGCCACCACCCACAGCATCTGGTGGAACGGCTGCAAACCCGTATTTGTGGATATAGAGGAAGAGACCTGCGGCATCGACCCAAATAAGATTGAGGCCGCCATCACCCCCAAGACCACAGCCATCATGCCAGTCCACTGCTATGGCAAACCCGTGAAGATGAAACAGATTCAGGAGATAGCCGACAAGTACGGCCTAAAGGTCATCTATGATGCTGCCCATGCCTTTGGCGTTGAAGTTGACGGCGAGAGCGTGCTGAATGCCGGTGACATGAGCACCCTGAGTTTCCACGCCACAAAGGTTTACAACACCCTTGAAGGTGGCGCATTAGTGATGCATGATGCCCAGACTAAGCAGCGCATCGATTATCTGAAGAACTTTGGTTTTGCCGGTGAGACAGAGGTCGTGGCTCCTGGCATTAATAGCAAGGTGGATGAAGTTCGTAGCGCCTACGGCCTATTGAACTTGAAACAGGTTGATGCAGCCATCGCCAATCGCCAGAAAGTGGCCCAACGCTATCGTGAGGCTTTGCGCAACGTCCCCGGCATCCGTTTCTTCGATGATATGCCCGGTGTGCGCCATAACTACAGCTACTTCCCCATCTTCATCAATGCCGAGGAATATGGCACGGCGCGAGATAAACTTTACTTTAAGATGAAAGAACAGAATGTTTTGGGTCGTCGTTACTTTTACCCACTTATCAGTTCCTTTAGCACTTATCGCTGCTTACCAAGTGCTACACCTGAAAACTTACCTGTGGCAACGAAGATTGCCAATGAGGTGATTTGTTTGCCCATGCATCACGAATTGAGTGAAGATGATATTCAGCGTGTCCTTGACATTTTAACTCGATAATGCCCCTTCCCCTCGTCAGCGTGTTGGTTCCTGTGTTTCGGGTAGAACGTTATGTAGAACGATGTGCCCGTAGTGTTTTGGAACAAACCTATCAGAATATTGAGTATATATTTGTTGATGATGCCACTGACGATGCAAGCATAATCATTCTTGAAAGAATAATATTAGATTATCCAGACCGACAAGACCGTGTACGCATTATTCGACATCAGAGTAACAGAGGATTGGCTGCTGCTAGAAACACGGCTGTGGACGTGAGTCATGGCGATTTTATCTTTCATGTAGATTCCGATGACTGGATAGATAATGATGCTATAGAGTTGATGGTTAGAAAACAGCAGGCTACAAATGCGGACATTGTTACGGCGGAAGCATTTAATGATAAAAATGGTATAGTTACTAGGCATTTAACCAGTGGATGGAATTTAGATAAAACGAGTTTACTTAAAGGCATCCTTACTTATAAAGTCAGCACATCAATATGGCGTCGACTTATTCGTAAAAGTCTATATACGGAAAACAAAATCATGTGTGATGAAAGGGGCTGTTTAGGTGAAGATTTTCAAGTATTACCTAAATTGGTGTACTACGCAAAAGTTGTTGCAGGTATAGAAAATCCGATATATCATTATAACACCATAAATAAGTGGTCAATCATGACTAATGTTCACAATAGTTTAGAAATTCAGAAGCAAGGATTGGTTTCAGCTGAGTCCATCTCCTCGTTTTTTTCCGATAAGGAACGAATATATAAAGACTGTGTGTCAGGCATTTGTGTTAAATACATGCATATTCGGATGATACAAAATGTGCGTAATTGCAACAAACAGTTTTACTATTACTTTTCTAATCAAATTAAGAATGCAAATCCAGAACAATGGAAATACATTCGTTGGGATAATCCTTATGTCAGATATGTCGAAAGTCACTATCTTTCATTGTTATTACAACTATATTTCAAAAGATTATTTCAGAAATTGAAGGCTATTATTTAAAGGAAATATATATGATAAAGACATCAATTGTTGCGGACAGTGTCCAGCTGTCTTTAGTGCGCAGTCTCTTTAACGAGGCCAAGAAATATGATGACGTGATTGACTTTACGTTGGGTGACCCTGATGTCCAGCCCCATCAGGTCATCAAGGATGCTGCCTGTGACGCTATTCAACAGGGTAAAACCCGCTATTCGCAGAATGCTGGTTTGATTGATCTGCGTAAGACTATCAGCACGTATTACGAACGTAAGGAGGGATTCAAGTTTAATCCAGAAACTGAAGTTATGGTCACGGTTGGAGCAATGGAAGGCCTCTATCTGGCTCTTATCTCCATGCTAAATCCTGGCGATGAAGTTATCATTCCTGCCCCCTATTATGTCAACTATACGCAGATGGTCCGTATGTGTCATGCTGTTCCTGTTATTGTTGACAATCCTGAGAAAACGGATCTAACGTTTGATGTGGAAGACATTGAGAAAGCCATCACACCAAAGACGCGTGCCGTCATGATTAATACCCCATCAAATCCTTCAGGTCGTATCATTCCTCAGGATAAGATAGCTGGCATTGCAGAATTGGCAAAGAGCCATGACTTGGTGGTTATCTCAGACGAGGTGTATAAGTGCCTGATTTACGACAATGTGCCATTCCATAGTATTGCTGCCATCGATGGCATGCGAGAGCGTACGATTCTTGTTAACTCCCTCTCCAAGGAGTTCTGCATGACAGGATATCGTATCGGTTATGTATTGGCTCCTGAGGAAATCGTTGTAGCCATGACCAAACTGCAGGAGAATGTCTGTGCCTGTGCCCCTCTTCCCTCGCAGTATGCAGCCATCAAGGCCCTCAGCGGTGAAGAGGATTATTCCAGGAATATGGTTGACATTTTCACTGAGCGCAGGAATGTCCTCTATGAGGGACTGAGCAAAATCGAGAAGTTCAGCGTTAAGACTCCTGAGGCTACGTTCTATATGATGGTTGACATCTCCAAGACTGGCATGGACTCCATTGACTTCTGCTATGCCCTGCTTCGCGGTGCTCATGTAGCAGCAGTGCCTGGCGTAACCTATGGTCAGTGTTGCAATCACTATATTCGAATAGCCTTCACGCTCGACATTGAGAAGATTAAGGAAGGTGTGCGTAGAATTACCGAATTTGTTAATAGCTTGTAAACATGAAGCGAGTTCTAATGCTTGGTGGCAGCATTTATCAGACATATGCTATCAAGGCTGCTGTCGAAATGGGCTACTATGTCATCACCTGTGATTATCTTCCTGATAACCCAGGTCATCAATATGCCCATGAATATCATAATGTCAGCACTACAGAAAAAGAGGCTGTGCTGGCCTTAGCCCGTGAGTTGAAGGTGGATGGAGTAGTTGCCTATGCTTCAGATCCAGCCGCTCCTACAGCTGCATACGTCAGTGAAAAACTTGGCTTGCCAACCAGTCCGTATAAGTCAGTAGAAATTCTAAGCAAGAAGCATCTTTTCAGACAATACCTAACTGAACATGGTTTTAATGTTCCCAAGGCAAAGAGCTATAAGACCTTTAAAGAGGCTGAGGCTGACATTGATAACTTCAATTTTCCTGTCATGGTGAAGCCTGTAGATTCATCTGGTAGCAAGGGCATCAATAAATTGACCGATAAGTCACAGTTAAAGGCATTTGTTGATGATGCGTTGTCTTATTCTCGTGATAAGATATTCCTGATAGAAGAGTTCATCGTGAAGAATGGCCCCCAGATTTCAGGCGATGCCTTCTCTGTGGATGGCAAATTGGTATTCCATTGTTTAGGCAATGAATTTTATAGTACCAAGGTAGATAAGGACTTTGCTCCTCTTGGTGAGTGTTGGCCAACGGTGATGCCCAAAGAGGTGATAGATACTTTAGAGGCGGACTTGCAGCGGCTGATAACCTCGTTGGGAATGAAGTCAACAGCCTATAATGTAGAAGCCATTTATGGATCTGATGGCAAGGTTTACATCCTGGAACTTGGCGCTCGTAGTGGTGGGAGCCTTATTCCTCAGATTACAGCCTTTGCAACTGGGGTTGACATGGTTCCTTACGTTATCAAGGCTGCCCTTGGCGAGGACTGCTCTGGTTTGAAGATGGCTCCTGTGAAAGGCTATTGGTCAAACTATATGGCTCATGCCAACGAGACAGGCAAATATGCTGGTATTGAGTATGACGAAACCTTCAAGCAGAATAACCTCATAGATTTCGTAACAGACATCAAAGATGGAGATTCTGTTCACAAATATCGTGATGCACAGGATTGCGTGGGAGAACTACTTCTAAAATACGACAGTGCTGAGCAGATGAATGACATCATTGATCACATGGATGACTATGTAACTATAAAAGTGAAATAATGGATGAAGCTATAGGAGGCTATTTCTCATTAGAGCTAAACGATGGTTTTGAGCGTCATTCCGAGGCAATTAAGTTGAATTCCGGACAATATGCCTTGGAGTACATCCTAAAGGCAAGGAAATATTGTAAGGTATATATACCTTATTATATTTGTGACTCCGTATTGCAACCATTTAAGCGGCAGGGAGTAGAGTATGAGTTTTACCATATCAACGAACAACTGGAACCAGCTGTTGAGTTGAATCCCAAGGACGACGAGGCTGTTCTTTACGTTAACTATTTCGGACTGAAGAATCGTAAGACAGACACGTTGTGCTATGTTTACAAGAACACTATACTTGACTATACTCAGGCATTTTATAGCGAAAAGGGCAATCAATATGGCAAGAAGAGCATACAGTGTGACACGTTCTATAGCTGTCGCAAATATTTTGGTGTTCCCGATGGTGCATATCTTTATACCGACTGCTTGCTTGACGAGGAACTTCCACAGGATGAATCTTTTGAGCGTATGACCTTCCTTACCAAACGTATTGACCGCTCACCACAGGAAGGCTATGCCGACTTCCAAACTAGTGAAAAAGTTCTTGCTTCTGTAGGCATGCGAAGAATGTCTTGTCTTACAGAGAATATAATGCGCAGCATCGACTATTCGGGGAAGGCAAACAAACGCATCCATAATTTCCATGTACTCGACAAAGCATTGCGCGAGTGCAATCGCTTCAAGTGGGATATGGACTATGGTACAGTGCCTATGGTCTATCCCTATTATGTGGAGAATGGAGCCAAGCTTCGCCAGTACCTTATAGATCATCAGGTTTTCTGTGCCCGTTACTGGCCTAACGTCTTGGAATGGTGCGAGCCAGCGAACTGGGAGTATCAGTTAGCAGAGAACCTTGTCTGCATCCCCATCGACCAGCGGTATAATGAGGAGGACATGAAAACAATAATTAGCATTATCAAGCAATAAACATTTATGGAGAATACTGTTTCTTTTCGTGACTTTGAAGAGCGCGATATAGACTTTATCTATAAGTGCAAGAACGACGACAAGCTCAATTCGATGATTGTCGGCGAGTATCACCATTTCACCTACGAGGAAGCCGCAAAATGGGTTCATGGCTGCATGGGCGAACACGACACCTTCAAGTTCTGGGCAATATGTACTAATGATGAAGAGCAGCGTATAGTCGGATGGGTAAGTCTTTCGCAGATAGATTATGAGAACCGTTCTGCATGTCATCATGGAATAGTAATCGGCGACAAATACTATCGAGAGGGGACTGCAATGTTTGAAGGGATGCTGCTGTCAATGGAATATGCCTTCGTCCAACTTCAACTACACCGTTTATACGGCTCTTGTTTGGCAGAGCATAAGATATCACCACACATGCTGAATGCGCTTGGCTTTACCCTTGAAGGAAAGCAACGTGATGCTGTTTACAGGAACGAACGTTACTATGATATCTTAAACTATGCAATGCTCAGTAATGGGTATACTGCATTAAAAGACAAGGCTGCTTTCGATTTAGATCAACTAATAGTTGGTTTTGTTACCAGCATCAAGGAGTCCAAGAAGAAATAAACATCTAAAATTATACAAAAATATAAATATCGATATGGAAATTAATCAGTTTTTATCAGTTTTTGCAAACCAGTTTGATGACACCGATGCGTCTGAAATTCAGCCAGATACAAGGTTTCATGACTTGGAGGAGTGGGGGTCGCTTATCGGAATGAGTGTAATAGCCATGGCCAAGATTGAATATGGCAAGACAATCACTGGTAAGGAGATTCGTGAGTGTGTTACTGTTGAAGACTTGTTCAACTTGATTGTAAACAAATAATGGAGGCATTTAATCCTTTCTCCCTTGAAGGCAAGACAATCTTGGTGACAGGATCATCCTCCGGCATTGGAAGAGGCATAGCCATCACGTGTTCCAAGATGAGAGCAAAGGTTATCATCAATGGACGAAATATTTCTAAACTTCAAGAAACACTTTCTTTGATGGAAGCAGAAGAAAGCCAGATGATGCCTGGCGACCTTACTGATGTGGCTACCTTATGTTCACTTGTTGCATCGTTTCCTAAACTTGATGGAGTTGTCCACTGTGCCGGCATAGGTCAGAGAATACCATGCAAGGATTTACAGATAGAGAACGTAAATCAAGTGATGGATGTCAATTTCAGAGCACCTGTTATGTTACAAGCGGAATTGCTGCGACAGAAGAAGATTAACAAGAGTGCTTCCATCGTTTTCATCGCTTCAATAGCCTCATGGTCGGGCAGTGTGGGTAATTCCATTTACAGCGCATCCAAAGGTGCTATTATCTCATACGCCAATTGTTTGGCTTTAGAACTGGCACCAAGAAATATCCGCGTAAACTGCATCAGTCCTGCCATGGTTTGGACAGACCTCATATTGGCAGATGGCACCGACGAAGATCAATTGAAAGAAGACGAACTGAAATACCCATTGAAACGTTATGGCACACCAGAGGACATAGCCAACCTTGCGATTTACATGCTGTCTGATGCATCGACTTGGATGACAGGCAGTAACGTGAAGATATCGGGGGGTGCAAATTGAGTTAATACGATGGCATTTATTAAAGCAATATCATATTATTTACCTGAAAGAGTCGTTTCTAACGAAGAACTCGTCAGGGAGTTCCCTGAGTGGAGTGTTGATAAGGTTGCTCAGAAGGTGGGTGTGGACTCGCGCCATCTTGCAGCAGAGGATGAAACTGCTGGAGATCTGGCAGAAAAGGCAGCTCTAAAATTATTTGAGGAATATCAGATTGATCCTAAGTCAATAGATTTCCTCATGCTATGTACCCAGAGTCCAGACTACTTTTTACCATCTACTGCTTGCATTCTTCAAGACAGATTAGGCATACCAACATCTGCGGGGGCTTTCGATTATAACTTGGGTTGTTCTGGATGTATCTATGGCATGGCAATGGCTAAAGGCTTGATTGCAGCAGGGATAGCAAAGAATGTGCTACTGCTTACAGCAGAGACTTACAACAAATATCTACACCCTTCTGACAAGAGCAACCGCTCTATCTTTGGTGATGGAGCAGCAGCCTGTCTCATCTCTACTGACGGCTTTGCAGAAATTGGAGAGTTTTCTCTTGGTACAGATGGTAGTGGCGCCAACAACTTGATTGTCAAGACTGGCGCAGCAAGACAAAAGACAATTACAGGGAAGTTTGTGGCAGATGACGAAGATCATATTTGGTATGATGACTACCTCTACATGAATGGAGGATCCATTTTTATCTTCACGCTTGATGCCGTTCCTGCAATGATGGAAGAAATCTTAAATAAGAACAAATTAGAGAAACCCCAAATAGATTACTATGTGTTCCATCAGGCCAATAAGTTCATGCTCAACACCATCCGTCAGGTTTGTGCCCTGCCAAAGAATAAGTTCTATGTAAATCTGGCAAATACTGGCAATACAGTCTCTTCAACAGTCCTCATTGGATTGAGGGATTGTATGGATAATAAAACTATCAAGGCGGGTGACAAAGTGATGATTAGTGGCTTTGGCGTAGGTCTTAGTTGGGGAGGAACTCTATTAAGATTTAAATAACAAATCATTATGACTGAATGTGAAAGAATTATTGAACAAGGCTTCTTACCAGCATCTTTCTTTAAGGAGGAAAAACTTTGTGATTACCTTGTTACGAAAGATCGTAAGAAGATTTGGGCGATTGAACTTGACCTTTTTTTGAAGTTTACCGAAGTATGTGAGCGACACGACTTACGATATTTCGCTCTGTTTGGTACACTCCTTGGCGCTGTACGTCATCAAGGTATGATACCATGGGATGATGACATGGATGTCTGTATGCCTCGCGAGGATTATGACGAGTTCTGTAAGGTTTGTATAGCCGATTTCAAAGAGCCATATCTGCTTCAAACTCCCTATACCGACAAAGGTTACTACTATTCGTTTGCCAAGATTAGGAACATGAATACGACATGCATGCCGCTTGTTATGAGTAAGGCTGGTTTTTGTCATGGTATCTTTCTTGATGTATTTCCCTTGGACTATTGTAACCCTGAAACATACGAGACTGACCGTGGCATTATCTATGAGAGCATTATGAAATGTAGCTCTTACATGAAAGCCCAAAACGACAATTTGGACGAGCGGCAGTTGCAGAACCTGAAGTTGTATCATACTGATGATCCTCTTTCTGAATATGAGAAGGTGCAACGCATTGCAAGCAACCCAGAATATTCGATGTCTGGCTATGTAGGTACGCCAGTAAATACAATATTACGGTCTTCACAGATGATATGGCGTGCTGAGGATTTTGCAGATTGGATGACTGTAAATTTTGAAGGCTTTCCAATGAGAATACCCGTGGGCTATGACAACATCCTCCATGCTACTTATGGTGACTATATTCAGTTCCCTTCAAAGGAAAAGCGAGGTATATGGCATAGCGGGTTGATTTGGAATCCCGATAAGTCTTATGTTTTTTATACAAATAAGCATGAATAAATTTAATATTGAAATACCGGCATATTTCTTAAAACAAGAAAATCGTGAAGGATATATTGTGACAGAGGAAATGAAGAAGGTATGGGCCGTCGAATTAGACTTGTTGTCAGAAGCTATGCGAGTCATGAATAAATATGGCATAAAGTATTATGCAATAGGAGGAACTCTCTTGGGAGCTGTGAGGCATAATGGATATATTCCATGGGATGATGATATAGATATAGCTATCCCGCGAATAGATTACGAGAAGTTCCGGAAAATTGCAAAAAAGGAATTTTCACATCCATATTTTTTTCAAGATGAATTCAATGACCCAGGCTTATTGTGCGGACATGCTAAACTAAGAAACTCGGATACTACTATGGTGTTTTCCGACTTTTTAAATAATAGTGAAAAAGCTGGGAAATTATCTATTAATTTAGGTATATTCATTGATTTTTTCCCAGTTGACAATATCCCAGATGATCAAACTCAACGCCGTGTTTGGATATCAAAGATAAAAAAAGTGGCAACCAACGCTTGGAATTTGAGATTATTTACTCATAGAGGAAAAACATTAGATAATAATTCATGGAAATATAAATTTAAAGCACTGTTGCTAAATACTATTTTTAAATGCCCTAATTATTATTTTACAAAATACAACAAGATACTATCAATTTACTCAGGAAAGAATACACAAAAATCTTGCATCTATTGCGCGCATTGTAGGGACAATTCTGGGAAAGATCGTTTTTTATATAATAGTAACGACATAGATGTTAATCATCTGATATTGATGCCATTTGAATTCCTAATGATCCCCTGTCCTTGTAACTATAATGCAGTCTTAACTCAATGCTATGGTAATTGGCGAGAAAAGAAACAAGTTAAATCAGAGCATGGGTACTCTGCTCAATCATTTTATGATGTTAATAATTCATATCGTCATTATTTTAACAAAAATGGTTTTCTAGATGTCGAGCTAATAAAGGCGTTGAAAAATTCTCAAGTTTAAAGACATAATATTCATTTAGCAATGAAAGCACTTATTTTAAACAGTGGCTTAGGCTCGCGCATGGGTGTCATCACAACGGAACATCCTAAGTGCATGACAGAAATTTCATTTAAGAACACTATCCTAAGCAGGCAGCTACGTATGCTCGCATCCTTTGGAGTAGATGAAGTTGTAATGACCACCGGTTATTACGACAAAGTCCTTGTGGACTACTGTAACGCTCTTCACCTCCCATTGCAATATACTTTCGTTAACAACCCGCTCTATGACAAAACCAACTAC
>JAEEGL013995034.1_pt1 | contig 14166 bp, 15 predicted proteins | sample 9134231 | NCBI WGS metagenome assembly JAEEGL01 (sample SAMN16246548, study PRJNA631951) | gut metagenome | biome: gut microbiome; feature: rumen; material: fiber-attached | host: Bos | place: Iran: Karaj | collected 2018-10 | reverse complement strand
TGTAAAACGCGAACTTCTCTATATTGGCGGCAAGCTTAAATACCTGGGCGTCTTCAGGGAGGCTCTCCCCGCTTTCCAACTTGGCCAAACCGGAGAAAATATCTTTAAACATACGGCTGGCGGCACCGGAGGCAGGAACGAACTTGCATTTCCCGGCCACCTTAGCCTTATCTGCATAGGCTATAGCCTCGTCCTGCTCTTTTTCTGAAAGAACGGTGATTCCTCTTTCCGGGGTGGCTGCACCAACGATTTTCATCCATGGGAAGCCTTTCTTGAAACGCTCTATCTGGGCGTCAACGGTTTTCTCTTGAATGCCGGCAACGGCAAACTGGTGCAAATCTTTCTGAGTGAACATAATATGTGGTTGATTTATAATTATTTATAATCGACGTAAATCTCTCGTCTATAGTTGTATTCCTCTCTCATGGCCTCGAAGCGGGAAGGGTCTATCCTGAACAGGAAGTCGTCCGTGAAAATAGGATAGTTGTAAGACAGCACAGAGGCGATTTCTCCCTGGCTGAGGCCGTCCAGGTCCAGTTTGACGGCCGTGCTTTCAGGACGGTCGTCGGCAGGGAAGAATTCGTACAGTGACTCTATTTTCAGGTGTCTGGCCACTGCACGCACAACTGCCGCCGTCGCATTCATCTTACCCTGATAGGAATAGCCGGCGATATGAGGCGTAGCAATGTCCACCATTTCCATAAGGTCACGGTTGATGTCAGGCTCATTCCGCCATGTGTCGATGATAACCGGTCCAAGGTGCGGAATTGCAGCCATAAGTGCCTTATCGTCAACTATTTCGCCCCTGGAAGCATTGATAAATATGGCGCCCTTGCGCATCTTTTTAAAGAAGGCCTTGTTGGCCATGTTATCAGTAGTCTCGTTTAGCGGGACATGCAGGGTGACGATATCCGACTCTGCCAGCAACTGGTCAAGCGTACAGAAATCAAAACCGCCCTCGGCCTCGGCGCGTGGAGGATCGCACAAAAGGGTCCTGAAACCCAGTGCCCTGGACATTCCAACTACCCTTTTTCCTACGTTTCCTACACCAATTACGCCAATCGTCTTGCCGGAAAGGTTGATTCGCCTTCTTGCAGCAACGCCGTACAGGGCGCAGAACACATATTCCATCACACCGCCCGCATTGCAGCCGGGCGCGTTGCGTACGATGATGCCGGCTTTGTCGCAATACGGCATATCGATATGGTCCGTGCCGATGGTGGCGGACGCAATCATTTGTATACCCGTACCCTTAAGTAACTCCTTGTTGCATTTTGTCCTGGTACGGGTAATAAGGACCTCCGCATCAAGCAGGGAGTCATGAGTGATCTGGTCTGCGTGCATATACTCCACCCTGGCATAGGGCTCGAACAAACCCTCCAGGAAAGGTATAGCCCGATCTACGACAATCTTTGGTTTAGCCATTATTGCAAAATAATGTTTTTCAGATAGTTACCATCTTTGCCATCTTTGGTAAAAAGGGTATCTTCTTTTAGTATCGCGTTAATTTTGTTCAATATTTCCGTTCTTCGGAAGAAGAGCTGCTGGCGCAGGGCGGATGACGATATGCTGCAATACAGCACCCCGTTTTTAAGCCCTTTGCGGATGGTGGCCGGACCGGCGCCGCTGGCCTGGTCCCAGGCCTCGAATACCCGCTGCCTGTTAAGTCCCGACGACAACTTCATCTCCTTGATGAAATTCTCTATCAGCACATCCATGCCCACCGCCTCTTTTCTGTCCAGTCTTGAACTACCTGCCATCCTGCACCTCCAATCTGTTAAACTGGCCACCGACGGCCTCGTAGTATGTTCTGTCTTCCGTTATTCTGTCAACTATAGACTGCATGCGCACCTTATTGCTGTCCGTTATGAATATCTGGCCGAAGTCCTTGCCCGCCACAAGCGAAAGCAGATTGGCGATGCGGCCGGGATCAAGTTTGTCAAAAACGTCGTCCAGCAGCAGTACGGGGGCGAATCCGTATTCCTTTTGCATAAGGTCGTACTGAGAGAACTTCAGGGCAACAAGGAAGGATTTCTGCTGGCCCTGTGAGCCGCAGACGCGGATTGGATAACCATTAAGGGTGAACTTGAAGTCATCCCTCTGGATGCCTGAAGTAGTAAAACCTACTGCCAGGTCACGGTCACGGTTGCGCTCCAGTATCTCTGCCAAAGGAGCTTTGTCAAGGTCTGAAACATACTGGATACCAACAACTTCCTTTCCTCCGGAAATAAGCTCGTAGTACTTGCCCAGAAGCGGCATCAAGCCCTCTGCCAGAGCCTTCCTTCGCTCATAAACCCTGGCGGCGCAGGCAGACATCTGCTCTGACAGCACGCCAAGAAGGGCGAGGTCCGGATTGATGTCCTTAAGAAGGCGGTTCCTTTGAACCAGAAGGCGGTTATACTGCTGGATGTTCTGAAGGTAATCTGCGCTTATCTGGGACAGGACGGCATTTACGAAACGGCGCCGTTCTTCACCGGATTCGCTGACCAGCTGAGTGTCCGCCGGGGACACCATTACTACGGGCAGGACGCCTATGTGGGAAGAAACTTTCTGGCAGGGTTTGTCGTCCCTCCTGAGTTTCTTTTCCCCAGAGGCAGAAACTTGAATTGCAAAGCGGGATACCAGTCCGTCATTCATTGCGTAAGTGCCTGCTAAAGAGAAGCTTTCGGTACCATACCGAAAGTTATGCTTCTCTACCGGAACGAAGGCGCTTTTTGTCATTGACAGGTAGTAAATCGCATCCAGTAAGTTGGTTTTTCCTTCACCGTTATTTCCGGAAATACAGTTGACGTTGGGGCAGAATTCAAGCTCTGCCAGAGCAATGTTCCGGAAGTCATTAACCAGTATTTTCTTCAAATATTGCACGGTCAGTCAGTCATTAAATGCTTACAAATTTATCAAAATTTTTCCATTATTCTTTATCAAATTGCAGTATTACATAATTTTTTTGTATTTTTGCATCCCCTTTCGCGCGTAGCGCGGGAGAGGGAGTATTTAGCAAATAAAAAATTAACAAATATTATGGCAAACAAAGACATCAAAAATCAGGAAAAACTCCAGCAGGAGAAGGTTGAAGAGAACGTAAACAAAGTTCAGCAGTTTTTCAACGAGAACAAGAAAATCATTTGGGGCAGCCTTTGCGCTATCCTCGTAGTAGGACTCGGCATTCTGGCATACAACAACTTCGTACGCCAGCCCAAGATTAAAGAGGCACAGGCACAGACCTTCCAGGCAGAAGAGGTTTTCCAGCAGGGAGAATACGAGCTTGCACTCAAGGGTGACGGCAACTTCCTTGGCTTTGAGCAGATTGTTGCAGAATATGGCAGCAACGCCGGTGAGGCCGTTTACTTCTATGCTGGTGTATGCGAGCTTCAGCTTGGCAACTACCAGAACGCCCTTGACTATCTGAAGCAGTACAACGGCAAGGAGTCCATCCTGGCACAGAGGGCTATCGCCGCTCAGGGTGACGCTTATGCAGGTCTTGAGGACTTCAACAACGCACTCGCTTGCTACGAGAAAGCTGCACGCAAGGTTGAGAACGACTACTCTGCAGAATACCTCCAGAAAGCCGGCCGCGTAGCAGAGCAGCTTGGAGACGCCCAGAAGGCACTCGCTTTCTACAAAGAAATCAAGGATCAGTACCCCAACACCATCCAGGGTATGCAGATTGACAAGTACATCAGCAGAATCGAAAACGCAAAATAATTAACGGCCATGGGAAGAGCATTTGAGTTCCGTAAGGAAAGAAAGATGAAAAGATGGGGTCATATGGCCCGCGTATTCACCAAACTTGGAAAAGAGATTACCATCGCCGTTAAGAACGGAGGCCCCGATGTAACCGGCAACCCCCGTCTCCGTGCCCTTTTGGCAGAGGCCCGTTCAGAGCAGATGCCTAAAGAGAACATCGAGCGCGCCATCAAGAAGGCTACCGACAAGACCCTTGGAGACTTCAAGGAGATTGTATACGAAGGCTACGGCCCTCACGGTATCGCCTACCTTGTAGAGGCAGCAACTGACAACAACACCCGTACCGTTGCAAACGTCCGCAGCTACTTCACCAAGTGCGGCGGTTCCCTTGGAACAAGCGGCAGCGTTGCCTTCATGTTCGACCACAAGTGCGTTTTCCGTCTTAAGGAAGACCCCGCAAAGCCCATCGACATTGAAGAGCTCGAACTTGAACTCATCGACTTCGGTGCAGACGAGGTATTCAAGCAGGAGGTAGAGGACGAGGACGAAAACGTAACAGTAGAGGTTTGCATCTACGGTGACTACACCGCATACGGTGCAATCCAGAAATATATTGAGGAGAACGGCTTCGAGCTTATTTCCGGTGGTTTTGAGCGCATCCCTAACGTTGATCTTAAAGAGGTTACCCCCGAGCAGCGTTCAACCCTGGACAAGCTTACCGGCCTTCTTGAGGACGACGAGGATGTAACCAACGTTTACACCACCCTCAAGCCCGCAGAGGAATAATCCAGATTATTATTTAATATGTCCATTCAGCAAGACAACATACAAAAACTGGTTGAGCGCAGGGCCAATGCCAAGCTTGGCGGCGGTGAAAAAAGAATAGAAGCTCAGCACCAGAAAGGAAAATACACAGCCCGCGAGCGTATCGCCAAGCTTCTGGACGAGGGCTCTTTTGAAGAGTTCGACATGTTTGTCCAGCACCGCTGCACCAACTTCGGTATGGAGAAGCAGCATTTTGACGGCGACGGCGTAGTTACCGGTTGCGGTACCATCAACGGCAGGATGGTTTACGTTTTTGCACAGGACTTTACCGTTTCCGGCGGTTCCCTTTCCAAGACCATGTCAGAGAAAATCTGCAAGGTGATGGATATGGCTGTCCGCAACGGAGCTCCCTGCATCGGAATCAATGATTCCGGCGGTGCACGTATTCAGGAAGGTATCGACTCCCTTGCCGGTTTTGGCGAGATCTTCGAGCGCAACATCCTTGCCTCAGGCGTAGTTCCCCAGATTTCAGGAATCTTCGGTCCTTGCGCCGGCGGTGCGGTTTACTCCCCCGCCCTTACGGACTTCACCCTCATGGTTAAGGACACTTCATACATGTTCCTTACCGGCCCGGCCGTTGTTAAGAGCGTTACCGGAGAGGATGTAGACCAGGAGAACCTTGGCGGCGCAAGCGTACACGCCACAAAGAGCGGTGTCGCACATTTTGCAGCCGACAACGAGGACCAGGCAATCGCCACCATCAAGGAACTGCTCTCTTACATTCCCCAGAACAACCTTGAGGAAGCACCTGTAGTTCCTACTGCAGACCCTATTTCCCGCGTAGAGGACAGCCTGAACGAGATTATCCCCGATAATCCCAACAAGGCTTACGATATGTACAAGGTGATTGGCGCTATCGTAGATGACGGCAAGTTCTTTGAAATTCACAAGAACTTCGCAAAGAACATCATCGTAGGTTTCGCACACATGAACGGCCGCAGCGTGGGTATCGTTGCAAACCAGCCCCAGATGCTTGCCGGCGTACTTGATATCAACGCATCCCGCAAGGCATCCCGCTTCGTACGTTTCTGCGACGCCTTCAACATTCCTATCGTAACATTGGTTGACGTTCCCGGCTTCCTGCCCGGAACACAGCAGGAATACGGTGCCATCATCACCAACGGAGCAAAACTGCTCTATGCTTACGGAGAGGCTACCGTTCCCAAGGTTACCGTTACGCTTCGCAAGAGCTACGGCGGCGCGCATATCGTCATGAGCTGCAAACAGCTCAGGGGCGACATCAACTATGCATGGCCTTCAGCTCAGATTGCAGTAATGGGTGCCGACGGTGCCGTTAACATCCTTTATGCAAAGGATCTTAAGAGCACAGAGGACCCTGCAGAAAAAGCAGCCATCCGCGCAGCCAAGAAAGAGGAATATGAAGACCTCTTCAACAATCCTTACCGTGCAGCGGAAAAGGGCTACATAGACGATGTCATCGAGCCTCGCAATACCCGTTTCCGTGTTATCAGGGCACTGGAGCAGCTTGCCGGCAAGCGCCAGAACGTTCCTGCCAAGAAGCACGATAATCTTCCTCTCTAATAAGGCGGATGATGAAAAAACGTATACTGATAATATCTCTTCTTGCCTGCCTGTGCGGCTTGGGTGCCAAGGCCCAGAACGTATCGGATCTTATCATATCCGAGGCTCTGGCCGTACCCGACAGTACCGGCATCCTGGATGACTACGGCGCCAGGAACGGCTGGATAGAGATCCTTAATACATCGCAGGGTACCGTCACCATAGGCGGCTGCTTCCTGACGGATGACAAATCCAACCTCAAGAAGAGCCTAATCCCCAAGAGTGACAGCCGTACCCAGATACTCCCCCGCCAGGTTATGCTGTTCTATGCCAGTGGAAACGGCGCCCAGGGTACTTTCTACACAGACTTTAAAGTACAGAAGGGCAGCACCGTTTATCTGGTCAGCAACGACGGACGTACAATCATAGATTCCCTGGTTGTACCCGTAAACCTGCCCGACGGAATGTCCGTAGCCAAGTTCCCGGTAGATGCGAAGCAGATTAAGCATGCCACATCTGCCGAGCCTTGCGTTCCTACGCCCCGTATCCTTAACGACAGCGTAGACAGCAAGACCAAGGCCCAGCAGATGGCAGAAAAAGACCCTCACGGCTTCATCCTTACGATTGTTTCCGTAAGCGTTGTCTTCCTGTCACTGGCTATACTCTGGTTCCTGTTCACCAGCCTGTTCAAAGACAAGAGCAAGCAGACAAAGAAAGAGGCTGCTCCCAAGAAGAAGGCTTCATCCAAGGATGTTCCCATGGACGACGCCACAGCTCTTGCCATTGCACTGGCTCTTGAGATGGAACAGGGAGGAGACGACATCGCCGCTATTGCCATGGCCCTGCATCTTCACCTGACGCAGTCTGTCCATGACGCAGAGAGCTTTGTTGTTACCTTCCAGCAGGGCAATAGTTCCGCATGGCGTAATAAACAACTGAATTTCAGACAATTACCTAGATAAATTTTAGACTATGTCAAATTATAAATTCAAAATTTCCGGTAAAGAGTACAACGTTACCATCGGTAGCATTGAAGACAAGATTGCCAAGGTAAACGTTAACGGCAAAGACTACGAGGTAGAACTGGAGAACCAGCCCGCAGCTGCTCCTGCAGTTGCCGCCGCTCCCGTTGCCGCTGCGGGAGCACAGGCCGCTCCTGCAGCTGCCGCCGCTCCCGCAGCAAAACCCGCAGCAGGCGCAGGTGTAAAGGTTACTTCCCCGCTTCCGGGCGTTATCATTGAAGTTTCCGTTAAGGAAGGCCAGGCTGTAAAGGCCGGCCAGAAGGTTGCCGTTATAGAGGCAATGAAGATGGAAAACGAGATAGCAGCTACCCAGGACGGTACCATCTCTGCAATCCATGTTAACAAAGGCGACTCCGTACTGGAGGGCGCAGACATCGTATCTATCGCTTAACACTCCCCTATGGATCAGATTATAAGCAGTCTGGAGCAGTTCTGGCAGTTTACCGGTTTTGCCAACGTAGCTTGGCAGAATCTGGTTATGATTGCTATTGGAATAGGCTTCATTACCGTTGCCATCATCAAGGAGTGGGAGCCGCTTCTGCTGGTTCCTATCGGCTTCGGTATGATCATTGGCAATATTCCAATGTTCCCCGGACTGAATATCGGTATTTATGAGAACGGATCCGTTCTGAACACCCTGTACCAGGGCGTGAAGATGGGTTGGTACCCGCCGCTCATCTTCCTGGGCATCGGTGCAATGACGGATTTCTCTGCCCTTATTTCGCAGCCACGCCTTATATTAATAGGTGCGGCAGCGCAGATGGGTATTTTTGGCGCATATCTGCTTGCCATGCACGTTGGCTTCCTGCCTAACGAGGCCGGTGCCATCGGCATCATCGGCGGAGCAGACGGTCCTACCGCAATCTTCCTTTCATCCAAGCTTGCACCGGACCTGATGGGTGCAATTGCAGTATCGGCCTACTCTTACATGGCACTTGTGCCTGTGATCCAGAGGCCTATAATGCTTGCCCTCACAAACAAGAAAGAGCGTCTGATAAAGATGCCTACACCCCGTCAGGTAAGCCCTAAGGAGAAGATGATCTTCCCTATCGTCGGCTTCCTTACAACGGCATTCATCGTGCCTTCAGGCCTGCCGCTGCTGGGTATGCTGTTCTTTGGCAACCTGCTTAAGGAAAGCGGTGTCACCCGTCGTCTGGCAGAGACCGCACGCGGTCCGCTCATTGACGTTGTTACCACCCTTATTGGTCTTACCGTGGGTGCATCTACCCAGGCAGACAAGTTCCTTACGGGCAAGAGTCTCCTTATCTTCGGACTTGGACTTCTTTCCTTCGTTATTGCCACTACATGCGGCGTGCTGTTTGTCAAGGGTATCAACGTGTTCATTAAGAACCCCGCAAAGAAGATCAACCCGCTTATCGGTAACGCAGGCGTATCGGCAGTTCCGGACAGTGCCCGCGTATCAGAGGTAGTAGGTAGAGAATTCGACAAAAACAATCACCTTCTTATGCACGCCATGGGTCCCAATGTGGCAGGCGTCATAGGTTCTGCAGTTGCTGCGGGTATCCTGCTCAGCTTCCTTGGTTAAGGAGCTGGCGGGCTGCCCCGCATTAATTTAATTTATGAGATACAACAGGGTTTTCAACCCAAAATTCTTCCATCTGTTCCAGAAGGGCAGATACAGTAAGGATCGCTTTATCTCAGACTTGATTGCCGGCGTTATCGTGGGTATTATTGCCCTCCCGCTGGCAATTGCGTTTGGTATAGCATCCGGAGTTACGCCGCAGCAGGGCCTTATTACGGCCATTGTTGCAGGCTTCATCATTGCAATATTCGGAGGCTCACGCTACCTGATCGGTGGCCCTACAGGAGCCTTTATCGTAGTCATCGCGGGCATTATTGCCAAGTTCGGTATGACCGGACTCACCATCGCAACCATAATGGCAGGTGTCATGCTTGTGGTTATGGGACTCTGCCGTATGGGCGCGGTCTTCAAATTCATTCCCTACCCCATTGTGGTGGGCTTTACAAGCGGTATCGCGCTGACCATCTTCTCTACCCAGATGAAGGACTTTTTTGGTATGGCCGATGTTGCCGTGCCGTCCGGTTTTATTCCTCAGTGGGTATGCTACTTCCAGAATATCGGTAATATCAACTGGCCGGAGGCAGCGCTCAGTTTCTTCTGCCTGCTGACTATTATTATATGGAACAGGTATGTGACCAGAAAAGTTCCTGGAGCGCTGATTGCCCTGCTGCTTGGTACGGCAATCGCTATTATCCTCAACAGTTCTGCAGGCATGGAATTCGCTACCATCGGCTCTAAATTCCCCAGCCTTGCGGACGGGATGGCCCTTCCTTCCCCGGTAATGCCCGACTTCAGCTACGACACCATACGCGAGCTGTTCTCGCCGGCCTTTACCATTGCCATGCTGTGTGCAATAGAGTCGCTGCTGGCAGCCATGGTTGCCGATGGTGTAACAGGTAAGCAGCATCATTCAAATACGGAACTCATTGCCCAGGGTATTGCCAACATCGTCACCCCTATCTTTGGAGGTATCCCTTCTACAGGCGCCCTGGCACGTACTATGGCAAGCATCAACAACGGTGCAAAGACTTCTGTCGCAGGCCTTGTTCATGCAATAGTACTGCTCATGATCTTCCTCTTCCTTATGCCTTACGTGGTTTACGTACCGCTGGGCTGCCTGGCTGCCATCCTTGTGGTTGTGGCCTACAATATGAGCGAGTGGAAGACCTTCAAGTACCTGCTCAAGGGCGACAAGAGCGACATCGCAGTGCTTCTGATCACCTTCTTCCTTACGGTGATTGTAGACCTTACCGTTGCCATCGAGTTCGGTATTCTTCTGGCCATAATCCTCTTTGTACGCCGTACGATGCAGACTTCTTCCATCCGTGTTATCGATGAAGAGAGCATCGCCGCTACAGAGGATGACGATATTGCCCAGGCCGGCGACATCGAGCGTCTGGACATCCATAAGGGTGTAGAGATCTACGAAATCAACGGACCTTATTTCTTTGGTCTGGCCGCTAGGGAGGAAGACATGCTTAGCAAGCATCCTACCCGCACCTATTGCCGTATTATCAGGATGAGGAAGGTTCCTTTCATCGATTCTACCGGTGTAAAGAACCTGCGTCACCTTTGCGATATGGCGCGTCAGAGAGGCCTGCAGGTTGTTCTTTCAGGTGTTCAGCCAGAGGTTATGAGTACCCTTGAAAAGTTTGGCATTGACAAAGAACTTGGCCGCGAGCATATCTTCGACAACATTGTCCCCGCGCTCGCCTACGCCAACGACCTTGCCGACAAAGCCAGCAAATCAGAATAAAACAATCCCGCGGTTTTCTCCGCGGGATTTTATTATAACTAAACGAGAATGAGACTTTAATCTGAGAAGTTCACACTCGCCTCTATGAACGAACCATCTTCCTCAAAACAAATATCTAAGGTATACATATCAAGTTCCATAAAATGAAAAGGAGGAGTTTTTAAAAAGTATGTTACCCATTTGTCACCCACTTGTATGTGATGGCCTCCCATCATCTCTGGGCCTAACAGTTCCGCCACCTCTTCTATATTCGGTTTTTCAGTGTTTAGTTTTGTGACAAGGTCATCTGACATATAGTACCGAATCTTCTGAACTGGATGATGCTTCCAAACCCACTCGTTGAAAGGAATCTGCAGACCGAATGTTGGTGTTATCGATATGGTGACACATATAAACACTATCACCAAGAGAATAATACCTGTGAGCTTTACTATTCTTTTTGTTGACTTGCCCATATTAGAAATTTTCTGTAAACTTACAATAAATATCAAATATCCAAAAACCGCCACAAAAAACCAGGGACTATTCCTTGATTACTATCGCTCCCACCCCTCTACACGATAAACCTTCTCCATCAGTTTGGTTTCCTGCCCGGTTTTGGCATCCTTATGCCAGACTTCAATCCTTGCAGCATAGTAATCGCCCCAATCACCTTCGTAGATAGTAAAAATTTGTTTGTTTACAAGCTTTGAAAAAGATGAGGTGGAGTCAATGGCCACCTTACTGCTTTCATAAATCCTATCCCCCCAAGCTGTTTTTGCAGAAAGACGGATGTCCTTTGTGGCCTCATAGCACCTAAGGGAAATCTCTCCGGCGGGTAATGCCCCATAATAAAAATCGTATTCATAAATACCGCCTTGACCTCCATTCCATATTTGAAGATAAGTATCTATATCCAAACTATCAATTACTTCCGTTGAATTTGAATACTCTTCAAAGGGGATGTTAAACTCTAATCCTTCAGGAATGCTATGCTTTCTCCCAAAGTCATCAGAACTTGGTGCATATAAACCAATAACCCCCAAAGGGATGGACAAAACAAATACATCCAGAATGGTTATCAGGAAAGAATGGAGACACTTCTTCCATTGCTTGTTTATGAGCAATATGGCCCAGGATATCAGAATAAAAAGAATAACCCCGAACAACACATATCCAACGATAGCTTCAATGATGAAAAGGTCTGCAATCATAATTATGCAATCCAAAAACATCAATGCCGCCAGCACTGCCGGAGGAACCCACCAATATTGGAGTATAAACCTTTTCATAGTAAAATGACTCACTTAAATACAAAGATAACCATTTGTTTTATTATTTCCCCTCCCTTGCAAAGAGGGTTTCCTCCAAAAATGGGAAGTAATTGGGTAGTTAAAATACAGAAAAAGCCAAGGCGAAACCTTGGCTTATATCCATAACTACTTGATAGTCAAATTAATATTCCTCTTCGTTCCAGAAGAAGTCTTCCTTAGTGGGATAGTCGGGCCAGATGTCTTCAATGGATTCATAGACCTCGTTTTCTTCTTCTAGTTCCTGAAGATTTTCTATAACTTCTTCCGGCGCACCGGAGCGATTTGCATAGTCAATAAGTTCTTCTTTGGTTGCGGGCCACGGAGCATCGTCCAGGCTGCTGGCAAGTTCAAGTGTCCAATACATAGGGGTTATTTCTTTAAATGGTTATTATTCAATTAATTACGTTTCCAGGGCCTTACAGTGCCCTTTATAGGCGGCAAATATAGATAAAAATTCTAAAAAAAATACCTACATTTGCAGCGAATTATTCACAATATTATTAATGGCATATATTAGAGAAGATTTATACGACCCTCAAGTGACCGAACAGATAGCCGGTCACGTAAAGGAGATCCTGGCTTTGCTTGGGGAAGATACCACCCGTGAGGGCCTTCTTAAAACCCCGGAGCGCGTAGCAAAGTCGCTGCAGTACCTTACAAAGGGCTACAGCCAGAATGGCGTAGAAATCGTGAAATCAGCGCTTTTTGACGAACAATACCAGCAGATGGTTCTGGTTAAAGATATTGAGCTTTTCTCTATGTGCGAGCACCACATGCTCCCCTTCATAGGAAAGGCCCACGTAGCATATATTCCCAAAGGCAAAATCACCGGCCTGAGCAAAGTTGCCAGGGTTGTTGAAACCTATGCACGCAGGCTCCAGGTTCAGGAACGCCTTACCATAGAAATTCGTGACGCCATCCAGGAGGCACTTCATCCGCTTGGAGTGGCAGTTGTCATTGAGGCGATGCACACATGCATGATGGTTCGCGGGGTTGAAAAGTCCAACGCTACCACAACGACATCCGCATTCTCCGGCGCATTCATGCAGTCCCTCAGGACCAGGAGCGAATTCCTCAAACTCATCGGCAAGTAAAGAACCCGTAAAATACACTACAATGGCAGGTAAGAATCACATTGTCATCATGGCCGGCGGCATTGGCAGCAGGCTATGGCCCATCAGCACTCCGGAGTGTCCCAAACAGTTCATCGACGTTATAGGCACAGGAAAATCACTGATCCAGATGACCGTAGAACGCTTCCTGCCCGTAGCGCCCATAGAAAACTTCTGGGTTGTGACCGGCTCAAGATATGTAGCACAGGTGCGTGAGCAGTTGCCGCAGATTCCGGAAAGCCACATTCTTGCCGAACCCGAGGGCCGCAACACCGCTCCCTGCATTGCATACGCCTGCCGCAAGGTGGCTAAAGTAGATCCTGAAGCCAACGTAGTAGTTACCCCTTCAGACGCCCTTGTAGTAGATACAAAGAAGTTCCAGGGCGTCATCAGCAAGGCTCTTCAGGCCGTTAATGGCACAAACAAGATAGTTACCATAGGTATTACCCCCACAAGGCCTGAAACAGGCTACGGTTACATCTGCGCGGAGTCTTTGGAGCAGGAAACCGTTGTAAAGGTTTCAGAGTTTAAGGAAAAACCCAATCTGGAAACCGCCAAAGAATATCTGGCTGCAGGAAACTACTTCTGGAATGCCGGAATCTTTGTTTGGAACGTAGCTACCATCAACTCCCAGCTGCGCGCCTATGCGCCGCAGATTTCCGGCGTAATGGACAAAATAGAGCCGGCCCTGTTCACCGCACAGGAGGACGAAGCCCTTAAGGCTCATTTCTGCGAATGCGAAAAGATTTCCATAGACTATGCAGTCATGGAAAAGTCAAAAGATATCTACGTAATTGCCTGCGAACCCCAGTGGAGCGACCTTGGCACCTGGGTTGCCGTAAAAGAGCACATCGCTCCCGACGCTGACGGCAATTGTGTGGTTGGAGACGCCCGTTTGTTCAACTGCAAGAACTGCGTAGTACACGTTCCCGCTGGTGCTCAGATAGTTATAGAGGGCGTTCAGGACAGCATCGTGTCCCTTAAAGACGGCCGACTGCTCATCTGCCGCCTGTCGCACGACCAGGACGTTAAAGAAATGAGTAAATTTTAGTAAAAAAAGTTCTAAAATATTTGGAAGTTTCAACTAGGATATATACCTTTGCAATCCCGTTTGAAAACGGAACTGGTAAGACTCGTTAGCTCAGTTGGTAGAGCATCACACTTTTAATGTGGGGGTCTCGGGTTCGAGCCCCGAACGGGTCACGAGAAATACTGCTTCCTTAGCTCAGTTGGTAGAGCACGACACTCTTAATGTTGGGGTCCAGGGTTCGAGCCCCTGAGGGAGCACAAAAAAAAGAGAGGATTCAAAAAATCCTCTCTTTTTTTTGTGCTCCCATGGAGCCATAGTTCAATACCAGTGGGGCGATTTTATTCCGGAAGGACGGGAGGAAGGGCATTCTTGCCCTCG
>JAEEGL013569071.1_pt1 | contig 14166 bp, 12 predicted proteins | sample 9134231 | NCBI WGS metagenome assembly JAEEGL01 (sample SAMN16246548, study PRJNA631951) | gut metagenome | biome: gut microbiome; feature: rumen; material: fiber-attached | host: Bos | place: Iran: Karaj | collected 2018-10 | reverse complement strand
GCGCACCACAGCCCGCTGTCGCGGAGGCTGTCGCTGAACGCGCGGTAGCGGGCCACGCTCCACTCGGTTGGCGTGCCGCCTGCGTCCGTGGCGTGGAGGTACGCATAGTCGTGCGCTACGCCAAGCCCGATGAGGTAGCTTGCGGCCTCGCGCCCTATCTCGTCGCCCGAGTTGCGGATGAACACGAGGTTCCGGGTGCGGCTGCCAAGAGGCGTCGACGGGATGTCCATCACAACCGTCGGGGAGTCGACGTCAGCAAGCAGGCGGGCCGTCTCCTCGGTCTCGGGAATCGAGACTATGAACGCGTCGGCTCCGTTGTCGATCGCGTCCTGCAGCGCCTTGGGGGAGAACTCGGCCTTGGTGCGCATGAGCTGGACGTCGTACGGAATGGAGTCCCCGTACTTCTCGGTGAGGTATCTGAATATGCCGGCGAACTTGTCCTGTCCCGCAATGCCGGCCATCCTGAGAGCAATCACCAGTTTTTTTCTGCTTTGCTTCCCCATATCGTCCTGATTATACCAAAAACGGCCTGGTGTGTCACTTCTGCTATGCAGAGGGGGGCTTTTTATGGTACAATCGTCAAATGAAAATCATGTTGACCACATTGGCCACCGCGGCCGCCCTGTCGATTTCCGCCGTACGCGCCGCAGATGGCGGCGCAGAGTCCGACTGGTCCCGCATATACCTCGGGTCGCTCCCCACGATAGGCGGCACCAACGGCGTGTTCGCCTTCGAGTGGAACGGCCACATCTGGACCGCCGACATAAAGGGCGGGACGGCGCGCCAGCTTGGGCATTCGGGGTACGAGGACTCCTGGCCGGTGATGAGCCCGGACGGCAGGAAGGTCGCGTTCACGTCGAACAGGGCCGGAGGGTACGGGAGCGTGTTCGTTGCCGACATCGAGAGCGGGGCGGTAGAGCGCCTTTCGTACGACACCGAGGCGGCCACGCCGCGCGCGTGGTCGGCGGACGGGAAGACGGTGCTGTGCGTCGGCAACCGCGAGAACGTCGGGCTTGTCTCGTGCCAGCGCATTATCCTCCTCCGGGCCGACGGGTCCGGCGTCGAGACGATTCCGTTCGACGTCCCGGCAACCGAGCCGTCGCTCAGCCCGGACGGGCGCAGGATGCTGTTCACCTTCCGCGGCGGCGACGTTTACAGGAAGCGCCCCGCGTCGAAGTCCTCCGAAGCCGGCGAGGTGTGGATGTACGACTTCGACACAAAGGCGTTCACCCGCATGAGCGAGGGGAAGGCCGAGTGCCGCAACGCCGTGTGGGCGCCAGACGGATACGGCTTCTACTACCTTCGCGATGGAAACGGGGCCAGGAACGTCTGGTACCGCAGGCTCGGCGGCGGCGAGAGGCAGGTCACCTCTTTTGCAGACGACCACGTGTTCCAGCCGTCGGTGTCGTCCGACGGCCGCACGATGCTGTTCCGCCAGGGCTTCGACTTCTGGCGGCTCGACCTCTCGCGCGACGTGGCGGCGCCCGAGCGCATCGTGCTCCACCCAGAGCCGGGGTACCTCGAGCGGCCGGCCGTGCAGCGCCGGTTCTACGACGGCTGCGGGAACAACGACGAGCGCGGAGACGTCTCGTTCTGCGACAACGGCTCGCAGATCGCGTTCACGTCGGGGGGTGACCTCTACGTGATGGACACCGTCGCGCTCGAGCCCAGGATGGTGAAGGGCAGCTCGCTAACGCACGAGCGCGAGTGCGTGTTCTCGCGCGACGGAAAGGCGCTCTACTTCTTCAGCGACAGGGGCGACGGAACGGACCTCGTCAAGGCGGAGCCCGCGGATCCATCCCTGCCGTGGTGGGAGAACTCGTCGTTCCACCTCACCACGCTCATCTCCGACTCCGAGACGCGCGTCAACCTGACCATCAGCCCGGACGGCTCCATGCTCGGATGGTGCACTGCGTCGGGGCGGCTCAGCTTCGCGACGACAAACGGAGTGGTCGTCGGCAGGGGCCCTGACTCGGCTGGACGCTGCGCGTACGCGTGGAGCCCGGACTCCAAGTGGGTGGCGACAGAGGTCATAGGCTCCTGCAGGGACACCGACGTGTGGATCGTCTCGACCGACGGCAGCGCGGAGCCGTACAACCTCTCGCGCAGCCCCGGATTCGACGGGCATCCGGCGTGGAGTCCGGACGGCGAGCTGGTGGCGTTCGTATCGACTCGCCCCGAGCACGGTTCGGGGCAGTGCCTGTGCTACGTGTACCTCGACCGCTCCCTCGGCGAAATCGAGAAGGACAAAGGACAGCTCCGCAAGGCGCGCGAGGAGATCGTCGGCAAGGCGCTGGACGAGAAGCGCTACTCGAAGATCGAAAGCGCTGTGAAGCCCTTCGCCGAGCGGGGCGGCATCGACTTCTCGGACCTGGCCGAGCGCGTCGAGACGCTCAACGTCAAGGCCTCCGCGCCGTTTTTCTCGCACGACTCCCGCACCATCGCGTACGCGGCGGGGAACCAGACCGACAGCGTGCATGTCCCCGACAGGCTCACGGGGAAGCGGCTGTTCGGCAAGACCGGGGACTTCCGCGAGTGGACGAAGAAGGACAACAAGGTCCTCTGGGTCATAGGGTACCTGCCCGCGCACGACGAGAAGACATTCGCGGTGAAGGTGTACCAGAACACGGACGTCGCGGACTACCAGGAGCTCGTTTTCAGGACCGCATGGGGCAGGATACGCGACGAGTTCTACGATCCCGCGACGCACGGACGCGACTGGAACGCGGTCCGCGGGAAGTACGTGGCGGCCGCGCGCAACGCGAAGAGCTGGGGCGTGTTCGCCCGCGTGATGAACATGATGCTAGGCGAGCTCGACGCGAGCCACCTCGGGTTCTTCTCCACGGAGGGCTCGCGGCGCGAATGGGGCGACCCAAAGAGGCGCGAGGGGTGGAGCGACACCACGGCCAGGCTTGGGCTGAGGTTCGAGGACAATCCAGGCGAGGACGGCTGGAAGGTGGCGGAGGTCATCAAGGGAGGGCCAGCCGACCGGCTGGAGTTCGGATTCAGGCCCGGCGACGTCGTGACGGCCATTGACGGCGTTGCGGTCAACGGAGGCGTCGGAATGGGCAAGGTGCTCAACGGGAACGAGCGCAGGAAGGTCAGCGTCAGCTTCAGGAGCGGCACGAACGAGGTCCGGACGGTTGCGCTCAAGTCGGCCACCGCGTTCGACATAAGGAAGCTCGTCGACGAGCAGGCGCTGAAGGCGAAGCGCGAGCGCGTACACGCCGCCAGCGGAGGCCGCCTCGGGTACATCAACGTGGCGGCGATGAACAACGAGAGCCTCCACCTGTTCCGCCGCGAGCTCTACTCCGAGGGCTTTGGCCGCGACGGGATGATAGTCGACGTGCGCTTCAACCGCGGCGGCTTCACGGCCAACAAGATGCTGCAGTCCCTGCTCGGCGTCGACCGCACGATATACATGTCGCGAGGCCAGGAAGCCGGGTACATGCTCGACTACAACGCCGCGCCGCTGTGGTGGAAGCCGATCGTCGTGCTGTGCGGCGAGAACTCGAGCTCGAACGCCGAGATATTCTCGCACGTGATAAAGGAGTCGGGACGCGGGAAGCTCGTGGGGCGCGACACGGCTGGCGCGGTCATAGCCACGAACAACAAGGCCATACTCGACTACGGCGAGTTCCGCAACGCCCATACAGGAGTCTTCACGCCCGACGGCACGGACATGGAGAACAACGGCGCCAAGCCCGACGTTCCAGTCGACGACACGCCGTCGGACATCGCGGCCGGAGTGGACGTACAGCTCGAGAAGGCGATAGAGGTCCTTGGTGAGGATGTCCGCGCGTGGAACGAATCGCAGCCCGACGCAAAGCCGCGGATATACTCCATGCGCGCGAAGGACTGATCCGCGCCACTTCTTCTTTTTCACTTCGCGCTTGCATTCCGCGCCGAAATCGCGTATTATACGCCCCACAAAAACGACGCTGGAGGGATGGCCGAGTGGCTGAAGGCGACGGTTTGCTAAATCGTTATACGGGCTAATACCTGTATCGAGGGTTCGAATCCCTCTCCCTCCGCCATGAGTCTTCACCCCGCGCCACGACCATTCGGATTGGTTACTGCGCTGCTGGTTGCTGGTGGCTGAAGCACTTCCAACGCATTAAAAACGATCCAGGGGCCCCAAAGGGGAAGGATCGTGTTTAATGCGTTGGCCGTACCGCAGTATTGAGTTCCATGCGGATTTGTGGTAGAATTCCCTCATCATAATTCAATGGAGACTGGATGATGAGGATCGCGATAGCCTGCATGACCGCTGTGCTTGCGGCCGGGATGCTGTTCGGGGAAGACGCCCTGCCGGGCCGGAAGGCCGAGCCGGACGACGAGATGCCGGCGTTCAAGGGCATTACGCAGGCCGGGCTGCGCGACTCCAAGTGGGGGTTCGCGAGCGTCGTGACGGAATACCGCGACGCGTCCACCGGCAAGGTCGCGGGCAAGGTCGGGGTCGGCAGCCTCTTCCTCGTGGAGAAGTGCCAGAAGGCGGAGCGCGGATACGACTTCGTCGTGAGGTTCCGCTCTCGTCCGAAGGAAGGCCCGTTCCTCGTGCACTCGTCGAAGATATACGGCCTCACCGGGTCGTTCGACGCGCTTTCCGCGCACCAGCAGAAGGTATACGCCGCGTACTACAGGCTGCGCGCCGAGTGCGACAAGATACGCCAGGACCTCAACAAGAAGAACGGCGAGCTCAGCCCGTACTACAAGGACGCAATCGAGGCGCAGAAGAAGTTCGACTCTATGGTCGCCGAGGTGCACAAGCTCGAGAACAGCCTGATGAACTCGTCGGGCGCTGACGCCGACAAGGTGCGCGAGCGCCTCTCGCAGATGAAGGGCGAGGTGAGCGTGCAGAAGGGCAAGCTCGCGGAGCTTTCGGGCAAGCACCGCGACTGGAAGAAGGCGCACGCCTCACAGCTGGCCGTCCCGGAGAAGGACCCGAAGTACAAGGCGAACCGCGAGGCCATGGACGACTATGCGAAGATCATACCCGGACTCGCGATCTGACGCGTCCGCATGACATTTTCAGAAAAACAAAGCAAAGGGAAAAAGGGAACATGAAACTCAACCGTCGCCAGTTCATCGGGACAACAGCATGCGCGGCAGCGCCGTTCTTGATCGCGGGATGCGCGAGCGAGGCGAAGGCTTACAAGGTCAACGGAATCATCAAGGTAGGCGTGATAGGCCTCGGGCGCATCGCGATCACGATGGACATGCCGGGTGTGATGGCGTTTCCGGACAAGTGCCGCATCACGGCCGTGTGCGACCTCGACAAGATGCGCCTCGAGAACGGAAAGAAGTTCGTGGAGAACGGCTACGCGAAGAAGAACATCGTGCAGAAGGTCGACACATACGAGGACTACATCGACATGATCGACAACGCCGGAGTGGACGCCGTGATGGTGTGCGTTCCCGACCACTGGCACGCCATGTGCGCATGCGCGGCGATTGCGGCCGGCAAGCACATCTGGCTGCAGAAGCCGTTCGCCCAGACCATCAAGGAGGGGCGCCTCATCGCGAACCTCGCCAAGCGCACGGGATGCGTGATGCAGGTCGGCGCGTGGCAGAGGTCGTGCAAGAACTTCCACGACATCTGCGAGCTTGCGCGCAACGGGCGCGTCGGCGAGATCGTCCGCGTCGAGATCGGCATCGGGTGCGACCGCTCGGGCGGGTCGTCGAAGGAGGAGCCGGTTCCCGCCACGTTCGACTACGAGAAGTGGCTCGGGCCCACGCCGGCCGGCGTGCCGTACAACTGGACGCGCTGCCACACGCAGGACCTCAAGCGCATCGGAGACCGTCCGGGCTGGATCCAGCTTGCCCCGTACGGCTGGGGCATGATCACCAACTGGGGCGCCCACCACCTCGACATCATGCACTGGGGGCTCGGCCAGGACTTCGGCGGGCCTGACTCGGTTTACGGCACATGCGAGTGGATGGACACTTCGGGCGGCAAGCTCTGGAACGTCCACACTCACTACGACCTCCACTACACCTACGGCAAGACGGACGTGCACGTGTGCGACAAGTTCCCGATGGGCGTCAAGTTCGTTGGCGAGAAGGGCGACTGGCTCTACTGCCAGCGCGGCGGCGGAAAGGTCACTCCGTCCGACCCGAAGGGCGACGGCAAGATGGGCGCGTTCATGGCGAGCGACGTCAAGCTTCTCGAGCCGCTCGTGAACCCCGAGGTCAAGCTCAAGGTGTCGAACAACCACTTCGGCAACTGGCTCGAGGGAATCGCCCTCGGCGATCCGAACTACACGATCAACTGCGCAGAGGCGGCACATCGCTCCACCGCGACCTGCTCGCTCGGCCATATGGTGATGGAGCTCGGGCGCGGCAAGAAGGACGGCGCCGGGATCGCGTGGGACCACAAGGCCGAGACGACCGGCAAAGTCGAGGCGGACAAGCTCATGGAGCCATTCGCGCGCGGAAAGTACAACCTCAGCGCAGTGCTCAAGCACTACGGCTTCAGCTACGACAGCGTGATGAAGGGCTGATGCCCCCAGGTCTCCCGCGCGCCGTCAGGCGAAGCGGGAGACCCTGTTCCCCGGGTGGAGCCTGACCTTGCGCTTCATCCGCAGCTGCACGACAACGGTGTTCACCCTTGCCGCGGCGAGTCCCGTCTTGCGCACAAGCATGTCGATTCCCACGGGCGTGTCCGCGACGTGCTTCAGCACAAGCGCCTCCTCAAGCGAGAGCTTTACCTCCGGCGCGACCGCCTCGCGCTTCGGCTTCGGCGGGGGCTTTGGCGTGGCACTCTCGCCGAGAGCGCCTGGATTGCGCGGGAGCGCGCCGGATCTGGATTTCGCAGCTGTCTTGCCGGCGCGCAGTTTCGGTAGGGCGCGATCGCCGAGCGGGAGGATCTCCGCTATCACTTCGTCCGCCGAAGTGACGAGCCGCGCGCCGTCGCGTATGAGCGCGTTGCATCCGGCCGAGAAGGGCGCGTCTATCCTGCCGGGCACCGCCATCACGGGACGTCCCAGGTCCGCCGCGAAGGAGCACGTTATCATCGTGCCGCTCTTGAGCGGGCATTCCACGGCGAGCACACCCGAAGAGAGCGCGGCGACGATTCTGTTGCGCTGCGGGAAAGTGGTCTTGTCGGGCTTGCGTCCGAACGGGAACTCCGTGGCGACTGCTCCGCCGGCTGCTGCCATGCGGCGTGCGAGGTCGCGGTTCTCGTCCGGGAAGAACTCGTCCAGCGCTCCGCCGAGTATGCCCACCGTTATGCCTCCGGCCGCGAGCGCGCCGGAGTGCGCCGCAGCGTCCGCTCCAAGGGCGAGCCCGCTGACGACAGACCATCCGGCCTGCGCGAGGCCGGCGGCGAACCTGTCCGCGCATTCCGCGCCGTATGCGCTCAGGCGGCGCGTGCCCACTATCGCCACGGACGGCAGGGAAAGCGCCTTCGCCGAGCCGAACACGTAGAGCGCAAGCGGCATAGACGAAAGGTCGCGCAGCCGCTCCGGGTATTCGGGGTCCGCTGGCGTCACGATCTGGACGTGCATCTTCTTCGCGCGCGCGATCTCGCCTTCCCAGTCGGGCTTTTCGCCCCTGAAGTCCCTGTTCGCCTCGTCCGGCAGCGACTCGTATGCGGCGGCTACGCTGCCGCCGCACTCCGCGGCCAGCGCGGCGACCTTCGCCGCGCCGAACCGCTCAACGAGGTTGAACGCTATGTATGCCTCTCTCTCCGTCATCTTGCTGAAGTCCTTTGTTTTCCGCGCGCTGGCGCGCGAGACGCGAATTATACCAAATCCGCTGCGCGGGTGGCTGCATGCCCGGAAAATTTCTCCGCACCGTAGTTGCATGCCGTCCGAAAAAGTCATTGTAAAATTTTCGCCCTTGCGCCAGGGCGAAGGATTTGATAAATTATGCGCCCGTTACGGCCCCATCGTCTATCGGTTAGGACACGAGCTTTTCATGCTTGGTAGAGGAGTTCGACTCTCCTTGGGGCTGCCATTAGATGCGCCGCGCGGGTCACCGGGCGGCCTTCGCGCATAAAGAGACGATACGTATGGACAAAAAGGCCTCGATGGGCGACTTCGCCGCTCTCCTCAACAACCAGTTCTCGAAGTACCGCAAGGGCTTCAATCCCGGCGACCGCGTCTCGGCTGTCGTCACTGCCGTGGGCCGCGGGTACGCGACGCTCGACGTCAACTCGAAGCAGGAGGGGCTTCTTCCCGTCGAGCAGGTTACCGACGACGAAGGCAACGTGAACCTCAAGGCCGGCGACAGGCTGGATGTGGTTTTTGTGGGAATGGACCGCGACGCTTTCCTGTTCGACCTCGCCAAGGCCGAGAAGCCGGTTTCGCTCCTCGGCGACAGCATAAAGACGGCCTTCGCCGGCGGGCTTCCGGTAGAGGGGCGCGTCGAGAAGGAGGTCAAGGGCGGCTGGGAGGTCACGGTTGCCGGCCAGCGCGCGTTCTGCCCGTATTCGCAGATGGAGCGCCGCCGCGTGGAAGGCGCGCAGTACGTCGGCAACAAGTACAGCTTCCTGGTGACCGAGTGCTCGGAAGACGACCGCGGGCCGAACATCGTCCTGTCGCGCCGCGCGCTCCTTGAGCGCCAGGCGCAGGCGGAGATCGAGGAGCTCAAGGCGAACCTCGTCGAGGGCGAGACCGTGAACGGCCGGATCGTGAAGGTGCTCGACTTCGGCGCGTTCGTCGACATCGGCGGAATCGAGGGGCTCGTTCCCGTCCGCGAGATTTCCTGGGACAAGGTCACGGATCCGCGCAACTTCGTGAAGGAAGGCGAGAACGTGACGGTGAAGATCCTCTCGCTCGACTGGGAGCGCAACCGCGTGTCGCTGTCGATCCGCGAGTGCCAGTCGAAGCCGCTCAAGCCGCGCACTCCCGAGGAGATAGCGGCCGAGGAGGAGGCTGTAAACGTCCGCGAGTGGATGGAGGGGCACAAGGGCGCGACCGACTCGTTCGGCTCCCTGGGCTCTGCCTTCGACGGCCTCAGCCTCAAGTAGACGGAAAGCCGGCGATGCGGGCGACCGCATGGCCAAACAGACGAAAAGGAGCAGCAATGACAATAGTCAACACGGAGACAATCCCCGGCAAGACCGTCGTGGAGGTGAAGGGCCTCGTTCAGGGCAACACCGTCCGCGCGAAGAACATCGGGCGCGACATCGCGGCCGGGTTCAAGAACATGGTCGGCGGAGAGCTGAAGGGCTACACCGAGCTTCTCACCGAGTCGAGGCGCGAGGCGATGTCCCGCATGATCGCCCAGGCCGAGGCGCTTGGCGCGAACGCCGTGGTGAACGTCCGCTTCTCCACCAGCGCGATCACCTCGGGCGCCTCCGAGATGATGGCCTACGGAACCGCCGTCGTCGCGGAGTAGCGCGCCGCCAGGAGGCAGCGATGGAAAAACATAGCGATACCATCATCACGCTGGTTTTCTATGTCGGGATTCCGGCGATTGCCCTCTTCGTGGGGTGGCTTGCCGGCCATCTCGCCGAGACGAAGCACGAGCGGTCGCTCGCGGAGCGCGAGGAGGCGCTTAAGGACATCGAGACCACGGACATGCGCAACCCGCCTGGCTTCGCCAATGCGGAAGGTCCCTGCGCTCTCGTCAGCGGCGAGGTGGTTGTGGCAAGCGACACGTTCAAGTCGTGGCTGTTCGGATTCAAGAACATACTGGGCGGCGAGTCGAAGACATTCACGCGCCTCTTCGAGAGGGCGCGTCGCGAGGCGCTTGCCCGCATGAAGGAGCGCGCGAGAGAGCTCGGCTGCAACGCCGTCTGCAATGTGCGCTACGAAAGCGCGGACATAGGCGGCAACGCCACGTCCGGAGCCAAGAAGAAAAACTCCAACATGGCCGTCGCGCTCGTCTCCGGTACGGCGTGGCGGCGTCCCGTGGCGTAGCATGGCTGCTGGAATCGAGGACGAGCCCGCGCTCTCCGGCATGGCGCGCGCGGAGGACTTAGGGGCGGACGCCATCGGAGGGGAGGCGGCGCTAGCCGACTCGCCCGAGGCCGTCCAGGACAAGGCGCGCAGCGACGAGGCCCTGCGCGGGCTGTGGAAGTCGCCGCCGCGTCGCGGCGCTGTGCTGCGCATCATCGGGCTCTGCGCCGCCTCAGGCGTGTTCGCCGTGCTGTGCGCGCTGGCGAAGGGCGCGCTCGGGTTCGGAATCCTCGCGGTGGCCGTGGGTGCGCCGGTGGTCGAGGAGACGGCGAAGGTGATTCTGCCGCTGATGTGGCTCGAGAAGGAGCCGTGGCGGTTCAGGGGCGTCCTTCCGATTGCGCTCGTCTGCCTCTGCTCCGCGCTTGCATTCGCGATGATCGAGAACGTGCTCTACTTCTACGTCTACATTCCCAAGGACAAGCTCGGCGGCGGGATCATGGAGTACCGCATGGTCGTCTGCACTTTGCTGCACGTCGGCTGCACGATGGTTTCCGTCTGCGGGCTCGCCAGGGCGTGGCGCGACGCCAAGAAGGGCCTGTGCGCCTTCTCCGCCCAGACCGTGACGCCGTATCTGGTGGTCGCGATGGTCATCCACGGAATCTACAACGCCGCCGCGACGATCTTCAGCCTGGCTAAGTGAACGCACGCCGTCCAATCCCGGCATGTTGACATGGCGCTGGGGGTTGGCGGCGTCAAAAATTTTTCTGCCTGCGGTGACATTGCGGCCGCGTCGGCGCATTTTCCATAAGTGATGACAGCGGAAAAACAAGAGTTCTACGGGCATCTGGCGCGACGGATGCTGTTTGTGGCGGCGGCGACCGGCGTCTATGGCGCTGTTCTCGCCGCCTGGCGCTCTCCGCTCATGGCGGCGTACGTCGCCGCGAAGCTGCCCCTGGTCTTCGTCGGCGCCACGATGCTGGTGTCTGTATTCTGCTGGATGGCGGGGCTGGCCACAGGGGCGGACCTCAGGTACCGCGAGGTGCTGGAGGCCGTGTTCTTCGCGATGTCCGTCGCTGGCGCGATCCTTCTCGCCCTGGCGCCCGTGGTGCTGTTCTTCGTGTTTTCGGCGGCGCCGGACTCCGGAACGCGCGAGACGATGCGCCTCGCGCACGCGGCCATGATGCTCGCGCACATCGTAGTGATGGCGGGAGCCGGGACTGTCGGGGTCGCGCTTCTCTACAGGAGCCTGAAAAGGCGCGTCCCGGCCGGATGCCGGCTTGTGCTCATGATGTGCCTCTGGCTTGCGGCGTTCGCGGTCGTAGGGTGCCAGCTCGGCTGGATAATGCGTCCGCTCGTGGGGAGCCCCAACATAGCAGTGGAGTTCCTGCGCTCGGACGCGCTGCAGAGCAACTTCCTCGAATCGCTTTTTACCCAGATCATTCCACACCTGCTCAATGGAGGAGTCGTAAGATGAACGAAGAAAAGACACCTGGGCTTGGCGAGCTGCTGCGCGCGCCGGGCGAGATGATGGGCTTTGCCGAGGGCAAGGCATGCAGCTGGAGGTTCGCACTGTTCCTCGCGGCGGTCACGGCCGCAGGATGCGCGCTCTTCGGTTTCGCAGTGGGCTCTTTCGTGGATTTGAAGGTGGCGGCGCTGGACGCCGCGAAGATGGTTGGCATCGCGGCGTTTTCGTTCGCACTATCGTTCCCGACGCTGTACGTCTTCACGACGATCAGCGGCTCGAAGCTGTCGCCGACGCGGACTGCGGTCCTTGGGCTTGTCTGCACTGCGACCTTCGGATGCATCCTGGCGGCGCTTTCGCCGATCCTGTGGCTGTTTGCGGTCTCGACGGAGAGCGTTGGGTTCATGGTGTTCCTGGCCTGCTTCCTAGCCTGGCTTGCGCTCGTGTTCGTCGCGAGGCCGATTACGGTGGCCAAGGGGAAGGGGATCGTCGTCAGGACCATCGGCCTCAACGTCTGGATCGTCGTCCTTGTGGTTGTCGCGCTGCAGGCGGTCACGCTCGTCCGTCCGATGCTCGCCCCGATCGGCTCCCCGCGCGATCCCGAGGGCAAATGCTTCTTCCTGATGCACTTCGCGAAGTCGTTGCCGAGCGGCAGCAGCGTCCATGCCAGATAAGGCGTTCCGGTCGACATGAAGGCGGAGAATGCAAAGGCTATCGGCCTCGTGCTGCTCAGGATCCTGCGCGCCGCGGCGGGCTTGGCGGGCGTGTACATCTGCTGGCAGATTGTGGTGCTCCAGCGGAGCCTTGTCGAAAGGTTCACCTTGCTGTTCTCATGGCGGTTCTTCACGGAGTACAGGTTTGACGTGGTCGTTGCAGGCGGAGCCTTGGACCAGAGCGGGCTGACGAAGCTTCTGTTCCTCGTGCTTGTGCTCGAGTTCATGGCTGCGCTTGCGGGGCTCCTGTGTCGGCTTGTCTCCGAAAGCCGCGCATGGCGGGGCGCGTGCGCGGCAGTCCTGCTGCCGGCGTTCGCTATGCCGGTCGCGCTGTCGGTGCTGTTCACCTGGGAGCTTTCGCGCTACATTGCCGTCATGGGCCTTACGGCGAACCGTGCTGCCGGCATTGTGTTCGCCGCGCTGGTCTTCTTCGCCCCTGCGTTCTGCGCCGTGAAGTGGATTGCTGGGCCGGCGACATGGGCGCAGGACAGGCGCGCCGCCCGCTTCTGCCTTGCGGCGGCCCTTGCGGCCGTCATAGGAATCGGCGCCGCCGCGGCGTGGTCGGTGGCAACCCATCCGCGTCCGACGATCTGCCAGCCCAACGGCGTCGACGTGCCTTAGACCAGTCCATTTATCATTTACCGTTGATTAAGCGCAGTTGGATTTGGTAGAATGGCAGCAATCGAAGGAGGTTGCGTAGCCATGTCCGACTATGACCGCACAAGGTTTTCACATGTGGAGGCGGTGCCAGCCAAGGTTTCCGCGTGCCTGCTTGCGCTGTGCGCGGCGGCGGCTTTCAGTGCCTGGGCGTTAGACAAGCCCTCGCCCTGCCGCTTGAAGTTCGTCGAGTACATCGAGTCTAATGCGGACAGGTTGGCCTACATCGACACGGGATATGTCCCCAATGCGCAAACCGAGATCGAGGTGGATTTCGCCTTCACCCGCACGAACCTTGACGTCAAGACATACGTGTTCGGGACGTATAGCAACAATGGCGGACGGTTCCAGTTCTCGTACGGGCCAGATCCCCTCGGTTGCTTCCTTGGCTATGGGAGCACATATACCAATTCGTTTAGAGGACTCCCATACGACACGGAAAGACATGTCCTCAAGTACGTTCCAGGCCAAGATAAAGGGTTTTACTTCGACGGAGAACGTGTCGTTCCTCCGAATACGGTCCTTACCAACTGGAGCGGGACGAGCCAAAAGATGTATCTTGGCGCACTCCATGGCACCGGATCCCTCAACACCAACTATATCGCCCCGCTCAGAATCTATTCCTGCAAGATCTGGGAGGGCGGCGCGCTCGTGCGCAACTTCATGCCGGCGCAGGCGTATGTGCAGACGAATGTCTCGGTTGCCGTCCTCTATGACGCCATTCAGAGGAAGATCCATTCCAACGCGAATGTCGATAAGAAAGGAGAGAAAGGGAGTTTCATCGCCAGTGCTGAAGAGGTGGTTGTCCCGACAGACTACCGTGCGGCGTCCTATATCGAGGCGAACCGGACTGCCTATATCAACACTGAATATGTGCCCAACGCAAACACCGAGCTGAAAATGGATTTCGCCTTCATAAACACACTCACAAACAAGCCATACGTGTTCGGCAGCTACGGCAGTGGCAATCAAGGACGATTCATGATGTCCTATGGGCCTCAGTCCACTGGTTGCTTCATCGGCTATGGCGCCAATTACACAAATTCGTTTGTGCTCCCCTACAACACGGATAGACATGTCGTACAGTACGTTCCAGGAGCTGGGAAAGGATTTTACTTCGACGGGGAAGGGGTAGCCCCTCCTGGTGTGAACTTGACCACCTGGAATGGTACTGGCACGGACTTGCTCCTGGGCCAGGTCAATCGCAATGGGGGAGACCTCAACCCGACCAATTGCGCCCCGATCCGGATATACTCCTGCAAGATATGGGAGACCAACACGATGGCGCACACATTGACGCTTGTACGCGACCTGGTGCCGAAACAGCGCGTTTTCGACGGCAAGAACGGGCTCTACGACAGAGTTACAGGAAACTTCTACGCATACTACGGCGACGAAGAGGACTTCACCGCGTCTGTGATCCCTGAGGGGGTTATCTTTATCGTGTATTAGGCACTTTTTGCTTTCGCTGCTTGGAGTTTTGGAG
>JAEEGL010078210.1_pt1 | contig 14166 bp, 12 predicted proteins | sample 9134231 | NCBI WGS metagenome assembly JAEEGL01 (sample SAMN16246548, study PRJNA631951) | gut metagenome | biome: gut microbiome; feature: rumen; material: fiber-attached | host: Bos | place: Iran: Karaj | collected 2018-10 | reverse complement strand
GGGGAGTTCGCATAGCGGCAATTGCAAGGGACTGTAAATCCCTCGACTCGCGTCTCCAGAGGTTCGAGTCCTCTACTCCCCATGACGTTTCAAGAGTTAGCTTTGGTCTAGCTCTTTTTTTTTTGCAAAAAATCACTATTCTATAAATCCAAAATGATATATAATAATATTGTTATAACTTGAGGGGGCACTTTGTTAGTTCGTTTCTGGGGAGTAAGAGGCTCACTTCCAACTCCAATTTCACCACAGCAGATTCAGTCAAAAATTATGGCAGTTGTACAGCGTATTACTGCAGATGATTTAAAATCTGATGAAACACGAGCACGCTTTGTTTCTAATCTGCCTGAATGGATTTACGGAACAACTGGCGGAAACACAGCCTGTGTAGAACTAAAAGATGGTGATACAGAAATCATTCTGGATGCAGGTTCAGGCATCCGTGCCCTTGGAAAATCAAAAGACAAGCCTAAAAACAAACACTATCACATATTTTTTTCGCACTTTCACTGGGATCACATTCAGGGACTTCCTTTTTTTGATGATATTTACAATCCTTCTGTAACAATTGATATTTATTCGCCATACGAAAATGCCCGTGCTTACTTGGAAAAACAGATGACAAATCCGTCACTTTTTCCTGTAGGGTATAACGCGTTCACTAAAAATATTACGTATCATACTCTTAAAACATCTGATGAGATTATGATAAATGACATCAGGGTAAATCTGTGCAAAATGAAGCACCCTGGAGACTCTTATACATATTCCTTTGAAAAGAACGGAAAGAAACTGGTTTACGCTACAGACGTTGAACTTGAACCAGAAGATTTTACAGTAACCAACGACCGCAAAAAAGTGTTTGATAAAGCAGATTGTCTAATTATTGACTCTCAATATACAGTCCTTGACCACATAGCAAAAAAGAACTGGGGGCACTCAGCTTTCTGCTATGCCGTGGACTACGCAAATTTCTGGAATATAAAAAAAATGTTCATTTTCCATCACGAACCGACATACAACGATTCAGACCTGAATACAATTTTAAATACTTCCCGTCAGTATTCCATTCAGGTTGGACACCCGGAACTTGAAATAAACCTTGCCAGGGAAGATGCGGAAATTAAACTATGAACAACCCGGAAGACGAAATCACATTAAATTACTCCTTCACAAAAAAGGAAATTGGACTTCTTGCAAAATTTTTGCGCCTTAAAGAAACTGAAATTCCTCACGGACTTGAAAATTTTGCAAAAACAATAGAAAACTCAGTTTACGATTGCATGACACTCGAAGAGGTTAAAAAGTTTTATTCATGAAAAAAATCATTATATTTGCCGCAAGTTTTATTCTTCTTTTTTTGATTTCTTTATATTCTTTTATTTTTATTCAGACACGTCCCGTAAATAAAAGTGATTTATCTGACGTGCGCATAGAAATTCCATCTGGAATGAGCGTTTCAGAAGTTTCTAAGCTTTTAAAAAAAGAAAAATTGATTAAAAATGCACGTCTTTTTTATTTTACAGTTAGATTTCCGGACTTAAAATCAGTTTTATTTTTTAAAGAACCTTCATCATCATTTATGCTTAAAAGCGGAATTTACAGACTTAACCGCAGCATGGATTTTTCAGAGATTCAAAAAGAATTGAGCTCTGGTCAGCAGGAATTTATAATTATTTCTCTTCCAGAAGGCCTCACAATTTCTAAAATTGCAAATCTTCTTGAAAAAAACAACATCTGTAATGCAAACGAGTTTGTTCACTTTTGCAAAGACGATTCAAATCCAATTTTTAGCGAATTCAACATTACAGGCGAAACACTGGAAGGCTATCTCTTTCCAGACACATATTATTTTACAAGCGGAATGAGCGCACAGAATGCAGCCCGCGTGATGGTTGAAAACTTTTTTAATAAAATCCAAGAAGTGAAGGGTCTTTCAGAAAAATCACCTGAAGAACTTTATAAAATCCTTACTCTGGCATCTATTGTTGAACGCGAATATCGCATTCCGGATGAAGCGCCTCTTATTGCAAGCGTATTTAAAAACCGAATAAGAAATAACATCGGGCTTTATTCCTGCGCCACAGTTGAATACATCATCACAGAAATTCAGGGAAAACCTCATCCAAAAAGAATCCTTCTTGATGACCTTAAAATTGACAACCCTTACAACACTTATAAATGGGCAGGCCTTACACCAGGACCAATTTCTAACCCCGGGCTCATTGCACTTGATGCTGCCGCAAATACTCCAAAAACTGATTATTACTTCTTCCAGATTGCTGATCAGAATGCAGGACGTCATGTTTTTTCTGCAACTTTTGAACAGCATAAAGTCAATCATAATCTCTACACCAAAGATTAGGTAAACAAAGGAGATTAAGATTGGCAGGCCGAATTTCCAAAGAAACAATAGACGCAATTACCTCGCAGGCAGATATAGTAAACATTGTTGGTGAATACACAAAGCTTGAACGCCGTGGACCAAATGACTGGTGGGGATGTTGTCCGATTCACGGAGAAAAAACTCCATCCTTCCACGTAGACGGAAATAATCACTTTTTTAATTGCTTTGGCTGCCACAAAGGCGGAACTGTAATCACTTTTCTGATGGAAATGGAAAAAACTTCATTCTACGACACGGTTTTAAATCTTGCAAAACGCACGGGAATCGAAGTTAAATACGAAGACGGAGGAGCTCCCCAGCAGAATTACGTTCAGGACAACACAGTAAACGAACTTTTAGAACTTTACGACCGCACAGCCACAATGTTCAGTTATTTTCTTCTGGAAACTGAACAGGGAAAGCAGGCTTTAAAATACGCACAGAGCCGCGGACTTTCACGCGAAATCATAGAAAAATTCAAACTCGGTTTTGCACCAGCAGACCGCCGATGGCTAAAGCACTTTTTAAAATCAAAGAATTACAGCGATGAATTTCTTGCAAAATCGGGACTTTTTAGCAAAAACTATCCGGATGTTACAATTTTTTCTAACCGCCTTATGTTCCCGATTTTTAACCGCAAAGGTCAGGTAGTTGCCTTCAGTGGCCGCGCCATGCCTCCAGATGACAAGGAACGAAAGTACATCAACTCACCAGAACTTCCAACGTATAAAAAGCGAGACACTCTCTTTTATTTTAACTTTGCAAAAAACGCAATCCGTCAGAATAACAAGGTTATTGTCTGCGAAGGTAATATGGACTGTATTGCCTATCATCAAAGCGGACTGGAATATGCAGTTGCACCGCTTGGAACCGCTTTTACAGAAGAACAGCTTAAAATTCTTCAGGGCTTTGCAGATACAATTCTTCTTTCTTTTGACTCTGATGATGCAGGCCAGGCAGCAACAAAAAAAGCCATTCTTATGTGTCGAAGAAACGGTCTTACAGCACGTGTAATTCAGCTTAAAGGCGGAAAAGATCCTTCCGAAATCCTGAATAAATTCGGAAAAGAAAACTTGACTGCCCAGGTAAACAGTGCTATATTAGATAGCGATTATTTTTTTATTAGACTAGGTGAAAAATACCCTGTGGACACTCCTGAGGGTAAAACAAAGGCTGCGCTTGAATATTTTGAGTACATCGACTCACTACAGTCTGACATTCAAAAAGAATCATGTCTTGACCAGTTAAGTCAGGCATTCAATCTAAAACCGGAGGCTGTAAAAAGGGATTTTAACAATCGTAGTCAGGCCAAAGAGCGCGCAAACTTCCGGCAGGAAATCAACACAAAACCACAGAATGCAAAAATTAAACCAGATGCGGAACTCCGCGGTTTAGTAGCAGTTATAGCCGACCTTAACCAGTTTATGGTTCTACGCCAGGAATTGACCGAAGATGATTTCAAAAACCCTATAGCCAAGCAGTTTTTTCATATACTGGAGGAATGTTCAAGCGAAGATTCATTTTCGATAAATTCGATTCTTTCAAAATGCACCAATGAAGGCCTTGTAAGTTTAATTACTGACTTTCTTTCTTCTGATTTAGCTAAGAGTAGTGATGCAGGTACCATTGTCAGGGATACCATTAAATTAGTAAAGAAAAATAAACTCAACGATCAGCGAGAAAAATTGATGCAACGCATAAGGAATTATCAGATAGTTACCGATGATGATAGAAAGCAGTTGAACAATCTTCTGGCTCAAAAACTTGAACTTGACCGACAGGTTCAAAAATTACAAAAGTAAGGGAAAATAGATGGCCGACACACTCGATTCTACTATTGAGAAACTTCTTGAATTTGCTAAGTCAAAATCGTTTATTACATGGGACGAAATCATTGAACGCCTGGGACAGGATTTTGTAAACCAGGACGAACTGATGGAGCCTGTCCTTGATAAACTTAAAGAAATCAACCGAGAACCTGTAGAAACAGGCATTATTGGTGTTGATGACGTTGGACCTGGCGATGATGAAATTGAAGAATCAGACGAAGATGATGATTCAATGATTCTTGAAAACGATGATGAAGATGGAGTTCAGGATGATTCTGTAGCCGAAATTGAAAAGGCAGAAAAAGCTGCTTCTAAATCAAAGCTTGTAAATAGCGATAAAGAAGCAAGTATTGATGATCCAATCAGACTTTATCTTCGCGAAATTGGACGCGAAAACCTCCTTACAGCAGAGCAGGAAATTGAACTTTCGAAGGCAATGGAGCAGGGAAACAACATCATTAAAGATGTTATCAAAAATTCTGGTATTATGATTCCAGAATTCTTTGCAATTGCACAGAAGGCCTTTACACGTATTGATATTCACGAATCAGGAAAAACCCGTAAGGAAATCAACGAAGAAATGGCAGATAAAAAGCGTCTTCGCGGATACTACGGAGAGCACTTAAAACCTGTATTACCTGAAATCAAGCAGTACATGAACATTAAAAAACAGCTTTTTGAAGCAGAGCAGTCCAGCTCAATTTTTAAAGATGCACAGCTGGTTGATCTTCGTGGAAAAATTCTTGAAGAGCTTAAAAAAGTTGACATTCAGTCAGAAGAACTTGATAAATTTACTCAGAAATATCGTGATGCAGTAATCAAGATTGAAGAATATCACCAGAAACAGGAAAAGAAGATGAAGGAACTTCGTATTTCTAATCCTTCTGAACTTCGTAACCTTGGTCGTAAAATTTCAATCCGTTCACAGGCTGTAATTCTTGAAAACGAACTCAACATGAGCGCTGACGAAATCCGAGAAATCTATACACAGATTCAGAAGATTGACCGTAAGCTTCATCGTCTTGAATACGAGTTTGAAAACAATGTAGAAGACATTCTTGTAATGGCTCAGAACATCGAAAAAGGCCGTGTAATGATGGAAAAGGCTAAGAATCGCCTTATCAACGCAAACCTCCGACTTGTAGTTTCTATTGCAAAAAAATATACAAACCGAGGTCTTCACTTCTTTGACCTTGTTCAGGAAGGAAACATTGGTCTTATTAAGGCTGTAGAAAAGTTTGAATACCGCAAGGGATTCAAGTTCTCTACATACGCTACATGGTGGATCCGCCAGGCAATTACACGTTCTATTTCTGATCAGGCACGTACAATCCGTGTTCCAGTTCATATGATTGAACAGATTAATAAAGTTGTTCGCGAAAGCCGCCAGCTTATGCAGAAACTTGGACGAGAACCAACTGATGAAGAAATTGCACAGCAGCTTGGCTGGAATGTTGCAAAGGTTAAGCAGGTTAAAAATGTTGCACGCGAACCAATTTCTCTTGAAACTCCAATTGGTGAAGAGGAAGACTCAATCCTTGGAGACTTCATTGAAGATAAGGAAGTTGAAAATCCTGCAACACAGACTGCATTTACATTGCTTCAGGAACAGCTTAGAACTGTTTTGAATACACTTCCGCCACGTGAGCAGGAAGTACTTAAGATGCGATTCGGTCTGGAAGACGGCTATTCACTTACACTTGAAGAGGTTGGTCTTTACTTTGACGTAACCCGCGAACGTATCCGTCAGATTGAAGCTAAAGCTTTGAGAAGACTTCGTCATCCACGACGTGCAAACGGTCTTCGCGATTACATTGAAACCTAAGTTAATTTTCGCATGAGGGTGGGGTAATTTTACTTTATCCTCAATATATAGACTTAAAATCGTATTTAATGTATAGTTTTATAATATTTTAATAAGGATAGTTACATGGTAACAGAAGTTTTTGACAATTTAAAAGATTTACAGAACATTCTTGTAGAAAAATATGATTTGGAAGCAAAGGTTTCTGAAGCTCCAAAACAGCTTTCTAGCCAGGATGAACTTTTAGCGCGTCTTAAAAAAGAATACATTGCAAAAAATACAGAGTATGATGAACTTAAAGAAAAAGTTGGAGTACTCAAAGTAGATTTAGACGAGGCTGTAAAATCAAGAGAAGCTGGTGAAAAGGGAATGGATAATATTACTACTCACCGTGAATATGAAGCTCTTGAAAAACAGATTGCCGAAGCAACTGATAAAGAAAATAATATCCGCAAGGATTTGCAGAGAGAAGAAAAACGTCTTTCTGAATTGAATGAAAACCTTAAGAACTATGAATCTATGATTTCTTCACAGGAATCAGATTTGAATGCAAGCCGCCAGTCATTGGACAACACAATTGCAGGCTACAACTCACGCATTGCAGAACTTCAGGCAGAAGAAGACAAAATCTCTCAGAATGTAGATAAAGAAATCCTTTTCAAGTTCCAGCGCATTATTCAGCGTAACTCTGATGGTATCGTAGCTGTTCGTAATGGTGTATGTACAGGATGTCACATGATTCTTCCTGCACAGTTTGCAAACATCGTTCGCGTTGGCGATAACATCAACTTCTGTCCATATTGTAGCCGTATCCTTTATTATGAAGAGGTTGCAGAAGACGAAGCAGAGAACTACTTTGACATTAATGCAGCCGGAAGCCTCGCCGATCTTGACGATGACTTTGAAGACGAGGAAGAAGACGAAGATATGGATAACGGAGATGAAACAATCTCTGATTCATACGATGATGATGATTCAGATTTGTCTGACGAAGACGAAGATGATAATTTGTCTGACGAAGATGAAGAGGAATCAGACGATGACTCTGATTCAGAGTAATTGATTTTTGAAAAATTAGATAGGATATAACCGCTTTGTTGCTTTGTGATGATACAGAGCAGCAGTGAGGTAAAGTCCGGGCTCCATCGGAAAAAATGCCGGATAATAACCGGGCAAAAACTGGCAGCTGCAGAACTTCTGCAAAGCCCTGTTTTTGACAGACAGTGCAACAGAAATTGTACCGCCCGCTGCAAAGCGAGTAAGGGTGAAAAGGTGGTGTAAGAGACTACCGGTCAGGCTGGTAACAGCCGGCGCTTGTAAACCTCATTTGGAGCAAGGTTAAGCAGCAGTAAGGTTTTTCCGAGCCTTATACTGCGGGTAAACCGCTGGAGCAGACTGGTAACAGTTCTGCGTGGATAGATGGTTATGCGTATGTTTTGATTTTTCGGAACATACAGAACAGAACCCGGCTTATTGTCCTATCTTTTTTATTTATAAATTAAAAAATGAAGAGTACAGAGAATACAAATCTTTACAAAATCCGAAATATGAAGCTGCTTAAGATTTCTAAAATTATAGCAGCAGTTTTTTTTGTACTTCTTGGTATTTTGCTTGCCTTTTACATCATTTCTGAAAATCAAAAAAATAATATAAGCATTAGAAATATCAAAAAAGCCTGGAACGATAACTACGACTATCAGACTGTTTACGACATCAGTAAAAAATTCATTCAGGACAAGCCTTTTAATAATACTGCGTTAATTTACAACAGTTACGCAAGCTTCTTTTTGTCTCAGTCACAGTTAGAAAATCAGAAATCTCAGGAATTTCTGGATGAATGTATTACAAACCTAAGAATTGCAATCTACAATTCAAAAAAATCTATTCAGCCGCAAATTTATTACATGCTTGGAAAGGCATATTTTTATAAAAACACACTTTCAAGTCATTATTATTCTGACCTTGCCGTAAAATATCTGCTTTTAGCAAAAGAAAACGGATATGAGGCAGATGACATTCCCGAATATCTTGGTTTAAGTTATGCAACTCTTGGAATGACAATGGAAAGTATTTCTTCTTTTACAGAAGCTTTACTAATCCGTGAATCTGACACACTTTTACTTTCTATTGCTGAACAGTATTACAAAACAAAAGAATACAATGTTTCAAAACAGTACCTTTACAGGGTGATAAATAATAGCAAAAATGATAATATTATTATAAAAGCACGCAATTTAATGGCTTCTATCTTGATTGATGAAGAAAAATATGATGAGGCGCTGCAAGAATTTAATAATGTTTTGGAAAAAACAGCAAATTCCGCTGACGCACATTATGGAATTGGTGTAATATATGAGAAACAGGGCAATATTGTAAAGGCAAGGGCCGAATGGCGCAGTGCGCTGAGGGCACAGGCAAATCATCCTGGAGCTTTGCAAAAAATGTCCGAAAATTAAAGATAAAATTATTCGAAATAAAAATATGTGGGAGGACTCTGATGAGTTTTTTAGATCATTTTTCTACTGACATTGGTATTGACTTAGGTACTTGTAATACATTGATTTATGTGCGCGACAAGGGAATCGTAATTGATGAGCCTTCCGTAATTGCTGTAGAACGCGGTACAAAAAAGATTGTAGCTGTAGGTTCAGAAGCTAAGCGCATGCTTGATAAAACTCCTGGAAACATTATTGCAATTCGACCTCTGGCTGATGGTGTTATTGCAGACATCGACAGTACAGAAAAGATGATTAAATACTTTATTTCAAAAATTATCCCACGACATCAGATTTTCAAATCTGTACGTATGAAGATTGGTATTCCTTCCTGCATTACAGATGTTGAACGCCGTGCTGTAATCGAAGCAGCAGTAAAAGCTGGTGCAAAGGAAGTTGAAGTAATTGCAGAATCACTTGCTGCTGCTATTGGTGCAGAAATCCCGATTTTTGAACCAGCTGGACATATGGTTTGTGATATTGGTGGTGGTACATCCGAAGTTTCTGTAATTTCTTTGGGTGGTATGGTTGTTACTCATTCTATCCGCGTTGGTGGTGATAAGTTTGATGAAGCAATTGTAAAACACGTAAAGAATGTACATAACCTTATTATTGGTCAGACAGCCGCTGAACGCCTTAAGGTTCAGATTGGTAATGCTGCCCCAGAAAAAACAATCGAAAAGATGGAGCTTAAAGGTACTGATGCTGTAACAGGTCTTCCTCGCCGTCTTGAAATAGACAGTGTAGAAGTTCGCGAAGCATTGAAAGAACCTGTAAGTAAAATTGTAGAAGAAATTAAGATTGTTTTGAGCGAAACTCCTCCAGCACTTGCTTCTGATATTATTGAACGCGGTATTGTTATGACTGGTGGTGGTTCTATGCTTCGTGAACTTCCAAAACTCATTTCTAAAGAGACAGGAGTTCCTGTAATTCTGGTAGAAGAACCTCTTAAATGTGTTGCATTGGGAGCAGGTAAGGCATTTGAAATGTTTAAGGATATGTCTTCTGAACGCTCAATTTACGACAGCCTTAACGACTAGACAACATGGCAAGAAAGAATAAAGGCTTCAAGTTCGGCTTTGCAGAATTTATTTTTATCCTCCTTGTAGTCATTTCTTCTACAATGCTGACATTCAATTCAGGAAAATTTGTACTTAGCTTTAAGAAAATCGGATTTTCTGTATTTTCTTCAATTGAAAAGTGCGTTTTTTCTGTAACTGATGGTGTTACAAATACAATTACCTCTGTAGCTGAACTTAGAAAGTTAAAAAAAGATTATAATGAGCTTGTATTAAAACTTGAAAACTATGAAAAAATGCAGCGAAGTAATGTTGATATCCGAAAGGAGAATGAACGGCTTCGTGAACTTTTGGATTTTTCTGTAAGCACAGAAGAAAAAAATATCCCGGCACAGATAATTTCCCGTGAACTTGATAATAACTTTTCTTATCTTACAATAGATAAGGGTAGTATAAACGGAATTAAAAAGAACATGCCTGTTCTTGCTTACCAGAACGGAAACCGTGGGCTTGTAGGAAAAATTGTTCAGGTTGGAACATTTGCAAGCCTTATTATGCCTGTTTACAACACAAGCAATAACGTTTCTGCGCGAATTCAGAATACACGCGACTTAGGCCTTGTAACAGGGCAGGGTAATCCAGATTTACCACTGCAGATGCGTTACATAAGAAAACGTGTTGCACAGGAACTTAATTTTGGTGATGTTATTGTAACTTCTGGAGAAAACGATAATTACATGCGTGATGTTCAGATTGGTACAATTTCTAAAATCACTGTTCTGGACTACAACTCATCTTTAAATATTGAAGTAACGCCTATAATTGATTTTTCGAGACTGGAAAATGTAATTGTAGTAAATCAGAAAGAGCTTAATGATAAACATCTTCAGGAGGAAAAAGAATGACAAAATCATTACTTGTAAGTACTTTTATTCTTTTTTGCTCGGTAATAATTGAATCATCAATTCTTTCAAATATTACATTTCTAATGGTTGTTCCAGACCTCGTTCTTATTTGCTGTGTTTATTTTTCACTTTTGAACGGAAAAATTGCGGGTGAAACAACAGGATTTATTTCCGGATTACTTCTGGACTTTGTAACAGGAATTCCTTTTGGATTTAACTGTCTTTTTAGAACAATTATGGGATATATTTTTGGCAGTTTTACAGAAACTGTTTTGCTCAAAGGTCTTGTAATTCCGATGGTAACGATAGGAATTGCAACTTTGCTCAAATCTCTGCTAGTTTCTGCAGTAACAGTATTCTTTCCAAATGTAAATATCTTCCATCCTGGAATTATTTCTCAGGAATTTTTGTTTGAATTTGTTTTAAATATTGTTCTGGCACCAATTGCATTTAAGTTTTTGAGTTTCTTTAATAATCTTCTTGAAATTTCTACAACTCAGGATAAGGTAGATAATGTATAGAACAACTGGAGAAACAGTTTCAAAAAACGCTAGAATTTTTCTTCTTCTCATTCTGTTTGCTGTAATTTTTCTGGCATATATTCTGCGCCTTTTTTCTATGCAGATTATTCACGGAACTCATTACCGCTCACAGTCTCAGAGAATCTCAAGTTTGATTACAACTCTTCCTGCTCAGCGAGGAGAAATTTTTGACCGAAATGCAACACTTCCAATGGTTATTAATACCGAAAGTTTTGCAGTTGAAGTTACACCAGGAAACATTCCTGCAAGCATGTATGATACAGTTACATTCAGACTTGCTAAGTATCTTGGAATTTCTAAAGCAGACATTGATAAACGTATTCCAAAAAATATCCGCCGATCATATTCAAACGTCGTTGTAAAATCAAATGTTCCATTCAGTATTATTTCTAATATTGCAGAAAACATTAATGATTTACCAGGCGTTTCATGGGCTTCTAAACCTGTAAGAAATTATCTTCATACACCGTCACTTTCGCATATTGTCGGCTATGTAGGAACAATCACTCAGGAAGAGATGAACGTTCTTTACAATAAAGGTTATACAAAGGACAGTATTGTAGGTAAAACGGGTATTGAAAAACAGTATGATTCGCTTTTACAGGGAACTGTCGGACGCGAAATGTCGACAATTGATGTATTTGGTCGAGTAATTTCTGATACTCCGATTGTTGAACCTCCAAAAATGGGAAATAACCTTGTTCTGACAATTGATTCAGACATTCAAAAGCTTGCAGAAGAAGCACTTGGAGAGCGAGTAGGGGCAACAGTTGTTCTAAAACCTGCAACAGGCGAAATTTTAGCAATGGCATCTTATCCGTATTTTGATTCAAATATCTTTAGTTCGGATGATGCCGGAACTGAATATGCAAAACTTTTGAATGACTCTTCAAAACCTTTGATTAACCGTGCCGTTCAGCTGTCTTATCCGCCGGCTTCTACATTCAAAATAATTATGTCTGCAGCAATGCTTCAGGAAAATGCTTATCCGTCTACAAAAAAGATTGAATGCCGCGGCTTTTTGAACTATGGTGGACGAGTTTTCCACTGTCATATTCATAGTCCTGGACACGGATGGCTGGATTTAAAGAATGCACTCGCTCAGTCATGTGATATTTATTACTGGACTGTTGGACGTGATTATCTTGGTATTGAAAAAATATCATCATATGCAAAAGAATTTGGACTTGGTCAGATTACACAGATTGACTTGCCAAGCCAGGTTGCAGGGCTTGTACCAACAGCAGAATGGAAGGAAAAACGCTATCACGAAAAATGGCTTGGCGGTGATACTATGTCCTGCTCAATTGGTCAGGGATATCTTGAAGCAACACCTCTTCACCTTGCAAATATGATTGCTATGGTTTCTAATGAAGGTGTAATTTATAAACCTCATCTTCTTAAAGAAGTGCGTGATTCTGTAACAAACGAAGTAATTTCTGAAGTAAAGCCTGAGATTTTAACTGAATCTACAATCGATAAAAAGGTTTGGATCGAAGTACAGGAAGCACTGCGTTACACAGTAACTGACGGTACACCTCAGTATCCGATGCACAATAAACTTGTAAAAATTGCATGTAAAACTGGTACTGCCGAAGTTGATCAGTATAAGAGTCTGAATCAGTGGCATTCATGGCTGGTTGCATATGCGCCATACGATGCACCGCCAGAAGAACGTGTATGCGTTGCTACAATTGTAGAAGCTGTAAACAAATGGGAATGGTGGGCACCATACTGTACAAACATTATTATTCAGGGAATTTTTGCACATCAGACTTATTCAGAAGCTATTAAAGAGCTTGGATTTGAATATCTTAATAAAAACGTTGGAAGACGAGAGTAGGGTAATATGAGAAGCAGATTTTTTTCAAAATTCGACTATTTATTAATGCTCGCAGTTTTTGCCCTTGTTACTATTGGAATTATGTTTATTTACTCATCTTCCATCAACTCTGATGGAATTTCCGTTACAAATGAACATATAAAACAGATTGTCTGGGCTTCTATTGGTGTAGTTTTAATGGTTTCACTTACACTTTATGATTACAGACGCCTTCAGTCTACAACTTTTTATTTGTACATATTTTTAATTATTCTTTTGATTTATACACGAATCTTTGGTAAATATGTAAACGGTGCTTACAGCTGGATTGGCTTTGGTAGTTTTGGTATTCAGCCGTCTGAATTTGGTAAGATTTTTTATATTCTTTATCTGGCCAATTTCTTATACGAAAGCCGTGGAGAAGATCAGTTTAAGCGCTTTATGTTTGCAACTTTGATTATGCTGGTTCCATTTGGCTTGATTATGCTCCAGCCAGACCTTGGAACTGCAAGTGTTTACATTCCGATTTATCTTATTATGTGCTTTATGGCAGAAGTACCTGTAAAGTACATTGGATATGTTCTTTTATTCGGTTGTCTTACAATTTTTAATACAGTTCTTCCTGTATGGAATGCAGAAATTGCAAATCATCCTGTTGCAATAATCTCAATTCTTACAAACATGAAGCTTAGAACTGTTTTAATTTTTACAACACTTTTGATTACTATCCTTAGTTATATCGTTCGTAAATACTTTCATGGTCCTGAGTATTTTAAATGGATTGCCTATGTTTTTAGTGCAATCACAGTTGCTTTGATTTTTTCTATTCCAGCTAGTAAAGTTCTTAAAGACTATCAGATTAAGCGTCTTATTATCTTTATGAATCCAGATAAGGATCCTCGTGGAGCGGGCTGGAATATTATTCAGTCTAAAGTAGCAATTGGTGCAGGCGGTCTTTTTGGACAAAGTTATCTGCACGGAACACAAAGTCATTACCGCTTTTTGCCACAGCAGAGTACAGACTTTATCTTTAGCATTATTTCTGAAGAAATCGGCTTTTTGGGTGCATGCGTAATTTTTGCAATATACTCGTTTATTTTGCTTAAAATTTTATGGCTCTTAAAAACCTGTGCTAACTCTTTTGGAACATATATCGCATCTGGAATTTTTGGAATGTTCCTTTTCCATTTCTTTATTAATGTTGGAATGGTTATGGGTATGATGCCTATTACAGGTATTCCATTGCTTTTCCTTTCTTATGGTGGTTCTTCGCTTTTAATGGCAATGAGCTGCATCGGCTTTATTATGAGTATTTCTTACCTCAGAAAGAACTTGAACGAGATTGAGTAGGGATAAACGACTAAAGT
>JAEEGL016600150.1_pt1 | contig 14167 bp, 12 predicted proteins | sample 9134231 | NCBI WGS metagenome assembly JAEEGL01 (sample SAMN16246548, study PRJNA631951) | gut metagenome | biome: gut microbiome; feature: rumen; material: fiber-attached | host: Bos | place: Iran: Karaj | collected 2018-10 | reverse complement strand
TGACTCTTTTCCTTTCTTTCTGCTAATAAAACACTTCTTCCTGTTGGAAACATTTTTATTTGTTTTTTTTATTTTTATAATTTAATTATTGTATTTTTTTGTTCAAGCAAAATTAAGATTATAATATCCTTTATATTATTATATATAAATATATTATTATTTAATATTTTTGCTTTTAATTTTGTTAAATAATTAAATTATAAACATTAAAAAAAAATAAATAAGAACAATAAAAAAATAATAAAAGAAGAGAATTTAATTTTAAATAATTAATCAACTACAAAAATAAAAAAAATTATATTCTTTATATTTTAACAATAAAAATTTTAACTTTTTTATATTTTTTTATAAAATATATAAATACAAATAAAATTTTAACCGACATAAAATTACACTTTAAATGATTTAATATTTTTTATTTTCATTGAATAATTATTTAAAGTTTGTTTAATTCTTAATTTAATTTTTTTTTGATAATCACTTTGATATTTTTCACCAGAAATAATATAAGAAATTAATCTATTATTATCATTATTAAATAATTTAATTTGTTTTTGAATTTCTTCACAATTAATTTTTTGTTTTGTTTTAGAAAAAATTCTTGGAGTTAAAAATTTATTTTTTTTTTCATCATTATTTTTTTTTTCTATATTTCTTTTTATTAAAGGTAAAGTATCTAAATTAATTTTATTTTCATTAGAAAGAGATAAAATTAAATTCCTTGTATTTTTCTTTTTTAATTTTAATGCATTTCTTAATTTTGAATAATTCTTTTTATTATCATATAACATATTTCCTAAATTATTCATATATGATAAATTATATCTTTTATCAATTTCATTACTGAAAGTTTCATGAGTATGAATAATTAAATTTCTTTCTATTATTCTTTTATCATCATCAACAAAAACAGGATGAACTTTCATAGGCGAATGAATAACAGAAAGAGAATTTTTATTATCATAAAATTTTCCAACTTTAAAATCCATTCTTTACTTTAAAAAAATTAAATTAAAAAAATACAAAAAACTCTATATATAATTTAAAAAAAAAATTTATTCTGAACACTGTATTTTTTCTCCAGGAGCAAACAAAGGTAAAATAGTTCTTCCATAAACTCCAATAAGAAGGAGAGCAGTTCCCATATAGAAAGTATTGATTCCAACAAAAATATTAAATCCTCCTGAAATTTTTAAGCAAACATCATTATTTTTAAAATTTCCAATAGCTCCGAAAAAAAAAGCGAAAAAAACAGACATTTGATTAATTAAATTAATTTTATTTCCTTTTAATCCAATAATAAAAGAAATCAAAGCAACATAACAATAACATAAATTTAATATTCCAAATGAAGTTCCATTAGGAGCAACATATCCTTCTTTAATATATTTATTCATATAAAAAAATAAACCATTGAAAATACCATAAGTTCCACTTAGAAAAATATCAGTAATATTATTTTCATACCATCCAAATAAAAAATAAAAATATTGACATAATCCTCCAAATAAAGTGAAAGCTCCAATTGATACTGAAGAATACTTTATTAATCCTACGTTACTTAATCCTGGAAGAAGACATGATATTGAAAAGCCATAAAGACCTATTGGAGCTAAAGGAAAAGAACGGGAACGTTCTACTTTCACTGATAAAGGAATTATTGTCTCATCTCCTAAAGATGATTTTTCTTTAATTTCTTCACTAGGATTTTTCGAATCTGTCATTTTTTTTTTAAATTAAAATTTATTTTATTTATTTTTTTTCTTTTTTTATTAATTTTATTATTAAGGAAATATTGGTCTTTTTAATATATTTAATATTATAATTTATTGAGGAAGTATACTGTTAAAGTCTTGTTGACTTAAATCTAATTGTGATTCTATAGTATATTCTATTTGAGCTCTATTTTGAATATTTATTTTTACATTTTCTCCAAGCCCACAAATATTTATAATGAGTATTTCTAAATATAGTAAACAACATATTAAAATTAATAATTGTAAGAAATAAGTTAAAAATTGTTTATCTAATAAATTTGGAATGGCAAAAATAATATTTATTAGAACAAAAGGAAAAGTAATATATGTTGGGTCTAATATATGAATAATATAAAAGGTTACATAATTATAAAAAAATCCTATAGAAAAATTTAATATAATTATCATTAAAAAATTCCAATCAGTAAATTTAAATGATTGAAAAAATTTTGTGTCAGATGTAATAAAATATTTTATTGACTCATATAAAATAAAATTCACAAAATAAAATACCCCATCCAAAAATCCTAACCAATAAATATTACTATACTCAAATTCATTCAACATTTTATAAATATATAAACAAAGACAATTAAAATAATTTCTAAAAAAACAAAATATTACATAAATTAAAAATGATTTATTAACAATTATTTTGATAAAAATTGAAAAAGCAATTAAAAAAAAAGATAAAGAATGATGCATATAAAAATTTTTTTTAGAATAAAATAATATAAATCCTATTATTATCACTGCAATTTGTTCTAGTTCTCCCGTCACCCATTTATCTTTATTATATTGACTTAAATAATATTTCAAAGGATAATATTGGAAATTAACAATAAAGAATTTTAGAAAAAAACAACATAATAATAAAAAGGTTTTTCTATATTTGTCAATAAATTTAATTTTAATATTTTTTTTAAATATTTTTTGGTGAGCTTCATCCTTTTTTTTTTCTGATATTCTTTTTGAGAGAATTGTTTCAAAAATATATAAAAATAATAAACCAAAGCCTCCCGAATTTTGTAAAAAGTTAATAACATTTTCATTAATTTGTTTCTTCCCTAAAAAATTTGTTAAAACCGTAACGAAAGTCAAACATAATCGATAAACAATGCCAAACAAAATAATTTTTTTTATTTCCTTATTAATTGAAAAATAACATAAAACCATAAAATATTATAAAAAAAATTAAAAAAAACAATCTAAAAATATTTTTTTAAATTAATTTATAAGTAAAATAAACAAATAAACAAAAAAACAAAAATTCACATAATAAAAAATAATAAATAAATTATAATAAAATATATAATAATTTTTATCAAAAGAAAAGAAAAATTGTTTTTTTATTTCTTTTATTTTTTTGAAAATTTCTAAAAATATTATATAAATATATAAATAAATAAAATAAAATGCAAGAAATAAAAAAAAAGAAAAAGCCAGAAAATCCAAATGAAATATATAATTATATTCAAAGTTTGATAGAAATATATATAGAAGAAAACCAGGACTTTCCAAATAAAACAATAAATAAATTAATAAAAATATTAAATTACATAAATTTAATTTTTGAAAACGAAGAAACAGAAGATGAGAATATAAAAATAATAGAAAATTTACAATCAACAATTTCATCATTAAAAATTGAATTAGAAAGATATAAAAATAAAATAGAAATATTATTAAAAGAAAATGAAAGAATGATTAAAGGAGAAAAAGAATTACATCCTTATCAATTATTATTAAATCAAAAATTAAAATCAAAAGATGATAAATATAGATTAATGGAACAAAAATATTTATATTATATAAATGATCAAAAAAAAGAAATTCTTGATTTAAAAAAAGAATTATATGATGAGCAATTAAAAAATTATGAAAATCAAGATTCAAATAAAATAAATTTATTTCCTGGAATAATAAGAAAACCAGAAAGAAAAAAATCAAAAAGTATAAAATTAATTCCAATGTTTAAAACATCGAATTTAAAAAAAAAATTTAAATTTAAAATTAAAATAAATTCTCAAAAAGAAGAAAATGAAGATAAAATTAATTTAACTACTAAAACAGAAAATATTTTAAATAAACTTTCTATTTTTGATGAAAATAAATTATTAGGAAATAAAATTATGAAGTCTGTTAATACTAAAAATAAAAATCATTTAGTTTTTCATAATAAAATGAAAGAATTTAATGATATTATGATGTCTTATCCAGAATTTTTTAGAAAACATAATAAAATTGATTCTAATCATATTCATAATAATACTATTATATAAAATATTTATTATTTTATTTAATTTAATGTTTAAACATAATTATAATTATTTATTTATTAAAAAAGAATTTGTTTTACTTTTTATTATTTTATTTTTTTATTATTATTTATTATTTTTTTCTTTCTTTTCATTTATTTTTTTTCCTTTGAAAAAAACTTGAAAATCTTCAATAAATTCTTTTCTATCAGGTTTAATATAATAAAATTTTTTTACATAATTTTTCATTTTTCTTTTTTGATCTTTCTTCATTTCTTTTAAAGATATTTTTCCATTAAAAGGAGTATAATAAATTTCTTTGTCTAATAATTTTTCAATAACTTTAAAATTTATTCCTCTAATAAGTTTATTATCAGTAGGAATAGAAATAATGTTATTATTTGTTTCTTTTTCAATAATAATAAACCCAGATTTCTTTTTATAAACATTATTCCAATTAATTCCATAAAAAAAAGAATGATTTTTAATTTGTTGAATATTAAATCTTTTTTCTTCATCAATGACTAAGATATTTAATAATAAATCTTTTAAATTTTTTTCATTATTAATATTATCATCATTCAAATCAACTCTATTATTTTTAATATTATCATAAATGATTTTTAAATTATTATTTTTATAAGCAATTTTCCCAGAATATAATTCATAAATAATTAATCCAATTTGATAAATATCACTTTTATAATTTACTCCTTTATTACTTAACATTTCAGGTGATAAATACATAGGAGAGCCACAAAAAGAAAAACATCTTTTTTCTTTAGAAATAATTTTTTTAGATAAATTAAAATCACATATCTTAATATGACCTTCATAATCTAATAAAATATTATCTGGTTTTAAATCTCTATATATTATATTATGTTTATGAATATATTCAAAAGCTAAAATTAATTCTGCACAAATTAATTTTTTATTATTTACTTTCTTTAAATTTGTCATATCACCATTAGAACATAAATCAATTATCATATATAAATAATTTGCACTTTGAAAACAATAATAAATATCTAAAATAAAAGGACATCCTGATAAATATTTTAATATTTCATATTCTGAGATAATATAATGAAAATATTTCTTTTTAATAATAGTATTTTTATTCATTACTTTCATGGCAAATAATTTATCTGATAAAATTTCTTTTACTTTATAAACAATTCCAAAACCACCAACTCCTAATATATCAATAACTTTAAAGTTATTTAGTGATATTTTTTCTTCTTCATAATTATTATCTTTTCCATTTATTTCTTGAATTGTTCCTATATGATCATCTATAAATATTATTTTCTTTAAATCTATTTCTTTTATTTTTTCATTATATTTTATATGAGAAAATATTAATAATAAATATTCTAACCATTTATCTCTTGAATTCTTATGAATTAATCTATAAATTTGAGATTTTATTTTTCCTTGACTTTCATAGGAAAATTCAAATAAATAATATTCATTTTGATTTTTTAATCTTTTTATTTGAGTTATTGAGTTAATATTTATTGTTTCTAAAGGATTATTTGGATATTTATTTATTGATTCATATCTTATTAATAATTTATCTTTTAAATTTAATTCTAAATATCTTCTATTAAATAAACCAAAAATTTCTCCTTTTTTTTGTATATCTCCTATTATTTTCAAAGGTATTTTTTCATTTGAATTTTCATTTTCTATATCAATAAAATAATCATTATAATTATTATCTGATTTTAATTCAGGTTTTAAAAGTCTATTATTTAATTCTTTCCAATTTACATTTAAATAATAATCAAAATCAGGAATTAAGATTATTATTAATGTTGATGATATATTTTCTATTATTGGCTTTAATTTTGGGTTATATAATCTTTTATGGAAAACATTTATTAAAAGGTGATATCTTAATAATTTTTTCTTTAATATTAAAAGTAATATTGGATTTAAAGTCTTTGATGAAATATTACTATTTAATATTTGATTATATGTGTTCTTTATTAATTTAATTATTTCTTTTTTATTTTTATGGAAAGATAATTCCTTCTTTGATATAATATATTTCTACTAATTATTTTATTTAATTTATTTATTTTACTAATGTCTCAATTAGAATATTTTCTCCTAATTCTAAAATAGTATAATCAATTGTTTTTTTCTTGCAAAAATTTTTTAAAATTTCATTATTCATATTAATTCGAAAAAAATTATAAAAACATTAAAAAAAAAAAATTTTTTGAAAAAAAAAAAACTAATATTATATTACACACCTAAAAATTCCAAATCTTTTTTCCTTAAAATTCTAGTAATAGCCTTAATTCTAAAATCTTTATAAATTAAAAATATAAAAAATAAAAATCCATAAATTGAAACAGTACATCCAAAAATAAAATATCTATTAGATTCTTTAAATAAACTAACAGAAAAACATCCAAAACTTTCTCCTAAAGAAATTAAAACTAAAGGAAATTTTCCAGTTTTAAAATTACACCAAGTCCATAAAGGAGGATTAATATAACTTAACATTAAAGAACAAATAATTTCTATAAATCTTGTTATTAACATTAATATAGCAATTGATACTAAATAAATATATGGATTATCTAAAAAAAGAAATCCTGATGAAAATATTAAAGAAACAAATATTAATTGTAATAATAAATTTCTAAATAAATGAGTTCTGTTATTAAAAGGATTAATAAAAAAATTTGCTATTGATTCTATTAATAATGATATAAATAAATATATTGTTGTATCCTTTGTATTTTCTCTTTTTTCACTTTCAAAATATTCTGGAATAAAACTTAAGCAATTTCCATATAAAAATTTACTAAAAAAAAATAATGTAAATATTATTAATAAACTTTTATTTACATATCCAAATTTTTTCTTTTCTTTTTCTAATATTTTTTCTAAATTTGAAGGAATTAAATTTATATTTGTAAAATTATTTTTCTCATTAAAAGCATTTAATTTATTTTCCATTTCATTTATTATTTTCTTTTCTTCATCTGAAATTAAAGGAGAATTATCAGTTCCTTTATCAATATTATTTGAACTATAACTTAAATTTTGATTATCATTATTTTCATCATCATTTACTTTTTTATATTTATTTTTAGTTTTTACCATAGAAAATTTTTTCGAATGAGGTTTCGTTAATAAAATAGAATTTAAAATAATTAACAAAAAAGAAGATAAACATCCAAAAAATCCAATAAAAGTTTTATCATTAAATTCAATCTTTACATTTTTAATAGAAAAAGAAAATTCAGGTAAATAATAACTAAGTAAATTTAAAAGAGGTCCAAAGCCAAAACCTAAATATTTAACAGTTAAATATTTAAATGAAATATTAGGTAAATAATATTTAGAAACATATATTGTTATATATTTTCTTCCCATTTTTCCTGGAGCTCCTAATCCAATTAAAATTCTACTTATAATTAATAAATATATATTTTTTATTGAAAAAATATTTGATTCTACAAAAATGAATATTAAGGAACCTAATAAAAATAAAATATATGATAATATCATTGAACATTTTAAATAATTTAAATTATTAAAAAATAATACTGAAAAAGTAGAAAAAAAAGGAGTTATTGAAATAAATAATCCAGTATATTTATCATCGAAAATTTTATTTATAATTAAATAAATAGGAAGAATTGAACTAGAATAAAGTAACATATAGAAAAATTCTTGGATAAAAATTAAACGTATATTTTTTTTATTTTTAGAAGTTAAAATCATTTGTTTTCTTTTAATATCTTTTGAAGCATTATTTGAAGATAAAAATTTTTGAACAATAGAATCTTTTTTATAACTTGAAGATAATAAAGGATTACTAATATCATTATCTAATAAAGTTAAATTATTTTTCATAATTTTATTTCCTTTTTTAATATAATAAAACCATTCTTTATATTGAATTTTAAAATATGTTATATCATCAATATCTTTTAAATAACTTTTTATATCATTATAACTTTCTAAAAAATTTTCTGATAAATTTCCTATATTTAAATCTTTATTTTCTTTTAATTTATTATAAAAAAGATCATATAATAGATTTGAATTATTTTCACAAATTACATTTCCTTCATCAATTAATTTAAATTGTAAATAATATTCTAAATCTGAATTTTGAATTTGCAAATGAGATAAAATATATTTTGTTGTTATTATACCAAAAACAATAGAAAATTTTTTATCAAATTTTTTTAATATTTTTTTCAAAGCAATCATATTATCATGAATAAAACAATTTAAACACTTTGCAAAATAAGAAGTCAAACGAATAGATTTTATTTCAGAATAAATTTCATTAATATTAAAATTATTATAATTACTTTGAATATATAAATGAGTATTTATTTTTTGATATAATTCTTTTTCCATATTAACAAAAAAAATATATGACTTTCTAAATTCTTTATCTAATAATTCAATAAATTCTTTTAAATATTCTCCAAATTTATCTTTATATAAAGTACTTAAATTTATATCTTCATCATCATTTGGAATTAAAGGAATTAAATTTGATGATTGAATATCTATTTTATCTAATTCAGAAAATACATTATGTTTTATTCTTCTTATTTTTTGCTTAAGTAATTTGTAATTTATATAATTATCTTTCCATTCTTCTATTTGCAAACGACGAAATAATTTTCCATATTTTCCCATTCAATATTTAAATGTTATTAAATATTATTTTATATTAATATTATTTTTTTGTAAATATTTAATTTTTTGGGAATTAATATTATTTATATTATATTTAATAGGAAAAAAATAATTAAATAATAATATAACAATAAAAATCATATTAAATGGAAAAAAAAAGAAATAAATTGTAATTAAATCATCTATTTTATTTATATTTTTCCTAAATAAAATGATTAAAATAAAATTTAACAAAATAAAATAAAAAAATATAAAAAACGACATAAAAATAAAATAATATAACAAAAATTAATGTCTTCCCATGAACTAACTTTATCTCCAATAAAAGAAATAACAAAAAAGAATAAAAAAACAAAAATACCAGAATTAAAGATAAAAATAGGAAATTCTGAAATAAAATATTCTGAATTTGAAAGAAAAATTACACAAAAAAAATTAAGTGTTCAAAATTTCAATAAAAAATTATATTTTAATGAGGAAGAAAATAATACAAGCAGGAAAGTAAAATATAATAGTGAAGATTATAATATTTCTTCAGATAGAGAAATGTCTCCCAGAAAAAAATCTAATTTAAAAAGAAATTCAACTATGGCAAGTCAAGGAATTAATTCTGAAAAAAAATCTGTTAAATTTGCTGGTAATAGTAATGAAGAACCTTTAGAAACTATTATTATTATTCATAAAGAAAATACTGAAAATAATAATAATGATAATGATAATAATAATAATATTAAAAATAATAATGATAAAACTAATTGTACTTGTAATTGCTTTATTTTTTAATTTTTTATTTCTTTATTCTTTTTATTGATTTATATATATAGGTAAATATTTATTTTTAATGAGAAGAAATTTTTTTTTATTATTTTGAAATTGCAATTTTAATATTATTTTTATCAAATATGGTTTTGATTTAAAATTATGAATTTTTTTAATAAATATTGTATTCAAAAATTATGATTTTCTTTATACAATTTTTATTGGATATATAAAAATTAATTTTATTATTAATCATATTAAAATAATAAAGCAAAGAAAAAAAATGCTAAGAATGGAACAAAATAAAAAATAAAAAAAGAATGATAAATAAAGATAAATAAATATAATTTCATTCATTTTTTTTTTAGAAATTATAAATTAATTAAATATATAGAAATTAAATTATTTTTTCTTATCAGATAATTGTTTAAAATTATTTATTAGTTATATAAAATTAATAAGTTAAAAACATAAAAAATAAATAAATATAAAATAATATTTCGTTTCATTCAAAATTATGCTTCAAAATCACTTTCTTCTGTTTTTAATATTTCATTTTGACTGATTTAATCATTTATATTTAAAATATATTCTTTTAAATTTGAAAATTGAATATATTCAAATAATTTAAATAAACTATTATTAAATATATTTATTCTAATTTCTAAATTTTTAATATATTATTTATATCATCAATAATAAATATCCCTAAACTTTCTATTTTAGACTTTTTATATTTTCAAATAAATCAACTAAATTTAAATTATTTTCAATATATATTTAATATTTTCATATTTGAACTCATATTATTTAATTTATTATAATGAAAATTTTCTGTGGTAATATATAAGTTTAATTCTTCAATTTTAGGAAAAATAATATTTAAATTAATCGTTTTTTCTAAATTAATAATTGTTATTTTTTCTAAATTTTCAAATATATGATTATTATTTAAAAAAAATAATAAATATTTCATCTATATTTTAAACCATATATAATTTATATACTCTTTTATTTGATATTTTCAATAAATTAATAAAAATATTTTTATTTTCATCTTCAAATTCATCTAAATTATTCATAAAATAATCTAAATTAATATCTTTTTCTAATAAATTATTATATCCTAAAGAATATAAATTATCCCAAATAACATTAATTTCTTTCTTTTTAATTAAATCAAAATAATATTGACATAAACCTTCAAAGGATAATAATCCATCATTATCAAAATCATAATTTATAAATAAATCAATTATTTTTTCATTATTTTCATTAATTTCTTTTTTACTAACTTTACTCATAAATTTTGAAACTTGAAATTTATTCATTCTTTCATTAGTTGAATATAAAGAAAAATATTTTTTTAAACTTTAATAAATTTATTTGTTATTGTATATTCATTTATTAACAAATGTTTTTGAATATATTCTTCATTTAATTAATCAATATCAATATGAATATTTTCTTCAAAACAAGAATTGTTAAAAATTAAATCAAATTGTTCATCTGATCAACTTAAATTAAAATATTCATTTTTTGATAAATCATATAATAATAAATCTATTAATTCTTCTTCATTTAATTTATTTCATTTAAATACTTTTTTAATTCTTCATAATAATATTTTAATCTATAATATCCATAATATTCAATTTTCTTTTGAAAAAAATATTTTTTATAATCTATAATTGAGATATCTAACTTTTTATTTAGATATTATTTTTAATTAATTTGAATTTTCTTTTTTCTGAAATAAAAGAAAATAATTCTTGAAGAGAATATTTAGAATGAATATTTGAAATCATTTAATATTAAATTAAAGTTATAAAAATATTATAAATTTAAATTTAATTAATGTTTATATATAAAAATATGGATTTTAACTGATTAATATTGTTAAAAATTGATTTATTCAAAGATGAAACAGAAATTTATATTTGTTTTATTTTTTAGAAATTTAAAAAGAATAAAGGAATATAATAGATTTTACAGTTTAATTATCATTATTCAATTAATCAGATTTTATGTTTCATTATAAAAGTAATTTAAGTTTTTCTTTAAACTCTATACATTTATTTCAAAATATTTAAATGATTATACAATAAGATAAAATATTATTTTTATTTCAATAATTGGTTTAAGCATATTATATCTAATTAATTTTTTCAAAAATTAATAGTAATACCCTTATATTTTTTTATTTATCAATTTGATATATTTTACTATATAATGCAAGTTTTTTATCTTAAATCATTTGAAATTTCGTTTTGGATTTGACATTGTTTATTGGAAAATAATTCAATTTAATTTAAATAAAATGATTCAACAAAAAATTATTTTTTTAAACGCAGACTTTTAATTTAATTTTAAATGAGTATTTATTAATAATAAATTTTTAAATTAAGTTATATTTATATTCTTATTTGAATCAAAAATAAAAAAATCTATTTTATGATTCTTTATTGTTTATAGGAATTTATAAATCACATAATTAATATTAATTAAAGCAATTAAAAATTAATATTTAATTATAATTATTTTTGATTTCATATATTTCCTTTTATAAATTCTTTATTTTTTTTTTAAAAACTAATTCATTAAAAAATGAAAAAAAAATATAATAGAAATATAAATAAATGTCTCTAAGAAAAGATAGAATACATCAATGTGGTTTATCAAACATAGATTTCAGAAGTAAAGGTGATATAGAAAATTTAAATTTTTTTGAGCCATGGAAAACATATACAAATCACTTTGGAACAATGGGAAATAAAAATTATGTAAGATCATATTCATCAAAGAAAGAAATATTTAAGCCTTCAATTAAAATAAATACTCAAAAAGATATAGTAAATGATGTTCCAGATCCTCGTTATTATACAACAACTAAATTTTATGAAGTAAATAAAATTGATGTTAATACAAGAAATATTTTCACTAATGAAAGAGTTGCAAATTTAGAAGAAACTTTTAAAGGAAAAGATCCTTTTACAGGAGATTCAATGATGATAAGTGATTTAACTAAGAAAAGGAGAAAAAAAGGGAAAAAATATTTAGATATGGAAGAAAGAAGAAAACAACAAATTAAAAGTCAAATTATCAAAGATAAAAGTGATAAAAATAAATCGGCAATTCAAGAAACTCAATTAGTGAAAATTAATGTTAAAGATACAAAAGGAGATGGAGTTGATATTTCAAAAATAAATGAAATAAGGTTAGCAATAAGAAGAAGATATGGTAATAGAAGTAATTTTAGAAAAATATTTAAAGAATGGGCTCAAACTTCTAATAATGAAATAACAATATATGATGCTCATTCAATGATAAATAAATTATCTATTCCTATAAATTTAAATGAAACAAAAGCTTTAATTGCTAGTTCTAATAATAGAGGAACTTTAACTTTAAATTTAGAAGAATTTATGCATTTAATATTTGAAGATAATATAGCTTTAAATGCTGATTTAACTAAAGGAAATAAAGATCCTTTAATTACTGAACAAGCTCAATTATCTTTAATTAATAAAATGTATGATAATATTAAAGAAATGTCAAAAACTGAAGAATTAAATCTTTTAATAAATTATTTAAGAGCTAGATTAAGTAAATTTATGAAATTTATTAATGAAGAAGGAGGAAAAAAAGGTTTTTGTAATTATAATACTTTTAAAAATTCAATTAATAAATTTCAAATTGAAGAAAAATTAAAAAAAGAACCAATTTTAAGAGCATTATATGATTCTCATAAAAATGAAGAAGGATTATTAGATTGCCAAAAATTAAGTGAAACACTTATTTCAACAACTCAACCAGAATATTTATCTCATCAAAAAGATATTTTTTTAAGTAATCGTCTTGAAAATATAAGAAAAAAAGCAGAAGAATTAGATAATTTTATTGATTCAAATAAAAGTGGTTTTTATTCAAATAAGGAAAAAATAAGAAATTTAAGAAGTCAAATAGAAGAAAAGGAAATTTTAAAAAAAAAAGAAATTGAAGAAGAAATAAAATTAAGTAAAGAAATAAATAATACAATTCCTTCAACTAGATTTATAAATAAAGTATATAAAAATAATGAAGAATGTTATAAAAAATTAAATGAAGTTGAAGATTCTTTTGGAACAAGAATTAATTATAATAAACAATTATTACCTAATACTCGTTTTTCTGCAAATCCAAAATGGAGAAAAACTGAAGAAATTTTACAAGGAGATATCTCTTGTCCTACTTTTATTAGTGAAAGAGAAAGATTTAATTCTGGAAAATTACCTCAAATTGCTTATTTAGAAAAAAAAGAAAAATTAAATAAACAAAAAGCTAGAGCTGAAAAAATAAAATCTTTAAGAGATAGAGCTAATTCTATTGATTATTGGAAAAATTATTTAATTGAAGAAAAAGATAAATATACACAATTTCAAAAAGCCAAATTAGGTTTTGAATATGAAAATTTAGTTATGATACATAATAAAATTATTGAATAAGTTTTTTTATAATTTATTATTAAAATATTTAATTTTTTATTTTTTTTGGTTTTTTTTATTAGGTTTAATATATATGAAAATAGGATTTATTTATTTTTTTTTAAATATTTTTTTTTAAAATTAATTTTCATTGATTAAATTTTTTTCTCAAGCAATTTATTGGGGATTGGGGATTGGGGATTGGGGATTGGGGATTGGGCCCAATCCCCAATCCCCAATC
>JAEEGL016467016.1_pt1 | contig 14167 bp, 10 predicted proteins | sample 9134231 | NCBI WGS metagenome assembly JAEEGL01 (sample SAMN16246548, study PRJNA631951) | gut metagenome | biome: gut microbiome; feature: rumen; material: fiber-attached | host: Bos | place: Iran: Karaj | collected 2018-10 | reverse complement strand
GAATAATTCTAAAAAACGCTAAGCTATCAAAATATAATGAGGGAAAATTACTAGCATTAAGTAAAGGAAAATCTTCTCAGGATTCATGCTATCTTAGGGAGATAAAAGAGGCAGATTTACCGCAGTGGGTTAGGGATAGGCAAAGCGATAATCTGTTTGAAAGTTTTCCAATTGTAGATAATAGAATTGTATGTTTGCTAAAGAATAATACTGCTATAGAGGTTGATTTGGAAAGATGTATGGAGGAAGTACCCAAGCTTTATACAGTGTTATCGAATTATAGATTGTTATCTACACTGAAAGTTGATGCAGGGGGTTATGGCGTATCAATAAACGAATCAATTAATATTGATAAGAGGATTCTTATTGAAAATGGAATAATTATTCCAATATATGCAGAAGTGTTTAAGGATTTCGCAGCTCATAGTATTGTTAATACTGCAGAGGCATGTTCTATTCTAGAGTGTTCTAGGCAAAATTTAGCTCATCTAATAAAAAATAATGTTCTACATCCATTAAAAACTGGGTGGAGAGAAAACGTTTTTTTGAAGGGTGAAATAACAAGTGGGGATTGAGGGGGAAAAGAACAGGTTAGGTTTAAAATTTTTAAAGTAGTAAAGTAGATAAAAATTGACAAGACACACAGGTAATGTTTAATATTATTAACATAAGGAGAAATACTATGCCTAAGAAGTCAATTATTTTATTACCAGAAACTGAAAAAATACTATCTGAAATGGGAATGCAGATTAAAATGGCTAGATTGAGGCGAAAGCTTTCAGCAGAGTTGGTGGCTGAGAGGGCTGGAATAAGCAGAGCCACCCTTGTTGCTATTGAAAAAGGGGCGCCATCTGTGGCAATTGGGTGTTACGCAGCTGTTCTGCACGCATTGAATTATATGGATAAGGATTTATTACTTGTTGCCAAGGATGATGAACTTGGTCGAAAGCTTCAAGATTTAGAATTGCCATTACGAAAGAGAGTTAGATAATAATGCTTAATTCAGAAAAAAAGATATATGTATATGCAGATTTTAAGCCTTTTGATAATGAGCTAATAGGGACTATTTTTGTCTCACAAAATAGAGGAAAAGAATTTTATAGTTTTGAATATCAGGATACATGGTTACAAAATTATAATATGGTATTGGATCCAGATTTGCAGTTGTATAGAGGTCGTCATTATTTAAATGATGATAAAAATATATTTGGCGTATTCGCCGATTCATGCCCTGATAGGTGGGGAAGACGTTTGATGAATCGCCGTGAAGAACTAAAGGCAAAAGAAAATAATGAAAAGCCTAAGAAACTTCTGGAAAGTGACTATCTTCTTGGAGTATATGATGAATCAAGAATGGGAGGACTGCGGTTTAAAAGTGAATTGGATGGAGAGTTTCTATCTAACGATAAGGATTATGCGACGCCACCATGGACTTCATTGAGAGAACTGGAGCAGGCTTCTATTGCCTTTGAATCCGAAGAATACACATTTGGTGAGAAATGGTTAAAGCAACTATTAGCACCAGGTTCATCGTTAGGTGGAGCACGTCCCAAAGCTTCCGTAATGGCGCCAGATGGGACATTATGGATAGCTAAATTTCCATCAAAACAGGATGATTTTGATTCAGGTGCATGGGAAATGGTCGTTCATGAGTTGGCGCAGATGTGTGGTCTTAATGTACCTGAAGCAAAGGTGGAAAGGTATTCTAAATTAGGAACTACATTCCTTGTAAAAAGGTTTGATAGAGAGCATAAAGATAGAATTCATTTTTCTTCAGCTATGACAATGCTTGGAAAAACAGATGGTTCAAATTCTACAGATGGAAGTAGTTATTTAGAAATAGTATCTTTTTTAAAAGCAAACGGAGCTCAACCTAAGAAGGATGTAACTGAATTATGGAAGCGAATAGTCTTTAGTATGGCAGTATCAAATACAGATGATCACTTTAGAAATCATGGATTTATACTAGGAAATGAGGGTTGGTGTTTATCCCCGATGTATGATGTTAATCCAGATATTTATGGGGATTATCTATCACTAAATGTAAATGAAGATGATTCTAGATTAGATTTCGATTTAGCCATAGAGACAGCACCATATTATGGATTATCTAAAAAAGAAGCAAGAGAGCTTATTGATGAAACAAAAAATATAATCAATGGCAATTGGAGGAAGTTAGCAAAAAACTACGGAATTAATCGCAGTGAAATAGAAAGAATGGAGGCGGCTTTTCGGTTGTGTGAATAGAACACAGAAAGGGGGGTGAAGAGTATAAAATAGGATTTATTGTAATTCAAGGCGGTGCGGCAGCAGCGCCTTTTCCTATACCAAAAAATATTTCAAGAAAATTCGCAACATTCTGTGAAAACAGGAGTATTTTCCGACAGAATAATGTAAAATAGCATAAAGGGTGGAATACCCTCGAAAGATAGTGGTTTATCGCAGATTGAAAAATAAATATTGATAGGGCGCCATAAAAACTCCTTGAAACGTTTCCTGTAAAAACAGAACAAAGTTTTCTCGCAAAATGCCAAAAACAGCTACGTAGTTTTTGTGAACTGTTACAAAAGATTTAAAATGATGAAAAAGTTAACACTTTTTTAACAGATAGGGTTTATTATAAGCACACTCACACCGATATAGATACTATAAGGGGGTGAGTCGCGCGGAACAAGAACGCAAAAATGCAAAACTTAATATTGTAAGAATGGAGAATGAACACAGAAGAATTTGGAGGGCTTAGACGTGTCAGATAATACAAACAGCAAGGGAAGTAACGGTTTGAAAATTGCGATAGCAGTTGGCGTGGTAGTTATAATCGCTTTGTTGGGAGTAGTAATCTTCCTATTAGTAGGAAGGGGCAAAGAAGAGCCTGAAAAGAGAAATGTGGTAGTCACCCAAGACAATGTAGAAGAAGTTGTTCAAGAAATGGCTGTCGAAGATTACATTGAGCCAGGATATTATGAGACATCAATGAGCACAACTTGGACGTTTGCTACGGGTTCCGACGTTTCGGATGATGCATATGTTGCAAATGTTGAAGGAAACACCAATGATGTGTACTTTGATGTAGTTTTGGCGGAGGACGAAGACCAGGTAATATATAAGTCTCCAGTTATTCCAAGAGGAGCGGAGCTTGAGAATATTGCCTTGGATACTCCATTAGAAGCAGGTACGTATGATTGTGTATGTATTTATCATCTTATTGACGAGGAACAAAATACAATTAGTACACTGCGTGTAGGTATCACAGTTAAAGTGAACCAATAAGATTGAAAATTTAATATTGGGGAACGTATTAACAAGCACCTCGCCATGGATGGTGGGGGAAGGTTATGTTTTCAAGGAGGAAACTTTATGAAGTTAAAAAGAATTTTAGCAGTAGCAATGGCAACCACAATGGTGTTTGCTATGTCGTTAACAGCATTTGCTGAGGACACAGAACCTGTAACAACAGGTACAACAACAGGCGCGGGTGCATCTGAGGGTCATGTTGATCAGAAAAAGATTGACGTTGTATTACCAACAGAAGTTGCAGCTACAACATTTGCATATACAATGGATCCTGAAAGATTGATTGCTACAACAAGTGGCGGAAGATGGGCAGCATCAACATTCCCAACTGGAACAGATGACACGGGCGTTTACTTTGCAACTGGAAAGGTTGGAGGAGACGGTGCAGATAAAGACAATACTAGATATGCTGCAACATCAGCAGAGCTTACTGTAACAAATAAGAGTAGTCATAAGATTAATTTAACAGTAAAAGCAGAGACAGTTGCTGGAGATAAGGATATTCCATTAGTTGCAAAGGCTGACTTGGAAGACGCTGAAGCAGCTGGATTATATTTAGGTCTTATCGTTGGTTCAGAGACTGCAGTTGCTCTTTCATCAACAGAGGCAGTTTCCAAGACTGTTGAGATTGCAGGAACACCTGGAAATTATAAGATAGCTTCAAAGGCAGATTCAAGTGGTTATGAGTATAGAGTATTAACACTAGCTGAGTATCAGACAAAGTCGGGCAATGCTTCTGCAACTGAGACTGATTTCAATAATACTTGGGCAAAGACTACATTTAAGATTGAAGGTGCGACAACAGAAGATCAAGAAATTGCATCTGACACAACAGCTCCTTCAATTAAGGTTACATGGTTGTATGAGGATCCTACAGCTGGTCCTAGCTTAACTACAAAGACAGCTACTGCTAAGGCAGGAGTAAATACAGAGATAGCATTTTCTGGTGTAGCTGCTGATATCTCTGATATTAAGCTAGATACAACTTCTGTAAAGAGTAAGACAACTATTGTTGATGGAAAGATTACAGTGTTATCTTCATGGACGGATAAATGGACTTCTGGACAGAAGAGAACATTGACTGTGGAATTTGCAGGTGGAAGTTCAGATACGGTTGAGATTACAAAAGAATAGTCAATAAGTATAATTGAAAAATAGTAGTATTAACGGGGCCGACTGTATAGTCGGTCCCGTTTTATGTATGAAAATAATTATCGTTTGAAAGTGAGGGTAAAATATGATTTTTTATGCTGCAGCTTCAAAAGATGAGATGAATGTACGTGATTCTTCTTCTGGGGGTATATTTTTTGAATTGTGCAAAGAAATAATTAATCGCGAAGGCACAGTTTATGGAGCTGTACAACTCACACCTACAAAAGTTATGCATGAAAGGGCAATATCATTAGATGAAATTAAAAAATTTAGAAAATCAAAATATATTAGAAGCGAGATATCATCGTATACACCTGTAAAAAATGATTTGGAAAAAGGTAAATGGGTTCTTTTTTCTGGTACAGGATGTCAAATAAATGGATTATATGTATTCTTAAATGACAAAAAATATGACCGTTTATTAACTGTAGAAGTAGTGTGCCATGGAGTGCCCTTAAAAAGGGCGTATGATAAATATATTGAGTTAAGTGAACAGAAGCATAATTCAAGGATGGAATCCATAAATTTTCGAGATAAACAGTTTGGATGGGAGAAGAATGCAATATGTGAGACTTATGAGGATGGTTCACAAGAAATATGTATGAGTAGTAAACACATGCATCATAGTTTATACCTTAAAGGTATTAATATGGAAAGAGGATGTGGTTCATGTAAGTTCGCACAATTACCAAGAATTGCGGATATAACATTAGCTGACTTTTGGGCGAATAAAGGTGAATTTATTCCAACAGGAAGAAAATTTGGCATATCTCTAATAGTTGCTTCCACAAATAAAGGAGAAGAATATGTTGAGTCGATTAAAGATAGATTTTATATAAAAAGGGTGCAGAGGGAAGAGGCTGTATCAAGCTGTAGACATTTAACTCATGCGCCTATTTTACACTATAACCAAAAAGCTTTTAAACAATTAATAGAGTATGTAGATTTTAAAATTGCTTCAGAATTGTGTACAAGGTTCGGGATGGTTTGTACAGTATCTGAATTGTGTATATTACGTGACACAAGTGTAATGCAGATTTCAGAGATATTATATAGAAACGGTCAGGAAATTGTTTATATAGAAGATGAGTCTAATCACATTAATGGGATTGTGACATTGGGATCATTTATAGATGCTAATGTTAACAATAAGCCTTTCATTAATTCAGAGTTTAGGAAAATATACATTAACGATGATGAAATAATTACGAGAATAGAAGAAATATTTAGTTCAAACGAAAAAATACTAAGAATTCCTATAATGGATGGTCAAGACAAAATCATATTCGAAGTTAGGCGAAATAATGTGGATAATTATAATGATGATCCAAGAAGATGGATACTTCCCATCATTATGATGAAGAATGAACACATTAAGATGTTTTATTTTAGACGTCCAGACAGAAAAGAAAAGTTTTCTTATAGCGATGCACAAAAAAAACGAATACAAGAACATCTTTCATTTCCTGTAATGGCTTCTCATATTGATATTTATGCGGATATGTTAAAAGGTATTATGCATAATCGTTACAAAGAAGATTATATAGAAGACTTGATGGATGTATCGGCAATAATAAAAAAAGGTAATCGATATTGTCATATAGATCAGTGCAATAAATTAATTAGTATAGTTGATGGAAAAAGGGTGGTTTGCAGTCAGCCAGATACATTTGGTTACACTATTCATATATATGGACGGTGTGGTGTGTTTGGATATGCAGTAAAGGATTCGGAAAATATTCCATCACAACTTCAGAAAAAAGTAAAAAATAATGGTGTGAAAGTAATTAATCACGGTACATGGGGAGCAAAAGATGATTTTATTTTTGATAACCTTTTTGAAGATTTAGTGGATGGGACTATTAATGATAACGATATGGTGCTGTTTTACATGGGAAATATGCCATTTTCGGATATTATAGAAAGATTAGGAGTATATTTTAATGACACTACAAACATATTCCATGAAGCTTTAAAAGATGGAAAGGTGGATTTTTATGATACTCCAGGGCATATGAATGCCGAAGGGTATTCAGTGATAGGTGATTATATATACAAAACATTGGAAAGTGATATCCAGGTACAATGTATTAAGGCAGGAAATAAATTAAAGAATAATGATTCTGAGAATAAGAAACAAATGAGTATAGAGGTTAAGGAGATTGAGGATTATATTTCTTTGCAGTCCAAAGTGATTCCCGTGAATAAACTACGCGGAAAGAAAGTTGGTTCAGCAGTTATGAATTGTAATCCCTTTACTAAAGGGCATAGGCACTTAATTGAAACTGCTGCAGCTAGAGAGGATTATTTTATTGTATTCGTTGTAGAAGAGGATAAATCTGAGTTTTCATTTGCAGATAGATTGGAAATGGTTAAACTGGGGACGCAAGATCTCAAGAATGTGTTTGTAATACCAAGTGGAAAATATGTTTTATCTACATATACTATGCCGGAATACTTTTATAAATCTCAAGAAAAAGCAAAAGTTATTGATATGTCAAAAGACCTCGAGATATTTGGAGATTATATTGCACCTGCGTTTAATATTAAGAGAAGATATGTTGGGGAGGAACCTTTTGACAATATTACTGATATATATAATAAGGAGCAAAGGAGATATCTAGAAAAAAAAGGAATAGAAGTAATAGAAATAAAAAGATTGTCTGTAGATGGAGTTATTATATCTGCATCAGAAGCGCGTAAGATGCTGGATAATTACAACTCTGTAGGACTTAATAGTTTTTTGCCTAAAACGACACTGGAATATATTGATGAGAATAGGCCAAAAATGCGCAAGAACAGAACGGAGAAAATATTTGGAAACAATAATACTCTAATCTGCAATGGAGCTTCTTTGGATGGATGTACAATTAATTGGAGAGGAGAAAATTCTATTGTGGAGATAGGATGCGATTTTCAGGCTTCTGGCTTGACTATAGATATATACTCTGGCGTACACATCAGTATAGGCGATAGGGTTGAAATACATAAGTCAAAGTGGAGTTTTGGGGATAAATCAACTTGTATTATAGGAGATGATTTTTCTTGGGGACTTTACAGTGATGAAGTGGATTGGGATGATGGATCTGAAATGTACGTACGCACAAATGGAAATGTAGTCATAGGTAATGCAACACATTTTAATAAAACCGATTTGTTGATTGTTTATAAAGATTCATTACTACGAGTAGGTGAAGGAGTACTGTTTGCACGTCATGTGACAATAAGAACTGGTGATGGGCACCCCATTTTTGATAAGGAGTCAGGAAAACAGATTAATGAGACTTCAGGAGTTGTTGAAATAGGAAACGATGTATGGTTAACCGAAAATGTAAAGATATTAGGTTCGACAAATATAGGTGAGGGTAGTGTGATAGGTGCTAATAGCCTTATAAAAGGGGAAGTTCCAGCTCATTGTGTATATGCAGGTATTGCAGGAAATGCGCGAGTGATAAGAGAAAATATTGAATGGAGAAGGTAAAGTGTTGAATGAATGTTTACATTTTTTAGATGCATCAATAATAAATGACGATATTTATTTCGCATCGGCCAACTTCAATGGATTATTTAGGTGGAGTATTACAAGCCATGAAACGGAGTTTTTATTACTATTTCCTGAAGAAGAAATATATAGCCAGAATTTATATGGCCATGCTATTAAGCATGGAAATACTATATTTTTTCTACCTATTCATGGCAAAAACATTAGCATATATGATATTGAAAATGGTGATATATCCGAAATAATGATTGGTGACAGTAACGATGAATTATCACATATTTCTGCATATATTATGTTTAAAGACAGGTATTTGCTTATTCCAGCTGATTTGAAAAAAGATTTTTGGTATCTTTATCCAGAAGATAGAACCGTGGAAAAGGCATCAAAAATAAGAAAGTTGGTTTTTAGTCTTGTGCAAAATGAGTATTCTGCTATTTGTAGATATCATGGCGCTTGTATATTCAAAGAGGAAATAATTATATCTGTCTTAAATAAACCGTACATACTTGATATCAATATTGCTAGTGAAGTTATAAAAAAGATACCATTTAAAGGGTTCCAGGTAAATAATATGCTAGAAGGAAAAGACTATTTGTGGTTGGTTTCTTCAGACGGACAAGAGGTAATAAAATGGTATGGTAAAAGGAAGTATGGACGATATACGTTTAGCGATGTGAGAGCAAAGGCATTTTTTACGGTTGCACCCTACAAAGACACTTTCTTGCTTCTACCTTGGCGAGGTAATGAGGTAAAGATATATGATAACGAAAAAGACAACTGGAAGACATTTATAAAATTAGATGGAGAGGAGTTGGAGGCAACAAATGTAAGAGGAACTCAAACAAAGTACTGTGGTTGGGGAAATTGGGAGAACTATTATTTTTATTATCCGTCATCTGAAAATGAGATGATATGTATTAATTCTGAGAATGGACACGTGGAAATGTTGCAAGTTCGTGCAATGATAAATCATAATTCTCTTCAAAAAGAGCATTTTAGACGATATATTAGCAAAAATAAAAGTATTTCTGAATTAGTTGAGCATGATATAAGTTTGAAAAATTTTATAAACTTTATTGTGAACGAATTATAAGTACATTCATATGAGCAGATTACAGTTCTACATAGAATCGCATGCCAAAAAAGTATTATTAAAATGTTGATGATAAAGGATCAGCTATGAAAGTATTGATAACCGGAGGGACTGGAACAATTAGTTCTGGGCTAGTAAAAGAATCTGTGAGAAGAGGTTTTGATACCTATGCAATAACAAGAGGCAACCATTCCTACAAAAATATAGATGGTGCCACATATATTACCGGTAACGTATGGGATAGAGAGAGCTTTTTGTATGAGATAAAAGATATGCATTTTGATGTTGTTGTCGAGTGCTTGGTTTTCAATCCTTTACAGCTGGAGTATTCTTTGACATCGTTTTTTAATCTATACGAGCATTACATTTTCATATCAACAGCAGTAATGGAAGTACCGTCGTATGATGGGACTGTAACAGAAGATTCTATACTGGACTACAATGGACGAGAGTATGTTCGTAATAAAATTGCCTGCGAGGAATTATTAACAACTTATTTCAAAGGTAGAAAAGAACATTATACAATTATACGTCCGTTTTTTACATATGGTGCATGGCATCTTAGGTATGGTGTTGATAGTACTTTTGATGAATATGCAAATATTTATCGTATTAAAAACAATAAGCCAGTGATATGTTTTAACACTTTTAAAGTTCCTGTTGTGAATATTGAGGATTTTTCTAGAGGAGCAATTGCTTTATTCAATAATCCATTAGCGTATGGAGAAGCTTTTCATATTGCGGAAAAAGGTAAGGAGACGACATGGGAGGAAGTATATCAACTCGTGGCAAAGTCATTAATTACAGATGCAATTATAATCCATTTACCATCGCTACTATTTAAGATGTTTGTACATAAAAGGTACGAGGCAATTGTAGGTGAAAGGGGTAGAAACTATTCCATAGTTGATAATAAAATAAAAAGTGTTGCACCTGACTTTGGTCAAAAAATAAGTAATGAAATAGGTATTAGGAATACTGTAGCTAATATAGTTGATGAGTATGAGAGTAATGATAAGCCTAGAGATGTAGAGTATCAGTTAGGCATAGAAGATGCGATTATTCATGCATATAACAGAGATTTAATAATAGCTGAAGAAAAGAATATGGTAGAAGCGTACTTTGAAAATATAGATTCGGTTTTTGATAGAGAGATTATAAAAAGAACAAATAATAAATTTCAAGAATTTTATGATGTTCTTATAAAGTGGTTTCAACTTAAACAAAAAGGTCAGGAGATTGGAGATTTTTTGAAACAGAATGGATATCATTCGGTTGCAATATATGGAATGAACGAACTTGGTAAAACACTTTACAAAGATTTAGATACGTATGGTTTGTCAATACCATATTGTATTGATTTAAGGGCAGAGGATGTTTGTAAAGATTTATCAATTAAAGTGATTTTGCCTGAGGAATATTCTAATGCGTGCGATGTAGATACTGTGATAGTGACTGCTATTCATTACTATGAAGATATATTTTTACAAATGTGGAAGAGCAATAAAGATATACCAATTTTATCGTTAGAATTCATAATTGATGAAATACTATGTGTGTAATATTATATTTCATTAATGTGGAGGCGGGATTATGGATAAGAGTATATACCTATATAAACTGTTTACCACCTTTTGTACAAAAGGAATTCCATTTACTAGATTATTTGATGTATTAGGGTTTTCGAAAGTATATATATATGGATTGGGTGAATTTGGTAAATATGTTAAAGCTTGTTTGAAAGATGAAGAACTTATAGTCGGAGTATCTGATCAAAGGATAGAAGAATCTGAAATAATCGATGATGATGATCTAGGAAAAATAATGGCTTATAGACCAGATGAAATACCAAAAGATCAAATCCCAATAATAGTTACAGCAGGGAATAGTTTTGCTGAAATAAGGGCGTCGCTTGAATCCTATGGTATATGTGCAAAAAGAATTTATTCATTGACATCATTATTATTGCTTGCAAATTATTCAATAAACGATGAATTATTATTCGACGTAAATAAGATTCATGAACAGTTTTTGATTGTGGGAACGAATTTTGATAATAAGGGTTCTCAGGCTATGACATTTGTAGCCATGAATGAGATAAAACAAAAGTATCCAGATGCAGTTATTTGGATATGTCCTAATTACTGGGTTAAAGAATATGAAAATAAAAAATATAGAGCCATATTTTTAGAGGATGGTTATACATCAGGCGCAATAGTTTCTGAGATAATTCCACATGTGAAGGCAATAATTGATGTCAGTGGATATGCTTTGTCATCAAGATATAATTTTGGGAAAACGGACAGAACAATGACGTATCTGAGAATGGCATATGATTATAATATTCCGTTTTTTTTAATGCCACAGTCTTTTGGACCTTTGAATTATCCAAATTATAAACTTGCTGAGTTAAAAGTGTTGCTGTCTAGCTGTAAAGAGATATTTGCTAGGGAGCAGGCTGGATATGATTTGATAGTTGATTTGTTTGAATTAAATAATGTTATGAAATCATATGATATGGTTTTACAAAGTAAACCTATCAATAAAGATAATATTTATAGGAATCATAATGTAATTGAAAGAGAAGAGGCTATTGATAATGCAGTTGCAATAATTCCGAATAAAAATCTTTGTTTTTATATTGATGAAAAGGAAGTAGTGCTTTTGTATGAGCAAATAATTAATAAATTGATTGGATGTGGTAAATATATCTATGTTATTCCACATAGTGGTGATAATGCATTGTGTGAGAAGATAACTGTGAATTATAAGGAAGATAAACATGTTATTTATTACAAAAAAGAGATAGATTGTATTGGTTTTGAAGAATTGATAAGTAGTTTTGAATTTATTATAGCTGCAAGATATCATTCGATTGTCCATGCGTATAAACAAAATATACCATGTATAATATTGGGATGGGCGGATAAGTATAATGAGTTGGCTGAGTTATTACAGCAGCAAGAGTTTTTGATAGATATTAGAGATAAGACGATAAATGTGAAAGATAATATAGAGTTATCTTTGTCAAAAATGCTAGAAAACAAGAAAGAGGCATATACAAGGATTCAAAATAATATAAAGAAAATCAGAGACACAGATTGCTTTGACGTTGTGTGGGAAAAATTGAATGGATAATGTGTTTTTGTGGGGGATAGATTATGCAACCTAAAATAAGTGTTGTAATACCAGTATATAATGGTGAAAAACATATTGATAGATGCCTACAAAGCGTTATACGACAAGATTTAGATGATATTGAGATAATATGTGTAGATGATGGCTCTACAGATAATACCTACAATATTCTTTTGTGGTATCAGCAACACTTTCCAATGGTAAGAGTGTATAGACAATCTAGACAATATGCTGGTATAGCAAGAAATTTTGGATTAAGAAAAGCAAAAGGTGAATATGTACACTTCTTAGATTCAGACGATTATTTATATGATAATGTGTATTCTCAAATCTATAATCAAGCAGCATTAAACAAATTAGATTGCTTAAAATTTAGATGCTTTTGTTTTTTGGCTGATAGCGGAGTACAAAAAGAAGAAGAACACTTAGATTATTCTCTTTTTAATGTGCCTGAAAAATTTTTCGATGGAAGGTTGCTAAACACAGAAGATGATATAGATTTGATGGTAAGAAAATTTTCTTGTACACCGTGGAGTGGAATATATAGACGAGAATTTTTGATAGATAATAACATTGTTTTTAATGATTTAATATGTGTAAATGATAGGTCTTTTTATGCTTCAGTTATTATAAATGCTCAAAGAATATCATTGAGCAACACGGTGGTGGTTAATCATCAGATTGGAAGAGAAACATCATTAGTGGGAATAAGGACTAAGAATTTTGAGTGTCACTACAAATCCTTTTATATTATTGAGAAAATAGTTGAAAATTCAAGCGAAAAGATTCGCAATGCGATAATGCAGACGGAATTGTTGGGTATAGTATATTGGTTTGATAGTATGCCCCCAAATATAAAAGATAAAGAACAAGAACGATTTAACAAATTTATAGATAATCTTGATATGAAATACATAACTTACAATGAGAATATGGAATCACAATGGAATATATCAAGAGAAAAAAAGATAGAACAGATTCGAGGGGATGTTTCGGGGGAATGTTACTATCGTTATTCTAAATTAACGTCAAGTGGAAAAAGGATAGAGGATATCTTAGACAGAAAAAAGATAGAGGAGATTTATGTATATGGAACAGGAGAAATTGGTCGAATGGTTCTATCTGATTTAAGTATATCTAATTCAGATAAAGTAAAAGGAATATTTGACAAACGAGCGGAAAAGGATGAAACATTTCAAAATGGGTTAAAAGTATTACCAGTGAAAAAACCAAATGAAATACCGTTAGATGATGTTCCTATTATCGTTACTCCATCTAAAGATTATATGGAAATCATACAAGAACTAATTGGTTTAGGAATTGACCAAAGAAGGATTGTATTATTGTGTGATTTGCTCAAGACTATAGATGAAATGTAAAAATGAGAAAATTGTGGAGGTGGGGAATGGTATTACAGAGGCTCGAAAATGTTGGATATAAAAACAAATGTGAAGATAATGCGTATCTGATAGGACTTCAGGAAGGAATATTTTATCTTAGAATAAATCTCTAAAGATTATGAGTTAGTGTTGAATTCGAAAAGCCTGTAAATAGGCAGAAAATCTGAGGTAATTAGAATTCAACAATAACTAATGGTTGAAGAATTCTATATAGTGTATAATCAAACTATTGTAGTATAGATGTTTTATCATCTATTTGTAAAATTGAATGAAATAATACAAAAACAAGAGGACTTAGAATTGGAAAACAAAGTATTATATCATGGTACATATACCAAATCATTCACCCCGCAGTATGGCTTAGGCGAAGAGCGACATGACTATGGAAAGGGATTTTATCTAACAGAGGATATAGAGTTAGCTAAGGAATGGGCTGTTTGCCGCCCAGATATGTCCAATGGTTGGGTACATAAATACGAATTAGATATTGAAGGACTAAAAATACTTGATTTTCAAGAAAAAAATGTATTATCGTGGTTGGCAGAACTTATGAAGCATAGAGATGCCGATGATTCTAAAAGGTATCAT
>JAEEGL016296366.1_pt1 | contig 14167 bp, 6 predicted proteins | sample 9134231 | NCBI WGS metagenome assembly JAEEGL01 (sample SAMN16246548, study PRJNA631951) | gut metagenome | biome: gut microbiome; feature: rumen; material: fiber-attached | host: Bos | place: Iran: Karaj | collected 2018-10 | reverse complement strand
TTGAACATGTTGTTCTCCTCGCTGGTGCGGCCCTCTTTGGTAAAGGCGTTGCGGGTGTCACCGGGGAAGCCGCCGGGGAAGTCCTGTCTGACGTTGCCGTCGGTGATGGCCTTGGTGCCGTTCATCATGATTTCTGTGCCGTAGTAGATCTGCGGTATGCGGTTGATGGTGAGCAGCAGTGCCAGTCCCTGCTTGAGCATCAGGGAGTCCTTTCCGTCGCCGAGGAAGCGGTCGGTGTCGTGGTTGTCAAGGAAGGCGAGGACGCTCTTCGGATTGGGGTAGAGGTAGTCATAGACAAAGGTGTTATAGATGCGGTTCATGCCTCCTCCCCATTGGCCGGTCTCCTCGTGCTTGGCGGTGTTCAGGCGGTCAAAGAAGGTGAAGTCCATGACGGTGTTGAGGTAGGTGTTGGGCTTTCCCTGCGGAGAACCGCAGGGCACAGTGGCTGCTGAGCAGGGGGCAGAACTGCAGGGCACAGCGGCTGCTGAGCATGGGGCAGAACCGCAGGGCACGGTGGCTGCTGAGCATGGGGCAGAACCGCAGGGGGCGGTGGCTGCTGAGCATGGGGCAGAACCGCAGGGGGCGGTGGCAGGGGTAGAAGGGTTTCCGTATAGTCCGGAGTTTCCGGTTTTTCCGGAATATCCGGGATTACCGGCAGTTCCGGGCTCCTCCCCCAAGGGGGAGGTTGGGAGGGGGCTGCAGGAGAGGGGGCTGCTCATCATATATTGCGGTGTGATGCGTGAGCCTTTCTGCAGGGCTGCGGTGAAGGCGGGCTCTGTGACCCATGACTCTCCCACGACGTTGAAGTTGGGGTATTCCTCGTTCAGCTCTTTCATCCATGATGCCATGCCGGTGGCGTCGGCGTAAGGGTAGGTGTCCATTCTGATGCCGTCGATGCCGATGGTTTCTATCCACCAGATGGAGTTCTGTATGAGGTAACGCATCACGTGCGTATTGCGCTGGTTGAGGTCGGGCATGGAGGGTACGAACCATCCATCCACGGTCTCACGCAGGTCTATGCGCGATGCGTAGGGGTCCATGACGGTTGACAGTTTATAGTTGGTCTGCAGGTAGAGCTTGTTGATACCTCCGGCGTATGTCGTGGATTGTCCTTCTGCCGTTGTTGCCGGTGCCTCCTTTGGTGCGCTGAGCCATTCGGGTGCGTTGAGCCAGTCGTGTGACGGCAGGTCACTGAGCCATGGGTGCTCCATGCCGCAGTGGTTGAAAATCATGTCCATGACCACCTTCAGCCCTTTCTGATGTGCCTCGTCACACAGGCGGCGGTACTCATCGTTGGTACCGAAGCGCGGATCTACCTTATAATAATCCGTGGTGGCATAGCCGTGATATGTGGAGTTGCCGTTATGGTCGGGTGAGTCATTCTCCAGTACGGGCGTGAGCCACAGTGCCGTCACGCCGAGGTCGCAGAAGTAGTTCAGGTGCTGGCGTATGCCCTCCAGGTTGCCGCCGTGCCTCAGTGACGGCTGTGAGCGGTCAACGGCGTATTTTGTCTTCATCACCATGCCGCCACTCTTCTTACCCTTCGCTGTGCGTTCGGGCTGTCCCTGTGCAAAGCGGTCGGGCATGAGCATATAGAGCACGTCCTTGTTGGAGAAGCCTATGCGCTCCTCGCCTGCCTTCTCACGTTTCTTCAGCGGGTAGCGTATGGTTGTGGCCTTACCGCGCGAGCCCTTTGGGAAGGTGATGCGCAGCTGCATCTCGCCTGGCTGTGCTCCGCTGAGGTTGAGATAGACGAGCAGGTAGTTGGGTGAGTCGAGTCGCACAAGCGAGTCGATGGCAGCGCCTGGGTAATCGGTGCTGACGCTGGCTTCGCGTATGCCGTTGCCGGTGAGCATCAGCTGCAGGGTGGGGTTCTTCATGCCTGCGTACCAGTTGGCCGGTTCGATGCGTGTGACTGTGGAGGCCGCATGTGATGCCATGACGGACAGGCAAAGGGCGAGGATGAGTGATGTAAGCTGTTTCATAGGTGGTTAGTAGGGTGTTTGAGGGCACCTCATAGAGGCGCATATAATTAAATAACTCGTTAATTTGATAACTCGTTAATTTGTTAATTCGTTAATTCGACCAGTATCTGTGCTGTCTGTGCCGGTATGGTGATATTGCCGCCCTTTGAGCGACGCGGTGCGTCAGGCGGTGTGGTGTCGCTACTTGATGTGACGATAAACCACTTGCCGCGTGGTATCTGTTGCTTCACGGCGCGCTGGTTGCTGTTGAGTATCACGATGATATTGCTCCATGTATCGCCTGCCGCCTTGCCGTTCAGTTGCCATGCTATGACGTTGCTCTGCTTGGTGGGCAGGAATTTGAGGTACGCCATCACGGCCTCAGGCGATGTGAGTCGGAATGCGGGGTGTGCCTTGCGCATGGCGATGAGGCTCTGTATGTATTGGAACACGTCGTGGTGCTGCGTCTTCAGCGTCCAGTCAATGGCATTGATGCTGTCGGGCGAGGCGTATGAATTGTGCACGCCCTTCTTGTCGCGCATTATCTCGTCGCCGCACCAGATGAATGGCACGCCCTGCGATGTGAGCACAGCGGTGTATGCCAGCTTCTGCAGCCGTGCGAGCGCGTCGGGGGTAGGGTTGGGTAGAGTCACTTTCAGACGGTCTGCCAGGCACATATCATCGTGGCATGAGACGTAGCTGATCATCTCCGTAGGCTTTGCCGCCCACGCCTCGTGGCTGTAGTTCACGCGGCTGAGGTCCACGTCGGGGTGGAATATAGCGCCCACGATGCCGAACTTCACGCTCTCCTCGTTGCCGCTCTTGCCTATGAGGAACGCTCCCTCACGGTCATCCTGCCAGCCGCCGCGCAGTCCGTCGCGCATCTCGTCGCCGAAGGCTGCTATGCCTCCCAGCTTTGCGGTGTTTGCCTTCATTGCCAGCTGGTCGCTGGGCAGCGCGGGGCTCTCTGCCGCCCATCCCTCGCCATAGATGACCACGTTGGGGTCTATGGCCTGCGCCGCCTCGCGTATGGCGTTCATGGTCTCTATGTCGTGGATGCCCATGAGGTCAAAGCGGAAGCCGTCGATGTGGTATTCGCGCATCCAGTAGAGCACCGACTCCACCATGAACTTGCGCATCATAGGTCGCTCGCTGGCTGTCTCGTTGCCGCAGCCGGAGCCGTTGGCGGGGATAGCGGAGGGGTAGGTTTCTCCAGATAATTCGGATGTTCCGGTCTTTCCGGAGTTTCCGGGATTTCCGGCAGTTCCGAACTCCTCCCCCATGGGGGTTTCTGCCCCTCGGGAAACGAGGGGACTGGAGGGGAGTTGAGGGAGGGGGCTTCTCTTATACCGGAAGAAGTACCCCGGTGCTGTGAGGTGGAAGGGGCTGCGCTCCAGGTCGAAGACATGGTTATAGACCACGTCCATGACTACTCGCAGGCCGGCGTTGTGCATGGCCATCACCATCTCCTTGAATTCGCGGATGCGTGTCTCTGGTGTGGCGGCATCGGTGGAGTAGCTGCCTTCGGGCACGTTATAGTTCACGGGGTCGTAGCCCCAGTTGTAGCTGACCTGCGCCGTGCGACCACCGCCTCCGATGGCAAGGCCTGTGCGCTCATCGATGGAGCCGAAGTCGTATGACGGCAGTAGGTGTACGTGGGTGACACCCAGCTCGCGGAGATGGTCCAGGCCTGTGGAGAGACCCGTCGGAGAGCCGACGGGCACGGTGGCTGGGGCTCCGGATTTTCCGGATATTCTGGGGTTACCGGCAGTTCCGGACTCCTCCCCCTTGGGGGAGGTTGTGAGGGGGCTGGCGGTTGCCGGGGCTATGGTTGTGCCGCTTTCTGTGAGTGCCAGGAACTTTCCCTTGTTGGTGATGCCGCTGGAGGGGTGTACGGAGAAGTCGCGGTGGTGCATCTCATAGATGATGGCGTTGCGCTGTCCGCCTGTGGATGGTGATATGTCGATATCCCATCCTACGGGGTTGGTGGTGCGGAGGTTGGTGATATATGCGCGCTGACCGTTCATGCTGACCGCCTTGGCAAAGATGCCCGGTGACTCGCTGAGCCATTGTCCTGCTGCCTTCACGCGGAAGGTGTAGTAGGTGCCTTTGAGGTCGCGGCCCTCAACGGTGGCAGTCCATGTGCCGTCAGGCTGTGGGGAGAGGGGGAGGACCTGTGGGGCGGTGGGCCCAGTCGGAGAGCCGACGGGCACGGTGGCAGTTCCGGATATTCCGGGGGTTCCGGTTTCTCCGGTCTTTCCGGATATTCCGGATTCTCCGGAGGCTGCTCCGTAGAGGATGACCTGCACGGAGTCGGCCTTGGGGCTCCAAAGGCAGAAGCGCGTAGCGGCGGGGGTGTATGTCATTTCCTCTATGGGCCCTGTGGGGACGGGCCATGACTGCATGTCGTCGGTGTTGGAGGCACTAAGGGACATAGTAGCTGCAAGCATAAGAAAAGCAAGGGGTTGTCTCATGATGGTAATGGTCTTGAGGTGATTGCCGGTGGGGGTGGTTATTGCGGGCGGTAATCATCGCGGGGAAACCGCGATGCACTCTATTAAGGGGCGGGGGCGGTGGTGAGGCGGGAGGCATTGCGGGGGGCGGTTATTTTGCTGGGGTGAGCATTGCTGCCATGCCGCCGCCGGGGGCGCAGGTGATGGTCAGCTTGCTGCCTTTGCGCACTTTCTTTTTTGTTATGGTGTATGCCTGGGCGTTGCCCTGGTAGGTGGCGTTCTTGGCATCGGCATAGATGGTGGCGATGTACGTGCGGCCCTTGTCAAGGAAATCGAGGGTGATGGTAGCCTTGTGGCCTTTCTCGTTGGCCTTGCAACCCATGAACCAGTCGTCGGTGCCCTTGGCTTTGCGGGCTATGGTGATGTATTGCCCGGGCTCTGCCTCAAGATAGACGGAGCGGTCCCAGTCGAGTGCTACGTCCTTTATGAACTGGAAGGCATCCATGTGCTTGGCATAGTTCTCTGGTGTGTCGGCGGCCATCTGCAGCGGTGAGTACATTGTCACATAGAGTGCCAGCTGTCCTGCCAGCGTGGTGTTGAGCCGGTTCACGTTGCCGTTGGCCCACGAGAAGTCGCTCTCAAAGATGCCCGGCGTATAGTCCATCGGTCCGCCGTTGAGGCGTGTGAATGGCAGGATGGTGGTGTGAGCGGGATATAATCCTCCGAAGGCCTCATATTCAGTGCCCTTTGCGCTCTCGTTGCCCACCAGGTTAGGGTAGGTGCGGCACAGGCCCGTAGGACGTGTCGCCTCATGCGCATTGACCATGATGCGGTGCTTGGCTGCCTCCTTCACGGCATAGAGATAGTGATTGTTCATCCACTGCCCGTAGTGGTGCTCGCCGCGTGGCACTATGTCGCCCACATAGCCTGACTTCACAGAGATATAGCCGTACTTATTCATCAGGCTGTAGGCCTCTTCCATGTGTCGCTCATAGTTGCGTGCGGAGCTGGATGTCTCGTGGTGCATCATCAGCCTCACGCCCTTGGAGTGGGCATACTCGTTGAGGGCCGGCAGGTCAAAGTCAGGGTATGGGGTCAGGAAGTCAAAGACATAGTCCTTCTGATGTCCGAACCAGTCCTCCCAACCGATGTTCCATCCCTCCACGAGGACCTGTGACAGTCCGTTCTCAGCGGCAAAGTCGATGTATCTCCTTACCTCCTCGTTGGTAGCGCCGTGCTTGCCATTAGGCTTGCACTTGCGGTAATCGTCCAGATCCAGCTTCACTGATGGCAGGTCATCGGTGTAAGCCCATGACTTGCGCCCTGCTATCATCTCCCACCACACGCCGCAGTACTTCACGGGATGAATCCACGACGTGTCCTCAATCTTACATGGCTCGTTGAGGTTCAGCGTCAGTCGCGATGCCAGCTGGCCCGTTGCGCTGTCGGTGATGCGCAGGGTGCGCCACGGAGTGGTACACGGTGCCTGCAGATAGCCCTTCATGCCCTCCACGTCGGGGGTCAGCCATGAGGTGAACGTCATGGTCTTGTCGTCCAGGTTCAGGTGCATCGTAGGATAGTCAACGCAGGCAGCCTCATGGATGGCGATGTATATACCGTCATCGCTCTTCATCTGTATGGTGGTCTGCACGCCTGTGTCAGAGAATGTCTCCCATGACGCATTGCCCTTGTGGGCATCCACCACGGCTGGCATCAGGGAGCGTATCTCCGAGAGGCGCGATGTGGTCCATGAGTACTCCTGCGAGTCATAGTCGCCCGGAATCCACCATGCCGTGTGGTCGCCGTTCATGCGGAACTGCGTCTGCTCCTCCTTGATGGTGAAGTATGTGAGGTCCTTCTGCCGTGGGAACTCATAACGCAGTCCCACGCCGTCGTCATAGACCCTGAAGCGCAGCACCATCGTGCGCTGTGTGGAGGGCTGCGATAGTGTCACCTCCAGTTCGTTGTAGTGGTTACGGATGGCCGACTCCTCACCCCAGACGGGTGTCCATGTCTCGTCGAAGGTGCTATTGGCGGTCTTACTGATAACAAAGCCGTCCATAAGGTCTGCGCCGCCTTTGGCCAGCTGTATGCCGAGCGTGGAGGGCAGCACCACGGCTTTGCCGCCGAAGTCAACGCTATAGGTGGGCACGCCGCCGTCGGCTAAGCGGAACGTGAGGTACATCTTGCCGTCGGGCGACGTGGCATCCTGGGCTGACAGCATGGCGGGAACGAAGAGAAGCGCTGCCAGAAGCCTGCGAAAGGGGAAAAGGGAAGGAGTCATAATGATGGGAGTTATTGGGTGAATGGAGGCCTGTCTCTCTGAGGCAGACCTCCTATACCTTTTATATAATAACAGAATATCGTAGAACCTATGGCCGCGTGTATTCTATCATGCGGCGTATGTTGGTGTTGAACTCGTCAAGCTTCAGCAGGTCTTCTATGTTCAGGTGCATGCGGTAGCGCCAGTAGTGTCTTGGATTGGCGGGCACGTTGATGCGCTCGGCACAGGCATCGGGCAGGCGGTGCTGCTCGTCCATTGCCAGCCAGTCCTGCAGCGTGAGTATGCAGAGCATAGACGGACATTCGAGATGTTGCTTCACTATCTCCTCTGCCAGTGCTCCTGAGAGCGGATGGGGCGCCTGTCCCTGATGGAAGAGCACGTTGTTATAATAGTCCTGCGTGCGTGCCTCGTCCTCGTCCCACCACATACGCATGGTTGCGGTGTCATGGCTGGAGATGGTGCAGACGCTGAGGAACGGGTTGCGATTGAGCACACCGAAGCGTACCGAAGAGTCCTTTGGCATGGACTGTATCTCGAGAGACAGTATCTTGAGCCTGTCCATGACCCACGCCACACAGTCGGGCACCATGCCGAGGTCCTCTGCACAGACGAGCATCTTGGTGGCATCGACGAGCATAGGCAGCTTCTTCATGGCCTCCTCATACCAGAACTGGTTGTTGCGGCGGTAGAAATACTCGTTGTAGAGGTTGTTGAAGGCATTCTTATCCTCGTCCCACAGAGCCTCGTAGCATGGGTCCAGCTGGGCTGCGATGCGCGGATGGAAGAGCTCGGGGTTCTTATGGTCACGCAGGAAGAGCACGTTGGAAATCAGGGCGTAGAGCGTATCGCGCATAGCTTCCTGCTCCTTTGTCAGCTTGCCGTTCTCGTCCCTGAGGGTCTCGAAGTAGGCCTCCACCTTGCGCTGCGTGTCAAACTGCTCCTTGAGGCGGTAGTGGTCATTGCTGATCTTGTCGAGGAAGGTCTCCTTGACATACACGGCGGTGACGGGACACCAGCGATCCACAATCCAGTCGGTGATGAGAGGGTTGAGGAACTGCTCCTCGTTCCACTGCAGACCGTACATGCGTATCTCGTCAACGGTCATGCCGAGCGACGGCTGGAACTGTCCCAACAGGCCGTGAACGCTGTGCGTCGGTATCTCCCAGATGCGGAAGAAGCCCAGCACGTGGTCTATGCGGTAGGCATCGAAATACTTCGCCATATTCTGGAAGCGGCACTTCCACCACAGTCCGTCATCCTTCAGCATCTCGTCCCAATTGTAGGTCGGGAAGCCCCAGTTCTGTCCGTTGGCCGAGAAATCATCAGGCGGCGCACCTGCCTGACCGTTCATGTTGAAGTAGCGTGGCTCCTGCCACACGTCGCAGCCATAGCGTGAGACGCCGATAGGGATGTCGCCCTTCAGTATGACATGCTTGCTGCGGGCATATTCGTGAGCCGCCTTCATCTGGCAGGCCAGCTGATATTGCACGTAGTACACCTCCTCTTTCTTTACCACTATGCCGCGCTCAGCAGCACGAAGGATGCAGAATTCGGCATACTTCTCAATCCAGAAAGACTCCTCGCGGAACCACTCCTTGAACGCTTTCGTAGCCAGAACCTTCTTGCCTTGCTCCTCGAAAGAGAGGTGCAGGTAGTGCAGTTTCCTCTCGTTCACGCGCTCATAGTCTATCTGTGTCAGCGCGTTAAGCTCCTGCTGGTCCTTCTCCATCTGCTTGCGGTCAGCCTCTTCTGCCAGTGGCGGCAGCTGGCGCAGGTCGCAGTACATGGGGTGCAGGGCATAGATGGATATGGCGCTATAGGGATATGACTCGGTCCATTTGCCTGTCAGCGTAGTGTCATTGATGGGCAGTAGCTGCAGCACGTGCTGGCCTGTGAGCGCCACCCAGTCCACCATAGCCTTGAGATCGCCGAAGTCACCCACGCCGAAAGAGCCTGCGGAGCGGAGCGAGAAGACGGGTATCGCCGTGCCCGCAACGCGGTCGGAGGGAATTTGGAACCATGCGTCTTCCACGCGCAGGTCGCTGCAACGCCCTGTGGGGATAGGCGGCACGAGGAGGCGACGGTTCTGACGCTCCTCCCAGATGGGTGCCACATCAGAGGTGCGGCTGTTGGACTGCTTGTCATCCAGCACCTTGTTGTCGGTCATTACGACAAACTTGAACTCTACGATAGAGCCAAGCAGCGGCAGTGCATCGATGACGGCGCACCACTCATTGGGGCCGGTATATATCATCTTCAGGCCGTGGGCAGGGTCCCAAGCACCCAGTTCCTGGCGGTTGCCAACGAGGTAGAGGTGCTGATTGTAGCGTAACTGCGGCGCGTTGACACGCAGCAGCAGCGTGTGGTCATATTTGTCCGTTGGTGCGCTCTGCAGTTTATGACGGTGTATGCATTCGGTGAATGCGGTACTTTCGAAATAGTTCATAGGTTAGTATGGGTTATATTGTTAGGTTAGCGGATTTGTTTTCCCTCCAGCGTGTAGCGCTGTCCGTCGGGTTTCTCTATGTAGATATGCTTTCCGTCGGTGACGGTGCGTACTGTCGCAGCCCCGCTTTTGGCAGCTGTCTTGGCATTGGTGATGCCTGATCCCCCGGGAGAGAGGAAGTCTTTCATCAGATAGTGCACCATGCCGGCTTCGGCTTTCAGTGGCCAGTGGTTCTTCGTACTGGTGTTCTCCGGCCACCACAGTCCGCGGTTCACCCATCCTGACAGCACGGGGTAGCCGTTATAGCCGTTGCCGGCCTCCTCTGGGAACCAGTAGGAGTAGCCCTCCACCTGCGGATAGTTCTTCAGAGCATCAAGGAGATCCTTCACGAATTTATACTGCCCGTCCGGTGATGCGGGCCAGATGCTGCGCGTGTCGTAGTTGATGCCGCTGCTGGGCCAATACTGGAAATAGTAGGCAGACTCCACAATCTGCACCTTCTTGGACGGGAAGGTAGTGGCGAGACTATTGAGCGCCAGCTTCAGCTTGCTTAGGTTTTCGTGCCAGAAGGGGTAGTAAGACAGGCCGATGACATCGAAATCCACGCCGCCGTTGATGAGCTTATTATAATAATAGGTGTTGTAACCGGAGTTGGATGGACGGTCGGTGTGGATGATAATCTGCGCCTTGGGGCACTGTGCGCGCACGGCATTGCAGCCCGCCTTCAGCAGTCCGAGGTAGCCGGTCCAGTTGTCACCGGATCTATCGTATGGCGCTACCTTGATGTCGCAGAGGCCATACATTATCTCGTTGCCCACCTGCACAAAGTCTGGCGTGGCGTTGTTGGCATTGAGATGCTTCAGGCAGTCGGTGGTATATTCGCCCAGTTTCGTTGCCATAGCAGCGTCAGAAAGTCCCTTCCACGCTGCCGGAGCCTGTATGTGTGTGGCATCTACCCACGTGTCGCTATAGTGGAAGTCAAGCATGAACTTGGCTCCGGCAGCCTTGATGCGCTTGCCCAGGGCGGTGACATAGTCCAAATCCTGGCACACGGCAGGGTCAATGCTTTTGCCGTCGTTGCCCATGCGGTTAGGATTGACAAAGAGGCGTACGCGGAAAGTGTTCCATCCGCAGTCCTGAACGAGCCACGTGATGAGGTCGGGGATAGCCTGACCGTTGCCGTCAAGATATACGTCGCCGGCTTTTTCGTATTGTGGCAGCAGCGAGATGTCACCGCCAACGTATTTGCCTACACCTTCAGCCGATGCCGTCAGCATGGCAAGAAGTAACACGGGGAGAAATAGTATTCGTTTCATTATGATATGTTTTGTCTTTTCTTGTAGAAGGTTTATAATTATAAAAATGGTGTTATAAATCTGTTATTACTGCATAATGTTACCGCTTCTTACCGTCGATGGTATAGCGTGTGCCGTCCGGCTGCTCTATGAAGAGGCCCTGTCCGTTGGCTATCACGCGTGCCTTTCCGTTGCCGTCAGCGGCTGCCGGAGCGCTGGTATGGCTGATGCCGACGGTGGATGTCACGTCGTTATAGACTACTTTGCCGCCGCTGATGGTCGCGGTGTAGAACTTATCTGTCGTTAGGCGCTGTATGTCAGACGTCTGAGGCTTGCCGCTGCCTTGGTTGAAGATGATGTTGACGTAGTAATCCTCAGAGGTAATGTTGAAGGTCTGATAGTGCCATGTCTTGCCGTCTATCTGCTTTGTCTGCGTCATCTGCTTGCCGGGCCATCCGCCGAGCAGTTGTGAGTCTTTGTTGTCCCACGCATAGAAATAGAGTGGTGTGAAGTCGGCAGAGCAGTAGATGGTGATGTCGTATGGCGTGAACTCCTTGCCTTTCTCCTCTTCTTCGATACGTGCCTTGGTGGCATCCCAGTCGGCATAGGCGGCGGAGTTGATGTAGAGGCAGTAGTCATTGCCTGAGCACAGCAGGCGATAGTTAGCGTCTGCCACGTATGAGGTAGGTGCTGAACCCACTACGCACACCAGCGAGCCCTTGGTGCCGGTAGTCTTCACGGCATAGCTGGAGGTGGTGCTGCGCAGCTGTTCATAGTTGCTCGTGTTCTGTATGCCCGCCAATCGGCGTGCCTCAATCATCATCTTTATGTCTTTCTTGTTGCTCAGCCAGTGTCTGTAGAACACGCATGGCGTGCCGGGCATGGAGAGCAGGAAGGCGTTGGCGGCGGTGACATTGGTGGTTATCGGTGCGTTGTCGCCAGAGATGTCGCGCATGTCGTGGTTATCCACAAAGGTCACGGCATACTGTCTGTAGGCCGGTGTCTGCACGAGCGGCTTGCCGTCGGCACCCTGCGAGGCAGCAGTGAGGTTGGTCCAGTTGCCTGTGCTTATGGCGTTACGCATGCGGTAGCGGAACTGGAAGTCGAAGGCGGCGCTGGTCGGCGTGCCGTCGGTGCCTTTGGTTCCGTCTATCCATGACTTTATGGTCGGTGTGCCGCTCCAGTTCTCGCCCACGGAGAAGGAGGGGCGCGAGGCGGTGTTATAGTCGTTGATATACGATGCGCTGTAGCCTTTCACCATGTCATAGCGGAAGCCGCAGTAGCCCAGGTCGTTGAGCAGGAACTGCTCGTAGGCCTTGACGATGGTGTTGACGTTCTGGCTCTTGTGGTCCAGGTCGCGGCAACCGCCGTCGTTGTCGCCGGTGTCATAGTTGTTGCTCAGGCCTGATGCAGAGCTGCTGATCTCGTCGTTGCGGCAGATGTCGCTACTCTGGAGGCTGTATGTCGTGCCGTTGTATGTCTCACTGAAGAAGGCGTTGTGCGGCGCTGTGCCGTTGTCGGCGTGGTGGTTCACCACTACGTCGGCGATAATGCCAGTCCCTTTCTGCTTAAAGGTCTGTATCATGCTGCGCAGCTGGCCTTCTGTGCCAAAGCTGCTGTTCTGATTGAAGAAGTACGCGGGATAGTATCCCATGTTGCCTCCGATGGAATTGGCATTAGCGCTTGGTGGAGCCCAGATGAGTGAGAAATAGGGTGCGAGGTCGTCGGCCTGGCTCTCAAGGTAGCTCCACTGCGAGTCAGCATACGAGTCCCAATAGAAGCCCTGCAGCATCACGCCGCCATAATTCGCTGGCCATCCCTGCGCTTTTGACTGAAGAGAGAATAATGATAATGAGAGCAGAATGACTGCTGTCAGTGAAGCTATATGTTTCATGTTTGTCGAATTAACGAATTAACGAATTATCAAATTAGCAAATTAACGAATTAACAAATTAATAAATCAACGTTGTCATTATCGCATGATAAAGTTTATGAGTAATCATAATTCGTCAACTTGTTAATTTGTTAATTCGTTAATTAGGTATAGAGTCTTACTGTGCTACAAAGAAGTAGTGACCGGTAATATCGTTGAAGTAGATATTATATGTACCCGGTGCAACTGGTTCGATGTTGCTCTTGCTGTTGGACTGTGCGTATGGGAAGCCCTTGTCGCCCTTGCCCCACTGCATATCCCATGAGCCGTTGGCGCGGAACTGTACGCCCCATGAGCACTTCTCTATCTTCACGCCCAGAGCATACCACAGGTGTGTCGGCTTGCCAGTGGTGTTCTGTACCTGTGTGAGGAAGATGTCATTGTCCCAGTCGTCATTGCCGCCTACGAGTCCGATCTTCGCATACTCGGTCGGGTTCTGGTCGGCGCACTTGGTCCACTGGTATGTCATGTTCTCCATATCGCAGTCCAGCGTGTAGTATCCCTCCTCCGGTGAAGCGAGGTTACCGTCGTTGGCGGTGTTCCAGCAGAGCTTGCCGGCAGGATCTTTGCCGCCGTTCTCAGCTATACCGATAGCCTTGCCCTTGTCCCAGTTGCCGAAGTTCTCAGCAGGCCACATGCGCATATCCCATGCTCCGGTGAAGTATGAGGTGAGCGTTACGGTGTTGCTTGAGGTTGGGAACATTGCGCTGACCTTCGTGTCGCCGTTCCATTTGGTTACGGTGCCTACTGGATAGTACTCCGGAATGGCGCTGAGACCCTCAATCTTGTAGGTCATCTCCAGCAGGTCGATGGTGATGCGGTACTTTGCCTCGTCTGCACCCTGTATGAGATGCCATGACTGTGTGCCGTTGATGCACTTGCCTTCGCGTGCCTCATCATTCTGCACTTCAGGGCAGATGCTGGTCTTGTTGGCACCCTCCATATCCCAGTTGATAGAGCCGTCAGCATTGAATGATGACTCGCCGGCTATGCGGAACCAGTGCCAGTCAGCCTCGGCAGCAGGTATTACGGCAGAAACGATAGGATCATCATAGAAGCTCTTGCCGCTCTCGTTGGTGAACTTGTACTGCTTGCTCGTTGTCAGGGCGCCGATGTAGTAGTATGCATCCTCCAGTTTCACAGCGTCAGGTGTGTAGCTGATGGCGTTGAGGGGGAAGTACTTAGCGCCGTCACCGCCCACGTAAGCAAGGGTGTTTTTGCCTGTCTGGGTCGCAATGATAGTAGCCAGATAGATTGTCTGTGTGTCCGGCTTGCGTGTTACGTTGTCGCTATAGATCTTGGCGAGATCTGACGGCAGGATAAAGATAGCGTCATCAGTGTCGGTGAAGGTGCTCTTCAGCTGATAGATGGCGTCCTCACCCACTTTGAAATTGGGTGAAGTGCTCATATATACCATTGCATGCAGCACGGTATTGGCGGGCATTTTGCCTTCTACTACCCTTACACTACCCACCTGGATAGGGGCAAGGTCTTTGCCTTCCTCGTCCAGATAGTCAGCTATATTGATGCTGGTAGGGCCGGTGGGGGTCACTGTGACGTCCGACACCTCCAACGTGCTCTCCGGAAGGTTCACTGTAAGCTCGTTCGATACAGTGTAGTCCTCGGTGCAGGCCGTCATAAAGAGGGCCAACAGAGCCATTAGACTTATACTTATTCTTTTCATATTCTTGTGCATTAAATAATTACGAATTATGCATTACGAATCATGCATTAAGCATTATGCATTGCATTAGTTGTCGGGAGTAAACTTAAATTCTACCTTGTTGGTATT
>JAEEGL016174735.1_pt1 | contig 14167 bp, 12 predicted proteins | sample 9134231 | NCBI WGS metagenome assembly JAEEGL01 (sample SAMN16246548, study PRJNA631951) | gut metagenome | biome: gut microbiome; feature: rumen; material: fiber-attached | host: Bos | place: Iran: Karaj | collected 2018-10 | reverse complement strand
GACGAGACCTGCGTGCTTGTGCTCAACGGACATAACGTGACCTACACCGTTCCCCAGCGCATCCGTCCGGGCGGGCGCGAAAACAGCTTGAAGCTGTTCTTCAGGGTCAGGAACAAGCTGGGCGCGTCGGTCATAAGGGTGACGGACGCTTCGGGGCAGGTGCTGGTGTCGTTTAAACGGCTCAGCATGTCCCCCGGCGAAATGGAAAACATCTTCCTCTCCAAAGACGTATTTGACAAGGCGCAGGGCGATATCAGCGTGAGCGCTTCGGAGGCTTGAACATGGCTGAAATGATTTGCATCGTATGTCCCAGGGGCTGCCGTTTAACAGTGGACGAGGCGACCGGCGCGGTCACGGGCAATTCCTGCCCCAGAGGCGAAGCTTACGGCAGAAGCGAGATACTCGACCCCCGCAGGACCTATACCGGCACGGTAAGGATCACGGGCGCTTCCCTGCCCCGCTGTCCTGTCAAAAGCTCGGCGCCCATCAAAAAGCCGCTGCTTATGGACGTTAGCCGCGAGATCGAGAACGTGACGCTCGTTTCCCCCGTAAAGCGCGGCGACGCTGCCGTAAAAAACGTGCTCGGAACGGGGATCGACATCATAGTCACCCGGGATATGTAGTTTTTCATCGTCTCTGTCAGCAGAGACGATGTTATTTATACAAAGCTTCATAAAAGCGTAATTATTTGGGTATATAATCCCCGTTTGGCAAATGTGAAAGGAGCGACACTATGCAGCTATTCGTATTTGTACTTAACCGCACGGAATACCTTGAGCGACTGCTGGAGGAGTTCTGCGAAAACGGGCTCACCGGCGCAACAGTGCTGGAATCCACCGGTATGGCGCGCATCCTTCTTAACAGCGACGAGGACGTGCCTTTCTTCGCGGGACTCAGGGCTCTGTTGAACCCCGAACGCCGCCAAAGCAAAACTATTTTCATTGTGCTCAAAGACGAACATGTGGACAAGGCAAAAAATATCGTTAACAAGGTCACGGGCGGGCTTGACAGTCCCGACACCGGCATAATGTTCGCGCTGCCCCTGACCATGGTGGAAGGACTAGACAAACGCAAATGAACTCGCTTATTATCATAGGGATTATGATGCTGGCGGGGCTTGTGCTGAGCCGCGCAGCAAAGCTTGTAAAACTGCCCAACGTTACCGCCTTTCTGGTGGCCGGCCTGCTGATCGGCCCCTGCGTGGGCGGGATCGTCTCCAAAGCCAACGCCGCCTCCCTGGGCATCGTGTCCGAGGCCGCGCTGGGCTTTATCGCGTATTCCATAGGCGGCGAGTTCCGCCTGAGCTACTTAAAAGAGATCGGCAAAGCGCCTCTCACCATCACCCTATGCCAGGGTCTCTCCACGGCGCTGTGCGTGGACGCGGGGCTGATCCTGTTTGGCGTCGACACTCCCCTGTCTCTTATCCTGGGCGCCATCGCCCTGGCTACCGCCCCCGCCGCCACGCTCATGGTGGTAAGGCAGTATAAGGCGGACGGCCCCGTGACCCGCATGCTGCTGCCCGTCGTGGCTATGGACGATGCGCTGGGTCTTATCGTGTTCAGCGTGTCCGCCAGCGTGGCAGAAGGCATGCTGGGCGGCCAGATCAGCGTCAAAAGCATGCTGCTTACTCCGCTTATCGAGATATTCGGCAGCATAGCGCTGGGCGCGGTGCTGGGCATTATACTGGCTTACGGCGCCAGGTTCTTCCAGAGCCGCGGAAACCGGCTGGCGCTGTCCATCGCTCTGGTTTTCCTCGGCGTCGGGCTGTGCGACCTGCTGGGTCTTTCCAGTTTGCTGGTGTGCATGATGATCGGCGCCATGATGGTGAACATGAGCCAGCAGAGAGACGTGCTCATGGAGCAGTGCGACCGCTTCACTCCCCCGCTGTTCCTGCTTTTCTTCGTGCTGAGCGGCGCACAGCTGGACCTGGGCGTGCTGCCCCAGGTGGGGCTTATAGGCGTAGCGTACCTGCTGCTCAGATTCCTGGGCAAGTGGGGCGGCACGTTCCTTGGCGCGGTCAGCGTAAAGGCGGACAAACATATAAGACACTACCTGGGTCTCACCCTGCTGCCCCAGGCGGGCGTCGCGATAGGTATGGCATCGCTGGTCTCCGCCAGATTTCCCTCTTTGGCTTCCCAGGTCAACACTATCGTGCTGGCAGGCGTGCTGGTGTTCGAACTGGTTGGCCCCGTGATCACGAAGATCGCCCTGAGGAAAGCAGGCGAGATACCGGAAGGCAAATAAGCGCTTTCGCATGAGTCAGGAGGTTCGCATATGAACGGCCGGGAAAGGCTGACTGATCGCGTTCATCAGCGCACCGGAGAACATGTTACTCTCAATCATACTGAAGCGGTCATTCATCTAGCATTTCCTCTTTTCTCAGTATTATCTACAATCACAATACCACAATACTGCACATGCTGAGAAGCAGTCTATAGCTTATCGTAGTCTTTGTCAATCATGAACCTTTACTAAAGCACCATTATTGAGTCTGGATTTCTCTGCTGAAATGCCGATCATATGACTTTCTATTGATTCGGAAAGCGTAGTTGGCGACCTCTTTTTTCCTGTCAATATATCATACATATCATGTACCAGCATATAATCCCCACCGCCATGGCCGCTTTTATGTTTGATAAGATCACTGATCTTCCAACTGTGCGTCTGTTCCCCGTAGACTTTGATTTTGACAGTGTCTGCCTCCTCATCCAGGTCGATTTCTCCCAGCGTTCCGAAAAGACGGATAACTCGCCCACCATTACCTGTAAATGCCATTAATGTTAGTGTGGCGGTAACGCCATTTTCAAATGTCATAACGGTCATCTGGTGATCGGCAACATCATTATCACATGAATATACACAACGACCATATTTTCCATCCCGCAAGCCTTTCATTATTTCTTCTTCGTTTGCGGGATATGGATATGTCATTAGGGATGTAAAATGAAAACTGTTGTTCTCTTTCCAGTTGTCCAAATAAATCCGTTTAGCGCTATATGGACAAGTGTCGATAAACTGGCAATCCACGCAACGATGAGCATGTCCTTGAGGCGCGTTTTCTTCTTTGAACCACGTGAGCCCGCCAACAGATGAAACGCTGTCGCATCTCGCGCCAGCATAATGTTGGATCAAGTCTAAATCGTGACAGCATTTTGCGAGGATAATTGGAGAGGTTTTTTCTCCACTATTCCAGTTTCCTCTTACATAACTGTGCGCATAATGAAGATAGTGTATTTGTTCCAGTGCGCTTATAGATACTAGTCTGCCAATTTCTCCACTATTAAGCAGTTCCTCAACTTTCGTAAAAGCCGGTGCATATCGCAGAACATGACAGACTATGACCTTTCTTCCATATTGCTTTTGCGCATCCAATAGCTGCTGACATTCTTCCTTGCTTGATGTGAGAGGCTTTTCAACCAACACATCGTAGCCAAGCTCCATGCCCTTTATCGTCATTCTAACATGATCACGGTCTTGAGTAGCAACAATCAGCAAATCGGCACGCTTTTTTTCAAAGAAAGCATTCTCATCAAGGAAAAGGTCTGTATCTCCTATCTGAAAGCGTTCTGCCTGGGAATAAAGCACTTTAGGGTTGATATCACACAGAGCAACAATCTGAAACTGCTCCTTAAAAGAATCATGAATAATCCTTCCATATGCTTTGCCGCCACGACCGCCACAGCCAATAATTGCCACCTTTATAATCCGATCATCCATTTTAGATCTCCCGTATCATATCAGTATTAATACACGCAGAGCCACAAGGCATCCATCATCCAAATGAGTTCATGTAATTATAAAACGGAAAGCCATTTCTCGCGCAAGCAATCTTTTATCCAGATTAATTCATTATCCCAATATTGTCAAAGGAATAAGAAGAGGCGTCGGTCGACCATTTACTCTAAGCTCTATCACTGCATGGTTTTCACTTTGCACATTTTCATTTGCAATGATTGTAATATCGGTTGTTGAATGCCCCAGTTTCCAACTGTACGGGATATAATCATGGTACCGATTGGGCATACTGGCATGAATGTGCTTACGTCCCAGGGCTTTCCAACCATCAGGAAGATAAAAGTGAACAGAGAACAATTTCTGATCTGCCATGGTTGTCTTTAATAGTGCAGTCAGTTTTAGCGTGAGACTGCCATTAGCCTCGATGATTGGCTCATGCTCAAATTCAACAAGGGCATGCGCATAGCAATTATCAGCAGTGAAATGATAACGGGCACGTTTTTCCAAATCCTGTACGAAGCTATTACCCATCATACTATTCATGTCGACTTCGCTGAAGTCGCATTCTTCAGCGGAAATGATGACATCTGGACCAAATTTCGCAAGCCTCCCGTTTGGTGTACGCAGACTGGTCCCAAGCAAACTGATAACACAATTTGTCAGCTCGGTGCAACTCTTGGGCCAATAACCATTACCATTTATCGTAGAAGTCGTCACGATCGCATCACCCAGGTATGCCTTCCAGTCATCAGGGATGCCTTCCATGCCTTTCATGATACCAAGCAGAGAGCCTACGGTCGCCCCTGTACAATCTGTGTCATCACCGCAATTGATAGCAATAATCATCGACTTCTTAAAATCGCAGCCGCCCCACAAAAGGCCAATAATCGTGAAAGCGACATTGCCAGGCGCCTGGAACCAGCCAAGTCCAGTCTCCTCATTCATCTTCAAAATCATAGCACGACATTCTTGCCATGTCTTGCCTTCATCGTACGCTTTTACCGTAGCTCGAATATACTTCGCAAGATAGCAGTTTTCCGGCACCTTTGATAGACCAATATCAATCAGTGTACGCAGATTATCGATAACAAATGCAGCAGACTGGATGGTAGCGACAAAAATAGCCGCATAAGTACCCTCACTCATACCATGGTCAACGCAGGCATCCTCAAAGGCATACCGGACTGCCTTATCCGGAAAACCCGGGTGCAAGCAAGCCCATATCTCAGTACGAATCCAAGCACCATTGGAGTTTTTCCATTCTTCGTTGTATAGTTCTCCACTCATAGGAGGAACTACCCCTGCTCGCAGATTGCCTTTCCCCAAGCCATATTCGTTCCAGCTTGGGCCTATGAAACTAATCCAGTATTCTGCAAGCACTTTACTGTCGATCGCTTCGATGCCAATGTCGTCTATGGCTCGCAGCCAAACCAGCTGTAGATCCAGATCATCATTTGGAAGAACTTCACCTTTTGCGGTTACAAAACCTTGAATATCGTTCAACTGCTGTCGGCCTTCATACGGCGTTCCCATCGTGCCACCGATATTTTTCCCAAGCCAGCAAGCGTAAATGTGGTCTCTCAGGTATTTTTCCGAAAATTTGATCATCTGTCATAATCTCCTTGCTTGCTCTATTCATTTCCAATATGAAATGGCCTATACGACATTTATCTGATTTTGCAGCGATTATTATGGAACACTCAACAGCTTCACTGACTCGCATTTTTCTGTCGCTGCGCAGCCGGAGTAATCCCAAACCGTTTTTTGTATTCGGTAATAAAATATGACGGCGATTTATATCCGCACGCCGAAGCGACATTCGAAATAGGTGTATCAGTATTGGATATCAGATCACAGGCATGATCCATGCGCAGATCTATGAGTGTCTCAATAGGGGGTGCGCCGTATGTCTCCCGAAAGACGCGTACCAGATAGCTTTTATCCAAGTGGACCATTTGTGCTAATGATTCAAGGCTAATCTCCTGATCGAAATGATTCTTCATGTAATTCATGACAACGCTACTTGGAGTTTCAGGCGGCTTATTCAGCGTATACTTATTCCGACACATTTCTGCATTCAGACGGTATAATAATTCCATCACCAGTGTTTCTGCATTCATGTCGGATAATGGCAGACTCAATAGTTCGTAATATATCGGCTGAAACGTATGTTCAGAGTGAGGCGCTATGACCGTAGTCAGATTGTCTATCAGAGGCGATTCCCATTCTCTCTGCAAAGGCCCCTCGATGTTGCGGGAGTAATGCTCAAAAAGTTGTTCACCCGAAAAATCGACGGTAAGAAGTATGGTATCTTGTGTAATTCTCCGCTGTTTACTAATACCATATATGGTTTGCCCCGGTTTACGGATGCAGATGTTGCCCGGCCGAATCAAGAACTGCTCATCATTTATAACTACAGTTCGTTCGTTGCCAAGTTCAAGATCAAGCTCGTAATCCTTAACAACACGAACTCTCTTTGAAAGATTGTATGTTTCTGAGAAGCGTCTGCATTCAAGTATGTTGACCGGCATATGCACCTTCCTGTTATTCTAGTTTAGAGCTCCTGTTAGATCAAATAATCATCATCCCTTTACAGCGCCAACAGTCATCCCCTTGATAAAAAACTTCTGTACAAAGGGATAAACCAGAATAATCGGCCCTGTTGTGACTACCGTTACGGCCAGCTTGTATGTTTCGGTAGGCAATACTTCTGTATCCATTTCAACGCCTTCACTGGCAAGTTCCGACAAAGCTTTTGCTCTGTTAATAACGCAGTACAGGTAATAATGCAATGGGTATTGCCGTGAATCTGTGCAGAATAGCATGGCATGATACCAGTCGCCCCAATAGTAAAGTGCAGCGAACAGGCCAATCGTTGCCAAAACGGGCTTTGAAAGGGGCAAAATGATCCTGGAGAAGATACGCAGATCGTTAGCGCCGTCTATTTTTGCCGATTCTCCCAGGGAAACAGGGATTTCCGACATAAAGCTTCTAAAGATAATTACATAGAAATAGTTGAATGACCCGCACAACACCATCGCAATATATGGGTTACGTTTAAAGCCAAGCGTATTGACACACAGGATATAGTAAGGCACAAGGCCGGCGCTGAAGATGGTTGTGAAAAAGAAGTAGAAGGAAAACAGATTTCTCCATCTGAAATCGCGCCTGGAGAGTACATACCCCGCGGTAGAACAGATCGAAAGATTAAGCAATGTGCCGCATACGGTCACAAAGATCGACACCTTATATGCGCTTATCATTTCGTCAGGTATTTTGAATACCATCTCGTACGCATTGGTTGAAAACTGTTTGAACCACAGACTGTATCCGCTGCGCATTATAGCAGCGTTATCTGAAAAAGAACCAACCACAATGAGCCAGACAGGAAACACACACAGCACCACGAAAAATGCCACGATTATATAGCCAGCAATGCTGAATCGCACAAAATCTTTGCTGTTATGAATTGTTTTCCCTTTCATTTATGCCACCCCCGCTTAGAACAAGGCGTAATCGGGCTGAATCTTTCGAATAACAGCATTGATGCTGACAATGATCACAAATCCCATTACTGACTGATACAATCCTGCGGCTCCGGACATGGCAAAGTTCTTAGATTGGATCAAACAACGGTAGACATAAGTATCGATAACATCAGATACATCGTACAGCATGGGATTGTTGCCTGTCAAGTTATAAAACATCTGGAAATCGCCTTTTATGATCTTGCTCAAGTGGAGCATCAGCATTATCATAACGGTTGGCTTCACCAGTGGCAAAGTGATCCTGAATATCCTCTGATAGATATTGGCTCCGTCTATTTCTGCCGCCTCATATATTTCCTGATCAAGACCGGTTATAGCTGCCAGATATACGACAGATCCATATCCTAGATTCTTCCACACTCTGAAGAACACCAATATGAATGGCCATATGGAAGGCGTATTCATAAAAGGTATTTTGGCTTTTCCTTGTGCCTGCAAGATAGAATTGACTATGCCGTAATCTGTGCCTAAAATGTTATAAACCATGGCGCCTGCCACTACCCAGCTGATAAAATATGGCATGAGCATCATCGTCTGAGACACCTTTTTGAAATACTTCCCTCGTATCTCGGAAAGTATTACTGCTATGCCTAACTGAAATATCAGGTCGAAAAGTATAAACAGAAGATTATACAATATCGTGTTTTTCGTGGTGCGAAAAAGTGCTCCACTTTTTATCAAAAATGTGAAGTTTTTGAAGCCGATCCACTCACTGCCCCAGATGCCCTTGTTGTAAATATAATCCTTAAATGCAATAACGATTCCCGGCATAGGGGCATAATTGAAGATAAACACGTATAACACAGCGGGCAGGATCAGCAAAAACAAATATCTGTTCTTAATGAGATCTTTGAAGAATTTTGACTTCTTCCTCCCGTGATTAACTCCGGATCGAGTTGTAATCATACCGCCTTTCCCCCATGCCTTATTATGCAGAAACGGAGGGAAGAAAACTTCCTTCCCTCCTTTTTCTTAGGTCAGAGCTGTCAGTTTCCTAGAGTTACGTCGTAGTATTCCTGCATCTGCTTAATGTATTCGGCGAGGAATTCTTCTGCGCCTGCTGCTTTGCAAGCCTCCTTGTACTCATTCCAGGTAGCTTCAACATCCGCGCTGATGCCAGTGTAGAGAATGGGCATATATCTTGCGAACGCTTCGCTGAGTGCCGCATACTCATTGGAGACCTTACTTGTATCCATTGCAAAGGTCATATGTATTGGCGTAATAGAGTTAACACCACCGTATAGTGAATTGAACTCGTAGTATTCAGGTATCTGCGTCGAACTGTTGCGAATAGCGCTTGTTGGGAAACTCCTGTTCAGAGGCACGCTCCAGGCATATTCGGGATTGGAGATCTTGCTGTAAGAGCCATCTTCATTAAGGGTATAGTGTACGCCCTCAATGCCCAACCGAAGCAGGTCTACGTACTCCTGTTCATAGCCAAGCAGATCGCATACCATCAACGTGCGTTCGATGTTCTTGCTCTTCGGATTGATTGCACAACCAGAAGAGGTTCCCGGAGGCTGGTACATCGGGGTGTCAACTACACGTACAAGACGGGCATCGAATTCAGGGTGAGATGCGCGCAGCGTCCTGACCCAACCAGCTACGGTTCCCAGCTGTTTGAGCGCAGCAGCACCGTCACCGGTAGCATAATAAGTGTCGAGGGCACTGTTTACACTCAAGCAATCCTCGGCCCAGTAGCCTTTTTGCATCAATTCACGGCACTTCTTGTACAGGGTAAGGAAGTACGCATCGGATTCCGCCTCATCGACAAGCTTGATGTTGGTGGGGTCTGAAGTATCAATGATCCAGGCGGACGTATATATACCGTTAATCTGGAAGTCATAGGAATAGAACCGGGCATATTTTTCTTCCTGAAGGAATGTCTGTGCCACAGCGCCCGCCTTGTTGCCGTTATCGAGGGCAGTAATGTTGATAACGTTCATCTCAGGATGGCACTCAACTACGTAGTCAAGATAGGTCTCGAGCTCTTCAGGCGTGGTAATGTCCTCAAGACCAGCTTCAGCCATAATGTCACCGCGAACTGCCCAATAAGTCAGGTCGTAGTAATCAGGTGAGGTCTGGGGGATCATGTAGACTTTGCCATTGACTTTGACGCCGTCCAGCTTGTTCTGAGCAATCTCCCATGTGCGCGGCATATAGGTTTCTATCAGTTCATTAGTGAGTTCAAGATACGAACCTTTAAGGGCATTGTTGGCGTAATCTACCCATGTCGCAGAGAAGATGCAATCCCAGTCTTCCTCAGATGCCAGGACCAGAGGATAGTTCGTAGCATATTCTGCGAACGTAAGATACTGTATCTCCAACTCGCAATTCAGGTCACGCAGCAGTTTTTCATTGACTTTCTCAAGAAAAACATCCACTGACTTCTGATTGTAGTCGCCTACTCCGACGAACTTCAGCTTGACGTACTCAAGTTCGTCTTCTGCTATGCACGCCATTGTCATAGACACAAGCATGACCAGTCCAAGTAATAGCGCGGCAATTCGTTTGGACATAGGAAAGCCTCCTTTATTGATATTTTCACGCATCATACGGGTGCGCAAAATTCTAAATATTCCCCCACTGATCAACAGAGAGCACCTTATAGTGCAGCCTCTCGTCTTCTATGGGAAGATCACAGGCAACGGTAGAAGCGATCTGATCGGATGGACAAGGTACGAACTCTGCATTCTTGTTAGCGTAAATGCGGTAGTAGCAATGATCCGGATCTGATACAGCATCCCATGTGAGTTTGCCAGGAGTCGTTTTTATGTTCTGCGCTGAAACAGTCTGCTTTTTTTGTGAATAATCTGTGGTGAAAAAGGTAATGCTATATGGTTTTAGTGTATATGTCCCTTCGTTTGCGGGCAGCACAGCGCTCGGAGCCTGGAGGTCACCAAAGCGATTATATGGCACATTCTCCGGATCATATTCATACACGCGAACCGCTTTATTAAAGAGCTCAGTTTCCAATGTGATTTCTACGGGTATCCTGTTGCGGTTGACCACGCCAACGCTAGCGGAACCATCCCGGTTATATATGCCGCAGCAGCGCAGCAAAGGATCCGGACTTTCAATCGTTAGCACTTTCCCGTTCCGCTTGAACAGTTTTATCATGGGAGCGATAGCAAACCAGAACTCTTTTGGAGAGTAGTCCCCATCATCCTCCCAGCGGAAACTTCCCCACTTGTTGTATCGCACATCGGTTGTACCGGCGATAACAAATCTCTCGCACTCGCCCCACGCTTTAGCGAAGCCAGGTTTCTCTGAATAGGCACATGAATACGGATCCGGTAGATCGGAATAGCTCCAATAAGCAAATGCATATACTCCCGCATTAATTGCTGAAAAAGCCATTTCTACCAGCATAAGTCCACAGTACGGACGCAAGTCATCATTATCATAGTAACGGCAAATGTCTACCTGATAACCGTTGCCGTAAGTCAGAGTGGCTGCGCTGTCCTGAATGCCGATCTCACTGAGTATAAGGCGTTTACCACTATTGCGAATAGCCTTTGCAACCTTTTCCTGACACTTGCTATAGAAAAAGTCATAGAACGAAAGGTCATGTGGATTGTGCTGGTCATAAATATGCAGGCTGTAGTCTTCCGTGATTGGACTCATGTTCCGAATAGCCCAATCCATTGTATCCCAGCACGGATACCCTGTCGCCTCTGTTGCCAGAAGTCCCATGTCCAGATTTCTTTTCTGAAGAGCACTATAAAGAAGCTCATGATATCGCTTATAGGTAGGCAGATCATTAATCAGCACTCCCCAGTCTCCACGTGACATTTCACCCGAGAATGAGTAATAGCGAAGATGGTTGATGCCTTTCTCGCGCTTCATATATACAAGATTATCAGCTACCCTCTCACAATAGTCTTCCATTTCGCGCTCATTAAAATGTACTTTCGCGCGTGGAGTTGTAAGAAATATTGGGGTATCTGTTATCTTCTGCATCCTGTTGTAGTATTCAGCAAAAGAATCCATTGATTCCTTGGTCTGATCTACATATCCTGAAAAGGTGCGCATAAAGCCTGGAGCTATTTCGCGATAACACTTGCAGAGTATCTGATCGAAATGCTCTTTCTCGATGGCAGGATACATTAAGGCCTCCATGTTATTGAATCCCATGCCGCCGAAAATCTGAGTATAGCGATGTTTGGAAATCTTAAGTGATATCATATGCTCAACCCTTTTCGTTAATTGAATTTCCACTTTTCCCGGTCGTTAGGATAGCACCGTTTGACAGTAGTGTGTTTCGAAGTACGGATATGTCTACATCCTTCGGGGCAATTTCACCCCGGACTGCCAGAGCAGCCGCAGTGCCGGATGCTTCACCCATGCCCATGCATGTAGCCATAACACGTGTTAATCCATAAATACTGGTATCGACCGAAGCACAGCGCCCGGCCACCATCAGATTATTGATATTCTTTGATACCAGGCATCCGTACGGTACACCTATCGCATGCTCGACCGGCTGTATCGACAGTTTTTCGGAATGCGGCACATGAACATCTACATTATAACCGGCAAGTGTAATAGTATCTTCTGGTACAGCATAGTCGGTAAGCGCCTCAGCCGTAAGTGTTTTTTGTCCGACAATACGCCAGCTTTCACGGGAGCCCAGGCAAGGCGATATGGACGCCAGATAACAGTCTTCGAAACCCGGAGCATATCTTCTAAAGAAGTTCATCAATTGTTTAATCTGCTCATGGCACTCGAATTCACCTTTCAATACGCTTTCATAATCGGACGTATCGATTCCATTTGCTCTTGTGGTATTAATGAGCACCTGCCCAGGCTCTGTGAGAGTCATGAAAATTATCCTATCTCTGGGTAAGGAGAACTCTCCGTTCTCACGCGCCTTCTCAATGAGTTCGCCAAATCCCGTGAATACAAATGCCTTGGCTTCAAAAAACTGGGAATAGTTTTGTTCCATACCGTAAGTATCCGGAAGCTTTGCTGTTTCAGGATGCGCCTTCAAGTAGGCACGGAAGCGATCTTTGTTGACATTTCCTATTGTAAAAGTCAGAGAAGGCGGCTGTAACTTCTCATTCTTTATGCACAGTGCTCCAGCTCTGGTCGCAACACAAGCGTCTCCTGTAGCATCGATATATATCTTGGCTGAAAAGCTCCTTATATGTCCTCGGCATAGTACTGTTACCTCAGTGATGGAATCCTGCTCGGTCTTTACGTCCATAAGCTCCGCATAGAGAAGCACATGCACTCCAGCTTCCTGACACATTTCAAAGGCCGTGATTCTGAACCAATGAGGGTTAATGATGGTAAGACTGTTGTGAATTGGACATGCAACATGTCCGAGTGTGCCACCTACTTTAGCAAGCCGGTCCACAAATTCCTGTGGAATACCTCCTACTACATGATCGCCTGCGCGATCGACAAAGCCAAGCAAGGGCAATCCAGAGATAGCCAACCCGCCAAGAGCAGCACTACGCTCAATCAACAGGGTTTTGAGTCCGCTCCTGGCAGCAGCTATAGCCGCAGGGAGACCTCCCGGTCCTCCTCCAACAACGATTACATCATAATCATAATCTATATTCATAATGAATGAGGCTCACTTTCATCTTTTCTGCGAAACGTTATTTTCATAACAATATTATAATACTTGGCAAAAACGCACTTCAATACAATATCTATTTACAAAATATAAGAATATTGACATTTGACTGTAAAAGCGTTTATATTAAATCTTTGCCTAATTTTTGCAACCCATATCTTGAGAGTCAACATATAGTTTGGCATGCACAATGTGGACAATATTCTTTCATAAATACAGTTAGTTGCCCTTTGCCCGAATTGCCATCGGAAGATGCACGTGATGTGTCCTCCGTTAATTATCCAAAACAGACCGGAGTCTGTTGAATTTAATGGGCTTGATGGTATATAATCCCAGGTGAGGTGCCAATTAGCCATATACCGGCGCGGGTTACAAGTACCGGCGATTATTCTCAATTATCTGCAAAAACAACTTAAATTTGTTGACTTGAGGCCCACATTAGCATACGATACCGGCGTATATAATGCCTGCGAAAGTGCGCTCATCGGGCGTGAGCAGCTAATAAAGAATGCTCACATATGATGAATCCCATACAAGAAAGATACGTCAGAAGAAAGAAGAACAAACAATATGCAGACATTTCTAGCTACTTTAGATGAGATGGTATTTCTGTTTCTATGTATGCTGATTGGTTATATCATCCGCAAAAAGAAAATCGTCCCTGAAAGTGCATCTGAAGTTATTTCAAAGTTAGAAACATACGTCTGCATTCCGGCATTAGTTCTTGGTATGTCTCTCGAGAATAGCAATTTGAGTGTCATCGTTTCTAATTCAACGACTATTTTGTACTGTGTAGGGGTACTTGCTATATCATGTTTGATAGGTTTTGTTCTTGCCCCAAGATTGACCGATAAACCGGAGAATGTTGGTATATTCAGATACTCGCTTGTGTTTACAAACTTTGGCTTTATGGGTCAGTCCGTAGTAAAAGGAGTTTTCGGCGATGAAGCCTTTTTTTCTTATTTCTTTTTTAAGTTTCCGGCTGCTCTTCTTTTATATGTAGTTAGCCCCGCTTGGCTTTCAAAACAAAAGGGAAAGTTTAGCTGGAAGTTTTTCCTAAACCCAATGTACTTGGCAATGCTTGTTGGTTTTTTAATTGGCTTCTCGAATCTGCAGATGCCTTCTTTTTTCTTGAAGGCAGTTGATGGATTAGCTGCTTGCTATTCACCTCTCGCAATGCTTTTGACTGGTATCGTGATAGCAAAGTTTAATATATTAGAAATGCTTAAGAATGGCAGAATATACCTACTCACAGCAATTAGACTCGTTGCAATTCCATTGCTCTTTTACGGGATAT
>JAEEGL014909570.1_pt1 | contig 14167 bp, 12 predicted proteins | sample 9134231 | NCBI WGS metagenome assembly JAEEGL01 (sample SAMN16246548, study PRJNA631951) | gut metagenome | biome: gut microbiome; feature: rumen; material: fiber-attached | host: Bos | place: Iran: Karaj | collected 2018-10 | reverse complement strand
TATGGCAAAAAATACAAAATCAACGAAGAAGAGAGTCGTTAGAATCGAGGCCTCGGGTAAGGCATTTATCTACGCTTCATTCAATAACGTCATCGTTTCCCTCACCAACAATGACGGTCAGGTGATTTCCTGGTCTTCCGCTGGTAAGATGGGATACAGAGGTTCCAAGAAAAACACTCCCTACGCTGCCCAGATGGTGGCTCAAGACTGCGCGAAAGTGGCGTATGACCTCGGTCTGCGCAGAGTGAAGGTTTATGTTAAAGGTCCGGGACAAGGCCGTGAGTCTGCCATTCGTTCCATCAACACCACGGGTATCATCGTGGAAGAGATCACGGATGTCACTCCGCTGCCTCACAATGGTTGCCGTCCTCCGAAACACAGAAGAGTATAATTTTATCATTCATCATCGAAAAAATATAGAATATGGCAAGATATACAGGACCCAAAACGAAAATCGCAAGAAAATTCAAGGAACCCATCTACGGTCCCGACAAATATTTCGAGAGAAAGAACTATGCTCCGGGTCAGCATGGTCAGTCTCGCAGACGCACGAAACTCTCAGAGTACGGTATGCAGTTGCAAGAGAAGCAGAAAGCGAAATACACATACGGTATTCTGGAGCGTCAGTTCCGTAAATTGTTCGACATGGCTTCCCGCAAGAAGGGTGTCACCGGCCAGAACTTGATGCAGCTCATCGAGTCACGTCTTGACAATGTGGTGTACCGTCTCGGCATTGCCCCGACCCGTAACGCTGCCCGTCAGCTCGTCAGCCACCGTCACATCACCGTCAACGGTGTTATCAGCAACATTCCTTCCATGCTGTTGAGACCCGGCGACATTGTGGAGGTCCGTGAGCGTTCCAAGAGCCTTGAGGTGATCGAGAACTCTCTCAGCGGCAAGGCTATGAACTACGCATGGTTGGAGTGGGACGGCAACCTCAAAGTTGGTAAGTTCATGCAATATCCTCAGCGTGAGGAGATTCCGGAGACTATCAACGAGCAGGCTATCGTCGAGTTGTATTCAAAATAGTGATCAGTGATTAGTGAACAGTGATCAGAACATTGAATCTAAAGCAGATCACAGTTCACAGTTCACAGTTCACACTTTTAATTACAGATCACAAATAAAAAAACAAACAAAATGGCAATATTAACATTTCAGAAACCCGATAAGGTCATCATGAATGAGGCCGACGATTTTCACGGCATATTTGAATTTCGTCCCCTGCAGCAAGGTTTTGGTGTCACTGTTGGCAACGCTTTGCGCCGTGTGCTGCTCTCATCATTGGAAGGCTATGCCATTACCTCTGTGAAGATCGAAGGCGTGGCACAGGAGTTCTCCTCCATCCCTGGCGTGATGGAAGATGTGCTCGACATTGTGCTCAACCTCAAGCAGGTGCGCCTCAAAAATAAAGTCGAAGGTTACACCTCCGAGAAGGTCTCCATCGTGATCAGCGGTCAGGATACGTTCACGGCAGGCGACATGAACCGCTATCTCAACTACTTCCAGGTTCTGAATCCGGAACTGTTGATTTGCCGCATGGAGCCCACCGTTCGCCTGAACATGGAAATCACCATTGACAAGGGCCGTGGTTATGTTCCCGTGGAAGATAACCGCCAGATGCACGACGGTATTGACGTGATTGCCGTGGATTCCACGCACACGCCTATCCGTAACGTGAAATACACGATCGAGCCTTACCGCGTGGAGCAGAAGACCGACTTCGAGAAGCTGATTCTCGAAATCGACACCGACGGTTCCATCCATCCGAAGGACGCCATCCAAGAGGCCGCGAAGATTCTGATCCAGCACTTCGCTCTGCTCTCCGACGAGAATATCGCTCTCGACGCGCAGGAGCAACCCGACAGCCCCGAGGTGATGCAAGACACTGAGAAGAACATCCGCCAGATCCTCCAAGCCAAATTGATTGACATGGATCTTTCTGTCAGAGCTTTGAACTGTCTTAAGTCCGCCGAGCTCGAGACTTTGGGTGATTTGGTGGCCTTCCACAAAGCCGATTTGCTCAAATTCCGCAACTTTGGCAAGAAGTCACTCGCTGAATTGGAGACGCTGGTGCACAACAAAGGCCTGGAGTTTGGTATGAATGTAGAAAAGTATAATATAGATAACGAATAGAACAATGAGACACGCTAAGAAAATTAACCATTTAGGAAGAAAAGATGCGCACAGAAAGGCCATGTTGTCCAATATGGCAACCTCTCTGATCATGCATAAGAGAATCAGCACTACTTTGGCTAAGGCAAAAGCGTTGAGAACCTACGTGGAGCCCATCGTGACCCGCTCTAAGGAAGACACGACCCACTCACGCCGTATGGTTTTCTCCGAATTGCAGAACAAGTATGCTGTGACTGAGCTGTTCCGCGAGATTTCCCCGAAGATCATGGATCGTCCGGGCGGTTACACCCGTATCCTGAAGACAGGATTCCGCAAGGGTGACAATGCCGAGATGTGCATCATCGAGTTTGTAGATTTCAACGAAACCTACACTGTGGACAAATCTAAAAAGAAAACCACCCGTACTCGTCGTAGCAGCAAGAAAGCCGCTGCTCCTGCTGAGAACGTGGCTAACGAAGCTCCTGCTGCTGAGGTTGAGGCTCCCGCAGCTGAGTAATGTTGGAAAGGGATTTGAATTTCAAAAAGCGGCATCTGTCATGATGCCGCTTTTTTCATGTTTTGACTTGGGACTTGAGACTTAAGACTTGAGACTTAAGACTTAAGACTTAAGACTTGAGACTTAAGACTTGAGACTATTGAAGGGTAATTCGTTAAGAGCTAACAGAATAATCAAAGTAAAAACTTTTAATATGGTAATATTAGAAAGACCTTTCGTGTCTGACCTGATGGTGGATACGCTTAAGAAAAACAGCATTCCCGTGCTGCGCAACGAAATGTCTGAACTGCGCGTTTCCGACGGCGTGGTGTTGGGCGACCAGGAGTTCAGCGACGAGTACAAACGGACGGGCAAGCTTTATACCGTTTCCGAGAATGCGCTCGGATGGATTTACGATCATATTGAGGACAAGCGTTTTTTGGACGGAATCTCCCTGGTGAAGGATAAACCCGCGTTCAGAAGCATCTGTCGAGACCTCTATCCCGACTTCTTCTTCAAGGAAGTGGGTGCCGGCGAGCTGGAGTCTCTCGACACGGACAGTATCGTCTTCCCCTGTGTCATCAAGCCGTCGGTCGGTTTCTTGAGCAAGGGTGTCTTTGTTGTTCACAATGCGGAGGAGTACCGTAAGGCTGTGGAGTCGCTGTTGCGCGATTTTGCCCATGCCAAGGCGGATTTTCCGGAATTTGTGGTCGGTAGAAGCCGATTCCTGATCGAGGAGTACATCCGTGGCGAGGAGTATGCGGTCGATACCTACTATGATGAGAACGAGACTCCCGTGATTCTGAATATCTTCCATCACAAATTCATGGATGAGTCAGACACTTCGGACCGCTTGTACATGACCAGCAAGGGGCTGTTCGACCGTTATGAGGGCGCGTTCACCCAGTTCCTCACCAATCTCAACAAGACGCTTCATTTGCGCAATTTCCCGATGCATATCGAGTTCCGTTACGACGGGAAGAAGGCGGTGCCGATCGAGATCAACCCGTTGCGTTTCACGGGCTTTTGCCTGAACGAGTTGCAGGTCTTCATCAGCGGTCAGCACCCGATGCTCTCTTACTTGCGCGGCACGCACGTCACCAAAGAGGAGATGTGGCGAGGCAAGGAGGGTTACACGTATGCTTTCACTGTGCTGGATTTGCCGGCGGGTGACGAGGAGAAGGCTTTCGACGAGGCCAAGTTCAGAGCCGATTACCGCGAGGTTATCGACGTGCGTCTTGTCCCCGACAAGAGTTCAGGGGTGGCTGCCACCGTGTTCTTGCGTGTTGAAACGGAAAACGAGGGACAATTCGACGGGATTATGAGTTTGGACATGCGGGAGTATATGCGGTAATCATTCCACCGCCCGCCACACAATAAAGTTCACCTTCTCGAAAGTCTTGCCGGTTTTGCGTGCGCCCCAGGTGGTTGTTTCGGGCGTGTCATTCGATTGCGTGCGGCAGAAACCGTAGGCGTCAGCGCCTACAAGGTAGATGGCGTTTTGCACGCCGAGGTCAGCAAGGGCTTGCGCAAAGTCATGCAGGGATTCCATTCCCATGCTGCTTACGGTCACGATGGTGCCGTTATACTCGCAGAGAGCGTGGCGCAAGGCCTTGTTTTTGGGCTTGTTTTGTACCATCTGGCCGTCTAACACTAACGGATACTGCCGGAAGAAGTAGCCCTCTTTTTCGGTGGCCTCTTCGAGTAATGGGGTGCTTTCAGCCATGCCGAGCTGTATCTTGCCATCGATGATGGCGCAGAAGCCCTTTTTGGAGCGACCGCGGGACAGCATTTCGCCTTTGAGGACGTAGGCACCGAGAATTTCGTGGTTGTCAGCGCGGACGTCGGCGGCTTGGAACGCCAACACGATAGCATTGTCGCTTGGGTCGGGATAGCCGATGCAGAGTTCAGGAGCGGCGTTTACGGGCGTGTAGATGCGCATCTGTACGTCGTTCACGGAGGTGTCGCTCACGAGCACGGTGGCGGCGGGTTCGCTCTTGACGACGGTGGGTGCCACGGGCGCGGATTCGATAATATCCACGGTTTTCGTTGCATCATCGTTGGACTTTCTGCCCATCGACAGCGCGATGAGAACGGCGGTCAGCACGGCGAGCGCTATCCAGGCCACCCAAAACCACCACCGACGGTAAATCGGTTTGCGCAGTGTAGTGGTCGGCTGTTCAGCGTTGCCGATGATACGTATCTCGTTGTCTTTTATGTCGTTATAGTTGCTCATAACTCTTTTTCAAAATATTTCTTCAACTCCCGCAAGGCCTCCTTGGATGCCTCCAAGCTGAAGTTGAACGTATGGCTGTCGGACAATACGATCTGTCTTTTGGCCGGATTGATGTAGTGTACGAATTCCATATTCACAATCAGACTTTTACCGATGCGCACGAACAGGTTGCCGTCTGTGTGGAATTGCTTGTGAATCAGCTCTTCAATCGCACCGAGCTGTATGGTTACGGTGCGTTTCTCATTGTCGCGGGTGTAGATGTCCGAGTAGTTGCCCTCGCTGGCGACATAGACCAAGCTCTCCGCCGGGATGCGGATCAGTTCGTTGGCGTTGGTAAGGGTCAGGTAATCGGACATTGTTTCGATATTTGCCGCAAAAATACGATTTTTATAGAAAAGGGATCAATAGTACCAAGCAGACCAGCGCCAGTCGCGGGTCTCCTCCGGGGAGTCGTAATCGCAGGCGAGGTCGCAGAAGGTCTCCCGAACCGATTTGTTGAAGATTTCGTGTTCCCAGTAATCGTTTACCTTGATCTTGACCATATAGGACTTCCGCTGTTGACTGTGCAGAATCTTGCACTTGAGCGAGAGGATGTTGTCGCGGGTCTCCTTCAGGGCGATGTCCAGCACTTCATCGACGCGTGCGTTGACCCGTGCTTCGAGTTCTTCGTCGGCACCGGGAGCACCGTGTCCCTCATGCGCCCCCCAAGAATAGCCATATTCGTAGTAGTTGAGCGCCCAAGCGTGGCCGATACCGCTGCGGAACAGACCTAAACCGTATGCATAGGCGGCATTGGCGCGTTCCTCCTCTGATTTCGCGTTCTTCATCAGATTCTGCAGTTTCTGCATCACCTTGCAGAAGGTTTCCTTGCTGGGGTTGTTGGCGTAAGCTTTCGCCGGATTGAAGGGCAGCCGGAATTTCGCCTGCTGGTCTTTCCGTGTGATCCAGCCTTCCGTGAAGGGGTTGTGCTCGTTGTCGATCTGCATGTAGATGTTCTGGGAGCGCAGGAATTTCGGGCTGACCCTCTTCAGATAGACCAGCGCAGAGTCGTATCGCTCCATCCGCATGTATTTGGTGGCGATGAGTTCGTTGTAGAAGTTGAGGTCGCGGTAGCTGTTTTGGATGACGAACTTCTCGGCCGCCGTTTTGCCGCCCGACTTCAGGAACTGGACGTAGCGCAGCAAGTCTTGCGGATTGGCGGTGTCGATGCAGGTGAAGAAGGTGGTGCCATAGTCCATATTCAAGAACCATAGAGTGCTGTCAGCCACTATTTTGGTGCACGGTTCTCCCATGTCGTGAGGTTCCAGGTAGGTGTCGAAATCCGCTTTATGGTAAACCGGCGGGTGGATGTAGGTGGCTCCCAAAAAGTTGGTGCCTCGGTGGAATTCGCCCTTGCGTGCCATGGAGCGCTCCTCTTTGTAAAGAGCCACGACCTCATCGTAGAGATTTTGGTAGGCCATACATTTGTAGGGCATATTAAGTCGTTGAAAATGAGGGATTACACCCAACAGAATGGTGCGACGCAGCACTTTAACGTGATGGTTTGTCGAGCTGGGCTTACAGAAGGAGTCGTAATCATTATAACAGAAGCATTCTTCTGGATTTTCCGTGTTGATAATGTTGACAAGCCATTTCAGATCAGGGTAGAGTGTCTCTTCGTATTTGTCGTCGATGTCGGTTCTTAAAGCGTTGAACATCAGCTTCATCATTCTGATGTTGTCTTTCACTGCCTTGCTGCCTTTCTGTTTTTCGGCTTGTCCAAGCAGGGAAATGGCGGTGTTCAGATCGCCGTCGATGAAGGCGAGGGCAGATTGGGCCGATAGCCACAATGCCGGATTATTCGTCTTCCCTTCTTTCAAGATGGTTTCTGATAACTTGTTGAAGGCTAAAGATTTTGCCGTTTCGGGAAGGATGTATTCCTCCATGCTGTAGTAATCGTAGTAGGGGTTGTGGTGCCGTTTCTTATAGACATGGTCGAAGTAGGTGTTGACAAACTCCTGAATCATAAACTCAAACGCCTCACTGTTGGGATTTTGCTGGTAGATGTCCCGAAGAACGTTCACATCGTAGTGCAGTTTCGGGTTGAAGTAGCCGATGGTGGCATAGGCAACGGCGGCTTCTGCATCACGATCTACCCGGCGGAGCGCTCCACCGTAGTAGTTGAGGCACTGATTCCGCAGAATGCTCTTCGGCACGGTTTTGCCGTATTTCTCCCACACGTTGATACAGTGCTGATAATCGCGACTGTAGAAATATTTCCGCATCACCTGCAGGATGTAACGAGGGCGGATTTGCGCATTTTTGCATTGGTCAATCACCGTCTCGTCCAGTGTCTCCACCTGCGAAATGCTGAGGTCGTGGAGGGGATTTTCGTCCTCATTCCACCACCCCCGATAGCGTTCGCCTTCCTTCTCGTCGTAAAACCACGCCGACTGCTGCCAGCTCATTTCTTTGATATAGGCGCTGTCGGAGGTCTTCAGCAACATCCAATATTGCAACGCTTCCTTGTCGTTGTGGTCGATGAGATAGCGGAAAAAGGCGTTTTGGGTATGGCTGTTGAGCAGCATCACGTCGTAGAGCGCGGCTTCCACCTCTTCTTTCGACACTTTTTGGTGTACGTAGTTGTGCCAGAAGGTGATGTTCTCCTCGCGGAAAGCGCGGTTGAGATTGTTTTGCCAATTCTCGTCGGCGCTGTTGTATCCGGTGTAGAAAATCCAATGGAGGTCGGGCTCCACAAGGTATGCACCGTCGCCGCAGGCAAAAGCCGAAAAGGAGCCGAGTAGGCAGAAAATGCTAATCAAAAAAGGCCTTGATTTCATCGTCGGAGTATTTTGAAAGTTGTTTGTTGTCTAAATGGTAAAGCACAATGGGCATGTTGCCGTAATACTTTTCGACTAAAGCTTTGGATTTCAATATGGTTTCGGCAGACACCACCTCGTGGCGGATGAATTTGGTGGTTTCCTCTTCCCCGACAGGCGAAATGGCATACATGTTGCCTTTCAGATGCTTGAGGTGCGTGGAGTCATACTCTTCACCGTAGTTGCCTCGGTTGAGCCGCACGAATTGATGATTGCCGTCGAATTCCACATCCCAGGAGAAGTCGGGTAGGGCGAGTTTCAGCGGCAGGGCGTACTTTTTGAGGTGTTTGGCGTATTTCTCCACATCTTTGACATCCAAAATGGAATTGTCGGTCTTGAAATCCTTGAAATCACCGGTGTTGTAGCACATCAGCACGCCGTAATCCACCGCAGGGGGCTCTTGCATGAGCTGGTGCAGACGGATGGTGGAGGAGATGGCGATATCCTTTTTGAAGTACTCTTTCAGCGCGGGACGTATCTCTTTGATGAACTGGAAATAGGCGTTTTTGGTGCTTTCCGTCCAGTCGCAGTCGAACTGCACCTCATCGATGCTGATTTTGTTCTTTACGCACATGGCATAGACACGGTGGGCGAGGTTGTCGGTGAACGACTCATACTCCTTGATGGCTGCCGGGGTGATGAAAATGACCGGCACGATGTTCAAGTTGCCGAGCGACTCTTCGGAGATGTTGACGGTGGCCACGGGCGCGCACTTGTCGCTGGAATACTCCGTCGGATTGATGTCCACGTCGAAAAACCGCAGGTAAATCGTCCGGATGTCGTTTTTGTTCAAGAACTCCGTGTTCTGTTCATCCAAACTGAACCAAGTCTGCCAGTAATAAACAGCGTTTCCACTGTATTTCAGCTTGTTGTTGTTGGGATTTTTCTGCTGGCATCCTACCAAACACACCAGCAAAAGGGTGCAGAATGCAATACACTTTTTCATTGTTTTGGACTTTAATATCGGCAGCAAAAATAGCACTTTTGCACGTCCGGATTTCATGCTGATGCGGTCAATGTATGAAATAGTGATTTTGTTGTATGAAACGGAGCGGGGTGAATGTTTTGTTGACATAAAAAGAAGAGACGCCAGGTTATGGCGTCTCTACGGTTTCTTCGTTTTTCAGTTTGTTGCCGGTGGATTTCTTCGGCATGCGGCCCGCCTTTTTCAGCGCCGTGGAGAGAATCCATTCGATCTGACCGTTGGCGCTGCGGAATTCGTCGGCGGCCCACTTTTCGATGGCCTCGAAGACTTCGGAATCCACACGTAAGGCGAAATTCTTTTTCATTCGGCGCTGTTATTGGTAAAGGGTGCCGGTGTTAATGACCGGAGACGCGGATTCGTCCGCGCAAAGAACCACCAAGAGGTTGGAGACCATGGCGGCCTTGCGTTCATCGTCGAGTTCCACGATCTTGTCGTCGGCGAGTTTCTTGAGGGCGAGGTCAACCATGCTGACGGCGCCTTCCACGATCTTCTCGCGGGCGGAGATGATGGCGTCGGCCTGCTGGCGGCGGAGCATCACGCTGGCGATTTCGGCGGCGTAGGCCAGGTAGTTGATGCGGGCTTCCACCACCTCTATGCCGGCGATTTCGAGATGTTTGCGAAGTTCGTTCTCCAGTTGTTCGTTGACCTCTTCGCCGCCTGAGCGCAGCGTCACACCCTCGTCGGCGCGGTCCATGTTGTCGTAGGCGTAGAGACCCGCCAACTTGCGCAGCGCGGCGTCGCTCTGCACCCGCACGAACGGGTCGAAAATCTTGGCAGTCGAGATGGCGTTCTCGGAAACTTTGGCGTCAGAATCCACTTCAAAGCAGGCTTTGTAGGTGTCGCTGATCTTCCACACCAACACCAAACCGATCATGATGGGGTTGCCGTTTTTGTCGTTCACCTTGATGGGCTCCACATCCATGTTCTTGGCTCTCAGCGACAACTTTTCCTTGCTGTAGAAAGGGTTCACCCAGAAAAAACCGTTCTCTTTCACCGTCCCGGAGTATTTTCCGAAGAAGGTGAGCACCCGTGATTCATTGGGCTGCACCGTTATGAATCCCGCGAGATGCAGGATATAGGTCATCAGAAAAACAAAACCGCTCACGATGGGCAGCAGGATCCATGGCGTGACTTCTCCCTCAGCATCCTTCATGCAGTCGAATCCGGCAAAGCGGATGACAATCCAGATGAAGAAAACAAGCAGTGCCAAGTTGATGAAAAGATGCAGGAAACCGTTGTTTCCCGAGGTCATTTGTTTGTTAAACTCTTTGGATTCCATAACTTTATGATTTTTGATTATACATTGAAACAATATCATTTTGATATCACGGCAAAAATACATTTTTTTTAAAGCAAAAAGGTGGCATCATCATTTTTTAAAAATTGTAATTTTGCAAATCGGAATTCTATCGTATAATATGCATAAGGAGAGGAATTTACGGATGCGAATAAGGTTCAGGCGGCTTTTGTCGGGCCTGTTATTGGTGTTGTCTGCGGTCGGGTTGAATGCGCAGGACAACGGGTTGGTCAATATCAGTTTCGACCCGGAGGCGGATTCTCTCTATTTCGCGAAGGTGAGGAGTTACCTGAACGAAATCCGCAAGGAGCGTCCTACGGTGGCTTTGGTGTTGGCGGGAGGCGGTGCCAAGGGCGCAGCCCATATCGGAGTGCTTAAGTATTTGGAGGAGAAGGGGATGCCGATCGACTTCGTGGCGGGCACCAGTATGGGCGCGCTGATGGGGGGGCTTTACGCCATGGGCTATTCCGCTGGGGAGATCGACTCCATTGTGCGTTCCATAGACTGGAACATGATGATGAGCGATAACATTCCGATGGATTTTTATTCCTACAAGCGAAAAACCTACAAGAACACATATGTCTTGGATGTCCCTTTCACGGGTGCGGAGTTCCTGCGCAGCCTTCCTTCGGGTTTTGTCTATGGTTTGAATATCTATAACATGCTGAGTGCTTTGTCGGTGGGGTATCAGGAAGAGGGGATGGATTTCATGAATATGCCGACTCCGTACTGTTGTGTGGCCACGGAGATAGTTTCGCAGAAGGAAAAGCATTGGACTTCCGGGCCTCTGATCGAGGCGATGCGTTCCACGATGTCGATTCCCGGCTATTTCATGCCGGTGCAGGTTGATTCGTTGCTTTTTTCCGATGGCGGCACCAAGAACAATTTCCCGACCGACATAGCCAAGGCGGTGGGGGCCGACATCATCATCGGTGTGGAGATGACTTTGCCCCGCGACTACGCGAAAGTCAACAACATTGCCGAAGTTTTGATGCAGACCCTGCAGTATTCCGGCGGTTTGGAGGCGCATAACCAGAACGTGAAGAATGCCACGGTCTATATCACTCCCGACATTTCCGGATTCGGAATGCTGAGTTTCGGCACCGAGGAGGTTTCCACGCTGATTTCACGTGGTTATCACGAGGCGATAAAGCATACGCGCGAGATTGACAGTATCATCCGGATGGTGGGGAACGGCGGTCGCGAGCTGCACAACAAGCCCTCCATCAACACTGCCCTTACAAAGGTGAAGGTCACGTCGGTGGGTTACGAGGGCATCGAGAGCCAGGAGATGCAGTATCTGGATGACAAAATCCGGTTGAAGGTGGACGAGTACTATGGTCGGGAGGATTTTGAGCTCGCTCAGTCCATCATTTTCGGCACGATGGTTTTCACGCATGTGACCTACCGTTTGGAGAACGACGGCAATGGCGGCTACAAGTTGGTGTTCCATTGCGTAAAGCGTCCGGCAAACTCCATTGGCGTCGGCCTGCGCGCCGATTCGGAGGAGTGGCTCGGGATGATTTTGAACGGCGGTTTCGGCTCAAACAAGCTGTTCGGGTCCACCGTTGATGTGACACTCAGACTCTCGTTGTCCCCGTATTTGAAGGTGGACTGGTATTATATGCCCAAGCGGGGACCCAAGTTCGGGGCTTATTTGAAGACCCAGTACCGCACGCAGTTGGGCACGGTCGGAAACGAGTTCAATTATTCCTATTACAAGCAGTCCTGGCAGAACGAGGTGCGGGCTTATATTGCGGGCACGACCTGGAGCCAGGTGGACTTGAACGGGGGTGTACGTGTGGAGGCGATGCCCTTCTATCAGCAGATCGGGGAGACTCCGGACCCCGTTTACCGCAAGCATTGGGATTGGAAAGACATTCATCCGTACGCTTACATCCGTTTCGTCTATGACCACGAGGATGCCCGCTATTTTCCGGAAAAGGGCTTCCGGGTGAAGGTCGCCTACGACTATAATTTCAAAAAGACGCATTACGTGGCGGCAGGTCTCCACGGCGTGATCCCTATATGCAGCTTTTTCTCTATTGTGGCCTCTTTGAACGGCCGTTACATATTGGGGGAGGACTATCTTGAGAACATGAACATGCGCAACTATGTGGGCGGCGCCATGGCGGGAAGGTATTACGAGCACCAGATCCCCTTCGTCGCCATCAACGGGGAGCGGTCGTGCGACAGGTTGCTGTCAACGGTGGATATGGATCTGCGCTTCAAGATAGCCAAGAAATACTTCGTTTCCCTCGTCGCCGCTGCGATGCACGACGGGAATTCTATCGAAAGTTACAGGGAGAAGTACCTCATATATGGCGCCGCCCTGCAATTCGGATACAAGTCCAAATTCGGTCCGCTGATGGCCAACATCCATTGGAGCAGTTTTGACAAAAAGGTCGGGGTCTATTTTTCGGCGGGGTACGATTTTTAAAGTTTACAGGCTTACAGGTTTACAGGCTTACAGGTTTACTGGTTTACAGGTTTACTGGTTTACAGGTTTAGTTGAGGTTCCAGCAGAGGGAGAGGATGTCCTGCCAGGGAAGGTGCAGGGTTTCGGCGGTTTGCTGGTGGCAGAGGGTGCCGGCGTGGCAGAAGACCCCTTGCAGGAGTTCGGGGGCGTGTTGCAGTGCGTAGGGGATGGAGGGGGCGTGTGCCAGCGTCTCCACGAGCGGGAACATGAAGTTGGAGAGGGTGATTTCGAAGCCGGCGTCCGACAGCGATTCCTTGCGAAGTTGTTCCATAACGGTGGTTCCGCTGTCGTTTTTGATGAAATCCAGGCAGATTGCCGTGACTTTTCTTTCGTTCAGGGCTTGAATGTATTCTTTTGTGATGTTTTCTGGGGGCAGAACGGAGAATAGTATCTGTTTTTCCTTACAGAGGGCGATCTGGTCGAAGGTGAAGGCGTCGAATTTGATGACGAGAAGGCTCATCATGGCGAGGTCGGCGAAATGTTGGGTAAATTCTGCGCCCATGTCGGCGTAGTCGCTGTCTGTAAAGGGGTTATGGTTTCCGAAGCCGTGTTGGATGACGACCTGCAGTTGCTGATCGACGAGGTTGCGCACGGCGGTGGGGGTGAGGAACCCGCTCTCAGGGTCTGCGGTTTCCGGTTTGGCCAGCGAGAGGGATAGCTTGCGCACCGGGGTGTCGAGGGCGGCTTCCCAGGTCTGGGTGTCGGCGTGCGGCATGTCGTGGAGGATGATGTACTGTCCCATGTCTATTGTGTTTTAGAAGGTGAACATTCGGGTTTCTTCGTCAACGCGTTCGATGTTCACAGGGGTGTATTCGCCGTTGAGCAGCGATTCCACCTTCTCGGTCCATTCGATGAAGCAGTAGTTGCCGCTGTAGAGGTAGTCTTGGAAGCCGATGCGGGTGGCATCGTCGGGTTCGTCGATGCGGTAGAAGTCGAAATGGTAGAGCGGCTGGCCGTTGGCGGTCCAGTACTCGTTGACGATGGCGAAAGTGGGGGAGGTCATGTCGCTTTCGACGCCGAGGTAGCGGCAGATTTCCTTGATAAGGGTGGTCTTTCCGGTGCCCATTTCACCGAAAAAGCCGAACACGCGTTCCTGTGGGTGGGCTTCGATCAACGCTTGCGCCACCGCCGGGAGTTCCGATTCTTTCGCTATCAACTTGTGCTCCATATTGTTATGAATCTTTGTCCTTTTGATGTTTTTTTAAAGGGCAAAGATACAATTTTTTGGTTTAAGGTTTAAGACAAAAAAAACACCCCCGGATTTCCCGGGGGTGTTTTTTGTTTGGTAAATCGACAGTAGATCGTCAATCTCATTTACGGGGCGACTTTCCGGATACAGCGCACGCCCTTCAAATCGCCTTTCGGGTTCTGTTGGAAGAGGCCGTCGCTGCAGTAGTACTGGAGGACGGCGCTGTTCACGGTGCCCGTGCCGGTCGTGCTTTCGGGCATCCAGAAGTGGGCGCCGGTGAGGAGGTCTTCGAAGCGGTGTGCCGCGCTGTTGAAGAGGCCGTTGGCGCGGGCGTTGAAGCCGGTGTTGGGCAGCGTGCCGCCGAATTCAGACAGCCAGTAGCCGTCGCCGGCATCCTTCAGCAGGGTGGTGTTGTTGACGGTGTCGAAGAGCACGGAGAAGTCTTGGTGGTCGCCCACGGCCCAACCCGTCGGACAGATGCCTTGCACGTAAGGCCGTCCGTTGTCACCGAT
>JAEEGL014569384.1_pt1 | contig 14167 bp, 15 predicted proteins | sample 9134231 | NCBI WGS metagenome assembly JAEEGL01 (sample SAMN16246548, study PRJNA631951) | gut metagenome | biome: gut microbiome; feature: rumen; material: fiber-attached | host: Bos | place: Iran: Karaj | collected 2018-10 | reverse complement strand
GCCAAGCACCATTCGCCCACTTTCACGTCGTCGCTGTTGGCGAAATTGATGGGTGTCAAATCGTCAGCATCAATTTTGATAAGTGCCAAATCGGTGTTCGGGTCTGTCCCGATGACAGTGGCGGTAAATTCACGTTTATCGTGCAAAGTAACGGTGATTTCGTCGGCACCTTTCACCACATGGTTGTTGGTCACAATGTAGCCTTCCTTCTGCACAATCACGCCCGAACCGCTGGCTTGTTGCACATTCTCTTTTTGAGGAACGTCCCAACCCTCGCCGAAGAAATCTCTCCACAAATCGAACCCTGGAGGATATGCGCTTGTGCGAACCGTTGTCTTTGTGGCAATGTGGACAACAGTAGGCATGACTTTCTCAGCAGCTTCGGTAAAGTCAATGCCGCCGCCCGCTGAGGCGTTAGAAAACGATGCTTTTTGAATGAATTCAGGTTGGGAATCGCTGGCAATAGTGTCAACTATCTCAACTTTTTTGTGATTAAATGATAGCGCGGCATATATGATTGCTGTAGCCGCGGCAACAGTACAAATTGTCACAATGGACTGTTTTAATAATTGTTTCATAACCTTTGATATTTAGTTACACACAAGCCTAAACTATTTAAAAAGTATTTTATTGTTTTATGTGCATCAAATTTTAGACCAAAATGCAAATATGAGCGACATATCATATCTGTATAATGGGCAATCTTCGTATTTTTGCTATAAAATCATTTGGTTATGAAAAAAGGTTTAGTTCTTGAAGGCGGCGGAATGCGGGGAATGTTCACTGAAGGCGTGCTGAATGTGTTTATGGAACGAGGACTTTCGTTTGACGGGCTTGTGGGCGTGTCGGCGGGAGCGCTATTTGGCTGTGGTTACAAATCTCACCAGCAGCGACGCGGATTGAAATGTAATATCCGTTTCATTGGCGACCCCAAGTATATGGGTGTTCTCCAATGGCTGAAAACGGGCAATTATAGCTCGGCAGAATATGCGTATCATATTGTCCCAACGGAACTTGAACCTATCGATGCTGGTGCATTCGCCGAAGATCCGATGGATTTTTATGTGGTGTGTACCGATGTGGAAACGGGCGAACCTGTTTATAAAAAAATTTCACACTGCGACTACAACGGATTGGAATGGTTTCGTGCCACAGCGTCAATGCCGCTGGTGTCGAAACCTGTGGAGTTGGAAGGCAAAAAACTACTCGATGGCGGTATGAGCGACAGTATTCCACTTAAATTTTTCCAATCTGTTGGCTACGAAAAAAATGTGGTGGTGTTGACACAACCCAAAGGGTATCGTAAAGAACCATCATCGTTTTATAAACTGCTCAAACTTTATCATCGTGATTATCCCCAAATTGCGGAAACTATGAGACAACGGCATATAATGTATAATGCTGAAATAGAGTATATTGAAGAACAGGCACGGCTGGGCAAAACATTTGTGATTTATCCCGACGAGGCATTGCATATTGGACGAATGGAGCAAAACAAAGAAAAAATGTTGGCTGTTTATGAGCTTGGTAGAAAAAAAGGAATGGAGCTTTTGCCCGACATTTTGGCATTTCTTTCAAATAAAAGCTGATAATTGTATTTCTGGCGTAGGGCAATGCGAAAAACCACAATTTATGTTATGTTTGCAAAAAACTCTGTTAGATGAAAGACATCATTATTTGGAATAATACTCTTTTAGACATATTGATTTCGCTTGCAATCATTGTCGGTGGCGTTTTGGTTGCAAAACTGATTTATTTTCTTTTTACCAAAGTTTTTGGGAAACTTGCCGCAAAAACAGCTTCCACACTCGATGATTTGTTGGTAGAGAAATTCAAGGCTCCATTTATGTTTGCCGCCATCATTGCAGCTATTTGGTTCGCGATTCGTCGGCTCAATATTCCTGAAACAGCAGAGACTGCGATAGGAAAAATCTACACGGTGTTGATTACCATCAACTTTACGTGGGCATTTTCTCAGTTGTTTAGCGGAGTTCTGCAAAATGTGTTTGATAGAATTTCGCTCCGCGACGATGCGAAAGTGAACAAGGGAATGACATTCATTCTGCAACGTGCCGTGACCTATCTGGTGTGGGCTATGGGTATTTTGGTGGCGATGCACAATGTGGGAATACACATAGGCACGCTGTTGGCAGGTTTGGGAATTGGTGGTGTGGCGGTGGCTCTCGCCGCGCAGGATACAATCAAAAATCTATTGGGCGGCATAATGCTGTTTTTCGATCGCCCGTTTAATCTTGGCGAACGAATCCGATTTGCAACAATCGACGGCTATGTTATGAATATTGGACTGAGAAGCCTTCGCGTTCAAACACTCGACGGACGAATTGTCACTATTCCAAACTCTCAAGTGGTTGACAATGCAATAGAAAATGTGACATCCGAGCCATCAACCCGAATTCGGCTTACGTTGGGATTGACGTACCAAACTTCTCTTGAAAAAATGAAGTTGGCAATGAAATTGCTCAGCGATTTGCCGAAAACTGTGCCAACTATTGAGGAAAAAACCTCGGTGAATTTTATGGAATATGGCGATTTTTCCCTAAAAATTCTGTTTATATATTACATACGAAAAACGGGCGATTATTACCAAACACAGTCCGATGTGAATATGGAAATATTTCGCCTGTTCTCGGAAAATGGAATAGAATTCGCATATCCAACACAGACAATTTTCACAAAATCAGCAGAATAAGAATCATCGTTCCGAATGTAATAATTTGGTATATTTGCAAAACAAAATTCTACGACAATGGCGAACAAAATATATTTCAATCAGGCAACTATAGGATACGCCGCAGAAAGTCCAATTCTTACGGATGTGACTTTTTCCATAGGCGAAGGCGAAGTTGTGTATCTTATTGGGAAAACGGCGGCAGGAAAATCAAGTTTGTTGAAGACAATGTATGCCGAAATTCCATTGCTTGACGGTGAAGCCGTTGTCGCCGACTATGATTTGACCAACTTAAAACGGTCAAAAATTCCGTATCTCCGCCGAAAAGTGTCGGTGGTGTTCCAAGATTTTCAATTGTTGTCTGACAGAAATGTCCACGACAATCTTGTGTTTGTGCTGAAAGCGACTGGCTGGACGAAAACGGCACAAATCAAAGCCCGTATTTTGGAAGTTCTTACGCAAGTCGGTTTGGTTGAAAAAGAATACGAAATGCCGCATCAACTGTCGGGTGGTGAACAACAACGTGTGGCAATTGCCCGTGCGCTTTTGAACGACCCTGAAATAATTCTTGCTGACGAACCTACGGGAAATCTTGACCCGGAAACATCCGATGAAATATTCCAATTGTTCCATTCCATAGCAAAATTGGGCTGCGCAATCTTTTTGGTGACTCACAATACACAAATGGTGAGCCGCTATCCCGCACGTACGCTGCAATGTGAAAACGGAACAATTACAGAACTTACGCAGAACGATACGGCAATTGACTTCGAAACATTAATGCAATAACAATGGCCGATACAGAAATTCTTGATAATTTAGAATCCGAAGAATACAAATACGGATTTTCGTCGAATGTGGAAACCGATGTGTTTCCGCCGGGACTGAACGAGGATATTATCCGCCGGATTTCTGCCGTGAAAAATGAACCGGATTGGTTGTTGGAATTTCGTTTGAAGGCATATCGCCATTGGATTACGATGAAACATCCGAATTGGGGTCATTTGAAATTTGAAATACCTGATTTTCAGAGCATTAGTTATTATGCTCAACCAAAGGACAAAGCAAAATACAATTCACTTGATGAGGTTGACCCAGAAATAATTGACACATTCAATAAGTTGGGCATTCCGTTGGAGGAACAAAAAGTTCTTTCGGGAGTTGCCGTCGATGCGGTGTTCGACAGTGTGTCGGTTCACACACAGTTTCGTGAGCAATTGCAGGCGAAGGGCATCATTTTTTGCTCGTTCAGCGAAGCTGCCCGCGAGCATCCCGATTTGGTGAAACAATATCTTGGCTCGGTGGTGCCGTCAACCGACAATTTTTATGCTGCACTGAACGCCGCTGTTTTTAGCGACGGTTCGTTTGTATATATTCCTAAAGGTGTCCGTTGTCCTGTGGAATTGTCAACATATTTCCGTATAAACGCCACAAAGACAGGACAATTTGAGCGTACGTTGATTGTTGCCGACGAGGGCTCGTATGTGAGTTATTTGGAAGGTTGTACCGCCCCGATGCGCGATGAGAACCAACTCCACGCCGCTGTTGTGGAATTGGTCGCTATGGATAATGCGGAAATAAAATATTCCACTGTGCAAAACTGGTACGCAGGCGACAAGGACGGCAAGGGTGGTATTTACAATTTTGTGACGAAACGGGGACTGTGCAAGGGAAATAACTCGAAAATCTCGTGGACGCAGGTTGAAACTGGTTCCGCCATCACGTGGAAATATCCAAGCACGGTGCTCAAGGGCGACAACTCTGTTTCGGAGTTTTATTCCGTGGCTGTGACGCGCAATCGTCAGCAAGCCGATACGGGAACGAAGATGATTCATCTTGGCAAAAACACCAAAAGCACGATAATTTCAAAAGGAATTTCGTTGGGACAGAGCAATAACTCATACCGTGGTTTGGTACGAATGGGCAAAAATGCTGATAATGCCCATAATTTCTCACAATGCGATTCGCTTTTGATTGGATCAAATTGCGGTGCCCACACATTTCCTGTGATAGATATTCAAAACAATACGGCCACAGTGGAACACGAGGCGACAACCTCAAAAATTGCCGACGACCAAATTTTCTACTGCAACCAACGAGGATTGTCAACCGAAAGCGCTATGAGTTTGATAGTGAACGGCTTTGCGAAAGACGTGCTTACCCATTTACCTATGGAATTTGCCATTGAAGCCAATAAGCTGATAGCCATTTCGTTGGAAGGAAGTGTAGGATAAAGGGCTGAAAGTTTTGTTTTTTTCGCTTGGGGCAAAGGTTTACATTGGATTAGAAACCAAATTTGCCCCCAAGTTGGGGGGCGAATTATAAATGCTTGTGAGCGAAGTTTATTGTTTTTCAAATACCCAATGCCCAGTTTTTGCTGGTCCCGACCATTTGATGTGTAATGATTTTAGGTCACGATAAATTGTTGGCACAGACACATCCATTTTTTGTGCTAATTCTTCTGCTGTAATAGAGCTATTCCCCTCTATTAAACGAAGAATTTTACTCTGTCTTTTACTAAACTTTTTCCTATCATTTTTCCTATCATTTGGGTTGGCATTTGTATTTGTATCATTCTCATTTTCAAAACGTTCCGCTCCCCATAATATTGTCCTAAAATCTTCATCTTGATAAAATTCAGGAGTCTTTAGATTCATGGCTTCACAACTATCTATAATATCAGTTGTTCCAGTGCCGATTGGCAGTTAATTCCGTTGTTTGCAATTTCATGTTATGTTGCTTTTCTATTTTATTTGGTATGCTTTTTTATTTTTTCGCAAAGAAACTAAGTTTTGACTACCATTTTTGCTGACATTTATATCCGTATGATTTTCTGTATCAGCATGTTCTGTTTTTGTGATATTATTAGGAAATACACTGTTAATCTAAAGACTCTGGTTCATCGTCATCGGCACTCTCAGGAGCTGTAGCATCAAAAGCCATGAACACCTCAAGAAATGCGGATTCTCGAAAGAAATAATTCGGATCGTCTATTAGTTTGTCTTCCATAAAGTGGAAACCCCAATTGGCGTATTCCTCCATCGTCTGCATTAGCATGTCAACAGCCTTACGAGATGTCATTTCACCTTTTTCCAGTGCTATAAAGTCAATATCGGTACGGGCGACAAGAGCAGTGAAAATGTACTCACGTAGTTTTGGATATGCTTTTCGGTTTTTCACCGAATCCAAGTTGCCCCAATATTGAATGGGCTGACCGAAAGTCTTGCGTTTTTGTGTATCAGCAATGAGCGGTCTTTTCTGGTTGGAATACAATCCCATAAAAAACGCTACAATAAATATTTCATATCCTCCGCCAAAAACTTTTCCTCTGTCTTCACGCAAAGAGGTTGCTCCACGTCCATAATCACAAAAGTTTTTGATGATGCTGTCTTCGTATCTTTTTTCCCACTGTGGATTTCGTGTTGCCCACAAATCATATATTTTTTCTGCTGCCATAATTCGTTATCTTACTTGTTTTACAATTGTTTGAATTGTTGACAAATCCTTGTCGTTAAACGGTTCCACTTTCTCAATTCGATAAACTGAGCAAGACAATTTGTTGATTGTATCGTAATCCAATTTTTTCTGTCCTGTTACTTTATCAATATTGAGTAAATCTTTCGTAACGATAATACATTGCTTATCAATCGTATCTATCACATTGTAGAACGTATCTTCCTTGAATCCTCCGAAAGACGATGTAGGTGCGTCAAAAATCAACGGATAATCTTTTTCACGCTTTAAGGTTGTGATTTGAGAAATGGCAAACAAAACAGACATATACATTGTTGTTTTCAATGCACCATTAGGATTTTCGATTATAGTATTGTTTTCGCTATAGAGTTCGATGCGTGCAGAATTGTTGATTGTCTTTTTGATGCGGATTATTCCATAAAAATCATTCTTGTTCAGTTTTTGTAAATACTTGTTTGACTCTGTTTCAAGCATTTGCAGAAAGTTATTGATGTTTTGTTCTTTTGCATTAGAAAATGCCTTTGTTATTTTTTCAAATGCTGTATGAACTCGTTGATATACTTGTGTCATTGAACTTGTCGGCTCAAGTTGAGACAGTTTTTCTTGTACTTCTGCCCGTGCATGCTCTTTTAACTGCAAGTTTTTTTCCAATTCCGCAACACGTATTTCCGCACGGCTTTTGGCATCAAAGAAACCTCTCCAATCAGAAATGCTCTTATCAAGCAAATCCGCACTCAACCCCGATTGCATTAGCAAATCATTTTGTTCCGTTTCCAAATCTTGTAATTGTTTGTCCACCTCGTCTAATTCCGCCTTTCTTTGGGAAATAAATTCCAAACAATCTGAAATGGTTGTTGCAATTTTTGAAATATCCTGCTCAGTGTCGCCACTTAATTTGATATGGCGAGAATCACCGTCAAATTATCTTATATTCTTGCTTAATATGTTCCCAGTCTTTTGATAACGTCTCGTTCATTTCATTGTATGTTTTCTCATCTAATAAGATATTCGCCCATGAGATAGTTCCCTCATATTCCAGCAGTTCTTTCATTATTTTAGCGTAATTATTCTGAGAAATACTTTTTTTATTGTATAATGTATCAAATATACTTCGGTAATTCTCATATATCTTTTTTAAGCGGGAAACAAATCTTTGGTGTCTTATTGTTTGTATAACTACAGATAATGGCAGGGATAATTGTATGATTGCAACTATTGCTATATCGTAACCAATAACAGCACAAAGAATGAACAATACTGCAAACAGGGCAGATTTAACCCACAATAGGCATTGTGATTTTGATGCTATTTTATAGGAAAAAAAGCAACTTTCAAAACTATTAACGCCTATTTTATACAAGCCATTTTTTAGTTCATCATTAGTATAATATCCTTCACTTCGACTTTCTGCAAGTTTGCAGCCAAATGCATTATCTACCAAATCACATCTACGATGTGTTTCTGCTGAAGAATGAATGTAATCTGTTACGAATTCTAATACGAGATAAAAAACGATAACAATGCAATTTAACCTTTCAATCCATTGAATTATTGTGGAGTTTGGAGAGAATAATTTCCAAACAAAGACAGTTAGAAAAAGGATTGCCGAAAACCAAATCAAACGGTTACTCCATGCATCGAATTTTTTTGCTTTATCAAAGGTATTTTTAAATGGAACTTTTTTACTCATCTTTTTTGTCGTTATTATTATGTGGAACTTCTGGACCTATCCAAGTCCCTGTTTGTAGCCAATACTCATAAAAATAAATCCATTCAATAGTCCAATCCATTATTTGCTTGGCAACCAATTTCTTTGCATCCCAACAAAAATTTTTAGAATGGTATAGGCAAAGGCTTTTGTCAGAAAAGGTATGTGGCGGTTTTTCAACCAAAATGGGGGAAATCACCGTTACTTTGGGTCTAATGTTACCGTTATATTCAATGGATATGGTGTATTTTGGCAATTCTGGTCTTATAAATAGTTCTCCAATAAAGACAACCTTATCACCAACTCTTTTTGATTTGAATTGGGGATATTTTGATTTCATTGCTCCAATTTGAACAAATGGATTTGGTTTAGTGCGTTTATTATACATAGCCGTAAAATCCCTTTGAAGCAGCCATAGCTGAACCTGCAATGGTTGACAATCCTGCTGTAGCACTATACTTTAAAGTGCCTTTTTTCGAGGCATCTGCAATATTCTTTGCTTCTTTTTCGTCTAGAACAGGGAACTCTCTTCCAAAAATATCTTTCCATATTTTCTTTGCTTCTCCTACGTTGTGGCTATCATTTAGTTTGTTCGCTTCTACTAACTTTTCTTTAACCTCGCATATTTTTTTCTTCACTTTTTCGTATTCATTGTAAGAATTGAATCTATTATTTCGCAAGAAACCTTCAGCATTCTCAAACCACAAGCGCACACCTTCCTCATAATTGGAAAAATTATATATATTAAAAACATCTACTGCAATTTCTTCAATATGGAAGGATGGTATATTCTGATTGTTCTCACGTTTCCATTGCTTAACAGCCTTTACAACTCCTTTTACTTTATAATTTCTTAGTTTGTTTGTTTCATTAAGCCGTGCTGTATGTGTTTTCGGGTCAGTAAACGTCCAGCCTGTCAAATCATTATTTGGAATATACAATGTTCCTGCCTTCCTTAACGAAGGTAAAACATCAAAATTTTTATCTGATAAATGTACGGTAACGCAAGGACGGTCTTGTACAACCTTGTTTTCATAATCGTGGATGTTGTTTAAGTAATTCTTGAATTTTGTCAATACCGTTTGCGGATTGGGATCTTTACCACTATCCGAATAATCTTCATCATCAATCACGGCAAATAAATCAATATCATCAAGAGGTCTGATAATGGTATCTCTTGCGTAAGAACCATTTAAAAAGACTTCTTGAACAGACAGATTACTTTTTTCATCCAATAAATAATATTTTAAATTATTAAAAGATGCATCAATGTTGTCTTCTTGCCTATCAGTAACAGAAATATTTTCGATAAAATTTTCAATAGATTGTAACAGAGTACTCATAAACTTATATTTTTGCATCAACAGATGCAATATATATGCCAATCTGAAAAACAAGACATTGTGTCTGATAATTCAGGATGCTATATGACATTATGGCAGGCCGCAAATCTTGCAATCAATATTAATATTTCTGTTTCCCAGGTATCACCCCTCTCACCCCGCCTTTTGGGTTCTCCACGTCGCCCTTGTAACGAGGTATCAGGTGGATGTGGACATGAAAAACACTTTGCCCTGCGGCTTCGCCAATGTTGATGCCCACGTTGAAGCCATCGGGGTGGAAACGCTCTGTCAACATTTTTTTACAACGGTTCACCATAAGCCATAATGCCCGTTGTTCGTGAATGGTAAGTTCAAAGTAGCTGGCAACATGGCGTTTGGGAATTATTAGCGTGTGGCCTTTGCTCACTGGGTAACCATCGAAAAAAGCCACGGCGGTGGCGGTCTCGCTCAACAATTCCACTTTCGGATTCAGGTTGCAGAATGGGCAACCTTGGGCAATCTCGTATTTCTTTTTGTAGTCGGTTTTGTTGAAGTGCCTGTACTCGTATATTTCGCAGTTCTCGTTTACAAAAACGCTTTTGTACGGTAGAACCACATTGCATTGATATGTGGGTTGCTTGTGCACAAAATGCGTGCGGAATCCTTCGCTTTTCAAATCGCGGCGGACTGCGAAATAGGCGGTTCCCGTTGGTTTGAGCAGTTCTGAAACCGACATCAGCACTTCGGCTTGTTCGTCGGGTTCAAGAACGTTGAGAACATAGTTGCAAATTATTGTGTCAAAGCGTTTTGTTGGATATTCGGGGCGATAATAATTATCATAACCGACAATATTGTAGCCTTCTTTCTGCAGTTGGTCAGGGTCAAAACCATATCCGCAACCGAAATCTAAAATTTCACCTTGCAAAAGGTTGTTTCTCTTTAGCCAACGAGTTGGAAATGAAATCGAAGTGCGTTCTTTAGCTGTAAGGTGTGGGTTGTTCTTTATCTTTTTCATGGTTGCCATATTTTAAAGCCCATGTTTTCAGCAATTTGAACCATCGGCGAAAATGTTTTTTTGAATACATTGTAAAAATCAGTTTCAGAAAGATTTATCAAACCAGAAATTGAATCGTATACAATTAAATAATCTTCAAAAAGGGTGTTGTTTTGATTTTTAGTATATAAGGTTTTCAATGCGTCATGTTGAAGGACAGCAAAAGATTTCAAATACTTCTCCAACGATGGAAGATTGTTACTTTTGGATGAATTGATGCTTGAGTCGGCAGGAATCAAATTCCACAAAAGATTATGGGACACAAAACTCCACGGTACAAAATGGTCTAAATCATATTGCTTTGCAAATATCCGTTTACCAGTGTAAATGCAATTTATGCTTCCAACAGTTTCAATGTACGTATCCCAAAACTTGTGCTGTTTCGTCAACGAATCACGCTGGATTGGCTTTATTAGTTTTGAAGGCACATCAGGCACATTCGGGTTGCGTTTTTGCAAAAATTCGGTCAAATTCCAAAATGCAAAGTCGCGCAGAATTGAATAATGCTCAGTAAGATAGTCAACCCAATCGTCGTTGACAACAATTTCTTCACCATAAATGGCATAAAGACAGTTATTCTCAAACTTTTGCGAACGCAAAACCACATCGTTGTCAGTAGTATATTTTATCCACGGCGAAAGAAAACGATACGGCACATTTATAGTGAATACTCTTAAATATTTCTTTGTATTATTAAGATTATCAAGTAATTGTTTCTTTATTCCATCCTTATCACCTTCAATTGATAATTGAAATTCTTTCTGGATTTCAAGCGATTTGTCGAACAGAGAATCGGACTTGCCGAACGAAAGTTTGAAATAATGAATTGGATACCACGATTCAGCCACCATCCCTGCTATGATTTCCCAAAATGAGATTCTCGTTTTACGCTCTTTTACAACAATATCCAACAATGCCACAAACCAATAGTATTTATATGTTGCAGTTGTGTTGCTGAATATCCCTGCAAGACGAGAAATTGGTAGTGTATTGTTCTGTGGTAGTGACATATTTTTTAGTGTTTTTCAGTTCCGCCTGATATACCTATTATGTGTCTGACGTTCATAATTCAATATTTATAGTATCCAATTGCTCCACAAACTTCTGAAAACCAAAGTTGTATTTGGCTATGGCAGAGATGTCTTTGCGTTTCATTTTCTTTAGAATAAACTGGTACGTACTTCTTGCATTTGCACCATTCTTACCATCTTCAGGAATGTAATAACCCACTTTTTCTTTTTGTAGTTCCTGATTGATTTTCCCAATGCACCCCGTTGTTGCACAAGCACGTTTGTCGGAATAAAATAACGGAAGGAACCAGCATTCTATTTCTTCAAAACAAACAGCAAAAATTATGCGTTCTTTATTCTTTTCATAAAACTGATAGTCAACATTTTGAAGCAATCGAGCAATAATATCATTGTATATTTCAGAATCAGACCGCTCTATGTTTTGTTCATCAGTTTTCCTGATTCCGAATTTTGGCTCATCACATCTGTCGGTATCAATCTGAACAATAAGATAATCGTTACTTTGCAATGCTTGTTTAAACTCATCAGTGTTACAATGAGAGAGGACTTCCGTCCATCCGCCAGGACTCCCTTGTACTGCATGGCCATGGTTAACCGTTGTCCTAGGTTGAATATCAGCAAAGTAAGACTCCGACCTCATTGTCTTTTCAACAATATGTTGCAACGACAGGTTTTCCGATATACCCTCACAAATAATTGCAAACGATGCCATACTCTGCTATTTTAGAAATTATTAGGTAACCCGCCGACAAAACCACGAATCCAAAGCTGCGACAAAGGTAAATCGCTGTTAATCACCTCTTCTTTTTTTAGAGTTCTCACTTTTGTGTATCCGTCAACAGATCGCTGTACAACCATCAGTTTCTGCTCATCTTCAGCTAGGTCAAGGCCATCCAAAATGGCAGGATTATGCGTCGTGGCAATAAGCTGTTTGTTATGCTTTCGTGCCAATTCAATTAAACGACGTGTCACTTCACGACAAAGTTTGGGATTGAATGCCGTGTCAATATTTTCAATTGCAAAAAAACGAGGGGTTTCATCCGAAATCACCAATGTTAAATAAAATAACAAATATAGAAAACCCTCATTCGTGCTACGTTGGTCAAAGACATTAAGAGTTTCTGACAAATAACTATCTTTTAACTGCAAATTGAACTCATTGGATAACTGAGACATAGGTATGTTTAAGTCATAAAACCAATCAAGCACCTTGAGATTTTCTTTAATTTCTTCAAATAATATCAACGCATCAGGACGTTGTGCTAATTTTTTAAGATAAGCAAAAAGTCCTTCTCCATGACGTCCTAAAGGGTAGATTCGATTTGAGTCGTCTGCTTTTCGTAGTTTAGATTCTTCCAATGAGTATATGATAAATTGTTCTATCGCAGGATTAATAGTCATTACTGTTGCGACCTCGCCTTTGGGCGCTCTAAATCGTATATTTTTGGGAGTATTCTGTTTGACTTTTTCTATTTTATCAATCAGCCCTTCAACTTCACTTACATCAACAAAATCATTATTCTTGATTCTTGTTTTTAAATGGTCGACAAATCTTTTGGTGTTCATTGAATCCGTTTCCCAACGAGTAGGTTTAGCATCCTTATTATAAAAAATTCGAAACACGGATTTATCGTTTTCTTCATCAATCATTTCAACAAGAATATCCTTGGCATCCACATCATCAAATGCAGGTAACATAAAATGTGGTTCAACAACACGAATCCCTCGATTGGCAAAATATTCATATTCCAATTTATCGGAGCTTGCTGCCGCGCCTGTTGCAATAGCTTCCAATATGTTCGACTTTCCACATCCATTTGCGCCGATAAGCAGATTGAAGCGTCCAAGAGGCAGGTTCACATCCACCACGGATTTGTAGTTTTTGATGTTAATATTGGTTATCATAAATAATATAAATTAGTCATTTACCGTATTTTCATTAAAAAGGCTATATTTTTGTGTTTCTATCATTTTTCGTTTTACAAAACTAATCACATGTGTTCGCTCAAACACACGACGTTCCTTTTGAAAATCAATAAAAAACATATTGTACAAAGTTGCTTCTTCTGAATAAACAAGAAGAAAATGTAGCAACCATAATGTTCCTAAATCTTCCATATAAGGGTCTTTCCCAGTTTCTGAATCAAAAATATAATCAGCAATCCAATTAGTTTCTGAATCACAATTCAATCCAAATGATTTGAACCAATATCGTATGGCAGAGACCATATTTTTTCCGACACCTAAGTCAACAACGGCTTCTGCCGCATTAAAATCTTTTTCTGCTTTCACAAAATCGTAACCCTTTTTTAGCCACAAGGTTTTACAAGGGAATGATTCGTGACCAGAGAATGTATATTTGTTATTATTGTTAGTATCCATAGATATATCTTGTAGTAGATTCAACAATAACAATTACACGAACACTTGAGTATATTGATATGACTTGACAATGAGAACGTAAAGTATCTTCTATGCATAATTCTTATAATCAAATAATTATTATTTGCAATAATACAAAAAAACTGTCACACTCCCAATGTGTTAGTTTTGAATTTTCAACTGCATTTGAAAAAGAAAAAATAACTCAAAGCGTTACATATTGCCACTATTTGATTTTTCTGTGTAGTTTTCACTGTAGTTTTTGATTTTATTCTCTCATTCGTAGAAACCGAATAATGTGACACTAAAACGACTCCTCGTTAATGGGCAATTCTCCTAGAAATTTGTCAAAATCGCTTCGGAATAGCAACATCTGTCTTTACAATTTTTCCCGAAGGTGCGTTTTCCCACGACGTCAGTCCCATGTGTTCCTTTCCCGCATTGGCTCTATTTACGATTAATTCTGCGGCGGTATGACCGTGTACGGCATAGTGCATTTTATTTTGT
>JAEEGL010710046.1_pt1 | contig 14167 bp, 9 predicted proteins | sample 9134231 | NCBI WGS metagenome assembly JAEEGL01 (sample SAMN16246548, study PRJNA631951) | gut metagenome | biome: gut microbiome; feature: rumen; material: fiber-attached | host: Bos | place: Iran: Karaj | collected 2018-10 | reverse complement strand
TTCCGTAAAGGACCTGGACGGAATGCAGAAAACAATCCTGCAGCATTACCGCAGCCTCATTGCCCTGCGGAAAGCAAATCCGGAAATCGCCCGCGGAACCTGCATTCCCCTTTCCTTTCCGGATACTAAAGCCGGCGGCTTCCTGTGTGAGTGGAACGGATCCGTAGTCGGCGTCTTTCATAACACCACGGGCAGCACAGCCGTCCTGGACCTGTCGCAGGCCGGCGCACCCGCCTTTACGGAAATCGAGTTTATCGGGATGGAGGATGCCTCCCTGGACGGAAACATTCTGACGCTCGGCTCGCAGACCAGCGCGGTGCTGCGCTGAAAGAACGAATCTGAAAAGGCGGATTCCGCCCGGAATCCGTCTTTTTGCTGCCTTTTGTGAATTATAAATGCCCGTTCATAATGGAAAGGATCAGGTTGCCGCTGTTGAACATGGGCGCCAGCGTGCTGGTCCGGACCATTTCGCCGAGCCCCTCCACCGGGATCACCGTCTGCAGCAGGGGCATCAGGGCAAAAAGCACAAAGCAGAGCAGCGCTCCGCGCAGCAGGCCGAAAGCGCCGCCGGCAAGCGAGTTCAGCTGTTTCAGGATCGGAAAGCGGAAGACCGCCTTCAGCAGGTTGATCAGCAGATGAAACAGGATCAGCAGAACCACAAAAGTCACCACGAAGCAGATCACGTTCATCAGGGCGGAAACGATGGTCTGCGTCACATAGTGCCCGACATCCTGGGGAATATTCGCCGTTTTGTAAACCTGCTGCTCCAGGTTGTTCTGCAGCAGCCTGTCCAGCGGAGCAGGCAGGGAAGCGCGGCTGAGAATCGAGGAAATGCTTTCCGCTGACAGGCCCTGCACATTCAGGGCGGACAGCGTGGAATCCTTCAGCCGTGTCGCCGCGTCCGCGTAGGACATCAGCGTATTGCTCAGGGATGTATGGTTCCGCAGAAAATCCGAAACCATCGGACTCAGCCAGAAGCTGAGTCCCAGAGAAATCAGGCTTCCGCCCATGGAAGCCACCGAGGCAATAAATCCCCGGTACAGGCCGAAGAGAACGCTGACAGCCAGAATTCCAAGAATCACCCAGTCCACAGGATTCATTGTCTCACCTCCCTCTCTTCGGGCAGCTCTTCCGGGCTTCCGTCAGCACCGGATCATGGTCGCCGCCCTCGTCATACAGCGCGTTGATTTCCAGAAGCCTGTCCTTTTTGGGAACCGGTCCGCAGGCAGGGCACGCCTTCAGCTTCCTGCCCTCCTCCGAAAGCTCCGCGTAGGTAATCTCCCGGGGCTGCCGGCTGCCCAGCAGGCTGCATTGGTCTGAGCAGTGATAATAATCGTCCCTGGTGGGATGCCTCCAGAAAATATCGTCGTCCGCCGGCACAGGAATCTGACGTCCCTGCCAGTCTTCCCAGATCAGGATCTTCGTATACAGCGGGCAGTGGCTGAACAGCCACGCCTGGTTCAGTCCCTCCGGATTCGTCTTCCGCTGCACCCGGATACATCCGTGGCTGGCCCTGGTTCCCAGCTTCGATTCCGTTCCGGAATACAGTTTCTTCCCGTCCCGCTCCACAAAAGGCACCTCGTGCAGGAGATCTCCGTCGTTAAAGCGCAGTGCCCTGGGGCAGTACATATTGTCCGAATAAAATCCTCCCACCCGGCTGACGATCAGGAATTCCCCGGACCTGGTCTCGTTGTACGGCTGTTTTTTGCTGGCCAGGCCTGTGGAAACCAGCAGCGTGGAAAACAGTTTCCCTTCCCGGAACACATACAGCCGCTGGGTCAGCTTGTCAACCACCAGGCCCGTTTCCTGGTTCGGCTGAATCTCCTTCAGGAGCCGCGTTTCCACCCAGCCCTGCACCAGTGTGTTCCAGTTCAGGATCGGAGAGTCATGAAAAGAGGAAGAATAGCATTCCACCCGTGTCCATTCCTCACCTTTTTCCAGCACCCGTACGCCCTGGGACGCCATTGTGACACTGCCGACCCCGTCGCTGTCTGCCCGCGGTTCCTTCCGCAGAACGACCTGTCGTACCTGCGCCTTGTCCTTTCCGTCGTCCAGCACGGTCACCGGCGCGGTCAGCGCCTGCCATACCGCAGCTTCATCCGTGATATCCATGGGAACTGTCCAGGCGTCCGGTACGGTCCCGCTTTCCGCCCGTTCTCCCGGAGATCCCGGAATAAAGACAGGAGCTTCCTTTACCGTCAGGCTGAAAGACGCCGGCAGGGAGGAAATCCCGTCTTCCCTTGTGAGGACCATCTCCACCGGCCATTTTCCCGGCGGAAGCTTGGCCGTGAAGGATACAGCGCCTTCTCCCGGTTCCGCCGCAATTTCCCGGCGGATCACGTTTTCCCCTTCTCCGGCGGTCAGCGTCAGCTTCCCTGCGTCCGTAGCCCAGAAGGTAACCCTCACCTGCCTCCCGGCGGTCACTGTATCCCGGTCCGGAATGGGAGAAATCAGGAAAGGCGCCGCCCGTACAACGTTCACGGAGGTTTCCGCCGCATATCCGTTCATGGTCAGCCGCAGAAGCCGCTTTCCCTCGGATACCGCCCGGCCCTGCGCGGTCCCGTTCCAGTAAAAAGCGTTATATCCTGCCGTTACGGGACGGTCTTCGGCAATCCGCACAAGAAAACCGCCGTCCTCATCCAGCAGATCGATATTGCAGACGCCGTCCTCAGGCACAGTCACAGAAACAACCACGGACTGTCCGGGCATTACTTCACCGCCGGAAACCGCAATCCCGGTTTCCGGTATCTCTGCCCGTGCCGGATTCCCCGGCAGGTTCCCTGCCAGCAGTATTGCCGCCAGCAGCAGGATCCACAGCCGTCTCATGTTTCCGTTCCTTTCTTCAGTACAGTTCCTTCAGCATCCGGATTTCCCTTTCATATCCGTCCAGCTCATTAGGCGTTTCCAGGTAGAAAGGCAGCTCCCGCAGCGCTTCGTGGCGCATCACCCGCAGGATTGCCTCCGTTCCCAGGGTGCCCTCCCCGATTTTTTCATGGCGGTCTTTCCGGGCGCCCAGCGGGTTCTTGCTGTCATTGATGTGCACAGCCTTCAGTTTTTTCAGCCCGATGATCCTGTCAAACTCCGCCAGCACTCCGTCCAGGTTGTTTACGATGTCGTATCCCGCGTCGTTCACATGACAGGTATCCAGGCAGACGCCCATTTTATCCTTCAGCGCCACCCGGTCCAGGATTTCCCGAAGCTCCTCAAACCGGCCGCCTACTTCGCTGCCTTTTCCGGCCATGGTTTCCAGAAGAACCGTGGTGTGCTGGTCTTCCTTCAGGATCCCGTTCAGCATTCCGGCGATCATCCCGATCCCGGCTTCCGTTCCCTGGCCCACATGGGAACCCGGATGGAAATTGTACAGGTTTCCCGGGACATACTCCATCCGCTGCAGGTCGTCCGCCATTGTCCGGGCGGCAAAATCCCGGATACCGGGATCCGCGCTGCAGCCGTTGAGGGTATACGGCGCGTGGGCCAGAATCACCGGAATTCCGTTTTCCCCGGCAAACCGCATGAAATCCGCCGCGTCCTTTTCGTCAACAGGCTTTGCGCTTCCGCCCCGGGGATTCCGGGTAAAAAACTGAAAAGTGTTTCCGCCGATCGAAAGGATTTCTTTCGCCATATGCATATAACCTTTCGAAGCGGACAGATGGCATCCGATCTTCAGCATAAAAACCTCCTGTGCAGCAGTTCTTTCAAAAGGGAACCGTCCGTACGCGCCCCGGTCAGTAAATCCCGATCATGGCCTGGGTCAGTACCGTCATGGCCGCCGTCACTTCATTCTGCGAAGCGCCGGAATCAATCAGCTGCCGCAGGTTCGTTGCGGCGTTCACCACCGCGTTGTACTGCGCGCTGCCGGGATCCATTGCGGCCAGCTGCTCCTGCGCCGCGGCAATCAGCCTCAGCGCGTCCTCTGTCTGCCGGTCCGGCAGAACGGTGCCGCCGCCCTGGGATCCGCCGCCGTGCAGGATACAGGTCATCCCTCCGTTCTCCGCGGACAGTCCCAGGTATTCCTCCAGGACGCTCTGGTACTCCGTTCCCAGGAAGGAAGACATCGGCTGCCCTGCCTGCAGGGCCACCACGCCTTTCTGCACCACATAGGGGCAGCCGGGGGAGGCAGGCATGCCGCTCTCCGCGCAGACGTTCTGCACCTGATGCATCTGGCAGTACTGGGTCGGCTGGGTACCCTCCGTCCAGTAATCCGTCACCACGCCGTAACCCATGGAATCATTCTGGCAGGCCTCCGTCGCCAGCTGGCCGCTGACCGCGCAGGTTGTCACTTTCACCAGGCCGTACATGGACGGATCGCCGTCCAGGATATTTTTCTGCGGCAGTCCTTCATGAATCTTGCTCATATAAGCCTGCCAGAGCGGCGCGGCTGCGCCGGAACCCGTGGATTTGGAGGACAGCGCCTTGTAGTTGTCGTGTCCGATCCACAGGGCGGACGCGTAGTAACCCGTAATGCCGGAGAAGAATACACCCTTCTGGTCGGAGTTCGTTCCGGTTTTCCCGCCGACGGTCTGCCCCTTGATCCTCGCGCCGGTTCCCGTGCCGGAGGACACGACCGTTTTCAGCATATCCACAATCAGCCAGCTTGTGCTCTCGGTAAAAACCCGGTGGCGTTCCTGGTGCTGATGCCCGTCCCATACCACGTCGCCGCGGAAATCGGAAATCCCCAGCACCGAAAGAGGCTCCTGGTATACGCCGCCGTTGGCCAGGACGCCGAAGGCAACCGTCATCTGCAGGGGCGTAATTCCGGAGGATCCGAGGCTCAGTCCGAAAGGCGTCTTGTCGATATGGCCGTCGTCAATCCCCATGCTGTGAAGGTACGCGACGCTGCGGTCCACTCCCACACGGGTCAGCAGCGTCTGGGCTGCCGCTGTGTTGTGGGATTTCGCCATGGCTGTCCGCAGGGTTTCCGGGCCGGTGTATCCGGCGCCGCCGTAGTTCTTCGGCCAGCTGTCGTTTCCTTTGGAATCCTTCCATCCGGAAATGGGCAGCGGCATATTGTACACCACGGTCGCAGGGCTGGCTCCCAGCTCCAGTGCCGGTGCGTACACTGAAATCGGCTTGATGGAGGAGCCAACGGGCATCTTCATGTCCGTAGCCCGGTTCAGGGTCTTCCGGGCCGTCACTTCTGTCCGGGCGCCTACCACGGCCAGCAGTTCGCCGGTGTGGTAATCCAGGACGGCGCATGCCGCCTGGGGCTGCGGGATTTCGGTATAGGTGCCGTCGGAGTTCCGGCTCCGGTATACCTTGTCGGAAGGATCCCGGAGAGACGGATACTTGGTCCAGTTCTTCAGGGTATCCTCCACCGTCTGCTGGATATTCGGGTCAATCGCCAGCTGTACCTTGTATCCGCCGGTGCGCAGCTTGCCTTCCATGGCAGCCCGGTTGGCGGCCGTATCCTGCAGGCCGTTGACCTGCAGCAGGATCTGCACGCATTCCTTCACGGCATACTCAATATAGTGCGGATAGCTGTACATACCGTTCGTGCCCGTATCTTCCTCTGCGGGAAGGACATTCGCCGTTGCCGGATTCAGCGCGTTCTCGTATTCCGTCCTGCTGATAAACTGGTTTTCATACATGCACCGGAGCACATAGTCGGTCCGGTTGTTTGTCGTGGCGGGAAAGTCCCGTTCCCCGTCTTTCCGGGTATAGAAATTCCGCCGGGGATTATAATAGTACGGATTGTTGGTAACCCCGGCCAGCATCGCGCATTCCCGGATCGTCAGTTCTCCGAGCTCCTTGCCGAAGTAGCCTTTTGCCGCCACTTTGACGCCGTAATAGTTTTCTCCGAGATAAATGGTATTCAGGTAATTTTCCAGAATCTGGTCCTTGGAATAGCGGGTCTCCAGCTGCAGTGCCAGGTATGCTTCCTGAATCTTCCGTTTGTAGCTCTGTTCCGAAGAGAGCAGTGTGTTTTTGATCAGCTGCTGGGTGATGGTCGATCCGCCCTGCGTCCCGGAGGTCGTCAGGTTTGCCACAAAAGCGCCGACGATGCGCTTCAGATCCACGCCGCCGTGGGAATAAAACCGTGCGTCCTCCACCGCGATGAAGGCGTTCCGCAGCCGCTGCGGAATGGAAGCCAGCGGAACCACAATCCGGTTTTCCGTTCCGCGGTAAACCGTCAGGAGGTTCCGGTTCCGGTCCATGAATTCCGTGTTCTGGTCCGGCGTATCCAGCGCAACCAGGTCAAGTTCCGGCGCGGTATCCACATATCCCTTCGCGATTCCGGCCAGCGATCCGAGAACCGCGGTTCCGGCCAGCACGCCGACCAGAATCAGTACACGTATGGTATTCACCAGCACGCTGAGAACAAAATTGGGTTTCCGCACATCCGGGCGGAAGATGCTCCGGGATTCCGGCTTTTCCTCCGGTTCCTCTTCTTCCGGGATCCCGTCTGTCCACGCTTCCCCGTCTTCGCCGGTTTCCGGATACAGATCCGTCTCCGGATCCTCTCCATCCCGCACAGGGGTATATATTCCGGTATCGTCTGTCAGGTTTTCCGCTTCCGGAAGCACATCTTCCGGATATTCCTCTTCAGGAAAGCCGTCTTCCTGCCAGCGGTTCCGTTTCCTTCTCCAAGCCATTTCTTTCCTCCCGTTTTCACACTGCCATGCTTTTAAGCAGACAACAGGACATTGTATTATATCATACTCCTTCCGGCGGAAACAAGTTTCGCCGGTTATTCATATAACGCGGCTGAATCCGCGCTCCTTCCGGTTTTTCCGCCGGCCTGCTTCCGGTGCCGGACTTTTTCGGAAAAGAGCTTGACAACAGCGGGAAAAGGTGTAAAATATCCTTGAAGGTCAAAGATAGTCAAACACGACCTTCCCGGAGGATAGCAGATATGAACATGAATCAGTTAACGCAGAAGACCCTGGCCGCCCTGCAGCGGGCGCAGTCTCTTGCTGTTGAATTCGGCCATGTGGATGTTCAGCAGGAGCATCTGATGACAGCCCTGACGGAAAATCCGCAGGATCTGGTTCCCCAGCTGCTTGCCCGCTGCGGGATCCAGGCGGACGCTTTCCGCCGCGGCCTGGAGGAAAACCTGAGCCGGATGCCCCGTGTATCCGGATCCGGAACCAGCCAGCCCGGATATGCCGCCGATATCGAAAAAGCGCTGCTGGAAGCGGAAAAAACCGCAAAACAGATGAAGGACGAATACCTCTCCGTAGAGCACCTGTGGATCGGCCTGTGCGCAAAAGCCTCTCCGTCGGTCAGCCGGCTGCTGAAGGCTTTCGGGTATTCTCCCGAAGCATTCCTGAAGGCGCTGCAGGAAGTCCGGGGATCCGCCCGCGTCACTTCAGACAGTCCTGAAGACACCTATGACGCCCTGAAAAAGTACGGGACCGACCTGGTGGAGCTGGCCCGGAAACAGAAACTGGATCCCGTTATCGGCCGGGATTCGGAAATCCGGAACGTCATCCGGATTCTTTCCCGGAAAACAAAAAACAATCCGGTGCTCATCGGTGAACCCGGTGTCGGCAAAACAGCCATAGCCGAGGGGCTGGCCCTGCGGATTGTCCGCGGTGACGTACCTGAAAGCCTGAAGGATAAAACCATCTTTTCCCTGGACATGGGCAGCCTGATCGCCGGCGCGAAATTCAGGGGCGAGTTTGAGGAACGCCTCAAAGCCGTTCTGGAGGAAATCCGGAAGAGCGAAGGCAGAATCCTTCTCTTCATTGACGAGCTGCATACGATCGTCGGCGCGGGAAAGGCCGACGGCGCCATGGACGCGGGCAATCTGCTCAAGCCCATGCTGGCCCGCGGCGAGCTGCACTGTATCGGCGCGACAACCCTGAACGAATACAGGAAGTACATTGAAAAATACGCCGCGCGCGAGCGCCGTTACCAGCCTGGCATGGTTTCCGAACCTACCGTGGAGGATACCATCGCGATCCTGCGCGGCCTGAAAGAGCGGTACGAGGTCTTCCACGGCGTAAAAATTCAGGACGCCGCCCTGATCGCCGCCGCCACTCTTTCCAACCGGTACATCACCGACCGGTTCCTTCCCGACAAGGCCATCGATCTGGTGGACGAAGCCTGCGCCCTGATCCGCACCGAGATTGATTCCCTGCCGGCGGAACTGGACGATATCCGCCGCCATATCATGCAGCTGGAAATCGAGGAAGCCGCCCTGAAAAAGGAAGACGATTCGCTTTCGAAGGTCCATCTGGACGGGCTTCAGAAAGAACTGGCGGAGCAGCGGGATACCTTCAACACCATGAAAGCCCGCTGGGAAGCCGAAAAGGAAGCAATCGGCAAGGTCACCGGCCTGCGTGAGGAAATCGAACGGGTCAACGCGCAGATCGAGCAGGCCGAGCGCAGCTATGACCTGAACCGCGCGGCGGAACTGAAATACGGCGAACTGCCGAAACTGAAGCAGGAGCTGGAGAAGGAAGAAGCTGTCGCCGAGGAAAGCCGCGGAGAAAACAGCCTCCTCCGGGACAGGGTGACCGAAGAGGAAATCGCCCGGATTATCTGCCGCTGGACCGGGATCCCCGTTGCCCGCCTGATGGAAGGCGAGCGTGAAAAGCTGCTGCACCTGGAAGAAGAACTGCATCGCCGGGTTATCGGCCAGGATGAAGCCGTCCGGAAGGTATCCGAGGCAATCCTCCGCTCCCGCGCCGGCATTCAGGATCCGAACCGTCCCCTGGGTTCCTTCCTGTTCCTTGGCCCCACCGGCGTCGGCAAGACAGAGCTGGCAAAGGCGCTGGCGCAGGCGCTGTTTGATGATGAAAAAAACATGGTCCGGATCGATATGTCCGAATACATGGAGAAATTCAGCGTTTCCAGGCTGATCGGCGCGCCTCCCGGATATGTGGGCTATGATGAAGGCGGCCAGCTGACCGAAGCCGTCCGCCGCCATCCTTACTGCGTCATTCTGTTTGATGAAGTGGAAAAAGCGCATCCCGATGTGTTCAACGTCCTGCTTCAGGTGCTTGATGACGGCCGGATCACAGACAGCCAGGGCCGCACCGTGGACTTCAAGAACGCCATCCTGATTATGACCAGCAACCTGGGCAGCGAATATATCCTGGAAGGAATTGAAAACGGAGAAATCCGGCAGGAAACCCGGAGCACGGTGGATCATCTGCTGAAGACGCACTTCCGTCCGGAATTCCTCAACCGGATTGATGAAATCGTGTATTACAAGCCCCTGACCCGGGATGAAATCCGCGGAATCGTCGGACTGATGATCAGCAGCCTGAACCGCCGTCTGGAAAGCCGCCAGCTGAAGGTGGAGCTGACCGGCGCGGCCATGGATGCCGTGATTGAGCGCGGATTCGATCCCAATTTCGGCGCCCGTCCCCTCAAGCGGTACCTGCAGGCGCATGTGGAAACCCTCATTGCCCGGAAGGTCATCGCCGCGGACGTGGCTCCCGGTACCGTGCTGACCGTCGATACGGACGAACACGGGGAAATCGTTATCCGCTGATTTTCCCGGAAGCCCTGATCACCCAGAAACCGCCGGAGCGGTCCAGTTTCTCCACCTCGGAATAAATCGTCTGCAGGTATCGGACACAGCTTTCAGCACCCTGCTGCTTCCGGATCACAAGATACAGCGCGCCCCCCGGCGCCAGGTGATCCGCGGCGTCGGCAAACATCCGGTAGATGACCTGCTTGCCGGCCCGTATGGGAGGATTGGTGATCACGGCGTCAAAAATTTTCCCTGAAAAAGCGGAGAATCCGTCGCTTTCCGCGCAGATCACATCTGCGCGGTTTTTTTCTGCGTTCTCCCGGCTGAGATCCAGCGCGCGGAGATTCACGTCCGCCAGGGTTACCCGGGCTTCCGGCCAGGCCTTCGCGACAGAGATCCCGATTGCGCCCCATCCGCATCCCAGGTCCAGGATTTCCCCGCCCATCTGCGCCGGAAGCGCTTCCAGCAGGACTCTCGTTCCCGTGTCCAATTCACCCCGGGAAAAGACTCCCGCGTCCGTCCGGAATTCCAGGCTGATTCCCCGGTAAACGAAAGAGCATTCCGCGGGACGGGACGCGCTCAGGGGATCCCGGGTGTAATAATGGTCGTTCATGTATCCTCCGTTGATTGGTTCATCCCGGCGGCATGCCGCAGCGCGGCCAGTTCCTCCGCCTTCAGCTCCCGCCATTCGCCTTCCCGAAGGCCGGGATCCAGTTCCAGCGGGCCGAAAGCCCTCCGGTGCAGCTGCAGCACCTCGTGCCCTGCAGCGGCAAACATCCGCTTCACCTGATGGAATTTACCTTCAGCCACGGTGACCTCCGCCAGGGAGGATTCTTCTCCCGCCCGGAGGATCTCAAGCCTCGCCGGCTGCGCTGTGAAATCGCCCAGGTCCATGCCGGCGGCAAACAATTCGGCCGTTTCCGGACCGGGCGTCCCCTCCACCAGCGCCCGGTAAACCTTTTCCACATGGCGCGCCGGGCTCAGCAGCCGATGGCTCATTTCCCCGTCGCAGGTGAAAATCAGGATTCCCGTGGTATCCTTGTCCAGGCGTCCCACCGGCATACAGCCGATACTCCGGTACACTTCAGGCAGCAGATCCATCACCGTCGGCTGTTTCGGATCCCGGGCGGCTGTCAGCACCCCCGCGGGTTTGTGCATCATCACATGGCGCACCGTCCGTCCGTCCAGCGGCTTCCCCCGGAGCGTCAGCTGATCCTTTTCCGTATCAAAAGAAAGGGCGGAATCCAGAATAATCCGCCCGTTCACCGCGATTTCACCCCCGCGGATCCATGCCTTTGTTTCACTCCGGCTGCCTGTGCCCAGCGTGGCCAGCCACCGGTCCAGCCTCATTTTCATGATTTCTCAATCCCGTTGACGTAAGCCGCGGTAACCATGGAACGCAGCGGAAGCAGCGGCAGGGTCAGCGCCGCGCCGATTCCCAGAATGAGCAGGGTTTCCCGGGAAGACGGCCTGGGCACGTCTCCCGCCACCACGCCGCTGATATCGTTGAGCAGCGGCGCGTACCGCGCTGCCACGAGGACGAACGCGGCAATCAGAGGCAGCAGCAGCACCAGGGAACAGATCCTGCACCGCAGTACCCCGAATCGTTTCCATTTCAGCGGAGTTTTCAGGACAAAAGCATGGCGGTCCCCGCTGTGAAAGCCCGCGCCCAGCGCAGCCAGGATCACCAGCCCAGCCAGAATCAGAAGCAGGTAGATCATGCCGGTTTTCATATCCTGTCCGCCGAAATCATAAATCATGTTCAGAACCGTCAGCCCGTCCGTCTGCCCGGAGTATTTGTCCCAGGCATACAGCAGCGCCGCGATCAGCGGCAGGGCCCACAGCAGGAGCAGTCCCAGCCTGCTCAGCGCGTACAGAACCTTCTTCCCGTAATGCTCCGTATCCGCAAGCCGCAGGGAAAAAATCTTTCCCTCCCCCAGGCTGTCCTGCATGGCGGCCGCCGCATTCAGCCGGGCCGGAATTTTAACCAGCAGCCACAGAGGGGCGGCCAGGGCGGCCAGGTATTTCAGCGGGCCGCTTTCGGTCAGGAACAGCAGAGGCGCCAGGCACATTCCGGTCAGCGCAGCTTCCGTCATCAGGAATTTCAGGGTTTCCCTTTTCTGCCCGGAAACAGTCCGGAACGCGTTTTCAAAAGCCTGCGATACTTTCATCTTATTTCCCCCTGACGGGTCATGCCCGGCTGCGGATAAAGTTGATCAGTCCGCCGGACAGGATCATGCCCCGCTGGCGCTCTGTCAGCGGAAGCAGTACCCTGTAGGATTCCTGCTTCGTTTCATTGCGCAGCTCGAGCTCATCCTTTCCGGCCTCGACGGATGCCCGCACATCCGGCAGGCTCAGTTCATCCATCTGGTCAATTCTATCATAATCGTTCTCATTCGCAAAGGTCAGGGGCAGAATACCGTTGTTGATCAGGTTTGCCTGGTGAATCCGGGCAAAACTCTTGGCCGCTACGGCGCGGATTCCGAGATACAGGGGTACCAGCGCGGCATGTTCCCGGCTGGAACCCTGTCCGTAGTTGGATCCCGCCACCAGTATGCCGCCTTTTTCCGCCTTCGCCCGGGCAGGGAAAGTCTCGTCCACCGGCGTCAGGCAGAAATCGCTCAGATGCGGAATGTTGCTGCGGAACGGCAGAAGCTTCGCGTTGCTTGGCATAATATGGTCCGTAGTGATATTGTCTTCCATCTTGAGGAGCACCCTGCCCCGCACGGTATCCTCCAGGTCGTGTCCCAGGGGGAAGGGTTTGATGTTCGGTCCGCGGACCACCTCCACGGAATCCTCCTGTCCCTCCGCCGCCGGCGGAATGACCAGGTTGTCGTTCACGTCGAAGGACGCCGGCTGTTCCACCGTCAGATCGATATCCAGGCAGCGCGGATCGGTCAGGACGCCCGCGATTGCCGTTACCGCCGCCGTTTCGCAGCTCGTCAGGTAAATCCCGGCGGAAGCGGTCCCGCTGCGGGCATAGAAATTGCGGTTGTTGGTCCGTACGGATACCGCGTTCGTTTTCGGGCTCTGCCCCATCCCGATACACGGCCCGCAGGCGCATTCCAGAATCCGGGCGCCGGCGTTCAGCATGTCCGCAAGGGCGCCGTTCTCAGCCAGCATGGTCAGAACCTGCTTGCTTCCGGGGCCGATCACCAGGCTGACGTCCGGATGAACGGTTTTCCCCTTCAGGATCCTGGCTACGCGCATCATATCCTGGTAGCTGGAGTTGGTGCAGCTGCCGATGAATACCTGGTCCACCTTGATGGGGCCGGCTTTTTCAACGGTTTCCACATTGTCCGGCAGATGCGGGCGGGCCACCAGGGGCTGCAGTTCGTCCAGGTTGATCTCCAGCAGTTCGTCGTACTCCGCTCCGTCGTCCGCGCGCAGTTCCCTGAAATCCTCTTCCCGGCCCTGGGCCTTCAGGAATGCCCGGGTTACCTCGTCGCTCGGAAACACGGACGTTGTTGCGCCCAGTTCCGCGCCCATATTGGCGATCGTCGCGCGTTCCGGCACCGTCAGCGTCTTCACGCCTTCACCGATATACTCCATGACCTTTCCGGTGCCGCCCTTGACGCTCAGCCGGCGGAGCACCTCCAGGATGATGTCTTTGGCCGCCACCGCGTATGGCAGCTTTCCGTTCAGCTTTACGCCCACCACCTTCGGGCAGGTCAGGTAATAGGCGCCGCCGCCCATGGCAACCGCGACGTCCAGTCCGCCGGCGCCGATCGCCAGCATGCCGATTCCGCCTCCGGTGGGCGTGTGGCTGTCGCTGCCCAGCAGGGTCATCCCCGGCACGCCGAAACGCTCCAGCTGAACCTGGTGGCAGATCCCGTTTCCGGGTTTGGAGCACCAGATGCCGTGCTTCTTCGCAACGCTCTGGATATACTGATGGTCGTCCGCGTTTTCAAATCCGGTCTGCAGCGTGTTGTGGTCGATATAGGCCACGCTTCTGCGGGTTTTGACCCGGCCGATCCCCATGGCTTCAAACTGCAGGTAAGCCATGGTCCCCGTCGAGTCCTGGGTCAGGGTCTGGTCGATCCGGATGGAGATTTCCTCTCCCGGAATCAGTTTTCCGCTGACAAGGTGGTCGTTCAGTATTTTCTGGGTCAGATTCATGCTGCATTCCTCCGGTAAAAAGAGACGGCCACGCTTACGGTGACCGTTTCGTTTTTTTCTGTCTTCTATTATCCCCCCGCAACCGGGAAAGTCAATAAACGCGCCGGGAAAGAACACAAGAAAAACGCGGACCGGCGGCTTCCGCCGCCGGTCCGCTGCAATAAATCAGCCGATATGGTCCTTTCCGCCCATGTACATCCGCAGGGGTTCGGGAATCGCCACAGTTCCGTCTTCCCGCAGGTTGTTCTCCAGGAATGCGATCAGCATCCGGGGCGGCGCCACGCAGGTATTGTTCAGGGTGTGGGCCAGATACTTTCCGCCCTTGCTGTCCTTCACGCGGATCTGCAGCCGCCTTGCCTGGGCATCTCCCAGGTTGGAGCAGGAACCGACCTCAAAATACTTTTTCTGCCGCGGGGACCAGGCTTCCACGTCCAGGCTCTTCACCTTCAGGTCCGCCAGATCGCCGCTGCAGCATTCCAGCGTGCGCACCGGAATATCCAGCGTCCGGAAGAAATCCACCGTGTTCTGCCACAGCTTGTCAAACCACATCGGGGAATCCTCCGGCTTGCAGATGACGATCATTTCCTGCTTCTCAAACTGGTGGATGCGGTACACGCCGCG
>JAEEGL010426811.1_pt1 | contig 14167 bp, 12 predicted proteins | sample 9134231 | NCBI WGS metagenome assembly JAEEGL01 (sample SAMN16246548, study PRJNA631951) | gut metagenome | biome: gut microbiome; feature: rumen; material: fiber-attached | host: Bos | place: Iran: Karaj | collected 2018-10 | reverse complement strand
AGAAAACTATTAAAGAATATTGAAGATGAAGTAGTCTTCTCAAGAGATGAAGATTGCATTTGGATTTGTCGTAACTGCGGACATGTTGTTATTGGAAAGAAAGCTCCTGAAGTATGTCCTGTATGTGCTCATCCAAAAAGTTATTTTGAACTTAAGAGTGAAAATTACTAAGAAGTATATAAATACTTCTTTTTTATTTGTTATAAAAGTGACAAGTAGGTCCTCTAACAGTTTTATGTGAGCCCCTTATTTGCTATAATTAATATAGGATAGAGGTGTAAGTTATGAATAAAGTTAAACAATCTTTTATACTTTGTTTTGTTTTAATTTTTGCAATAACAAGCGTCTCAATAACTTTTAGTGGCTTACACATTATCAATTCATTACATAAATCAGAAGAAGCATCGATTGATGACACAATGAAGAAAGCAGAATCTCCTAAAGTATCAGATGATGTAGAAATTGAAATCTATTCAGAATTACCATCATCATTTGCATTTACTGAAGATGAAGCTAAAGTAATCTATCCAGAAGAAATGTATGAAGTAATTTATCATGACGCTGATGGTAATATTGTTCCAGCAGAAACAATAACACCAGATTCAGTTTATTGTAGTAAATATATAGCTAATAAATTAGGTAGATTTGAAGTAAAAGTAGTTATCGGCGAAGAAGAAATAACATCTCACATAGTTGTTAAAGATACTACAGCACCAGAACTAAATCTAAAAGAAGTTACAATAAAAGAAAATGAAGCATATAGTGTTAATTCATTTATTGTTTCATGCCAAGACAATAATAAAAAAGAATGTTCTATTGCTTTCAAAGATGAAAAAATGTCTACAAATAAAACAGAAGGAACTTATGAAATAACAATTGTAGCTCAAGATGAAAGTAATAATAAAACTGAACAAAGTACAAAACTAATAATTCAAAAGGCAAGCGAAGTACATGGTACACCAAGTACACCAACTCAACCAGAACAACCTACAACTCCAACACAACCAACTCAACCAGATGTAGTAGAACCACCAAAACCACAGATATATGTACCATCGTCTAGTGAAATAAGTGGTGCAGTATCTAGCGGATCAGCTTACCACGATACATTATTAAATATGACAAACGAATATCGTGCAGAAGTTGGCCTACCACCATTAACAATTAATGGTAATTTAAATAGAATAGCAACTCTAAGAGCAATTGAAATGGCAAGAAATGGTTGTGCATGGACAAGTGCTCCAGATGCAACTACTTGCTTCAGTCATACTAGACCAAATGGATCTGACTGGAGTACAGCATTTGATTCATATACAGCAGTTCGCATCATTGGAGAAAATTTAGGATATGGATATTCAAGTGCTGCTGGAGTAATGCAAGGTTGGAAAAATTCTCCAGACCATTATGCAAATATCATAAATGAAGGATTTACTCAAATCGGTTTCGGTGTTTATAACTACAACGGAACTTGGTATTGGGTACAAGCATTCGGCGGATAAAAAGCTTTGAAAAAAAGCTTTTTTTATTGCAATAAAATCCCTTGTTCATCTAGAAAAATAACGCTAAATATGATATAATGCATGATAGAAAGGAAGAAGAGAAAAATGAAGAAATTAAACAAAATACTATTTACTTTAGCATTATTACTTCTACCTTTAATGGTATCAGCAAAAGTTGTTGAAGCTGATGGAACATTAAATCTTGAAGGTGCATTCGATTCATCTAAATTCTTATTTGGTAATATGATCGATAATAGTGCTGATATTAATGGTATAGCAGTAATCGCTGGTAACTCAATTAAAACATCAGGTAAAGCTCAATATGGATTCTACGCTGGTAATGACGTTACTATAGCAGGTGAAACAGAAGGAGACTTATTTGTAGCAGGTAATACAATTACTATTACTGCAGAAGCAGTAACTCCAAGAGATGTATATCTAGCAGCAAGTAAAATCAAAATCGATACTACTATAGGAAGAGACTTATATGCAGGAGCAGAAGAAGTTGACTTAAGAGGAATTACAGTTAAAGGTAATGCTTATGTTGACGCTGATAAAATCCTTGTAGATGAGAATACAGTAGTAGAAGGAAAATTATCTTATTATGAAAAAGCTAAAATCGAAAATTTAGATAAAGCAACTGTTGGTTCAACTTCAAAAATTGAACATACAGAAATCAACATTTCAGCTAAAGAAAGAAGAAAAGCTCGTATTAAATCAGAAGTAATGAGTGTACTAATTGCATTTGTTACAATGTTAGTTATCTTCTTATTATTCCCTAAATTTAGATTAGCTCTTGAAAAAGCAGAAGAAGGCGCTGGAGCTGTTGCTTTAACAGCATTAACTGGTTTAGCAGTTACAATTTGTACTCCAGTAGTAGCTATTATTGCAATGATTACTGTTTTATTAATACCAATTGCTTTAATGACATTAGCAGGATACTTAGGTGCATTATATTTAGCATCTTTAGTAGCTTACTATGTGGTAGCTCATAAACTATATGCTAAGATTAGTGAAAAATCTATCTGGTATGTAGAATTATTACTAGGTATTATATTATTTAAATTAATTTCATATATTCCATATGCAGGTGGAATAGTACTATTCATATGCTTCATTTATGGTATGGGTAGATTATTCAACTTACTAAAAGGAAGTTTTGGAAAAACTAAATAAAAATATCACTAGAAATAGTGATATTTTTTATGAAAAAATCATTTAAAGTATTCCATATACAATAATAAATATGATATAATAAATTAGTATAATAGAAAGAATAAGGTGTGTTGGTTATGAAGTTGTTTATAGCAAACGAGTTTAATATGAAACCTTATAAATTGCCAGAAACCCCTGACGAGTCTTTCATGATCAGTTATATATCAGAAATTGATAAACAAGAAAAGATGATATATATCCAAGCAGTGAAAGGTAAATGGCGTATTGAAGGTAATCAAAACATCAGTTTATATTACAATAACTTGCCTCAAAACAGTATTACCTTAGAAGAGTACAAGACATTCTGCATCTGCTTTAATGATGTAGAAGAATATGTATTCCTTTTTTGCATGCCTTCACACATCGAAAAATTTGTTGATTTAGATATACCAATAGCAATGAATCAAATAACTATTGGTTCAGGAGCTACTAACAATCTTGTCTTCAAGAATAGCATGGTAACTGAACAACACATTACTTTAACAAGAGATGATGCTGGTAACTGGAATATTAAAGTTACAGATAATTCACCTGCAATATACGTTAATAAAATAATAGCTATTAATCAAAAGATAAATGTTGGAGATGAAATCTTCATCTTTGGTTTAAAAATCATTTGGATGAAGAAGTTCATTCGTATAAATGAAATACCAGGAGCTATCACTTTAAATAATTTAAGTTATTACGAAGTAGAAAAAGCAGATAACTCCAAATATACAGAAGCAACAGCTAAAGAAAAGAATCAATCACTTTATAAAGAAAGTGAATACTTCTTCCATACACCAAGTTTAAAACCAGTAATTGAAAAAACAGTTATTGAGATAGATCAACCACCAGAGAAAGAAACTCAAGATAATAAAATTGGAGCATTGATGTCAATTGGAACATCAGTTACAATGTCATTTATATCTGTTTTACAAGGAGTTCAAGCAGTAGGTAGAATTAGTAGAGGAGAATCTACATTTAAATCAGAATTACCTACAATCATTACTGTAATTGCAATTCTTATTGCATCAGTTTTATTTCCTGTTTTAACAGAAGCTCTAAATGGTTTTAGATCAGCAAGAAAAGAAGCAAAAAGAAAGAAAAAATATTCTAAATACCTAGAAGGTAAAGAATATGAAATAAAAGACGTATTAAACAAACAAGCTATGGCTCTAAAAGAACTATATCCATCTACACAAGATTTAGTTAATACTATTGAAACGAATACTAGAAATATTTGGAACCGTGAAATAAAAGACAAAGAATTCTTATCAATTAGAGTAGGTACAGGATCTATTAAAGCAGAATTAGAAATAGATTATCCAAAAAGAGGATTTACATTAGTAGAAGATAAGCTAGTAGATAAAGTAAATAAATTAGTTAAATCTGAAATATCTATTGCTAATGCCCCAATAGTAGTTTCACTAACAGAGAATAATGTCTTCCCAATAATATTAACTTGTTATGATAAAAAATCTTATATTGATAACATTATGTTACAATTAATGAGTTTCCATAGTAGTTATGACTTAAAGATAATCTTTATGGTTAATGAACGTAATAGCTATATTTGGGATACATATAAATACTTATCTCATACAATAAGTCATGAAATGGACGAAAGATTCTTTGCTTATACAGAAGATGAAACAAAAGATGTTTCTTCATACCTAGATGCAATCTATCAATCAAGAGTAAACAAAAACGAACAACCAGAAGATGAAGAAGGTATGGAAATAAGCCAAGATGACAAGAACAAATATAAGAAATATGATACTTATTACATAATAGTTACAGATGATATTATTCATTGTAAGAATACAAGTATCATTAATAGAATCCTTAAATCTAATAATAACTACGGATTCTCAATATTAATGTTCGAACAAGCTATTAAGAACTTACCAAGTAAATGTAATAAGTTCGTTAATATAAGTGATACTTCTGCCGAAATGTTCGATAAAGAAATGAAAGCAGAGAATCAATTAAAGTTCACACCAGATTACGCATTAAATATTGATATAAATAGTATCATTAGTAAGATATCAAATATACCAGTTACTTCTTCAGAAGCAGCTGCTCAATTACCTCCAACTCTAGAATTCCTAGAGATGTATAAAGCAGGTAAGATTGACCAATTAAATATTCTAAATAGATGGCAAATGAATGATCCTACATTATCACTAACTGCACCAATTGGTGTTCATCCAGATGGTAATCTATTTGAATTAAACTTACACGAAAAAGCCCATGGACCACACGGTTTAATCGCTGGTTCTACTGGTTCAGGTAAATCAGAATTTATCATTACATATATTTTATCAATGTGTATAAATTATAGTCCTAACGAAGTTCAATTCGTACTTATCGACTATAAAGGTGGAGGTTTAGCTGGTGCCTTCGAAAACAGAGAAAAAGGTATCAAAATACCACACTTAGTAGGTACAATTACAAACTTAGATACTTCAGAAATGAATAGAACTTTAGTATCTATTCGAAGTGAATTAAAACGTCGTCAAAGAGTGTTTAATGAAGTAAGAGATGCTTTAGGTGAAAGTACAATTGATATTTATAAATATCAAAAATACTTTAGAGAAGGTTCAGTAAGAGAACCAATAGCTCACTTATTCATCATTTCAGATGAGTTCGCCGAGTTAAAAGCACAACAACCTGACTTCATGGACGAATTAATTTCAACAGCTCGTATTGGTCGTTCACTAGGTGTTCACTTAATCCTAGCAACACAAAAACCAAGTGGTGTAGTTGATGATCAAATTTGGTCAAATACTAAATTTAAAGTATGTTTAAAAGTGCAATCTTCTGCAGACAGTATAGAAATGTTAAAAAGACCAGAAGCAGCTTATATCAAAGAAGCAGGTCGTTTCTACTTACAAGTAGGTTATGATGAAATCTTTGAAATAGGTCAATCAGCATGGTCTGGTGCAAGATATATACCAACAGATGTTATTGTTAAAAAGGTAGATGATTCTATTCAATTTATCAATAACGTTGGAGCACCAATTAAAAACATTAATAATGTAATTAAAAAAGAAGATTCAGTTGATATGGGTGAACAATTAACTAATATTGTTAAATATCTAGTTGAACTAGCAGATAAAGAAAAGATCCATCCAAATCAATTATGGTTACCATCTATACCAAACGATATATATATTGGTAACGTTATTAAAAAATATAATATTAAACCAGAGGCTTACAAGATTGAAGCAGTTATTGGTGAATACGATGATCCTGCTAACCAATCTCAAGGAGTTTTAACACACGATTTAATAACTGAAGGAAACTCAGTTATCTACGGTATTCAAGGTTGTGGTAAAGAAAACTTACTTACAACGATGATTTACTCAGTATGTATGTATCACTCACCAAGTGAAGTAAACTTCTATATACTTGACTTTGGTGCTGAAACATTAAAAGTATTTGGTAAAATGCCACAAGTAGGTGAGTACTTAACTGCATTTGATGAAGAAAAAGTACCAAGCCTATATAATTTCTTAGAAAAAGAAATGGCTAAGAGAAAAACAATTCTTTCTGACTTTGGTGGTTCATTCGAACAATATAATGCTAAAGCCAAAGAAAAACTACCACTTATTGTAGTAGTAACTAATAACTATGATTCATACATTGAAAATTTTGAAGAAACATTGGATCAATATGTTAAGTTGCTAAGAGAAGGACCTAAAGTAGGTATTATCTTCTTCTTATCAGCAGCAACACCAAATACAGTAACAGGAAGAGTTACTCAAAACTTCACAAAGATTTATGGTTTAAGATTCTTAGACGAGTATGATTTAAGATTCTTACTTAATACAGAACCTGGTCAAGTACCTAAAAAAGTATTTGGTCGTGGTATGACAACAGTTGGAGATAAAGTTCTAGAGTTCCAAACAGCATATGTTAACGTTCCTGATGAAATCACAGAAACAATTAAAAAATCTGCTGTATCTCTAGCAAACTACTACAAAGACAAAGCTCGTCCAATACCTGTTCTACCTGGTAAAGTAAATCATATGATCTTAAGAGATCAAATTACTGATTCCTCTGCAGTACCTATTGGTATTAGTATGAGTGATATTTCAACTGCAACATTCGACTTCAAAGCAAATAACATTGTTACTATTACAGGTAATGATGTTCGAATGGGAACAACATTCATTGAAGAATTCCTAAAAGTATTAGCAGACTTATCTGATACTAATGTAGTTATGTTAGATTTATTCAGAACTACAGATGTTCCATCAGGTATTACTGCAACTACAAACTTACCTGAATTCTTTGAAGCAGCAGATAATATTATTCTTAGCGAAGAACAACCTTCTGAACAAAGACTAGTAGTAATAACTGGTATTAGTGAATTGTTCACTGAAGAAGAAAATGCAGAATTTAAAGAAAAACTTTTCAATTATTTCAAGAATATTGAAAAGAGTAAAAAAACATCTTATATTCTAATCGATGATTACTTTGCATATAAGAAAGTTATCGTTGATAGTGACTTCCAAGATTATTATGATGATTCTACCGGTATCTGGTTGGGTAGTGGAGTAGATAATCAAGTAGCATTTACTATAAATGGTTTAACTAGTGATGATACAGAACAATATACAGAAGATATTGGTTACTTAATTAAAAAAGGTAAGTATGAACTGGTTAAGATAATGGAAAGTGATGATACGTTATGAAAAACAAAATCTTAGTAGAAGTAAAAGTACCAGAAATAGATGAAACATATAGTGTATATTTACCAATCAATAAAAAGATGGGCAATATAATAGTTCTTTTAAATAAAGCTATTAGTGAAATGAGCGGTGGAAACTTAAAACTATCTAATTTCAATACACTATATAACGCAGCAACTGGTAAAGAATATCAAGTAGACGTAATGCTATCAGCTACCGACATTAGAAACGGAACTAAATTAGTATTATTATCATAAAAAAAGTACTACAATTTGTAGTACTTTTTTATTTTTTAATATTTAACAAGAAGTGATTTATATTTAAAATATCATCGATAGCTAAGTTATTCTCAGCTTCATATTTTTTCAAAATTGTATTCAATCTACTCTTAATATTATTTAAAGATTTAATTGATAAATACATTTTTTCTTTTTGCTTAATAATATCAGCTTTCATTAAGAAATCATTTGGAATCTTAGCCGTAGATAAAATCTTATAAGTATCATTCAATTTATCTAACGTCTTAGTAACCGATCCAAGTAGAGTAGTTCTAATATATTCTACATTAACAACAGTGCTCTTGCTCATATATTATTCTCCTTTGCAAATCTCTCAATACGATCAGCTTCTTTAACTAAAAAGTTAGCATATTGATATAAAACATCACCAATTTGTTCATATATATCACAATTAGCTAAAACATCTTTTTTATAAGTATTAGCATCATCACCAGTCCAACAATTCATTTCTTTCATTGTTGTTTGGAAATTTAAAATTGTTTTATTATACTTCTTGGCAAGTAGTTTTAAATCTTCGCCATTCTTTTTCATCTTTTTAGTATCAGCATTAAGATTACTCATACAATCACTCCTATATTAAAATAACTGGATTTACCAGTTATTCTAATTTGTTTTTTTCTTTAACTCTGGTAAAACTTTATTATTTAATTCATCTTTGATAGCTTTTAAATCATTTCCTATTTTTAATAGGTCTTCATTACTTGAATTTTCACCATCAAGACCTTTATTAAAGTTTTTAGTTAAATCTGTTAAATTTGTATTTATATCATTTAAATTATTAATAATAGTTTGAATATTTTTTTGTAACATCAAATATTCACTTTTATTATTATTCATACAAACACCTTAAAATCCTATTGGAAAGTAAATTTCTTATCTTGATCTTTATATTTTGAATCAATTCCATCTAAAGCAGTTACGAATTGATGTAATTGAGAAACCAATTTACCTTGAGCTGTTTGTAAAGTTTTTAAATAAGCATTTAAGTTATTTAATGTTTGAGTACCAGCCATAGCAGCTTGGATAGTTTTTCTATATCCTTTATAGCTTAATGCATCATCGCATGCAGCATCTACAGCTGATTGGTATTTTTTAACAGCGTTCTTCATTGGAGTAACGCCTTTTACATTGATACCTCTTGTAGTATCGTATGCAGCCATTTTAAATTCTTCCTTTCTAATTATTTAATACCAACACTACCTTTTGTATAAGTAGTATTTTGGAATTTAGCAAATTTGCTCTTATATTCTTTTAATACTGAAGAAATGATTGATTTATAATTTCTTAGTTTAGTAGCTAGTGTTGTTGCAGCAGCTTCTAAATCTTTTTCGAAATTAGATTCATCAGTACCATCCCAATACTTTCTTAAAGTCTCAACTAGAGTCTTATAAGCAGAACTAGTTTTAGGATCGACTTTTTTAGCATCAGCATCAATAGAAGTTTCGATAACAGTAATTAAAGCATCAATACCTTTATTACTATATCCAATAGTTGTATCGCTCATATCTAAAGTTTTAGCCATATGTAGATACCTCCTTTCACCATTATTTTTCTAGCATGATGTTAGAACTATCATTTCGTACATAGGTATCTACAAGTGTAATCATATCATTACTATAAGTTAAGAAGCTTTTTTTAACAATGATAAAATTAGAACTGAATTCGTTAAATTTTTTCCTCATCAAATCAGCCGCTTCACCTTGATAATAAAGATTTGATTTCTTCATTATATCAGAATACTTATCAAGTATTAATCTAATATCGTCTCGATATTTAAGAAGCGTTTCACTGAATAATTTTAATTCAGTTTCATTAATACCAACAACATCCTCCATAATAATTCACATCCTCGTAAAGTTACTACCCTTTACAATAAAAATTATAACATAATCAAAATAAATAAACAATAAAATATTAACCATATTTACTACTGAAATGACCGCAAATTAATGTAAACAAAAGGCTTTTAATCAGTAAACGAAGTGTAATATGTAGTATAATTATTACAGGAAGAGGTGTTATTATGCTTATACTTGCAAAAGCAGCAATGGCCATGATGTTAGGTTTTATCTTTTCTATCATTACAGGTCTTGTATTAATACCAGTATTAAAGAAAATGAAAATGGGTCAAAACGTTAGTGAAACAATAGGTGAGAGACATCAAAAGAAGAACGGAACACCAACACTTGGTGGCATCATCTTTATAGTTCCAACTATTACAACATTACTACTATTAAGACTTAAAGGAAGTATTGATTTCACATCAAACTTACTCATCGTTACTGTCGTATTCTGTGCTTATTCTTTATTAGGATTTGCCGATGATTACGTAAAAATAAAATGCAAAAATAACAAAGGTTTAACAATATTATTTAAACTATTAATTCAAATGTTAATAGCTCTAGCATTCTTCTTTATTTATATGAAGAATGGTGGTCAACCAACATTAGAGATTTCATCATTACATTTAGATATCAACTTAAAATGGGCTTATGGAATATTTATTTTATTCTTACTTGTTGGTACAAGTAATGCCGTTAATATAACTGATGGTCTAGATGGCTTAGCTGGAGGTTTATCACTAATAGCATTCTTAGCTTATGGATTACTTGCTTGGAATGCCACATGGTTAGCAGGTAACCAAGAATTAGGTATCTTCTGTTTTATCTTAGTTGGATCACTATTAGGATTCTTATTCTTCAATTCTCATCCAGCCAAAGTATTTATGGGTGATACTGGTTCACTAGCCTTAGGTGGAGCACTTGCAGCAATAGCAATTCTAACACGACATGAATTATCATTAGCATTAGTTGGTGGTGTTTTCGTAATTGAAACATTATCATCACTAATCCAATTAGTAGCAATTATTTACTTCCATAAAAAAGTATTTAAAATGGCACCATTACATCACCATTTTGAACAACTTGGTTGGGAAGAAAGTGACATAGTTAAAACATTCTATGTAGTTGGTTTATTATTTGCAATGGCCGCTATTACATATGGTGTATGGATTTAAAAGCATCTTCGGATGCTTTTTTCATTGTTTGAAAACAATTCTATTTTTGTGATAAAATAAACAATAGAAAGGAAGTTTAGACATGAAAAAAATAATGTTTCTATTATTTGTTTTATTTATTCCTTTCGTAACTGTAAAAGCTAAAGAATTACCAGTAGATATAACTGCTGATTCAGCCATTTTAGTTAATCTAGATAATAATAGTGTTATGTATGAAAAGAATGCTGATAAAGAAGAAATAATGGCTTCTTTAACTAAAATAATGACTGCTTATACAGTAATCAATCGTGTAGCAGATTTAAATCAAAGAATAACAATTACAGAACAAGACCTAGCTGGTCTTCAAGGTTTTACTTTAGCAGGTTTAGAAGTAGATAATAGAGTTTCTTATAGAGACTTACTATATGCCTTAATACTTCATAGTGGAGCAGATGCAGCTCAAGCACTTCAAAACCATGTAGCAGGCAGTAAAGAAGCATTCGTTAATATGATGAATGAAGATGCATTAGCTCTAGGTTTAACTAAAACTCGTTTTGTTGATCCTTATGGTGGTGGTGATGATAATGTCTCTACCGCAAGAGAGATGTATATCTTGCTAGAAGCAGCTCTTCAAAATGAAACATTTAAGAAGATTTTCTGTACAAGAAGATACACTTTATCTAGTGGTTTAGAAGTAACTAACTATACTTGGGTATTCGCTCAATATCATGGCTATAATCCTCAATATATAATGGGTAACAAATCAGGTTATACACCAGAAGCTGGACTTCTATTAGCATCCTTAATAAGAGTAAATGAAGTAGATTATATCTTAATAATTTGCAAGTCAGTAGAAAATGAAACTAAGACTACTCACGTTCTAGATACTTATAAGATAATTAATTATTTAAAAGATGTTAACTACGAATATAAAACAGTATTAAATAAAGGACATATCCTAGAAGAAATACCAGTAAAAGATAGTACAACAAGTACTTATATAGCTACCGTTGATCAAAACATAAAACTATATTTAAATGATGATGAAATGTCTAGAATTATCATAGATAAACATTTAGTAAGAGAATTAGATCCTAATGCCCAAAAAGGTGATCCACTAGGTTATGTAGATATCGTCTTAGATGGTGAAATACTTAAAACATACTATTTATACTTAAATGATGAATTATTCCAATATAAAAAACCATCTCACTTAATAATACTAGTAATAATTCTATTAGTAATATTTATGATAATGATACTTACATTAAACTTATTAATGTATCAAAAGAAAGATAAAGAGAAGCAATAAGCTTCTTTTTTTAATAATTAAAAATTATTAATAATTTAATAATTTATTGATAATAATTGACCAAAGTGATAGATTTATTACTGTGGTGGTGATTTTGTGAAAACACTGAACATTGGAATTGACGTTGGTTCAACAACAGTTAAGATGATCGTTAAAGACTCAAATGGAGAAAACTTATATAGTGAATATCGTCGTCATTATTCAGACACAAAAAAGACTATTATTGACTTATTAAAAGAAGCGTTAGATAAATTTGGTGACTCTAAATATAGTTTAGTAGCAACAGGTAGTGGAGCTATATCTCTAGCTAAATATTTAGGTATACCTTTTGTACAAGAAGTAATTGCTTGTAAAAACGCAATTGCAGAAACAGCTCCAGAAACTAATGTTGCTATCGAATTGGGTGGAGAAGACGCTAAAATAGTGTATTTTGACCATACTGTAGAACAAAGAATGAATGGTTCATGTGCTGGAGGTACTGGAGCCTTCTTAGATCAAATGGCAGTATTATTAAATACAACAACAGAAGGTCTAAATGATTTGGCGGCTAAAGGTGAAACCATCTATCCAATCGCTTCACGTTGTGGCGTATTTGCTAAAACAGACATCCAACCTTTATTAAATGAAGGAGCTAAAAAAGAAGATGTTGCTCTTTCAATCATGCAAGCTGTAGTTAACCAAACTATCAGTGGTTTAGCATGCGGTAAACCTATTAAAGGCAACGTTATCTTCCTAGGTGGACCACTTAACTATCTTTCTATGTTAAGAGAAAGATTTATAAAAACTCTAGATTTAAAAGATAATGAAGTAATTGTTCCAAAGGATGCTCGTTTATTCGTCTGTGAAGGAGCAATCCTAGATAAACAAAAGAAAGAGTATTTTACTAAAAAAGAAATAGAAGAATTAATTAGTAAATTAAAGAAATTTAAAGAAACAGAATCAAACGATTTAGAAGTATTATTCAAAAATGAAAAAGATTACCAAAAGTTTGTAAAAAGACATGCTAAAGACTCTGTTAAGAAAAAAGATTTAACTAAATATGTTGGTGATGTCTTTGTAGGTATCGACGCTGGTTCTACAACAGCTAAAATGGTAGCTATCGATGGAGAAGGTAACTTGCTATATGAAAACTACCAATCTAACCAAGGAACTCCAGTAGATACTGTTAAAGGTATGATTTTAGATTTATATTCTAAACTACCTTCTAAAACAATTATCAGAAGTGCTGGTTCTACTGGTTATGGTGAAATGTTAATCAAAACAGCATTTAATTTAGATATTAGTGAAATTGAAACAATGGCTCACTATGAAGCAGCTAATTATTTTCTACCAGGCGTAGAAAGTATTATTGATATCGGTGGCCAAGATATGAAATATATCAAAATTAAAAATGGCGCTGTTGATTCAATTATGTTAAACGAAGCTTGTTCTTCAGGTTGTGGATCATTCATTGAAACTCTAGCTAAATCACTAGGAATTACTATTGAAGAATTCGTTGATTTAGCATGCAAATCTAAAGCACCAATTGATTTGGGTTCACGTTGTACTGTATTCATGAATTCCAAAATTAAACAAACTCAAAAAGAAGGTCGCCCATTAGGTGATATCTTTGCTGGTTTATCATACTCAGTAATTAGAAATGCTATTCAAAAAGTTATGAAAATCAGAGATTTTGAATCTTTAGGTTCTAAAATAGTTGTTCAAGGTGGAACTTTCTACAATGATGCAGTATTAAAAGCCTTTGAAAATATAACAGGTAAAGAAGTAATCCGTCCTGATATAGCAGGTTTAATGGGTGCTTATGGTGTAGCATTAATAGCATTAAACAACTACAAACAATATGAAGATCAGGATATTAGAAGTACAATGCTTACAGTAGATGAAATTAATAATCTACAAATTAAAACAATGCATTCACGTTGCCAAGGTTGTGAAAATCATTGTGCATTAACAATAAATATGTTTAACAAGAAATCATTCATATCTGGAAACAGATGTGAAAGAGGTAGTGGAAATAACGGAAGTAATTCTAACTTACCAAACATGTATTCATGGAAATATGATCGTTTATTTAATTATGAACCATTAGATAATGCACCTCGAGGTGAAATAGGTATACCAAGAGTATTAAATATGTATGAAGAGTATCCTTTCTGGTTCACATT
>JAEEGL014894474.1_pt1 | contig 14168 bp, 5 predicted proteins | sample 9134231 | NCBI WGS metagenome assembly JAEEGL01 (sample SAMN16246548, study PRJNA631951) | gut metagenome | biome: gut microbiome; feature: rumen; material: fiber-attached | host: Bos | place: Iran: Karaj | collected 2018-10 | reverse complement strand
CAGGTGGAACTGCATTTATTGAAAACTGTATATGCAGTGTTACTGTTACGGGAACCATAGGCGGAGACGGAACCCATGGTGGTTTTATAGGAATATCAGAAGGAAGTAGTTCCGTAGAGTTTTTAGACTGCCTTTTCTGCGGAAAACTTCTTGGAAGCACTTGTAATTCCTGTGGTGGTTTTTTAGGTTACAGGAACGGACCTGTAAGTTATACAAACTGTCTTTTTTCTCCTGAAGAAATAACCATGAGTGTTTCACTTAGTGCTGTATTTAACAGAAACGGTGGAGCTTCCATTACAAACTGCTATTACACCAGAAACTTTGGAGAAAAACAGGGCATAAAAGCTCTAAAAATGTCAGAAGCTGAACTTCTTGAACTTTTGGGGGAGGGCTGGGAACTTAAAGACGGTAAGCTTATGCCGATTTGCGGAAGTAATGTTATTTCTGTTGGTGATATGACAGGCCTTGAATCAATGTATGCCTATAACGGAAGCGAAATAATCCTTAACTATAAGGTAATTCATTATGGAAAAGAACTTGTCCGTGGAACCGATTATACGGCAAAAATTATAGATTCAGAAGGGAACCCCGTAAACCTTCTTATAAGTAAAGGACATAATACTCTTGTAATTACCGGTATAGGGGATTATTGCGGAGTAAAAAAGTTTCCTTTAATTGTACGCTTTGGCGGAAAAGGAACTGTAACTGAACCATTTATGCTCGAAAATACCGTTGACTGGAATGATTTTGCAGGTTTACTGAATTCTTCGGACGGCAGCAGCTATAAAAATGCAAACTGCATTCTTTCTGCAGATATTGATTTTGGCGGAATCGCCGGTGCATTTAAAAGGGTTTATAGTTTTGCAGGTATTTTTGACGGAAAGTCTCATACGGTTTCAGGCATAAACGGCTATGCAAAGGGCCTTTTTGAAAAACTTGAAGCAGGCGGGGTTATAAAGAATGTAACCTTAAAAAACAGTGTTCTGCCGGAAAGGGGATACTGTGGCGGTATTGCAGGAATAAACTACGGGAACATTACAGCCTGCCACGTAACGGATGACGTTTATATTTATTCTACTGATTCTCCTCAGGACAATGAATGGGAGCACCTGGACTATTTTTGTCACGGTGGAATATCGGGTGATAACTATGGTGTAATAGAAGGCTGTTCAAGTGGGGCTACGGTCATACAAAGAACTGGTAATAACCATTATTTCGGCGGTATTGCCGGCATTAACCGGAGCGGCGGCATTTTAAGAAACTGCTTTTATTACGGAAGCAGAGTTTATGCTGAGGGAGAGTATGCTGCTATATGCGGATACAATTACGGTTCAGCTTCTCTCTGCCTTACTATTTGTCCGGAGCTTACTGCAATAAACGGTAATACTTCCGGAGCATTTAAAGCGTACAGTCTTATAATAAAAACAGACGAACTTTTTTTAAATTCTGCATTATCTGAAAATTATGGTAAAATAACGGTTTTTCCGGGATGTATATTATTTAATAAAACCCTTTATGCACCTGAAGGTCAGAATCTTTCTCTTGACTTTATATTTAAAAATGAACAATACGATAAAACTAATATTGTGTGCGATTACAAATATATAAACGGTTCTCAGACAGAAATTAAAACATGTATAAAAAACAGCGACGGAACACATTCTTTTAGAATGCCGTCAGCTGATGTAGAGTTTTATGCAGGTTATGAATGGGAAGGCGCGGGAACAGACGAAGAGCCGTATTTAATAGAAAACTCAAGTCAAATGGACTTTTTTGCAGTACGAGTTAATTATGAGGGAAACTCATATTCAGGTAAGTACTTTGCACTTAAAAATGATATTGAGTGGAACTCTCAGGAGAATAATTATACTCCTGTGGGCGGATACTATGAAGGAGAGTTAAAAAACTTCTGCGGAATCTTTGACGGTAAAAATTATTTTTTAAGCGGAATTAAAATAAGTAAGGACGTAACCGGAGAAACCGGTAAATATACAGGGCTTTTTGGAAGAATAGGCGCCGGAGGACAGGTTAAAAATCTTATTCTTAAAAACAGTTCCATAAAAGGCTATTTTTCTGCCGGAGGAATTGCAGGTTACAATGAAGGAGACGTATTAAACTGTTCTGTAGAAGAAAGCGTTTCAGTTTTTTCAGAACTTCAGGGTTCTGCCTGTCATGGAGGAATTGCAGGTTATAATGCAGGAACTCTTAGCGCCTGTACAAGTTCTGCTTTAGTTTTAAATTCAACTTCTGCCGGTGGAATTACAGGCTACTGTAAAAAAGGCGAACTTTCTTTGTGTGCTTATTATGAATCAGAAAACACAAAAGTAAAGGCTTCTGATAGTTTTTATGGATATATTGCGGGGCATTTTACCGGCGGAATTTTAAATAAAAACTTTTACATAGGAAAAGCCCTTTATGCTCTTGGCGGTGTTTCGCTCGGCTATGATGCTGACGGAGCAGAAAGGGCATATTCTGTTTATTCTAAAAAATATACTTTTGTTTCTGAAGAAGGTTCTCAAGCCTTTGAATATAACTCAAGTCTCTATGCACTAAAGGGTTCTTTAGTAAAGTTAAAGCTTGAATCATTTGAGCCGGACCCGGATACAGTTACGGGGCTCTGCAGTGCAGATGATATTAATAAGGCTTTTGTTTTTGAATCTTATGAAGACGGAATATATACGTTTACCATGCCGGACTATGATGTTTTAGTAACAGAGCTTGTAAAGATTGAATTTAATGCAGAAGACGGAACTCCATTTAATGAACGGCTTGTTGTAAAGGGAGAAAACTTAACGCCTTTTAATGCCCCTTTTGTATCAGGTAAAGTATTTGAAGCCTGGTATACTGATTCTGAGTTTACAAAAGAATTTGATTTTTCTTTAAGCGTAAATAAAAATCTTACGCTTTATGCAAAATACAGTTCCGGCTTTAATCTTGAAGCAAAAGAGGATCCTTTTTGCAGCGGCGTTTTTTATACAACGTTTTATTCTTCAAAGCTCAGTTATAAAGTTGACTCAAATTCAAAGGTTTTTTATGTAACAAAAAAGTCAGACGGAAAACTCTGTATAGAAGAAGAGCCTTCCGGCATTATAAATGCAGGTAACGGTGTAATTATAAAAAGCAACACTCCTTTTGTTTCTCTTTTAGTTACATCACTTAAAGGCACTTATTTGTACGGAAACATTCTTACCGGAACAGATTCAGAAATTACGGCAAAAAAAGGAACATATATAATGGGATTCAGTAAAAAAGGCGGTATAGGTTTTTATAAGTGGAACGGCACTGTTTTTGCAAATAAAGCTTTTGTTTTAAGCGTGGAGGGCGCAGATGAATAAAAGGTGTTTTTTTAATCTGTTACATAAATCTCATAAATTTATATTTTTTCTTTTTTCGTCTCTTGCCTTTGCAGAGACTACCATAACACCTTCTACTGTTGTCTGGGATGAAGATGTTGATGACGTCTATATTCTTTCTTCTGATGTAACGGTATCTTCAAGAATAAACGTAACGGGAGAAGTTACCCTGCATCTTAACGAAGGCTGTACGCTTACGGCTTCGTGCGGAATAGGCGTACAGAAGGGAAATACCCTCACGATAGAAGGAAGCGGAACCCTTATAGCAACCGGAGCAAGTGGACATGCCGGAATCGGAGGAAACGGCGGACGGGGGGGAGGTGGAGGAGATATAATAATTAACGGAGGAACTATTACTGCCCGTGGAGGATGGCGTGCCGCAGGAATCGGTGGCGGCGGTGAATATAATAATGGTGACTCCTGTGACAATGTAACCGTTAACGGCGGAACGGTAGAAGCCTACGGAGGAGATTGTGCTGCAGGAATCGGCGGCGGAAATCTCGGAGGCTTTTCCGGTGTTTTTACAATGAACGGCGGTAAAGTTAAGGCTGTGTCCGGTTCCGGTAGTTGTGCAGGAATCGGTGGCGGTGATGGTACCGATTGGTCCGGTGCATACGGCGGAATGAATACGGCAGTTATTAACGGCGGAGAATTATATGCTGAAAGCCGTGGCGACGGAAGCGCTATAGGTGGTAGCGGCGGTGTTAATGATAGAGTAGCTGGAGGAGGTTGTTCCAGAATCGAATTTAACGGCGGAAAAGTTTACTTAAAATCTGCATCAGGTTCTGCTGCAGGTCCGGGTTCTAACGCTCTTATCGGCGACATTGTCTTAAGCTGGAATGATCCTGAAGATTATCTTGATATTTCTAGTTCAAGCAAAGGCTTAAAATATGCAACACTCACAATAAATAAAGATTTTCGTTTTGCAGGTACTGGAGATGATGGTGCTACCGTAACAAAAGTAACAGAAAGCAATATAGGAAAAAATAAAATTGTTCCGTTAAAATATTTTGAGCCTGTAAAGTTCTTAAACGGAAATTATTATATTTCAGAAACTCTTCAGGAAAAAACTTTTTACGGTGCAAAAATTACCAGAGGTACAGATCCCGTACTTGAAGGCTGTGAGTTTAAGGGCTGGTATAAAAACCGTTCCCTTACGCTTCCATGGAATTTTGACACTGACCTTATAAAAGAAGAATTGATTCTGTATGCAAAATTTGTACCTGATAATCCTCTTCTCAGTATGGAAGATTTTTATTACTACAATGACGGTAATGAAGTCGTTATTTCTCCAAAAGTTACTTCTTCTGGCGGTTTAATAACTTTAAGGGCTGGAATTGATTTTGACGTTTCATATAAAAATGCATCAGGGGTAACCGTAAGCTCCGTAGAATTACCGGGGCAGTATACTTTAACTGTTACGGGTAAGGGAGACTGCTCCAGAATAAATTTAAGCCGGGGCTTTGCGGTAATTAAAAATCCTTCCGGCTCAGGAACGCAGAACGATCCTTACAGAGTTTTTTCTTCTGATGACTGGAATTTAATAAAAGATAACCTTAGTTACGGTTATTCATATTCAGAAAAATATTTTTTACTCGAATCAGATATTGCAGTTGATTCGTGCATCGGGGAAGCTTTAAAACCGTTTGACGGATTTTTTAACGGAAACGGTCACATAATCTATAAGACTGTTTCTCCGCAGACGGGGCTCTTCTGTATACGCAATGCTTCCGTTACGGATTTTTATGCAAACATGGACGTTCCTGTTTACAGAGAAGAAGGTGAAAACATTATCTCGGGAGTAAAAAGTATTTATACACAAGCTCAGCCGGGCCTTAACGAAAAAATTACTGTCGGTACTTATGATGCATACATCGGCGGAAGTTCATATACTGAAGTAAATAATCTTGAAGATTTTTATACGCTGGGTTCTGTTTTTGTAAAGCCGGATCCTGTTCTTATTCTTAACGGTAAAGTGTTAAAGAAAGATACAGATTATACAGTCACGTTTAAAAATTCTTCAGGTACAGAAATTTCTTCACTGGATGCAATCGGAAAATATATTGTTTCATTTACAGGAACAGGTAATTACACCGGTGAGCTTGAATGTGATTTTAATGTTTCAATCGACAAAACAGGTTCTCTCTGCGAGATTGAAACCGCTTCAGACGGAAGCAGCACTTATTTTTTAAGAATACCTTCTGACAAAAGTCAGGTTTCGCTTGATGTAAGCGACTGCGAAAAAGGTTTCAGTTTTAAAATTTACGATGACGGCGGAAAAGGCGGCGGCTACTTTAGCGGAACTCCCGGAAACTTCAGCAGCAATGCAGCAGGTTCAGTTAAAATTACTGTACGCGAAGGATTTTTGATTCAGGTTTCAGGTTCTGTTGCAACTGTCTCAGAGTCAGAGTACCTTTCTGTCTATGACGGCGGTTCTTCTTTAAGTCCAGCTTTGTATTCTAAGGTGCACGGTGAAAATTCGCTTAACAGTTATAAAGTTGAACTGCTTCCCGTAAATTCCAGCACTAATGAAGTGTTCATTTATTTTAAGGGAACGGGCAGAACCTGCGAAGGAGTAGATTTAACCGTAACTGTTGTAGAAACAAAAAGCATAGAAGCAAAATCAGATGAATATAATCCCGGTGTTTATTACACAACATTTTATGCAGAAGGCGAAAACTATCTTGCAGACGAAAATACTTCTGTATTTTATGCGGTAAAAAACTCAGACGGAAAAATCATCCTTAAAAAAGTTTCTAATAAAGTTATAAAGTCCGGAGAAGGTGTTATATTAAAATCTTCCCGCAGTAATATCACACTTTACTCTACGTCACTTACAGCAGATTACGACAGTCTTCTTAAGGGAACATACAGGGCTGCTGATTCAGTAGGCGGAACTGTGTACGTGCTTGCTTCGGGTAAAAAAGGCGGCGTCGGTTTTTACAGATGGACTGGAAGCCTTGAAGCAAATAAAGCTTATTTAAGAGCGGAGGATATGGAATAAATGAAAAATAAATTCAGTTATAGTCTTTTAGTAATTTCTTCCGTTTTTATTTTTAATTCATGCGGAAATTTTTTCAGCGGCGAAGAATTTACGGATCAGCTTGAAAAAGATATTGCCTATGAGCAGTCAGCTTCGTATTCAATCATTGCTGCCGCTGATGAAAACACCGGTGTATTTAATGACGGTGCAGGTCGTCATACATTAAAAGTTACTGATTCATTTGAAGTAGAATTTAAACCTGCTTCGGCTTATAAGTTTATTTCATGGAAAGCTGTTGATGCAGATAATCTGTCTGTAAATCTTGATGATTATATTCTGTTTTCAGATGAAACTGCATTAAGAACAAATGTTACCCTTACAGGTTCCCGTGATAACATTCTCATAAAGCCTTACTGCCTCCCGTATCTTACAGTTACTTCTTTTTCGCCTTTAAATAAAGAAGCCGGTGTAAGCTACAACTCAGACATAAGAATTACTTTTTCTGAGTACATGGACGAATCAGCTTTTTCTTATACAGAAGAAGAAATTGCAGATTTAAAAAAATCTTCCTCCGTGCCGGAGTTTTATACTGCAAAAACCTTTGACGGAAAAGAGTACACATACGGTTGTAAAAAAGATTCAAAAATTGAATATAAAAATATAAACATAACATTGCCGTCGGGGCTTTCTATAGCTCATTATTTTAATCCTCCTGTAATCGTAAACGGAAACCAGCTTCTGCTTTCGCTTCGTAAAGATTCTTACGATGCGCTCAAGGCTCAGATAGAGCAGAATAAAACGCTTCAGATTAACGTGGAACTTTCATCTTTAGTTTATGATACAAAAGAAATTCCTTTTGCAGATAATTATAAAAACATTTCGTTTTCGTATCAGGTAAACAGTTCCATTATTGCAGATACCGTTTGCGCAGACATTCTTTTTGAAGCAGATTCTTCTTCCGGAACAATTTCTCCGTCAGGTCTTAATACGATTTATACGGAGCTTTCTTACACTGTAAATTTTACTCCGTCGTCTGAATACTTTTTTAAAGAGTGGGGCGTGTTCTATTCCTTAACCGGAGAAGAACTTCCGTATGGAGATAAGATTGTAATGTTTGAAACTCCTTACAAAACAGAAACAGATTTTACCCTTACTTCTGCAATAGGCGGAATAATGATAAAGCCTGTATGTAAAAAACGTCCTGTTCTTGTAGGAGAATTTAACAGGCCGACATCTTCATTCCCTTCGATATCTGTGTTTTTTTCAAAGCCTATGAGAATTGAAGATTTCAGATGGAGTTCTGCAGATCTTAACAACAGCCCTGTTTCAACTATTCTGATTGATCAGGACTCTCAAATTTACGGTTACGTTTCTAATTCGGGTGATGTTATCTGGCGTAATATTGAAATTACTTCTTCAAACGGAACTAATCTTCTTGAGTATTTTGATTATGCCTATTATGGAACAGACGGAACACAGCTTGTTATTCCTCTCAAATATGGAAAGGAAATTCCTTATGGAACAAATGTTTTTGTAAAAATTTCAAAGGGAATCTGTGACGCAGAAGGCATTCCGTTTGGTAATGAAAATGAATATATTGAATTCAATTACAGGTAGGGAGCACTGATTATGAAAAAATACCGTTTCCTGTTTTTTATATCGACTGCACTTTTCTTTGTATTTGCAGGCTGTTCTGACAGCGTAACAGATGAGCCTGAATCATATTATGTTTCTTATGTAAGCCGCATGGGAACAGTTCCGGAGCCTGTACTCTTAAAGGCTGGAACAGTTCTTTCAGTAGAGCATCTTAAGCCTCTCAGCTGTACCGGATACACTTTTAACGGATGGTATAACGGCGGCACTAAAGTTCGACCCGGTGCATACACCTTAACTAAAAATCTTGTGCTTACGGCTTTATGGAAAGGGAATGACTGTACCGTAAAGTTTACTCATACTGAGAACGTAAGCGGAAACTCTTACACTAAAGTTTATGAAACCGGTACAGAAATAACGGTTCCCGAAAGTCCTTACGTTTCAAAAAAAGGTCTTAACTTTAAAGGCTGGCTTTGTAACGGCATATATTATCAGCCGGGACTTTTATATACGGTTAAAGGTGATGCGATTTTTACGGCCTTTTATACAGAAAGCGGAAGTCACACGATTTCTTATTATAATGTTTGCGACGGAAACCTCGTAACAGACAATTCAGTTTTTTCAGACAGCCTTACCCTTACCGGTATGGAAAATCCACAGTCTTTTACAGAAAGCGAAACTGTTTTTATAAGCGGCTTAAAAAAGACGGGGTACACATTCGGCGGATGGTACACTGATGCTTTGTGTGTTGATTCAGACAGGGCCGTAACCTACTGGACTGCTTCTGAAGTAAAGAGTGATTTAATCATATATGCAAAGTGGACAACAAATCAGTATACGGTTGTCTTTGATGGAAACTCAGGCACTTTAAAAGATCCTTCTGATCCTCAGGTTTCAGTTGTAAAAACTTACGAAGATCAGATTAATCTTCCGGAGTGCAAGTTTGAACTTCCTGGTTATGATTTTGTTGCATGGTCTCTTGATGCAAACTTCTTTGAAAAAGACTTTGACGAAAATCAGACTGTTTCAATGAAAGAACTCTGCGAAAAAGCTTCAGGTTCACAAATCACACTTTATGCACACTGGCGTGATTCAGTGCCACCTGAGTCGCCAAAGAATTTTTCCGTTACTTCAGTTGACAGAACAGAAGTGTCCTTAAAGTGGCTTACGGCATCTTCTCAGGATCTTGCTTATACAAGGCTTTATTATGTAGAAAAAAACTCAAGCCTGTATGAGTATATTGATTTTCCTTCAGAGGTTTATAAACGCAGTGAAGAATGTAATTATACGCTAGGCAGTCTTAAAGCCGGTACAACATATTATTTTACGCTTACCTCGTATGATATTGCAGGAAACGCAAATGATTATGATGCTTCCTGTTCGTTGACTGCAGTTCCGCGTTCTGCAGCTTATGTTCCAGTTCTTTCACTTTCTCAAACTTCTGTTTCTGAAATGAACGTTACATGGGATCTTCCTTCTGCAGAGGATTATCCGTTTATTGAAACAATACAGGTTTTTGTTAACGGAAGCTGCAGTAAGACATATTCTGCTTCAAACGGCAGCGGCGAATGTTATACAGAAAATTCATGTACGATTACAATATCTCCGCGTACGCTTTATAATGTATATGTAAGACTTACGGAGTCTCTTGATGACAGTAACCGCCGTAATGAATCTGTAAGCAATACCTGCGTTCTGTTTACTCAGCCAGAATATCAGCTTGAATTTGGTACTGCTGATAATGCAGACGGATCTAAAATTCCTTATTACAGATATTCACATGAATTAAAACTTAAACTGGATATGGTTACACCCGGTGCTTCAGGTTATAAAGTTTATGCAGAATATATGCCTGTTGATTCAGACGGAAATGACCTCCTTGCATCTGCTTTAGTTCAGGTTCTTACGGCGGACACGACTAACGGTCTTTATCTGCTTTCAGGTCTTGAACCTGAAACAGACTACAGAATAAAAATATATACTTCTGTAGAACAGGGAGAGTATAAGTCATATTCATATCTTAATGCACGCGAAATGACGTGCAGTACTGCAATAAGAAAGCGTGCTGCCTGCGGATATTTCTGCTACTCAGACAGCGGTGCAATTTACTACTATCATGACGTTCAGCCGGCAGGTTATTCGGGCACGCTTCTTGGTGTAGTATGCGCCGTTGATTCTTACGGTGAACCTAAAGTCATCATGTCATGCGAAGACGAAAAAGATGACACAGTTCCATACATTGCACCTGACTATCAGACAGCTCTTTCAAGGGCAAAGAAATGCACCAAAGGCGGTTTGAGCTGGAGTCTTCCTTCTAAAGAAACTATGGAAACTCTCTTTAATTCAGAGCAGCTGAGTATTGTTTTTGATTCGATTCATAAGGCAAATGGAACCGCGGGCGAATTCTGTCCTTCTTCAATCGATGAATTCGGTCGTCTTTCGGGGCGCTACGTTACATCTTCAGCGGCACAGGACGGAACCGTATACGTGTTCGATATGGACGGCATGCAGTGCGGTGCGGCAGTTCCGGTTATTTCTGACGGTTCAGCGTGCACGTTCCGCATCAGGCTTTTTGCAATGCTGTAGCGCTATCTTGTAATTTTCACGTTTAAAGAATATCATTCTGCGACAGCGTAGATATATTTATTTTGGAGGAGAATTATGGAAAAGAAGTTCTGCAGGCTTCCGTCTGCACTTCCACCAGAGGGACTCAAACCAGAGCAGGTTCCTCAGTTTATGTCGTTTGCATTTGATGACAATGCCTATTCAGGTTATAAGGAATCAGGTGCAGAAGGCGGAATGAAATTTATCATTGACACTTTTGAGAGCTTTAAGAATCCTGCAGGAGCAGGAAAAAAAGAACTCTTTGACGGAGAGTCTTACAAGGTTACACTTTACTTTAAAGGAAACAATGCTTTCCCTAACAGCCGCGAAGATGATGCACTTGTAAAGAAAATCGTACGCGAAGCTTATGACCGCGGCCACGAAATCGGCTGCCATACATTTACTCACCCTGAAGGAGTAAAGTTCAACTGGGACACTGAACCTGCACAGAGAATCGACAACCTTTTCTACGATGACTGGATGAAGGAACTTACCCAGTGTATCGACGTTCTTACAAAGCCATACAATCCTGATGCAAAGAGCGGCGACACAGAAAGCGGTATGGGAATCCCGCGCGAAGACATCGTTGGTTTCAGAACACCGTTCCTTGATTACAACGAACATGTTTACAAGGCACTTGAAGACCTTAACTTTAAATATGATGCAACTATCGAAGAAGGCTGGCAGGACGATCAGGACGGTTCAGACTTCTTATGGCCATACACACTCGACGCAGGAAGCCCGGGCGACGAATATGTTGCAAAGAACTTCTACGGAAAAAAAGAGCCTTTCGTAGGAAAGCATCCTGGACTCTGGCTCCTTCCTGAATACGTTCTTGTAATTCCGCCGGATGAACTGTGCGAAAAGTACGGAACAAAGCCTGGTGCACGCAAGCGCGCAATGGAAGCAAGCGGCGGAGACGGTGAATCTGGAAAGATTACGGGTATGGACTGGAATATCTGGTTCCAGTTCTTTATGGACAAGGCAGATGCTCTTGCAACAATGAAGTACTCGTATGACCTCCGCTACGACGGAAACCGCTGTCCGTTTACATTCGGTATGCACACGGACATTTACTCAGACAAGTACGACATTTACGACCTTGAAGGTGACGAAAAGGACAAGATTAAGGCAACAGCAAAAGAACGCCGTGAAGCCGTAAAAGAGTTCCTTGAGTACATCAACTCAAAGCCAGACACACGCGTTGCAACTGCTGAGAATATCAGAAAGTGGCTTGAAAACCCTGTTGCATTAAGATAAGAATATTTAAGTCAGCGGCTGCTGCTTTCATCGGATTTTGCCCCGAAAAACGGCTTCACCCCTTCGGGGTTGCAGATGTTTTTCGTTTCAAAACCCGATTCCGTAGCATCTGCTGACTTAAATCCATCTTTCTTACGTGCTCTCCCTTCTTACAAGGAAGGGGGAGTACGACATTTCGCGCGGTACGGTTTCGTCTTTATTAAGGAGTTTGAGTACCGTTGCGTAAGAATCTTTTCCTATCTGCGTAAGCGGCTGATGCACCGTAGTCAGGGAAGGATTTGTCATTGATGAAGCTATAAAATCATCATAGCCGATAATTGAAATATCTTTTGGAATTTCTTTTCCTGCTTTTTTTATTTCAAGCATGATTCCTGTTGCAACAATGTCGCCTGCTGCACAGAAAATGGCATCCGTATCAGGAAAGAGAGTTTCCATATTTTTGTATACTACCTGACCTTCTTCAAAATAGTAATTACTAATAAAGAAAATTCGCGATTCGTCAAAGTCAATGTTGTTATCCTGAAGTGCCTGCATAAATCCACGTTTTCGCTCGTACTGCGAAAAATCGATGCTGTTTCTGCCTCCCAGAACAAGAACAAATTTTGTTTTTCCTGAATGAATTAAAAGCTCCGTTGCCCTGTAGGCACCTTCATAATTGTTTAGGTTTATTTCTATTGCATCAGGTGCACTTTCGTCTACTACGACCAGTGGAACGTTATTTTTTTTATATAACTCGCATATCTGGGGCGAAGGACTTATGCTTAAAAGAATTACGGCGTCCGCACGCTTTTCAAGAACAAGCTGCGAAAGTATTTTTTCGTCCTGAGATTGAGTTGAAAACAGATTTATTGAATAATTGTTTTTATCTGATTTTAGCCCTTGTTCTATACCTTTAAGGATTTCCATCTCAAAGTAGCTTGAAAAAAAGTTTGCTACCACGGCTACAATGCCCGTAGTTCCGTTTACCAGACCCCTCGCACTAAAGTTAGGATGATAGTTGAGTTCCTCTATGGCCTTAAGGACCCGCTCTTTTGTAGCCTGCGAAATATTCGGACTGTCGTGAATTACCCAAGAAACCGTTGTGTGCGAAACTCCGGCTCTTTTTGCAACATCATGAATTGTTATGCTCATTTGTCCTATATTGTACACCCATAAAATCTATAATGCAACTTTCACGTGAAAGTTTTTTGCTGGCAGGAATATTTAACAGGGTACTTGAAGATTAAAACCATGTAAGGTATTTTTATGGATAAAAATATTTGCGTATGCGTATAATCATACGGCAAAATCGACAGGGAATAAAAAGTCAAAAATGGAGGTTATATTTTGGACTTGATTTATAAGATTAAAGACAGGCCTTCCTTTGGGAAGGTAATGCTGTTTGCAGTACAGCAGCTTTTAGCCATTATGGCTGCAACAATTGCTGTTCCTGCAATCGTAGGAAACGGGCTCACGGCTTCCGCAGCACTTTTTGGTGCAGGCGTTGGAACAATCGTTTACCTTTTATTTACCAAAAGCTCAAGCCCGGTTTTTTTGGGAAGCTCTTTTGCTTTCATAGGCTCAATGTTCTCTGCATTTGGAGGAGCCGCTTCTGTTGCAATAGGTTACTGGGGGCTCATTCTCGGTGCCGCAATGGCAGGTCTTGTTTACGTTATAATTTCGCTGATTGTAAGATGCTGCGGAACGGCTTGGATTAACAAACTCATGCCGCCTGTAATCATAGGACCAACTGTTGCAATTATCGGTTTAAGCCTTGCAGGAAACGCTGTAGGCGATTTAATGAAGCCGAGCGTTGAAGGCGGAAGCATTTACGTAGCCCTTATCTGCGGTCTTGTAACTCTTTTTACAACGATGCTTGTTTCAACATACAGCAAAAGAATCGGAAAACTCATTCCTTTTATAATCGGAATTCTTGCAGGATACGCTGCTGCAACGATTTTCTTTATCATCGGAAAAGCAACTGACAACAGCGCCCTCATCGTTATAAATTACGGGGCTCTTACAAACCTTGACTGGTCAGCTTTCAGTTCTTATCTTTCAATGCCTGACTTTACCTTCCTTATGGGAGGTGCAGAAGCCTTTAAGGGAATTACGGGCTCTTATGTTTTAACAATTTTTGTTGCCTATGTACCGGTTGCTTTTGTTGTATTTGCAGAACATCTTGCAGAACACAAAAACCTTTCTACGATTGTAGGTGTTGATTTGCTTAAGGAACCTGGACTTTCAAGAACTCTTTTAGGAGACGGAATCGGTTCTATGGTTGGAGCACTGTTCGGCGGATGTCCTAATACAACTTACGGTGAGTCAATCGGATGTGTTGCCCTTACAAAGAACGCTTCAACGGTTACAATCTGGGGCTGTGCCGTAATCTGTAT
>JAEEGL014075674.1_pt1 | contig 14168 bp, 13 predicted proteins | sample 9134231 | NCBI WGS metagenome assembly JAEEGL01 (sample SAMN16246548, study PRJNA631951) | gut metagenome | biome: gut microbiome; feature: rumen; material: fiber-attached | host: Bos | place: Iran: Karaj | collected 2018-10 | reverse complement strand
TGATCCGGATAGAACAGTCCGTCCTGTTCCGCCGGGAAAAACCCTGTCGGAACGCTTTTCAGCGCCGGCCCGATCATTGCGGTATATTCTGTATCCGAGAAGACCGGTTCCTCCGAAACTTCACAGTATTCTCCCCTGCTGTCCACCCAGCCGAGAAAACGGGAGTCCGTGGGCGCGATATCTGCGCGAAGGGTTCTTCCCTCCGCGACCCTCTCAGAATAGTAAAGCTTATCTCCGTAGAGGAATCGGACGGTGAATTCGGCAGGGAGCTCATAACTCTCGTCAGATCCGTCGTCCGCGGCCGCCTCCGCCTTTTCGAGCGGTGTCACGTCATTGGCTTTCGAGAAAGGTTTCATTTCCGCAAAAAAGAAAACGATCACCGCCGCAAGAGCCGCCGCTGTCAGTAGGATTGTTTTAAAAACTTTCATCAGTCGATCCGGTCCGTATCCGTCACGCGTGCCTCGTAGGCCCTCTGTCCGCGTGCGTTATGGCATGTCTGAACGGGCAAATCCCGCAGACGCACTTCTTTTAAAGTCCTTTTTAAGTTGGCGGGTTACTATCGTGCGCACGGCAGAACCCGCAACGCTGTGATTATAGCAAAGTCCGCTTTCTTTTACAACAGAGAATATGCTTCAGGCGCCGTTGATTATTTCCCGGCTTTGCTTTATAATATTAGAGTTAAGCCTATCAGCAAAAAAGCGCGGAAAGGAGTGGCGTGCAGCATGGCCGAAATACTCGACGTTCTGAGGACGGAGAAAAAATACCCCTTGTCCGCCTATCAGGCGGAAGTCCTGCGTCTGCGGCTGTTGTCCATCCTTACTCCAGACCGCCACAGCAGCGGACGTGACGGCTATCTTGTGCGTTCGCTCTATTTCGATTCGTTCAGCAACAGCGACTTCTTCGAAAAACAGGCCGGCGTCGAATTCCGAAAAAAAATAAGGCTCAGATGCTATGGGGACGGCGGCATCATCAAGCTCGAGACCAAACAGAAGCAGGGCAGCCTGCAGCGCAAGCTCAGTCTCAGCGTGACGCAGGCGGAAGCCGAGGCTCTGATCAATACCGACTATGCATTTCTGCTCAAACATGCCGATCCGCTGGCGAAGAGTTTTTACGCCGAGATGGCTTCCGAACTCTATCTGCCGAGATGCGTCGTCGACTATAAGCGTTTCGCCTTCACAGTCCCGGCAAACGACATACGCATCACCTTCGACAGCTGCATTTCCGGAAGTGAATCGAACTTCAATATCTTCGACAGGAACCTGCAGCTTTTCCCTGTTCCGCCTCTGGGCGGAGTCACCCTTGAGGTGAAATACAACGGTTTCCTTCTCAGCTACGTCAAGGATGCGCTTTCACTGGACGGGCAGCCGGAATGTGCAAGCAGCAAATACTGTGCCGTAAGAACCTATTCACTTGGAGGATTAAGCTTATGAATGATCTGCTCTACTATGTCACCAATCATTCCGGGAGTCTGAGCCTTTCGGAGATCCTGTTCAACCTGATTGCCGGTGTGGTGGTCGGCGGGATCATATTCCTTTCCTACCGTCTGTCCCATTCCGGTGCGGTCTACAGTCCGAAATTCAACGCGTCCCTCTGGATGCTTACGGTGGTCACCTCCATGGTGATGTGCGTCATCGGAAACAACGTGGCGCTGTCCCTCGGTATGGTCGGTGCTCTGTCGATCGTCCGTTTCCGTACCGCCATCAAGGATGCCCGAGACACGGCCTACATTTTCTGGTGCGTGGCCGCAGGCATCTGCTGCGGCATATCCGACTTTACGATCGCCGCAGCCGGAAGCGCCGTTCTCTTTCTGCTCATGCTTGCCGTAGGCAACAACAAAGCCAACAGCAGATACCTGCTGATCATACGCGGCGCCTATTCCGACGAGGTCTCCGCCAAGGTCGAGGCATATGTCGGCAAGCTTTTCAAGGATGGTGCCAGACTTTGCGTGAAGAACCATTCTCTCGGATGCATCGAGTATATCTATGAACTGAGCACAAAGCAGGCTGCACTTTTCAAGAGCGAAAACGGGGATGACCGGATTTTCGAATATCCGGGAACGGAGAGCGTAAACCTCGTCGGTCAGAACGACGAGATCGTCGGCTGACGTCAGCCGGAGAAAGACAAACCGGAGGAAGGAGGCCGCATATGAAAAAAAGCATACTGATCGTCTGTTCGCTGCTGCTTGCGGCTTTTCTTCTGATACTCCTTTTCGGGAAAGCCAAGCAGGAGATCCTTGCGGACAGCGACGGAAGCCGTGTATGGCAGCACAGCCTTCCCTCCGCGGAGAGATGGTCTGGTCCGGATACCATACCCGAGGACGGGATGCTGGACAGCACGTTTGCGTCTCATCTTCCGCTTCTGGTGATCGATACGGATGGCGCCGTGATAACGGATGTACGGCGTACGGACGAGGTAAATGAGGCCTCTCACTACGGAGATAACGTGAACCCTTATTCCGAAATGACGCTCAGCGTGTTCGACAGCGGCGCCGTCAACTCTCTTTCGGACGAGCCGTCTTCCGTTCTTGAGGGAAAGATCAAGATACGCGGAGGCGTTTCCGACGGCAAGCTGCAGTACAGGATGAAGTTTCTGGATGCCTACGGCGACGGTGTCAAAGTGCCGCTTCTCGGCATGAACGAAGATGACGTCTGGATCCTCAACGGGATGGATAAGGACGAAACGGATCTTCGAAGCTACATAGCATACAATCTTGCAGGAGAACTGAACGTTTCCAGTCCGGACGTGCGCTTCTGCGAAGTGCTGCTGAAAGAAGCGGACGGATACCGTTATCTTGGGCTCTATCTTCTCACCGAGCCGGTCGAACGCGGGGAAGGCAGGGTTGTTCTGAAGGGAAAACGCAACCTTGTAGGGGCTTATTCCTATATCGTCAAGCGCGGAAAGGCCGATTCCGACAGTGTGGTGCTCTCCACATGGGCATCCGAAAGCGCCGGCGTATCCGCTTTCATGGGCGATGTCTCCTCGGGTGAAAGCGTTCTGTCCCTGATCTATCCGAAAAATGAAAAAGTGACGACGGATGCCATCAATTACATAACTTCGGACATAAGCGGGATTGAGCAGCTGCTTGCCTCCGACAGGATCGCAGTCTACGCCTCGTTCGCAGGCGTTCTGGATACGGAGTCGTTCATCGATTACTACATTCTGAACGAATACATGATGAACCGCGGAGCCGGCACCACATCCACATACATGTACAGAGATATTGGCGGAAAACTGACCATGGGTCCTGTCTGGGGATTCAACGGCGCCGCCTCACACAGTTCGGATATTGGTCTCTTCCTCATGAAGGATGCTCCGTTATACAGCGACCTGTTCAAAAACAGCAGCTTTGACAGGAATCTGCTCAAGAGATATTCCGTTCTTCGGGAGACCCTGCTCTCTGACGAAAACATCAGCAGACTTATAACGGAGGCTCGGGACTATCTCGGCAACGCACTGCAGCGTGACCTGAGTCTGCGGGGAACAGACATGGAGACCAACATGGCCGAGACCTCGGTGCTTCTGGATACTCTCATGCAGCGGGGCACCTGGCTCGACAACAACATCGGATCGCTTGCGGAGCATCCCGTGACCACATACAGATACGCAATCGTGTCTGCTTTCTCCATCATACTTTTCGCCGCTTTTTTTACAGCGGCGACCTTGCTGTATGAAAAGCGGAGAGCTGCCGGGGTATCCGCCGTCTCCGGAAAGGGGCATGTATGAAAAAACTCATCGAAAAGATCGGCATTTCCCGCTTCACGGGCATCGCCGGACTCACCCTGCTGGTGATTGTTTTTCTTGTTTCGCTTCTGTTCCAGAACCGGAAGCTTGAGATCGGTCCGGCGGAGGTCCTTTTTCCTGGTACCGTTAACGACGCCGATTGCTGCATCATTTTAAGTGCCGGAGAATGCCTTGTCATCGATGCCGGTGAGGAGATCGACGGCCCCCATATAGCGGAAATTCTCCGGGAGCACGGAGTGGAGACCATTAACTGCCTCATTCTTTCCCATCCCGACTCCGATCATTTCGGCGGCGCTTCTCTTCTGAGCGATTCCTTTGAAATAGAAACGGTGATCATGCCGTATTACGGAAAGTACAGGCTGAACTACGCCAATCTCCTCAAGAAATTCACGGAGGCAGGGACGGCGCAGATATTCCCCGCGAAAGAAAGCGGTCTGAGCGTGGGCGACCTGATCCTCACGGTCTATCCGCCGCAAAACAATTATTACGACCAGGACAACGACTACTCTCTGGCCGTTCTCGTCAGGCACGGAAATGTGAACATGTTCTTTCCCGGTGATGCCGAGAAGGTCCGGCTGAAAGAGCTCGCTTCCGTACCCCTGCCGAAAATCGATCTTCTCAAAACGCCGCACCACGGCAGGAGCAGCTCCGCCGCTTCGGACTTTATCCAGCGGATCGCCGCTCCGATCGCGATCGTAAACGCCTCGTCCGCCGAAGCAAAAATACAGAAGGTACTGGAGAAGACCGGAGCAGCGGTCTATTACACCGTGGGCAGCGACCACAGTTTTACAAGCGATGGTGAAACACTGACCTATACGGGCCCGTGAAGGCCGTCACAATAAGAACAGAGCGCGGGTCTTACCCCCGCGCTCTGTGTTTTTTTGTGACGGCGGCATATCCGCACTTTCTGCAAAGCTCCTCCACCGCTCTGTGCGCGCTGAAGCCATCATAGATCCTGCGTGCCCGTTCCGATGAAAGGATCGTATCAAGGTCTTCCCGGAAAAGATTCCCAAGCGTCATTTTCCCGTCTGCATCCAGACAGCACGGCACCACAGAGCCGTCGCACAATATGCCGATCTGATCCCGAAGCGCCCAGCAGAAGAGTTCTTCGCCGTATTCACCGGCGCCGGTATCCGGCCATTCGAATCTCTCCCCAAATTCCAGGAAAGTCCTGTCGGCCAACCGGAAGCCGCTTCGTGTTTTTCCCCATATCTGCGGATAGGCTTCCCGCAGCACCTCCAGGATCGCATCGTTGTTTTCTTCCTGTCCGCCTTTGTTCCACAGTCTGAACACGGTAAGGATTCCTCCTGCGGCAGCGGGCAGTGCAAAGCGAATGCAGTTTTCCAGATATTCGGCCTGACATATGCCCGCGTTTGCTTCCGCGGAATGCAGAGAGATGTTCACTTTATAAAGCGGCGTGCGCAGCAGCTCTTCGCTCCGCTCCGCAAGAAGGGTCCCGTTCGTGGTCACGACCGGGCGGAATCCTTTTCCCACAGCCGAAACGATGAACCCCGGAAGCTCCGGATGCAGGAGCGGTTCCCCCATCAGGTGGAAATAGAGGTACTCCGCTCTTCCCCTGACCGCTTCCGTGATCGCTTCAAATTCCGCCGCGCTCATCATGCGCGGCTTCCTTTCCGTTCCGTGGCAGAAGGAGCAGGACAGATTGCAGCAGTTGCTGATCTCAAGATAGATCTTTTTCAGCATATGTTTTCTCCCGCACCATACTACAGGTTTCGGATGCAGTTGAGGATCAGCTTTCCGACAGTCTCCGCCAGCATATCCATCGACTGTATCCGTGCAAAATCCCCGCCGTATATAAGCTTTGCCGATGCCAGATCCTCATCCTCTCCCGTAAAAACGCAGACGGCGGAAATACCCTCCGCCCGCGCCTTCCGGACCTCCGCTGCGGTGTTTGTCACGCCCGCTTCTCCGCTGTAGTCCACAAAGCGATCTTCCCCATCAGCAGGCATGCGGCTCACATCGTTCGGCTTCACATCGGAAAGGATGATCAGGAGCCTGTGTTCATAGGGCGCTCTCTTCATAAGCTCCGTCATCACTCTCACGGCCAGGCCGTCCCGGTTGCATCCGTTTGAAACGAAGTCGAATATTCTTGCGTTCTGCGCGTTCTCCGTATAGTCCCGGAAAACGCGGATGATGGTATAGCCCGTCATGGAACAGAAGGAACACACTCTGCAGGGAATACCGCAGCGCGTGAGGCTCTCGGCAATGATATATCCCTGTGAGGACACGGTCTCCTGACGGTCTTTCTGGGAATTCGAGGCATCCAGCAGGATGTCCACGCTCAGATCTCCTGCCGCCTCCCGCTCTCTGCGTTCAAAGATCCGTCCGTCGCCAAGCTGTTCCGCTCTCCAGGTTCTTCCCCCCTTCAGCTTTCCGGAATCGCTCTTTATATCGTCCTCCTGCAGATAAAGCAGGATCGAATTCCGGATCTTTTCGCAGAGTCTGCTGATCGCGGTCCTGTTGGCGGCCATGTTCGAGGCGTAGTATTCTCTGTTGCGCTCCCTCTGTCTGCTCTCCTTCTGCTTCTGCAGCGCCTCGAAGGCGTTCTGAATGCGTCCCTCGTACTCCTCGCCTCTGGTAAGGTGCAGATGGCAGAGCAAATGACTGTCTTTGCACAGCTGTTTTTCCAGTTCTTTCTCCGCGGCAGGGTCCAGGATGGGTCTGCCGTATTTAAAGCGGATGAATTCTCTCAGCTCCGCCTCGCTCATCTTTGTGAGCATGCTGTACTGCCGGATCACGTCCGATCCTGCCCGACCGTCGTATGCGTTGTCCGGATGCTCGGCAAAGCCGCCCCCGAAGCGGCGAAACAGGGCTTTCTTTTTCCGGTTCCCTCTGTGCTCCCGGCGCAGCCCGCGCAGGTGCATGGTTTTGGCTTCCTTCGTGTTGATGAAAAACCATTTTTCCAGAAGGGCTTCGGCTCTCTCCACGATCTCGTCCGTTTCAAGTTCCGGGCTGAATTCAAGTTCCTTCAGGAGCTCCGCGTTATACGGATCCAGCCCCGGCTCCAGTCCGAGCACTTTTTCAAAGTGTGCGCGGGAGATGCGGTCGCAGAGCCGGTGGTCCTCTGACGCAGAGGACCCCGCAAGCCAGCTCCGGGCATATTCTTTCCGGAGTTTCTTCAGCACTGGCCTTGTCTTCACTTCCCTGCCGAATACCGCGTTTTCAAGCGCGAGCCAGAGAAGGGATTCGTAAATGTCGCTCTCTTCGTATTTCTGAACACCGCGGAACACGTTTTCGATCCGGGAATAATCATAGTGCTTCCGGACCGCGCCGATGATGCTGTTGAAATACAGCTCCGCCTTACCATCGGCATCATACGCTTTGAAATCCGGCGTGAAGCCGTAATCCTCCGCGGAGTTCCATATAATATTGACCGCTCTCTTCCTCTGAAGATCGGAAATCTGTTCAACGCTCATGATCTGTCCCGGGGAATCATCCTTTTTCTGTTTTCGCAAGCTGAAAAGCATAGACATATTCAACGGCCTCCGCGATGGTCTGCGGAGGCCGTGCCGTTTTGCATCGTGAAAAGGTCAGTTCTGTTCTTTGGAATGCTTCTTTTCTTTTTTCTTTCCGTGCTCCTGCGGGAACTCGAACACCACAGCCTCGAAAGGCCGCAGACCGTAGGGCAGCGCATAGGGATGGCTGTCGACGTCCTTCTCAATGCTGACGATCGGCGGGATATCTCCTATCTCTCCGGGGCTTCCGCCTCCGGGCAGGCTGTCATAGGTGCTGAAGACCCTCTTGTAGAGTCCCTCCTCCGGCACACCGCACAGATAGCTCCCGTAGGCTACCGGGGAGAAATTGCAGATCACCAGCAGCGCTTTTTCATAGTTCCAGGGATTGCGCCGGATATAGGAGATAATGTTCCTCTCCGCGTCATTCCGGCTTACCCATTCGAATGTGGCGGGGTCCTTCGTGTCCGTATGCAGACAGGAATAGTCTCTGTAAATACCGAGCAGATTCCGGACACACTGCATGATGTCCCTGTGGCCGAAGTCGCTGGCAAAGGCCCAGTTGATCTCTCTGTTCTCGTCCCACTCCCTGTCTTCGGCAAAATCCTGACCCATGAACAGCAGTTTCTTTCCGGGGAACGTGAACTGGAAGGCATAGAGGGCTTTGAGGCTTCCCATCTTGTCCTCGATCCCGCCGGGAAACTTTTCAAGCATGGAATGCTTCAGGTGCACCACCTCATCATGGGACAGAACAAGGATATATCTCTCAAAGAATGCGTAGTCGGCAGCGTGTACAAGCCGGCCGTGCTCCCATTTTCTGTAATAGGGATCTTTCTTCATATATTCGAGCGTATCGTTCATCCAGCCCATGTTCCATTTGAACATGAAGCCTATGCCGCCCTCGGTCACATCCGCCGTGATACCGGGAATGATGGAGGAATCCTCCGCAATCATGTACGCGTCCGTTTTTTCCCGGATGGCATAGTTGATCTGTCTGAGGAATTCCGTGCTTTCCAGGTTCTCGTGACCGCCGTATTTGTTCGGTCTCCATCTGGCGCGGCTGAAGCTGGAATAGAGCATCGCCGCCACCGCGTCCACCCTGAGCGCATCTACGTGGAACTCGTTGATCCAGTAGAAGGCGCTGGATGCCAGAAAGCTCTGGACCTGTATCTTTTCATGGTCGAACGCGTAGGTCCCCCACTCCGGATACTCCGCCTTCAGCGGATCGGGCGATTCGTACAGCGGTGTTCCGTCGAAGCGGGCCAGGCCGAATTCGTCTTTCGGAAAATGGGCCGGCACCCAGTCCAGAATCACGCCGATGCCATTGAGGTGCATAATATCGACGAAATACCGGAAATCGTCCGGATTTCCGTACCGGCTGGTGGGAGAGAAAAATCCCGTCACCTGATAGCCCCAGGAGCCGTCGAAGGGATATTCGCAGATACCTATGAGCTCCACGTGAGTGTATCCCATATACCGCACATACTGTGAAAGCTCCTCGGCAAGCCTGCGGTAATTGAGGAAGCCGTCAGGGTCCTTGGAATAGTCCTTTTTCCAGGAACCGAGATGCACTTCGTAAATGGCCATGGGCTTTTCGGGAGCGTGCCTGCCGTCCCTCTGGGCCATATAGTCGGCATCTCTCCACTTATAGTTCTTCAGCCCGTAGACGATCGAAGCGTTTGCCGGCCTTCTTTCCGTATAGAAGGCGTATGGGTCGGATTTGAAGCGCTTCTCTCCGTCCGCCCCCTTCACCACGTAGCGGTAGACATCCCCCTCGCCTATATCCGGCAGAAAGATCTTCCAGACGCCCTTGCGGCCAAGCTCCATCCTGCCGTTGGCCTCATTCCAGCCGGTCTTGCCCGTGATGACGGAAACCTCTCTGGCGTTCGGGGCCCAAACGGCAAATTTGGTTCCTTTCACCCCGTTCTTCGTAGTGATGTGTGCTCCGAGTTTCTTATAGGCGGCAAAGTCTATCTTCTCATTGAATACGAAACCGGTCTCCTCCTTCTCCGGAGAGGCTTTCTTTTTTTCATCCTTCATGGGAGGCGCTCCTTTCAGCTGTGTTTATTCCTCAGTTCCCAGAAGGCCACGGCGCTCGCCGCGGCGACGTTCAGGGAATCCACATCATGATACATGGGTATGCGCACGGTATAGTCGCAGGAGGCGATCGTATCCTCCGCCAGGCCGTCGCCCTCGGTTCCGAGGATCACGGCCAGTTTCTCCTCCGCCGCCAGTTTGGGACAGTCTATGTTCACCGCATCGTCCCGCAGCGCCATCGCGGCTGTACGGAAGCCCATACGGCGCAGCCTTTCCAGTCCGCGCTCAGGCCAGTCCCCGATGTTTTCCCCAATATAGGCCCAAGGAACCTGAAAAACGGTCCCCATACTGACCCGGACCGATCTTCTGTACAGCGGGTCGCTGCAGGCGGGCGTAAGGAGCACGGCATCCATCCCCAGCGCCGCAGCCGAGCGGAAGATCGCGCCGACATTGGTGGGATTCATGACATTCTCGAGCACGGCGATCCTTCTCGAAACCGCGCATATGCTCTCCACATTTGGCTGCTCCGGTCGGAGCATGGCGCAGAGCACGCCTCTGGTAAGCTTGTAGCCCGTCAGCTGCTCCAGCACATCCAGAGAAGACGTGTAGACGGGGATCTCCCCGCAGCGTTCGATCACGTGCTTTGCCTGGTTTTCGATATGTTTCCTTTCCAGCAGCATGGACACCGGAACACATCCGGCATCCAGCGCACGTTCGATCACCACGGGACTCTCGGCGATGAACATGGCGTTTTTCGGCTCCTGCCGGTTCAGAAGCTGGGCCTCGGTGAGTCTTGCGTAGACATCCAGTTCCGGGGCTTCAAAACTGTTGATCTCAATTACGTTCGGCATTGCAGTCTCTTCCGGTCAGGTCAGGGCGAATCGCCCTCCAGCGCCAGATGCCAGTCCTCGGCGCATTCTGCGATATACGATGAAATATCCCCGATCATCCGGTTGCCCGCAAAGTCGTTGACCTCGTAGTTCATGACCACCAGGATCACCGGATCCGGCGTGTATATGATCCCTCCGGTATGGCAGCATCCTCCCGCGCTGCCGTATTTCTGCGCGATGACATATCTGTCCCCGAGTACTCTGTGAAAGTAGTCCTGCGGAGAAGCTTCACACATATACTGCAGCACATTCGGGTATTCCTCCGAATTTTCATAGAGCTCCTTTACGATCCCGAGGTAAAACCTTGCGGAATACAGATACTCCACGAAAAGGTCTTGGGAAGCTCCTCTGACCATACTCCTTCGGAAAAGCCCAGATCGTTCCGCCGGATGGTCCGGAGATCGTCATGAAACACCTTCTGCTGCATCGCGAATGCCCAGTGGCTGTCGGAATAGCGGATGATCTGATGAAAGACCGTTTCGATATCGGTATTGTCAAGCCGGAAGGAATCATAATCGATCTCGTCGTACTTTTTCATATTGGCCATCTTCATCACCAGCGGCAGCTTGAAAAGGCTCGCGGTGTACCACCAGCGGTTGGCGTTATAGTAATAGTATTCTCCTGTTCCGGTATAATAAAGCGCCACACTGACGGAATCTCTGCTTCTTCCCGAGGTTTTTATGATGGCTTCGATCCCTGCGTCAAGCGCCTCCTTGTCGACCACCGAGACAGACGCCGCCACGATCTCCCCCGAGCCTTCCGCCGCTTCCGCACGGGCAGCCGCCGGAAAAAGGAACATGGCCATCACCGCCGCCATTATGAACGAAACTGTTCTTTTCATCTGTATTCCTGCTTGTATTCCCAATATAGTGAAAATATCTCTGCAAATACAGAGATATTATGATTTTGAAGTGTTAAGATATCCGATCACGGCTTTTGCCAGATCCTTATAGGTCACCGCACGGTCGATCTCCGCTTTGGCCCATGCCCTGTCCTCGTCAGAAATCCTGTTTCTGCCGTTGCTTCTCACCCATTTGATAATCGCTTTTAGATCGTTCAGCGTCATAGCCGACCCTCCTGATCTGGTACAGGTTATTTTACCACAGCGGAAGATCATAAATCAACAAGCGCGCCTCTCATGAAGCGTATTTTTCCAGATACTCCAGAGCATATGTGTTTCTTGCGCCGTATATCGCAGCCTGTTCGTAGACATTGCAGAATCTGAACACAGCCGAATAGCAGCTGTCGGCCGTTTTCAGGTAATCATACAGATCCGGATAGCTATGGATCATCTCATGCAGGATGAAATCACACTGCATGTCCAGATCGCCCACGGAACGGCCCGAGGCCTTTGCAAAATCATACAGGGCCGCCTTGCGCTCCCCTGTCCACTGGCAGATTCCGTATCCGCCTCCGTACTCCTCTCCCGGTGCTTCCGCGAAGGCTTCCCGGCTGAGGGTTCCGTTGTCCGCAGCCGCTGTGTGTTCTTTGGAGAATGCATATCCGGAGCTCGTATCCCCTTCCACGAGATACGGCAGGAAGCTGCTCTCCGAAGCGATGTTGCCCAGGATGGCCGCTGCGGAGTAGGGATTTCCGAACTCATTTATGAAGCGGTTCCAGACTCTGCCGGCATTGCTTGTGTCGTTGGTGAATTTTGCCGTGTAGGTTTTATTCCTTTCCGCATCTCTCGCCGGGTCCGCGGCGATCTTGAATCCGTGGTTGATCAGCTCCCGTTCGGACCTCATCCCTCCGTTGCTCGCCTCCGCATTCAGGAGATAGGTATACTCTCCCGGGGCAAGACTTCCGAACATGAGGCTGACGTTTACCGTGTCCTCCAGATCGAACGCGTCCGTGCCCGGCGCGTAGATGCACTGCTGCACCGTCTTTCCCGATGAATCGATAAGCGCTGCATGGATCTTTATCAGGTTTCCCGGAGAGGCTTTTACGGTTCCTTTCAGAACAAAGGGGCTGCCTTCGGCGACCTCAGACGGAAGAGTTTCTCCGTTCAGCGTGATCTCCGGTTTTTCAGGCACGGCCGGCTGAGCAGGTTCCGGCATAACGGCGGGAGGCTCGGGCTCGGAAACCGTTATCTGCGGGGAGGGTGTCCCGATCACGGGCGGTGCGGGAAGCTGTTCCGAAATGATCGGCGGGAGCAGCAGCTCCGGAGGCTCAACGATCTGCTCCGGGGCAGCCGGGTCCGGATCATACGAAGGCTGCTCCTCCGCTTCCTGTGCGGAGGGTTCCGGGAGATTCTCGGCCATCTCCGTCTCTTCCGGGAGCACAGGATCTCCGGTTCCGGGCACTTCCTGCTCCAAAGCAGAAGTTTCTTCCGGCACAGGCTGCGGGTCGGCCGTTTCCTGCGCCGGCGGCAGGATCTCGATTGCGATTTCCTCCGAAGCGGGCTCCGCCGGAACGCTTTCCTGCTCCCCAACATTCAACTCCGGAGTGGGAAGCTTCGGGAAAGGAACCGCGGCGCAGCCCGAAGCAGATGCAAGCATGGCGAGCGTCATCAGCGTCGCAGCGGTTTTCTTCGCAAAAATGCGCATAACGGTCTCCTTTCCGGGTTTTTATTGATTTTATCCTATAGTTATGAACAATTCAAGCAAAGGCTGTATCACTATGTCCAATTGAACTGGCGGGACGGCAGATGATATACTTTGGAAAAGGGACTTCGGAAAGGGGGCGGTGCTGTGGGCAGACGGAATATAAAACAGGTGGTCCTGCCGCTTATCACGGCTTTCATCTGGGGTTCCGCCATCGTGGTGCAGAGCGACAGCACTTCCTTCATCGGCGCTTTTACCTTCAATGCCGCAAGATCCCTTGTAGGCGCACTTTCTCTGCTGGCGTTCCTGCTTGTTCGCAGCCTTTTCAGACGAAAGGATCTCTCCGCCCAAGAGGGACAACAGGCACTCATAGATCTGCTCGGGGGCGGTGTCTGCTGCGGTGTTTTTCTGGCAATGGCCGTAGTCCTTCAGCAGCAGGGTCTCCGGTACACGGGGGCCGGCAAGGCTGCTTTTATTACAGCCATGTACGTGGTGCTTGTTCCGGTATCCGGTCTGTTCTTCCGCAGGAAGGTCGCTCCGTTGCTCTGGATCAGCATGCTGATCGCCGTAGCGGGACTGTATTTTCTCTGCGTAGACCCGGCCGGGGGCTTCCGTCTGAACAAGGGAGATCTTCTTGTGCTGATGAGTTCCTTTTCTTTCACTGCGCAGATCCTTGTGATCGATCATTTCGGGAAGCGGACCGACAGCATCGCACTCTCCTGCGTCCAGTTCACCGCCGTGTTTATCCTCTGCGGCGCCGGGGCCCTGCTCTTTGAGAGTCCGCAGCTGTCCCAGCTGCGGCTGTCTCTTCCCCACATCCTCTATGTGGGAATTTTTTCCAGCGCTCTGGCGTATACTCTGCAGATCGTGGCGCAGAAGGACGGAAATCCCGTGATCGTGTCTCTCCTGCTCAGTCTTGAGTCTTTCTTTGCCGTTCTGGTCAGCGCTGTATGGCTGCATGAAAGACTGAGCCTTCGCGAGGTTGCCGGCTGTGTTCTCATGATGACCGCCGTTGTGCTTTGCCAGCTGAAGCCGGAAAACGCCGAAACCTGACCGGACTGCAAAAACAGCCGGACCGTAATGGTCCGGCTGTTTTTTACATGGCTTCTATTTCTTTTATGTTGTATTCGTTTCCCGTGACCAGGAACGTGTTCCCGCTGCCGCAATAAGGGCAGATCTTCTTGTATATCATCGTGTCGTAGGTCTTCTTGCAGTCCTGACAGTACGTGACGGCCTTGATCTTCTCGATCTTCAGCTCCGCATCCTTCAGGAATTCGGACTTTTTCTTCGACCATTCCCAGAAATCCGTAAGGTATTCCGGGATGATCGCGCTGACCTCCCCGACCTCCAGCGTCACGGAGGCGACGGTCGTCAGGTTCTGCTCCCTGCAGATGTCCTCGACGGTGTCGATGACATAGACTACTGTGCTGAGCTCGTGCATTACTTAGCCTTGCGCACCACTTTGACCGCCTGACGGGCAGCGT
>JAEEGL013567536.1_pt1 | contig 14168 bp, 11 predicted proteins | sample 9134231 | NCBI WGS metagenome assembly JAEEGL01 (sample SAMN16246548, study PRJNA631951) | gut metagenome | biome: gut microbiome; feature: rumen; material: fiber-attached | host: Bos | place: Iran: Karaj | collected 2018-10 | reverse complement strand
CTTCTTCGCCATCGCCTTCAACATCAAGAAAATGGCCGCAAAAATGGCAAAATCCGCCCGAAACGGCGGAAACGGGCCCCATTTTTGTCATTTTGCCGTCACAGTTCGGTTTTTACTCCATGAGAATCGGATGTCTAAGCAAAACACAGAAAAAACAGCCGCCTGAAAAATATCGCATTCTCAGACGGTTGATTTGCAAAGAGGGTGAGCCATAACTGAATTATGACACACCCTCGCTATGAGACAAGTAAAATAAACTACGAATTTCGCGAATTAAACAAATTGGCATCCGCGTTCAATTAAGCCAAATTTCACGAACGGCCACGCCAAGGCGAGGCCCTACCCGCCAGCGATCGGGGGGACGGTTCTTCAGTCCAAAAAATGCAAGCATTTTTCATCCAGGAACCGTCCCCTTTCCGCGCGAATTCCTAAAATGGGTTGTTCATGTTGTTTGATAATATGGGGCGGCCGCGCCAAGGCGTTTTTACCAGACAGTGATTATTATCATCAAACTCTTGGTCAATGAGCCGTGAGGTCTATTTTTAACGTCACAGAGCATGCGGGGGCTCGCAGACCTTACCCGCATGCTCTGTTCATTGTTCGTATTACATGGCGCCACAGGCGTCATCATGTTATCAGAAGCCTATATCATCAAATGGGGCATCGTCAACATCAACGTGGTCGCCAGGATCGTCAAAGGAATCATTATCATTATCGTCGTCATTCTGATAATCATCGAATCCGTTGTCGTTTCCATCGTTATAGTGTCCATCCTCATGCATCGAGTCATCGGAAGCATCGATATCGTGATCAACCATGGTAATCTCGGGCAGGGTGAAATCATCGGCCAATAACTCCAGGGGTACTTCCTCGTTCTGATCATGAAGAATATATGATGAATCGACAGCATCAAGAGCTTCCTCTATCTGCTGCATATCAAAATCAGACGCAATCATATCCTCGACCATGCTGCTCTGTTCAGAATCCAACATACCGTCCAGATAGGCTGCCATCTGTTCCTCGGATAGAGGATAATTAAAATACTTTTCCATAATATCCTTCTTTATTAAGTATCTCAATAAACTGTATTTTTGCTCGCCGATGTTTATTATAGAAGTTGTCCATGTTCATCTGCAATGCTGCCGCCGTTTCCTCGTTTGACAAACCGTCGAGATACCTCAGCCGGATAATCATACTGTAACGTTTGTTGGGCATCATGTCAAGCAGAACATTGATGTCTTCATGTGTCATCGGTGACTCTTCTTCATAGATAGATGCAGCAAACTTGTCAAATCTATCACTTTCATAGTCATCTTCTTCAATTTTTTGTTCCACAAAGGTCACTTTCTGCTTCCGGCGGTAGCGTCCATAGCAATAATAAATGGCGACCATTTTGATCCATGTGGTGAGCGTACTGCTAAACTGGAACGACTGCAACTTGCACAGTCCAGTCTCCCTATCGGGTGTCATCAAGTGAAGATATATCTCATTGATAAACTCGATACATGACTGGCTATCAGTGTAATAGTTATCAAAGATGGACTTGAAGAGCGGATAGCACTTTATATACAGATATTGCTGCGTAACATGCGGGTCACGCAGCAACAAGGATTCAACGATCAATCGATCGTTTTCCATTTCGGTTGATTCCATCATTCTCGTAGTTTAATGACTTTTTCTTTGATTTTATCAATATGCTTAATGCTTTCGGACGTAGATTCGCCTTTCTTGGAAGCGCCGATAGCCATTTTATCGTTCAGCATTTTCTTCACTTCGTCAAGGTCTTTCCTCTTCTCCTCCTTCATCATGAGTTGCAGATTATTCACATCAGGCATAATGACCTTCTCGATATATTCTTTCTTGGCATCGCGGAGTTCTTTGCGCTTATCTCGTTTGATGTCTTTTAGGTTATCCAGTTTCTTTACCAGTCCCTGGATTTGTTTTTCGATCTCCTTGTTTTCGGCTTCCCGGACCCCTAAGCCCTTAGGGCTCTGCTTCTTGTTCCCATCCTCTCGAGCAACCGGGGTCTTCTTTTCAGGCCCACTCAACTTTTTAATAACCTTTATCACCTCCTCTTGAGAAGGCTTGGGATCAGAAGGTCGAGATTTCACATACCAATAAACCCCAGCAGCCACCAATGCGATGATTCCAGCCAAACAAATGATTTTTGATAATCGGCTGAAAGCATTGGCTTGTTTTGTGTCTTTGAATTCGGGTGCAGGAGCGGGAGTGATTCGACGAGTAATGGGAGAAGAAATCGGAGGAGCGACCTGAGAGTCAGCCGGGGGATCGGCAGGAGGGGCCGTCGGGGGGGCGACCGGTGGTGCCGTTGGGGGAGTGGTCGGGGGAGTGGTCGGGGGAGCAACCTCGGGAGGGGCTGCTATTGGCTCCGACTTCTTGATTTTCTTGACCGCGGAGTCGAATGTGGGGTCTAGAATGGCGAGGGTCAAGTTGTCATGGCGTCCACCCTGGGCATTCCCCAAAGCATCGACCTCATCACACACTTGCCCCGTCAATTCTTCTATACCCATGGGCCTCGACAAATTGAGGACCAGGTCCTTCTGAGGCATGGCGCCCCAAATGCCGTCGGTGCAGAGGACAAACCGATCACCACACTGGAACGGGATCTCGTCATATTCGACTTCCATAGTCGGCCTAATGCCAAGAGCCCGCGTGATCACGTTGACACGGGGATGATTTCTAGCTTCCTCCTCGGTGAGCTTGTTTTCTCGCACGAGATTGGCGACGTATGAATGATCTTGGCTGCGGTAAACGATTGTCCCCTTGCGCAATAGATAAATCCTCGTGTCGCCGACATGAGCGATCACAGCCGATTCCTCATTAATGATTACCGCAGCAACAGTCGTTCCCATACCTCGCAGTTCGGGAGTTTCTTTGGCCATGGAGTAGAGCACATCGTTGGCTTTCTCGATGGCATATTGCAAGGCTTGCTGGCGCGGAGTTGAAGAAGAGACCTCTTTCAGGAGACTCAAAATCGTGTTGACGGCCTCGTGGGAGGCGGTCCAGCCTCCAGGACCACCTCCCATGCCATCACAGACCACAAGCAGAAGACCTAATGGCGTATCAATGAATCCATCAAAATCTTGATTCTCATCACGTCCACCCTGTCGGGAATCGACATTACCGACAAACGGATATTTGGTAACTATTGTGGTCATTTTCAACTATTATTTTTTCTCGTCTTGTTTTGTCTCGTCTTTATTATCGTCCTTTTTCTCCTCAGATGGTGTTACTCCGAGTTCGCTTGGCAAAATCGTGATAATGATTGAGTCATTATCCGAGATGTACTTATACTTCACGTTACATCCATCTTTAAGCAGAACGCGTTTCAGCTTCTCGTTCATCTGGCCGATAATGCTGTCCCTGGCCGTCGTGGGATTGACGGTGGCAATGGCTTCATCGGACATCTTCATCCGGTAGGTGATGGTCTTGTCCACAAAATAGACCGAATCCAGCGTAGTGCCGTTGCCCATATCCTTGGGGCACTGAGACTGAAGCTGCTGAACAAGGGCAGAGATTGAATTCTCTCCCTGGGACGACTTAGTTCCCTTGCAAGAGCTGATTGCCATCACCTGCAGGAGGATGAGTGCGACAATCGCCAAGCGAGATTTGAAATTACGTGCGCTCATAACTTACAGCAGGTTAAAGGTTACCGTATCAAGCAAGACGCCCTTCTCAAAGTCATAAATCTCAACCCTGTATTCGCCGGCTTTCCAGAAGTTGTTCTCATCGGAACCGTAGGAGGGCAGTTCAAAAAGTTCCACCTTGCCGGTTTTCTTGAACTCGACATTCTGTGAGGCGACATATTCGTTACCCTTGACGAGCTGCATGGACTTGCCATCAGGATTATAGATCTTCATCGCAACCTTGAAGACGCCTTTTTCCTTGGAACTCAGGCCGACCCTGGTCTTGATGTGGCGGCACTCGCTCTTGCGCAAGGGCTTATTGTAATCCGAAATCACACTACCACCCATGTCAACGTTAGCAAAGGAAATCTCGGTCACCGTCAACGGGCTCTTGCCAATAACAACAGGGGGAATAATGGGAGCTGAGGCCTCAACAGAGTCGGCCACCCATTTCTTGTAGGCTTCTTCATAGGACTTCTTGAACGTCTCGTCCACGTGGTTGAAGGCTGCAATCATTTTCTTGAGTCCACCATAGAAATCAGACGGTTCCTTGGCATAGGTCTGCATGATAAACTCGACTTTCTTGCCATTGTAGATGCTCTTGATCTTGTGCTTGTTGTTCACCTCATTGCAGGCGATCAATGCACACTCGGGCCTAAACGTAGTGTCGCCGTCGAACTTGACACCCTTGCGGTGGATCGTGTAGAGCACAGGGCCCTCGCCATCAAAGGTCACCCAGTACAGCACATTGCTGTTAGGGGTCTTGAAGTTAACACTGTTGTCACGAGTGTCGATGCTGGCCGACACGCCACTGGAGCGCAGATACTCGATGAGGGACTTCTGAGCCTTGGCGCACGCTTCATTCAATTGATTCTGTGCAACTGCCGCCAACGAGAGGCAAGCGGCAAGCAGGAGAGTAAATAAACGATTCTTTTTCATAATTCTGTTTTTGTTTTGATGATTATTAATTTTTGTTCTATTGATTTCTTGTTCTAGAAGTGGTAATCGCCCCACTCGCCAGTCTTGGCATTATAGTTCTGCCAGGCGACCGGTTTTCCAGCCTCGTAGAAGGTCCTCTTGACCGGGATCACGCCATCAGCGCCGTAGGTGATGACCATCTTGGAGAATCCCTGTGAGTCATCGAGTTTCCCGTTGGCATTATACATGCAGAATTCGGTCATCGAGTTCCTGGAATTATAGGTATAGGTCGCATAATTTGTCATTTTTCCGCTCGAAGCGAAATATTTCTCTTGTGTGATATTGCGCTTGCTGTCATAGGTGTAGTTGACCTTGGCGTAGCCGTTGGAGCGGTGAGTCACGAGGTTGCCTTTGATGTCCCTGTAGGACTCACTGGCAAGCAGGTTATGCTCGTTATATTTTCTTTCCAGACGGTGGAAACCCTCGGTGCTGGTATAAGGCTTACCGTATCCGTCCTGGCACTCAATCAAGGTGATATTGCCATGCTCGTCATAGGTTACCGTTGCCTCGGGATTCACGTTAGAACCATGAAGGGGTTTCCCGTCCTTTCCTAAGTTTTTCTCATAGACGTAGTTATTGCGGTCATCATATTTCTTGATGCGCTTATAAGTCTTCAACTCGTCACACGCCGGCTTGCCATTGACGTCAAGATAAGTCTGTTCAATCACATTGCCGCGTGCATCATATTTCATATCGGTCTCACAATATTCCGTGCCGGGGTTGTTCACCTTGGTGCCGGCCAGATTGGTGTGGTAAATCTTTGATATCCTGTTGTTATCGTCATACTCATATCGCGACACCGTTCCCTGTAAAGCCCCCGCGCCATTCACCGTCCATGTTGACGTGATGTTGCCATTGGGATCATAGGTGTAGTGTTCAACCTTGAAGACAGCTCCGGCGGCATTATAGTATTTCTCCTGAGTGTTGAAGTTGGTTTTGTCCTCATAGATAAATTCCTTGGCAAAATAGCCATCAGAGATGACAACAGGATTCATTGAAGCGTTGAAATGGTGTATCGTCTTGATGTTGCCCAAATCGTCATAGGCTATCTTCATCACAGCATAACCTTCAATACTGTTCACTCGGGTCTTACCATCAGCTCCATAGAATTCAATCTGGGTGAGATTCCCGATTCGGTCATAGGTATATTGACACTTCGCAAAGCCGCTCTCACCAAGCGTCAATTTCCCCTTCTCGTCATAGAATGTCAATTCCTGGCACATATTCTGATCGTCATAGACATAACGCTCACTGGAATTGAATCCGCCGTAGTGAGCCAGTTTGCCATCCTTATTGTAATACTGAATCTGCAAGATATTGCCCACCGAGTCATATTGGACACCCAACTTGTGCATTCCTTTGGAGGTCTCGATGGGGTGCTCCTGGGTATCAAAATAAGAGATAGAGGTGGGAAGTCCTTTTTCATCGATGGTGCACTTGGTGATGCTGGTAACGTCACCGTCCTCGTCGGTATTATAGGTCCTGTTGCCGTCCTTGTCCAGGAACTCCGTCTTCGTGCGGAACGCATTGTCGTCATAGGTCATGCGCACCTGGGCAAAGCCAGACTGGCAGTTGATTACCTCGCCATTGCCGTCGATGCAACGCAGCAGCACCCTGCAACCCTTGTTATCAATCTCATACTCGTAGCCGCAAGTCGAGACATCACTGCGGAATGCCGGGGTGACGCCATCCACCATGTAATAACGCTCGGCGATGCAGTTGCCCCACTTGTCATGCTCCAACTTGACGACAGAGCAGTTGTTCCCGTCGTGTGACGGTTTGGAGGCAGCCGACAAGTACTTGACTTGAGTCCAGTTATTGTGGCTATCATATTCATACTGCTTGATGGCGAGACCGATGCGGTTGCCCTTGATCTTTCCGTCACGACCCAGGAAGCGCACTTCGGTGATACGTCCTTTCTTGTCATAGGAATAGGCCTGGCCATAGATGTTGTCGCTATCGCCCACGGGCGTGTTGTCCTCACCGCTGGCATATTCCACGCGCTGCAGCAAGCCGTCCTTGTCATAGGTGAGCAGGTAGCGCGTGATGGAACTGCGCTCCGATTCATCCACGTCAACGAGTCCTGTGGTGTTGGACACGAGTCGCTTGGCGGTTCCATGCTCGTCGTCATGCTTGAACATGGCGACCTTCATGTTCTCGTCATAGTCAATCTTGTAGAGCAAGCGTCCATACTCGTTATAGACTTTCTTATAGTCGAGCTTGCCCTGGTCATTATAGTAATAGTACACATCACTGTAGCGGCTGCTGGAGCGCTCCGAGTCACTATGGCCGATGGGCTTGCGCTTGGAATTGACGAGCGTGATACGCCTTACCTTCCACCGTGACGACTCGATCCTGTAGGACTCAACCCTGTGTGACACCTCGCGGCCGCTGAGTCCATCAACGCCCTTGGCCACGCCATAGTACTCCACATAGTCCTTATAGTAACTTACCTTGGTGCGGAAGTAGTCCCAAATGCCCAAACCGATGCACAGGCATAACAAGGCTGCCGCTATGCCGATATATAGGGGCAAGCGGGACTTCGTTTCAGGATTCATTGCCTTGTAAATGGCAGCCTTCATCTCGTCGCACGAGGCGAAACGTTCCTTGGGGTTCTTGGACGTGGCCTTATCCACCACCGCCTGCATCCCGTCTGAAATATAGGGATAATAATTCTTCATGCGGGGCAGCTTCTCGTGCGCGACGAGTCCCTTGATCTCGAGTTCCGACATGGTGGTCGAGTCATAGGGGGCACGCCCGGTGAGCATCTGATGGAACAGCACACCCAGCGAATAGATGTCGGAGCGCTGATCCAAATTCTGTCCGAAAACCTGCTCAGGGCTCATGTAGGCCGGTGTGCCCATCGATTGACCGCCCTGAGTCTTATTCACCTCGGACACAATCTGTGCGATACCGAAGTCCAATATCTTGATGTGTCCGTCCTTGTTCAGGAAAATGTTGCTGGGCTTGATGTCACGGTGAATGATACCCTTCTTGTGGGCATAGGAGAAGGCGTCGAGAATCTCCATCATCATGGGATAAGCCTTCTCCTCGACAATCAGTCCAGACTTCTTGTTAATGTATTCTTCCAGAGTGTACCCGTCGACATACTCCATGATGAGAAACACGCCATACTCGTTCTCAACGAAGTTGAGGAACTTCACGATGTTGGGATGGTTGAGCGAGTTTAACATCACCGCCTCCTGCTTGAAGCGAGATCTCAGCACCGGGCTATTGGCATATTTGGGGTGCAATGCCTTGACCGCAACAAATTGATCGATGTTTTTGTTGCGAGCAAGATACACTTCACCCATGCCGCCACGACCGAGGAGGCGAATCAACTGATAATTGAGGAGGTCAACAGGTACCATAAGCAATCATTTTTTAGCGTCAAATAAAATCATTCATCAACCGAGAGCCATTCTCATAATCCAAAATCCCAGAATCACACCCATGTTTATAACTGAAAAAAGAGCACAAGTGCTGGCTAGCTCTTTCTTCTTGGAAAGAAAAAAAATCAAAGCCAAGATGAGTCCTAATATTGGAATCACTATCGAGAGTACCCCTAAACCGATTTTAAGGGCTTTGGGAGCCGGCTTAGGCTCGGGGGTTGGATTAGGAATAAAACCAGGGCCAGGGCCGGAACCAGGGCCAGGAACAGGGCCGAAACCAGGGCCAGGGTCTGGTTTAGGGTCTGGAACAGGAGGTTCGGGATTCCCAATCGGTGGATTAGATTCACGCTCCTTCAGCTTCACGGAGATAATCCTCTTCACCCGGTTCCAGTCCAATGCGTAATTGTCGTCGCACGCCAGGAGCACCTGGGGGTCGGGGCCATCGGCAGGAATTTCCACAGACTGGCCGCGCTCCAATCGCTTCCCATTAACCATCGTGCCGTTAGAGCTATGGTCGGTAATGATGTAATAGCGGCCACCTGTAAACTGCTTGTAGGTGATTTCAAGATGATTGCGGCTCACCTTAATCAACGGGTCGTTGATCATGATGTCGCAAGCCTCACGACCCACGGTGACAATCATGTCCACCTTGTCATTTTTAGTTACATCAAGAGCCGCACTGGGAACCAGAGCTACCAAATCCTTCATGAATTCCCGACATGACTGGTAACGTTGCAGCATGCTTCGGTCGGTAGCATGGTCCAGAATCTGCTGCATGCCATCAGGGAAATACGCCTTGCTGTGCTTCGAGAGCTTGGGGAACGGCGTGTTCACAATGTTTGAAGCCGTCTCGTAATCGCTGGCAAGTGTGTCATAGGCATGATGACCCGTCAACATAAAATAAAACACACAACCCAACGAGTAGATGTCAGTCCTGCGATCCAGTCCAAATCCGTTGGCTTGTTCAGGGCTCATATAACCATCCGACCCGAGAATGGTGCCAAACATGGTTCTTCCAGGATTGTTCATATCCTTGGCGATTCCGAAATCCAGGATACAGATGCGCTCATCGTTGCGAAGCATGATGTTGCTGGGCTTCATGTCACGATGAACGAAATTCTTCTCGTGGACAATCTGCATCGCATTCAGGATTTTGACCATGAACCTAGCGGCGCGCTCATAGGGGATGGGACCATACTTCTGCACGTACTGCTCCACGTTCAAGCCATCCACCAGCTCCATGACGATATAGAAGTTATCGTTCAACGGGAACTGGTCATAGACCTTGACGATGCTATCGTTGTTCAGCTGTTGAAGCATTTCCACCTCTAGCTCGGTGCGGGCGCGAATCTCCATATCCTGGGCGAACTCAGGCCGGATCTCCTTGATCGCAACCTGACGTCCATCGGGAGCTACGCCACGCAACACGCGGCCCATACCACCCGCACCGATGGGTGTCTCGTCAACTTGATATATTGATATCTGCTTCATGACGATTCATTTATTCCATGGGTTTTTCATTTTGTAGAGTTCCGGGGGGAAGCTCCCCAGCTGGTGGAGTTTGTCCTTTCGTTACTTCCTTAATCACTACATTTTCTTTCTGATTCTTCTTATCATTGGTTTTGCCATCAGCAGCATTCTTGATTTGATTCGTCTTGGCTTTATTTGAATTCGTCTTGGACTCATTTTTAATAGCGGTTTTGGCATTGGCCTTGGATGAAGAAGACGAAGAAACCGACGTACCGGTTGATGAGCCAGTCGTCGAAGATGACTTTGTGGTTACCGTAGAAGAAGAGGCCGATTCTGTGCTCTGGCCACCAGTGTTGGTACTAACATTAACGTTTTGACCACCACTGGGAACATCGGGTTTGGGCGCTTCGGTTTTAACGGGCGGTTCCGGCTTAGGCTTCTTGTCCAGTAACTTATATGCTCCAAAACCGAGTCCTGCCACAACGACAGCACCGATAAGGCCATACAATAAAGCCTTCATCGGAGATTTCTTGGCACGGGTATCTACTGCCGTATCAAACAATGTGCCCGAAGTGGCACCCACGTTGTTGCTGGTGCTGAACTGGACGAGCTCAACCGTGATGTTATCCAATCCGCCGGCATCGTTGGCCATCTCGATGAGACGATCGGCCTTTTGCTGCAATGACATATCACTGCTGCTGATGACACGCTCGATGCGTGCTTCATCGACCATGCTGCTCAATCCGTCGGAGCAGAGCAGGAAAACGCTGCCCGGCTCGGGCATGATGGGCACAGCGACGGTCTCGGGCTCGGTCATGCCCTGCAGTCCGATGCAGTTGGTAATCTCATTCTTCTGGGGATGGTTTACAGCCTCGGCTTTGGTGATCTGTCCGCTGTCAACGAGCTGCTGGACGTAGGACTGGTCGTGCGAGATCTGACGGATGGTGTGGTTAGAGATGTAATAGATACGGCTATCACCTACCCACCCGCAGTGTACGCGCCCGTTCTTGATAATGAGCATGGCGCAAGTCGAACCCATGCCTTCAAGTTCGGGATTTTGAGCAGTACGGTTCAAGACACCCTGATTGGCTGCCATGATTGAACGGCGGATAGCCTCATCGGGGTCATCAAAGACGTTGTCGGTCAAGATGCTCTCTATGATGCTAACAGCGAGTTGACTGGCCACGTCGCCGGCAGCCTGACCGCCCATCCCGTCACACACTGCCAGGACCTGCCCGTTGGGCGACTCAAAGACGGTCATGCTGTCCTCGTTCACTTTACGGGCCACACCCTCATCAGTGGCTTTTGCAATAAGAAACTTATCCATAATCAAATATTAAATTTGAGGAATTGCAATAAAAATAAACAAAGTGCTACCCACGCGGATGATGTCATAGTTCTGCAACTCGCCGTCGTCAAGCAATTCCTTGTTGACATAGGTGCCATTGCTCGACATCTCGTCATGGAAGCGGAACTTGTTATTACCGCTCAGGTAGCGTATCGACATGTGGTGTGCACTCATCTGGCTGTCGTCCTCAATACAGATATCACATGAGGGATCGCGGCCAATCATGTTGCGACCCTCATAGATGTTATAGGACTTGCCCATCGGGGTGCGGTTATAGGTCACGAGAAATCCCACGAGCTTGCGGCCTTCCTCACCCGGCTTCACGGCACCACCCATGACTGCGGGATTGTGACGGATGACGGTGCGGCGCTGCTGACCGCCCTGCTGGGCCTGCTGATTTGCCTTCTGTCGCATCTGCTGGCTAACGTTAGGATTCACCAGGGTCTTGCCCGTGGGATCCTGCTGGGCAGGCATACCCGGCATACCACCACCCATCTGGGGTGCCGAGGGCTGAAAGACCTTGGTGCTTTTTCCCTGGCCGGTCTGGCCAGTCTGGCCGAGGGCCGCATCGCCCAAGCTGGTCGGTGCGGCGGACTCTTTAGCGGCCGATACTGGGGGACACAAAGGACAAGTGTCCCCATATATACTCTGGTCATAAACATGACCGTTTGGACAAACTTTCTTGATCATAGGTTACTGCAGTATTTAGATTTGTGTTAAACGTGTTGATTGAATTTATGCGAAGTCGACGAAATCATCACCACCGAGGTCGTCATTGCTGTCATCTCCCGTGTCGTTGGAGGCAAGGGTGTCAAAGTCGTCGGCATCCTCTTCTTCCAGATCCGCGCCATAGGCCAGGTCGGAGCTGGCAGAGTAGTGTTCAACGTCACCGTCGTTGTTGTAGTTCTCGTTGTTCTCGGCATAGTCATGGCTATAGGACTCACCGGTCTTCTCGTCTTCAAAGTCGTTGTGGATGTCCTCGTTGTCAGCCAAATCCTTCTCATCCTCGATGTCGAAGGGGTCAAGAGGCTCTTCAAAGGGATCGGGCTCCACGGGGTCGTTCACCGCTACCCAGACGTCCTCGTGCTGTGACGTGGGGTTGCCCATTGCAATCTGGTCTGATTCTGAGAGCATCACAATCTCGTTTTCGGTGTAGTGGTTGTTACCATCAGCATCATAGGCGAGAACGTCGGCGTTCATGTCACCGTCCACATCAATCAGGGTAAAGCTCTTGCCCTCGAGGGTTCCTTCCTCGGTAGTGGCGAGCAACTCGTTGTTCTCGTCATAGATGTGGGTCGTCTTGTCAAAGGTGATGTCAACATCATCACCGGGTTGGGGCTGGGGCTGAACCGGTTCCTCGTGATGAGGCTGCTGGGGTGCAGAGGGGGCCTTGGCTACGGGAGCAGCCTGTTCGGGCTGTTCGGCTTGAGGTGCCTGCACCTGGTCGGCACCGGCCTGTGCACCGCTCTCGATATCCTCGGGGGAGAGAACATCCTCGGGGTTCTGCTCGCCACCGGTCATGTTATTAACGATTGTTGCACCGGCTGCGCCAATTGCGCCACTACCAGCCATCGCAGCTCCAATCGCGGCTGCACGCTTAGCGTTATTGCTCTTCTTCACTGCTGCGCTCTCAAGTTCTTCGAGCTGGAAATCATCGTTAGTCATAGTCGTAAAGTTTTATTGGTTAATATTTATTTTTTGTTTTTTACAGGTTGTTGTTCATGTCCCTGTACACCTCTATAGATGCACGACATTTCTTTATCTGTCACCACTATCAAAAAAATTATCGCAATTGTATGACATATTCTTTGATATCGGGGAGGTAAATGCGCTCCCTGTAGCCACTTGCGCGCAAGAGCTCAAGGTAGCAGTCATCGGTTTTCAAGCCCCGATATTGCAACACAATCAGTCCTTCCCTCACCGTGTTGTCGTTAAGCCGGAGCTGGTTGGTGTACTGGCGGTCTATCCACAGGTCGTTATTTAGGTTGGTCACCACTTTCTCCGACGTCTTGATATCGCTGTTCTTGACCTTCACCGTCTTGAGCGTCTCGTTGAGCAGTATGGTCATGGACACTCCCAGTTGTTGCTCGACGATCTGGCCGAGATACACCGTGCCGTTCTTCAGTGTGACCTTATCGCAGCACCACGAGGGGTCGCTCTCGGACGAACGCCTGATGAATTTCACATCCTTCCACGACAAGGTGTAATTCTTGTCATGCTGGACGTATCTGGCCTTGGGATCCTTGCGGGTATAGTTCGAGTGAAAGACGATGTTCTTGCCAGGTATCTGCTTGTAGATATAGCCCACGAGCACAGTGCCGTCGTTCATCTCCACTTCCTGCACAAACTTTGCATCAAGTCTTGCCACCGAAGCGGCAATCATAATGAGCAATATGAACAATTTCGTTTTCATAAATCAACAACATTATATAATAATATGATTTGATAAATACCTTCCTGGTTCACGCAACAAGTCTCACAAACATTGATCGCACCTCACCCAGGTGGTGTGTGTTTGTCCGGCCGGAAGCCCGTTTCATCGACACCCAGCCGGGCAAAAGCATCATCTAATCCTCTTTTCTTGAGTGCGAAGGCGTAATTCCTTACTTTGGAGGAGCCTATCTGTGGTATTGCCCACAAAATCGTAGGGGGCTACCCTTTCAATCAGCGGTGCGCTGTAAACGTTCCAGTGGTTGTTGTCGGCTCGGCCAAAGTAGGGATTGCCTTTCTGCAACCAGTCAAAATAGGCAAGATAGGTTTCACCATTATTGATGGTAACCGCAGTTGGTTGTTCTGTCGCTTTATAGAAATTTGATTCATCTTGATCTACCGTTCGATATCCAAACATGATATTGCATTGGGGAGCAAGAACATAGAATTCACATTTAATATTGTTCTTGAAATAAGTCCAAGAGGAATCACTGGGCTCGCAGTAGAAAAGAGGATACCAGGTGTTTGATCCAGGGGCGTCCTCATAAACATACCTTTCAGACACCTTCGGGTTTAATTTATATCCCGAAGCATAATTCTGACTATAGACACCAATCTGTCGCACACTGTTATCCGAGACGCTATTCCTCATACAATCTTTGAGGCTAGCATATTGGAAGTTCTGGAAGTATCCATAGCACAAAGCCCCTTTAGGAGCGGGGGTTAATACTACCTCGGTACCTCCACCAGGCGAAACCGTGAATTCCTTGGACGCAATCGACATGATTGACCATTGAGACATTCCGTCTCTCAACAGCAAGTAAGCGGTATTCAGACTTTCTTTTTCAGCGAGGAACCAATAGGAAGCGTCGTCACCTGAATTCTTATAGGCAAATGTCAGGG
>JAEEGL012129120.1_pt1 | contig 14168 bp, 9 predicted proteins | sample 9134231 | NCBI WGS metagenome assembly JAEEGL01 (sample SAMN16246548, study PRJNA631951) | gut metagenome | biome: gut microbiome; feature: rumen; material: fiber-attached | host: Bos | place: Iran: Karaj | collected 2018-10 | reverse complement strand
TTGAAAAACATGGGCTATGCCGATGTGAGTCTTATCCCCACCGACGACGGCCTTTTCATGAGTCGCCGTGAGGCGTTCTGGCTGGGGCTCAAAGGCTCCGCCATACTTGTGGGGAAGAAATAGGAGTTGAACCTTAAATTCCGTGTTTCATGCTTTGCTGGCGGTGCTAACCCCGGCGCCGGCTTCGACCCCAACAACATGGGTGGTAACCCCAACGCAGGCCAGCAGCAAGGTGGCACCCCCAACGACAATGTCACCGACGTCGACTACGAAAAGGTGAAGTAACTGACGAGTAGTCAACGTTAAAAACGACTACGAGGAGATGAAGTAATTCACTGAAATACACTAAATAAAAACGGGTGCTGAATGAATTTCGGCACCCGTTTTTTTTTTCTTGCTATACCCGATAGGGTACATTTTATATTCAAGATACAATATTATACCCGATAGGGTGCATTTGTATAGAATAGTATTTTTTTTTATACCCGAAAGGGTGTAATTAAAAAAATATTCGTATCTTTGCAAAAAATTTAGGAGATGAAAACTTGTGGTAATTATGTTAAGGATATGCGCAAGCAATATGGTCTGACGCAGGAACAGCTTGCTGCGAAGTCGGGTGTTGGATTACGGTTTCTGCGTGAATTGGAGGCCGATAAGCCCACGCTTCGTATGGACAAAGTGAATATGGTACTGGAAATGTTCGGTACTCAATTGGGTGTGGTATCTAAAGACAGGGAGATTGACGGATGAGACGGGCCAAGATATATTATCAGTCGCAGTTGGCTGGCGTTCTGAGCGAAGAAGATACAGGCTACCGTTTCGTGTACGATAATGACTATTTACGGCAACCCGGTGCCATTCCTGTCAGCCTTACTATGCCCCTCTCGCAAAAAGAGTTTGAGTCGAATGTCCTGTTTCCCTTTTTTGACGGTCTGATTCCGGAAGGGTGGCTTCTTGACATCTCGGTGCAAAACTGGAAGCTCGACCCCAGGGATCGCATGGGGCTGTTGATGACATGCTGTCGCGACTGTATCGGGGCGGTGAGTGTTGAACCATTTGAAGAATAGTTATGGAACGTTGTCTGTATTGTTATAATAAACTGGCAGCAGGAGAGCACGACTATCATGCTGGATGTGTCAAAAAAGCGTTCGGCACCAAAGGAGTGCCGCAAATACCCTATTCGCGTGACAATATCAATGATTTGGCGCGCAACTTGGTGCAGAGTCAGACCACCGTCACTGGTGTGCAACCCAAGCTATCGTTACATTTGGCCAAAGGGGAACGCAACGAACCGGACCGGTTGACTCTGGTGGGGATGGCGGGAAGCTATATCCTCAAACCACAGGCGAAGGCCTATACTTGCCTGCCCGAAAACGAAGATTTGACGATGCATCTGGCAGAGATTGCAGGCATCAAGGTGGTACCTCACACGCTATCGCGGATGGCCGACGGCGAGTTGTGCTATCTTACACGGCGTATCGACCGAGATGCCACGGGGATGAAAGTGGCCATGGAGGATACCTGTCAATTGTCGGAACGTCTGACCGAAGACAAATACCACTCTTCCTACGAACAGGTGGCAAAAACACTCAAACGTTATTCCGATGTTGGTAAGCTGGACCTTGTGAACTATTGGGAGGTTGTGATGTTCTGTTGGCTGACAGGCAATTCGGACATGCACCTGAAGAACTTTTCGTTGTATAAACCCAATGGCGGCCGATGGCAATTGGCACCTGCATACGACCTGCTGTCAGTGCGGTTGGCGATGCCGACCGACACCGAAGAACTTGCGCTTACGCTCAATGGGAAAAAGAGCAACATAAAGAAAGCCGACTTTGTGGCAGCCATGCTCCGTTCGGATATCGATGCCGTGGTAACAGAACGTATGATAAAGAAATTCATCCGGATCTTTCCATCTTGGGAGTCGTTTATCCACCAGTCGTTCCTCCCCCTGACTCTCCAAACGGAGTATATCGGATACATCTCACGTATGTTGGAAAGGCTACGATGAATTGTGCTTTCTTGTCGCGATATTGGAAGAAAGTTTTTTAAAGGTATTGCCTGTCAAAATATGAAGTAAAAACCTTGTTTTTGTTCCATAATTGTACCACAAAATTGGGAAATCCTGATAACCAGTACCGATTATATAAGAAGAGGTGAAGTAATAATAGCCTCAAATCAACAAGAAAAAGAGAGACCGCGAGGCCTCTCTCTTTTTTTATGCTGGTGGGATATGTGGGTCTGGCGGATTGTCTCTTTGTAGGGATGCACAATAAACCCCATTCGGCGAAATAAATACGTCGGAATTGAAAAAAGTTGTATCTTTGCAAATCAGAACAAGCAAAAACACTGTAATCATGAGACATACGAAGACCTTTATACTCCTTGCGTTTGCGGCATTTCTGCTGTTTGCCTGCAGCAAGGAGGAACCGACGCCGGAACCGCAACAGACGGCAGTGCCGCAGATTATCCTCGACACCGACATCGCCAGTTCGACCGACGACCTCTTCGCCATGCAGCTGCTCTACCGTTATGCCGCACAGGGTCGCTGCAAGCTGCTGGGCGTGGTGGTGGACCGCATGGGCGACACCAACGCCGCCGTCGCCGACCTGATGAACAACTACTACGGCTTCCCGATGCTGCCTATCGGGCTTGAACGCAACGGCACCTACGAACGCTTCGGCTATATCAACTACACCCCCATCGCACAGGCCACCGACAGCAACGGCAACCTGCTGTTTGCCCGCACCTACAGCGACTATTCGTCGCTCCCCGACGGATACGTCCTCTACCGCCGCCTGCTGGCCAACGCCCCCGACGGCAGCGTCACCATAATGCTCACAGGCATCGCTTCGACGATAGCCAACCTCCTCACCTCCGGTGCCGACCAATATTCGCCGCTATCGGGCGTAGAGCTGGTGCGCCGCAAGGTGAAACGGCTCTACTTCATGGCCACCAAGCTGGAACCCGGCAGCGAGCTGGAGGTCAGCCCCGGATATAACATGATGATGCATCCCGAAGCGACAAGCACCCTGCTGCAGATGTGGCCCGCCGATGTCGATGTCATCATCTCGCCCAGTGCGCCAGGCAACATGGTGGAATACGCGCCCGAACAGGTAATCAGCGACATCGACTGGACCGACCTCCATCCGATAAAACAGATCTACCTGCGGTTCGACTGCAACACCGGACAACGTATGTGGGACCCCATGCTCCCGCTGCAGGAGATTGAAGGCGACAGCCTGATAGCCCTCTCGCCCCGTGGGCATTTAACATTCATCAACAACAAGGTCAACTTCACCGCCGACCCCGACGGCAACTTCCGCTATCAAATCGCAGGCGACGAAGCGTGGGCACAGCGTATGTTGGATCTGATTCGTGCATCAAACAAAAGATTATGATAGACCAGATAGTGGAATATAACCGCAGGTTTGTGGCGGAGAAGGGGTACGAGAAGTATGTCACAGACAAGTATCCAGACAAAAAGCTGGCGGTGCTGTCGTGCATGGACACGCGCCTCACCGAGCTGCTGCCGGCGGCGCTGGGTTTGAAGAACGGCGACGCGAAGATTGTCAAGAACGCCGGCGGCCTCATCATCACTCCCTTCGACTCTGCGATGCGCAGCCTCGTCGTGGCGGTATACGAACTTGGGGTGCAGGAAATCATGGTGGTGGCGCACTCGCACTGCGGTGCCTGCCACATGAGCTACGACCACTTCCACGACGAGATGCTGGCCCGTGGCGTCACCGACCAGACGCTCGACACCATCCGCAAGTGCGGCATCGACCTCAACCACTGGCTTGAAGGCTTCAAAGACACCGAAGAGTCGGTCCGCAAGACGGTGGAGACCGTCCGCACGCACCCCCTGATGCCCAAGGATATCACCATCCGTGGCTTCATCATCGACAGCGAGACGGGCCAACTGGAAGAGATTGTTTGACGCTTTCCGTCTGGGGCCGCAGTGTACGGCGATGGAGCCAGACCTTGTGAAGGTATTATTTTATTGTTTCAACCCGCAGCCAGTATCTGTCACTGGTTGATGATTCTGCATGAGGCTGAGCCGTCGTTGGTGATGACCTGCAGCAGGAATATTCCAGGCATCGGCAGTGAGAAAGAGACAGACGGTGTATTGGTGGCAACGGTATGCAAGAGACGGCCGTCAGGGGCGTAGAGCCTCATTTCTGCTGGCTGTGCATCGGGAAGAGTGACGGTGCACCGACCGTTGGCTGGATTGGGTACAACGGCAATGTCTATGGGATGAGAAAGGCTGGAGTTGTCGATTGCGACAGCGGGCGGAAGGGCGCTGGTGTGGAACACCACAGAACTCCATTCGCCATGGATGCTGTCGTCGCATACAGAGCGCACGCGCAACTCATACTGGCTGTCTGGCGACAACGGCTCGAAGGTGTAGGTCGGCTGCTGCACGGTGACGGCAATGCCGGCATCCGGGTCGAACCCTTCGAGTCCGTATTCCACCTCCCAACCATCTGGGTCAAAACTGGAGGTCCAAATTGCCGTATATCCAGAAATAAGGCTGTCGCTGTTGATGCTGGTGGCGCTTGTGTCTATCGTTATTGAAAGTACACTTGCACAGGTGTCGGGGTCGGTGTGGAACTGTACCATGCTCCACTCTCCGTAGACGTTGTCGGAACAAACGGAACGTACATAGATATCGTACCAGTTGTTGCCCTGGAGACCAAGCGTGGAGAGGTTCAACACCGTCTCGTTCTGTGTAAGCGCCGTGCCTGATCCGAGCTCGAAACCTCGCAGGCCGTACTCAACCTCCCATTCGTTGGGGTCGGAATAGCCCGACCAGGAAAGGATGTATTCCGAGGGGCTGTCGGACTCTGCCACCACTTCGAGACCAAGCACGCCGGTGCAGGTGTCGGGCAGGGTGGTGAAGCTATACTGCATCCAGTCGCCATATATGTTGTTGGTGCAGACGGTACGGATATAGACATCGTATTGCGTGCTGGCCGCCAGTCCGGTAAACGAATAAGAGTTTTCGGTGGTGGCGACCTCGGTGCCGTCGCCTTGGACGTATCCGGCAACACCATATTCCATCTCGAACCCGTCGACGTCACCGTTGCTGCCCCATGAGAGCACTGCCTCATGTATGTCGGCGACTGCTGTAGGGGCGGTTATGGCGGCACAGGTGTCGTGCCATAGTACAAGGTTGTCGACACATAGCCACGAGCCTTGCTGGCGGTCGAGGCTGGCCGACGAGACGAGCAGTACAATCAGCGAGTCGGGCTCTTGCACTGGTATGCTGGCATCGTGGCCATTCAGCGACTCATAGTCGACGGTGAACGGGGTGTAGTCGGTGCAGTCGGAGAGGGTGATATTCGCACCTCCGCCCACAAGTTGACGTTTGTGCAGTGTCGTGTTGTAGCGGGTGCCCAGTATGATAACGCCGCCGTTGTCGCCGCCTATGGCGGAAGAATACTTGTAGCTGCCCGTAAGACGTGTGGGTACAAAGCCGTCGAGCGGTAGTCCGCCGGTAATATAGTAGTTTATATCTTCATCCAACAACGAGGCGAGGAGTGCGTCGAGGTTGTCCATATTCGACATGAGGTCGGTTATGACCGGCATGAAATGGTCGAGGTCCATTGTGCCGGTGGAGAGGATGCTGGGAAAGACCATGTTGGTCAACATCGTGTCGATGGAACTCGCCGCCATCGAATAAACGGTGGAGGAGATGATGTCGCTGAGCATAAAGGTCTGCAGTTTCACCGCCGAACTGCTGTCTGGCACTGCGCCGGTCTCCTGCGAGGCCTTGATAAGCGGCAGGTCGGTGTTGATGTTTATGTCCATGCCGTATACCGACATGGATTCGTTGACTGGATACGACAGATAATCCCAGCCTGTGGGAGTAGAGAAACTGCTGTATACCGATATCTGGAAAATGAGTGCCGTGACGCTGTAGCCATCATGTGGTGTCCACTGCTCGAAGCTACCGTGTGGTACCGACATGCTCAATTGTGCACTTGTGACTCCATGCAACAGAAGCACGGAAAGGAACAAACATAATACTTTTTTTATCATAATACCAGTGTTTAATGGTTGGCCAATATTCGGTATTTTGGTGGCAAAGATACTATAAATATTTCATTAGTCTCAAAAAATATTGTATTTTTGCACTTGTAAAAAGTTCAAATTATGAAAAGGACAATCACGATATTAATAGTGCTGGCACTGGGTTTGGCATCTGCAGCACAAAAGAAGACATATACGCTGGCTTCGCCCAACGGGCGGCTGGTGGCACACATCTCGTCGGACAACGTCTCGATAGGGTATTATATTCATTACAACAATTCCATGCTATTGCGGCCTACTTTCATTGACCTCGACTACTCGCAAGGCAATAAGGACCATACCTCAATGACCATGCGCAAGGCAACAAGACGCACCATCGACGAGACCATCGCGTCGCCCTTCACGCGGCAAGCCGCCATGCGCAACCACTGCAACGAACTGACACTGCAGTTCAAAGAGGGTCTGTCACTGGTCTTCCGCGCCTACAATGAAGGGGTGGCCTACCGCTTTGTGTGGGAGGGTAAGCCGGGGCGTGTGAACAAAGAGACAGTCAACTACAACTTCAACGGCGACTGGACCGCCACGGCACCATACGTCATAAGCTTCGACTCCACACGCCACGAGATACAGTACAGCACCTCGTTCGAGAACCACTACACCACAAAGCCCCTCTCGCAGCTAGACCCACGGCGGCTCTGCTTCCTGCCGTTGATGGTGCATTGCGATGGAGGAGTGAAGGTCTGCATCACCGAGTCGTCGCTGTGCGACTACCCGGGGCTGTACCTGCATGGCACCAGCGAGAGCGGCATCCTTGTCGGCGAGCACGCCCCGTTGCCCCGTCGTGTGGAGCAGGGCGGCCACAACAACCTGCAGCTGATAGTCAAGGAGCGCGAGAACTACATCGCCGAGATGGACCGCACCAAACACTTCCCTTGGCGCATCATGATGGTGGGCACCGCCACGGAGATTGCCATGAACAATATGAGTTATCTGCTGGGCGAGCCGTCGAGGATAGACGACATCAGCTGGATACGGCCCGGCAAGGTGGCGTGGGACTGGTGGAACAATTGGAACATTGGCGGAGTGCCGTTTAAGGCGGGCATCAACAACGACACCTACAAGCACTATATCGACTTCGCCTCACGCTATGGTATTGAGTACGTCATCCTCGACGAGGGCTGGGCCGTGAATGGGAAGGCTGACCTGTTCCAGGTGGTGCCGGAAATTGACCTGCCGATGCTGGTGAACTACGCCAAGGAGCGCAACGTGGGCATCATCCTCTGGGCTGGCTACTATGCCTTCGACCGCGATATGGAACACGTTTGCCAGCACTACAGCGCGATGGGCGTCAAGGGGTTCAAGGTAGACTTCATGGACCGCGACGACCAGATAGTGACCAACTTCTACCGCCGCACGGCAGAGACCTGTGCCAAGTACCATCTGGTGGTCGACTTCCACGGCGCCTTCAAGCCCGCGGGCCTTAACCGCACCTATCCCAACGTGCTGAACTTCGAAGGGGTCTTCGGCCTAGAGCAGATGCGTTGGGCGGGGCTGGAATGGGACCAGATGCGCTACGACTGCGAGATACCCTTCATCCGGCAGACCGCCGGCCCGATGGACTACACCCAGGGCGCCATGCTCAACGGCTGCCGCAACAGCTTCCACCCCTGCTGGAACGAGCCTATGAGCCAAGGCACCCGCTGCCATCAGCTGGCGCTGTACATCGTGCTTGAGTCGCCGCTCAACATGCTCTGCGACTCGCCGACCAACTATGAGCGTGAACCCGACTACACTCGCTTCGTGGCCTCGCTACCCACCGTGTGGGACGAGACACGCGTGTTGCAAGGCGAGGTGGGCGAATATATCGTCACCGCCCGCCGTAAGGGCGACACATGGTACATCGGCGGCATCACCAATTGGACGGAGCGCGACATCAAGGTCGACCTCTCATCTCTCATCACTAATTATTCATCATTCAACATTGAACTCTACACCGACGGTGCCAATGCCCACCGCAAAGGTTCTGATTACAAATATTCAACATTCTTTATTCAACATTCATCATTCAACGTCCACCTTGCCCCCGGTGGCGGCTTTGTGATGAAGGTGTCCCCCAGATAGTCAAACCTCAACCACGCCGCGAAGCGGCTCAGTAGCAGTCACCGCGCTGTGCGAAGTGCATGGGGGTGACTATTCGCCGTTATAGAAAGCACTCTTGTCCGGTTGATGCTCGCTTGTTGTCCGCTTGTTGTTCGGTTTAAAAGCGGACAACAACCGGACAACAAGCGGACAACAAGCGGACAACAGTCGGACTTATCCCCTTGTCAGGTCGGAGTTGACAGGGGTGGGGGAGTGCCTTACAGCACGGACAGATGTACCCTGTTACAGACGGCTTGTGAGATGGTGGCGGCCGCTGCCGAGGATTTGTTTTTCGGCGTGGTTGTCGGCGGTGGGCAGGTAGACTTCGGCGGTGGTGTTTGGCGGGATGACGATGTCCCACTCGAAGAGGTCGCCGTTGCGGCGCCAGTGGCTCTCGATGGTGCCGCTGACGGAGCGGTAGGTGCAGTCGACGCGGTTGAGTCCGTCGGGCACCGTGGGGCGCAGTTCTATCGTGGTGTATCCGGGTTCGAGGGGGCGGATGCCGGCAAGGTATTCGTATTCCCAAAGGAGGAGGTCGCCGAGGAGCATGACATGGTTGGCGCTGTTCATGCTGGGGTCGCCCGTGTCGCCGTTCCAGAGTTCCCAGATGGTGGTGGCGCCGCGCCGGGCCATGTAGCCCCACGAGGGGTAGGTGGTGTCGGTGGCCAGGTGGAGAGCGAGGTCGGAGCGGCCGTAGTAGGTTAGGGTGCGCATCAGTTGTTGTATGCCTACCACGCCGGTGCTGACGTGGCCGACGAAGTCGCGCTCGGTCTTGCCAATAATGTTGGCAAACACCTTGTCCTCAAGCACGCTGGGCACCATGCCGAACCATAGCGGCAAAATGTTGGCGGTGACGGTACCGTTGGCGTAGTTGCCCGTGAGGGTGTCGAGATAGCGGGCGTTGTAGGCGGCAGTGACGCTGTCGTATTCCCGTTGGAAGAAATCGGCATCCTCGTCTTTGTCAAGCCAGATGGCGAAGCCTCTCATGATGTTGCAAAGATAGGCATAGAAGGGTGTGCTGATGGCGGCGGCCTCGGTGATGCGGCTGGGGTCCTTGGAGTGGATCATCTCGGGGCTCTCGGGCGGCATGCACCAGTCGCCGTAGCAGTCGCGCGTCATGATGCCGTCCTTGCAGTACCACAGGCGCATGTGCAACATCCACTTCTTCATGGCGTCGTAGTGACGTCGCATCGGCTCGATGTCGCCGAAGCGGGTGTAGAGCATGTCGGCCACGGTGACGAACGCCCCCGGCCAGGTCATGTTGTCGGTGTAGTTGCGCCAGTAGGCTGGGGCGACGTCGCTGAGCTGGCCGTTGGGCCACTGGCAGTCCTCAAGGTCCTGCAGCCACTTGGCGTAGAGGCGGTGGTTGTCGAAGAGGAAGCTCTCGCCGTAGCAGCCGGTGGTGCGGTCACCGGTCCAGCCCATACGCTCGTCGCGCTGCGGGCAGTCGGTGGGCATGGAGCGGTAGTTGCCACGGATGCCCCAGAAGGCGTTGCGGTGCACGGCGTTGATGATGTCGTTGTCGGTTTCGAAGGTGGAGGTGGAGGCCATCTGGTCGTAGAGGACGAGGCCGGTGAAGTCGTTGAGACTAGGTTTGCTGCCTTCAGGCAGGCCACTGATTTCGACGTAGCGGAAGCCGTGATAGACAAACTGCGGGTGCCACGGAAGTTCGTACTTGGCAAAGGCAATGTAGCGGTCGGTGCACTCGGCGGAGCGCAGGTTGTCGGTGTAGAGTGTGCTGTCGGCTGCCAGCAGTTCGGCATAGCGGAACGTGATGGTGTCGGTGCCAGTGTTGTCGCCCTTTTTGGCAAGCAAAGAGGATATGTCGTTCACTTGCAGAACCCCTACCATATTCTGCCCCATATCGAGAACCCATTTGTCGCCCATGCGGAAGATGGCCTTGGGGGTGAGGCGCTCCATGACGCGGATGTTGGGGTTGGGTTGCGGCGTGAGCTCGTATTCCAGGCGCTGGGCGGCGATCTCGGCGCTGTCGGGGAAAGGCATAGAGGCGTCGTACTTGTCGTCGCGGCGCTTCCAGCGGGGGTTGAAGCGGTCCTCGAGGTTCATATTCTGGCGGTCGTAGTCGACGACGGCGTCCTGCCACTGGCTGTCGTCGTAGTCGGTGTGGAGCCAGGCCCCAAGGGCTGCGTCGAGGTGCTGGTCGAAAGTCTCGCCATCGAACTCGTTAGCCTTGCGGATGGCCCCCCGGTTGGTGATTCGCCAGCCTTCACCTGACACGATGGTGTCGGCGGTACCGTCCTTATAAAAGACCTCCAGCTGCAACAGCAGCTGCGGACGGCCGTAGTGGGCGGCGTGGTTGATGCCGCACCATTCAAGGTAATTGGTGTCGTGGCGCACGGTGGTGAAGCGGCCGGGGGCGAGGATAACGCCGACGGCGTTGTCACCTTCCTGGAGCAGGTCTGTCACGTCGTAGGTGTTGAAGTAGACGCGGCGGGTGTAATCGCTCAGGGCGGGCTTCAGAAGCTCGTCGGGGGCCACTTCCTGCCCGTTGAAGAAGGCCTGGTACTGGCCGAGGCCGCTGATATACAGACGAGCGTGGTCAATATCCTTGCGCAGTTGAAACTCCTTGCGCAGATAGCGGGCGGGGACTTCGGTGTGGCCCTCTATCTTATCGTCCTCGTAGTCGCGCCCGATCCAATGGGCGTGCCAGTCGCTGCGGTTGAGCTGGCTGAGCTCGAAGTATTGGATGGAACTCTCCAATGTCTTCTCATGCCGGCGGGACGCCGGCGCTCCATAGGTGACGGTGGTATACACTCGCCACCAGCAGCGGTCGCGGCTCTTGAGGGGCCTGCCGGCGTAGGGGATGTATAGCATCTGGCTGGATTGTACGGTGGTGTCCCACAGGTCGCCCTCGCCGCGGCGGGCCTTCTCCTCGCTGCTGGCCACGATGATGCGGTAGCTGGTCTGCATGACGTTGTCCACCATTGCCTCGTAGTTCCAGCTGAATCGGGGCGTGGTGGTGGCCAGGGGCATGGAGCCGTCTTGCATCTCGACGGTGAGATTGGTGATTTCGACTTTGTTGCCGCAGGCGGCGAACAAAAGAGTAAGGAAGATGGGTATGAGGCGTTTCATGGGACTATTGGTATAATGGAATTATGTACTCTCCTGGACCGACAGTGCGCTCGTAGCGGCTACCGGGGTACACTGTGGCGGTGGTGCCAGTGGGAATTATGAGTTTAACGCTTTTTACTTTTAACTTTTCGCTTTTTACTTCCACTTTGATGTCGCCATATTGCGTGGGCTTGGTGCATCTCACCCAGTCGACACCCTCGCACGGCTGCGGGTCGACGAAGAAGTGCTTGTAGCCAGGTTGCTCTGGGTCGGGACGGATGCCAGCAAGGGCCTGATAGAACCAGATGCCGATGCCGTTGTAGCAGTTGTGCACACGGCTGCGGTCCTCCTTGCCGGGACGTCCGCAGTCCCACGACTCCCAGGTGGTGGTAGCGCCCTGTTTTATCATGTTAAGATAGCCAGGATAGTCTTCCTGGCGCAGTATGGTGGCCATGAGGTCGGTCTGCCGTTCGCGGATGCACCACTCGGTGAAGACGGGCACGCCCATAAGGCCGGCGGCGATGTGGTCGCGATACTTGCCGTGGCAGTCCTCGATAAGCTGGGCCTTCACAGCAGCGGCGGTGGCGCTGTCGGGCGGGATGCCCATCAGCAGGGCATAGCACTGGTCGAGGGGTGTGCCGTTGGCGTAGGTGTGGGTTTCGGGGTGGTAGAAATGGCGGTGGATAGAGGCGTTAAGGTTTCGTCTCCATGCGGCGTAGTGCTGTGCGTCGTCGGGATGTCCTGTCATGCGGGCCATCTTCTCTATGTCGGCCATGCAGTCGCTGATGAAGCAGCTGCTTGCGTGCAGCACGCTCTCGCCACCTTTGTCGACCCCTTCGGGGACGGCCCAGTCGCCGAGAAACCAGCTGTGGTGTTCGTTGTCGGGCCACGGTTGCAAGATGCCGTCCTCGTCGCAGTGACGTTCGACAAATTCGAGCCATTTCAACATCTTGTCGCTATGTCGGAAGGTAAGCGTACGGTCGCCATAGTTTAGGTAGGTCTGCCACGGTGCCTTGATGATGAAACCGCTCCAGTAAGGGCCGCCGCCGGTGCGGAAGGCGGGAGCCACGTAGGGCAGTTCGCCGTCGGGCTGCATGGCATCGCTCCAGGCCTGCAGCCAGTTGATGTAGGTGTCGCGCACGTCCCAGAAGGTCTGCAGGGTGTTGGTGCTGCTGTTGCCGTCGCCGCCGTAGCCCATGCGCTCGATGTGTGGGCAGTCGACCATATAGCCGCTGAAGGTGAGGCAGCTGAGTGTATATTTCACCATGTCGTGGATAGCGTTGAGTCGCGGGTCGGAGCATTCGAATGTGGCGCCGCCATAGGGGTCGACGGCGCTGATTTGCACAGCACTTGCTGTTAGGATGGGGCAGTCCAAACCATAGTCGATATAGTGTGCGAGCCCTTTGACCTTGACGTAGCGGAATGAGTGCATGTGGAAGCGGTTGGTGAAATGGATGTCGTCGTCTCCGCTGCCGTCGCTGACGTAGATATCGGTCTCGGTAAATGGTGGCTTGGCCTCGCGATGGTCGAGGTACTCCATTGTTATCTCGTTGCCTTCGGGGATAGGCAGACATTGGAGTTGGAACCATCCCGTCACCACGCGGCCGAAGTCTATCAGGAATGTGCCATTGGACAGTGTGTCGACCGATTGCGGCCACAGCCAACCGACCTCGCGGTTGCCCGCAAACTCCTGCCGGGTGACGGCGATATTCTTTGCGTCATACACCGACGCCGGGCGCCACTGTGGTTTCACCCGGGCGTCGTAGCGTTCGCCGCCGAACTGCATGGGCTGCCAGGTGCCGGTGTAGCTGTAGGGGCTGGGCGTGGCCTCCCAGGTGGTGTCGCTGTCGATAGAGACCAGTTCTATTGCAAAATGCCCGTTCGATAGCGTTAATCCCCCTTCGGCCATTACCGCCGCCGGGGTGCCGTAGATGCGTCCCCATCCCTGGCCGATCCAAAGCGTTATCTCGTTATCTCCCACGTGGACATATTCAGTAATGTTGTAGTCGATGCGCTGGGCGCGCTTGTCGAGTTGGCTCACGGCGGGCTGCATCACATAATCGCCTACCTTAGTGTCGTTGACATACAACTCATGGTAGCCCAGCGAGGTGATAGAGACAGTAAAATACAATGATTGGTCGTCAGAATGCACAAAAACGCTGTCGGGAAGTGTAAAAGTCTTGCGCAGCATGGGCGTCTCCGCCCACCCGCTGTCGGTGCGGCAGCCGATAAACTTCTGTGCCGTTATGCTGACAGAATATAGCAGCGACAAGGCGATGACAACTATCCTTCTCATTGTCTCTCACGTATCGAGATGGCGAAACCGCCGCAGGGGGCCATCTTGAGTTTCAGGACGGTCTTGCTGGTGACGGTCTTCTTGGTGATGGTGTAGGCTTTGGGGTTGTAGCCTTCTTTCTGCGCGGCCTCCCAGCCCATCTTTACGTCCGACACATAGCCGCTGGCATCCTTGGCGTCGGCATATATGGTGGCTTCGTACTTGACGCCGGGCTTGAGGAAGTCGAGCTTGACGCTGAACTCGCGGGCATTCTCGTCGGTGATGCCGCCGATGTACCATGTGTCTTTAGGTTGATAGGTTGATAAGTTGATAGGTTGCACGGTGTCGGGGAGGGCATAGACGAAGCGGGCGGCGTTGGAGATGACACCTTTCTTGCCGTCGGGCAGTGTGCACACTCCATCGGCGGCCTGGTTGAGCGTTGACACCTTGGGCTTGCGGGCGGTGACGATATAGTCGCCAGGTTCGGCGTAGAGGTAGATGCTGGTGTCCCAATCCACAGCAACGTCCTTGATAAACTGGAAGGCATCCATATAAGGCTCATAATGCTCCGGGAAGTCGGCGGCCATCTGCAAGGGCGAATAGAAGGTGACGTAGAGGCCCAGCTGGTTGCAGATGGTGTGGCGCA
>JAEEGL011762829.1_pt1 | contig 14168 bp, 12 predicted proteins | sample 9134231 | NCBI WGS metagenome assembly JAEEGL01 (sample SAMN16246548, study PRJNA631951) | gut metagenome | biome: gut microbiome; feature: rumen; material: fiber-attached | host: Bos | place: Iran: Karaj | collected 2018-10 | reverse complement strand
CTTTTCCAGCTGCCCGCACAGGGAATCTGCCATATGATCCATGGACGCGACCGTCCGTCCGACCTTGCTCCGGAACGGATAGATCATCGCCACGATCCATCCCAGGATAATGGCGATGAACGTGAACATGATCCTCCTCGAATAGAAGGTCGGGTCTCCCAGCGCCGTATTCATCAGCATGAGGGGGCTGATGACCGGCGAAAGGTTCATGGGGGTGAACTGATGCGCAAAGAACAGGTAGAGGAACAGCGCCGCGACCGGCACGGTCGTGATCAGGACGATCACCCAGCCGGGGAGCGGCGTATGGTTCTGCAGCGTCACTACCAGGATGTACATCAAAAGGACCAGCAGCGTCTGGTGCTGCATCCTCAGTCTGTAATAATTCGCGGCTCCGTAGAAGCCCCGGTTCACATATGTTACGAGCACCATAGTGAATGTGATCGTCAGCGAATTCCGGAAACCGAGGAAATCGCTGAGAAACATTCCTATGACCGTGGCGAGAATGACCTTGATCCCAAGCTCGGTCTCATACTCCCGCGCGATCCTGATCATAAAACTCCTTTCCGGGGTCTGCGACCCAATAGATTATCCCTTCCTTTTTCTCTTCCCTGACGCTGCCCGTTTCCTCCAGGTACCTGAGGCATGCGCAGGTCTTGTACCACATCAGCATGACGTCCTGGTAATTGTTCCCGGAGATCACGCTGAACTGGGGGCCGTATACCGCCCCCGACACTTCCCGGACCGTCATGGGCGACCCGGCCTGCCGCAGTATCTCCCGCACCGCGGCAAGCCTCTCGCGATATGCATTCAAAATGTTTCCGATCTCGCTCCCGTCGTTCACGAAGCATTTTCCGTGCCCGGGAACGAACAGGACGCCTTCATAACGGCTGCGGAGCTCCTCCAGCGAGTCCAGGTACAGCCCCAGGTAACTGTCTGTCTCCGAGCTGCTCCCCACGATGGGGACCACGCCCGGGATGACCTGGTCCGCGCAGAAAAGCACCCTGCCGTCTTCGTCGTACAGTCCGATCTGGCCGAAGGTATGCCCCTTGAGGCCGACCGCCCGCAGGCGGTATCTTCCGTATTCCAGCACTTCCCCGGCCCGCACCGGCAGAAAATCGAAATGCAGCTCGTCCGGATAAAAGGAATAGCATTCGTCCGCCTGGCTGCACAGGAGACGGTACTCCCCGCTGTCCTCCCTGCACTCGCAGCCCATGGCCCTGTAGAACGCTTTCCGCTCCCGCGGATAGCTGAGCCGGTGGCATACGACGTCCAGCCGCCGCTCCGCCTCCTCCGGGTTCATGAAGACCCTCGCCCCATGCTCGTGCAGGTAAGGGATCAGGCCCAGGTGGTCCCCGTGCAGGTGCGTGATGACGCAGTCCAGACGGTCCGGCTCCAGGCCCAGTTCACGCAGCGCCGCCTCCAGGGCAGTCCTGGAAACGTCCGATACGATCGGAGGGATGCCCGCGTCGACCAGCAGGCTGCGCTCTCCTCCCCTGACGATGACCATATTCACGGAAGACATGTTCTTCAGGTCGCAGCGGACGGTCTCTATGCAGATATCGGGCAGTATTTCCTTCATGCTTCTTTCAAATAGAAGCAAGTTGCATACAAATGGATATGCAGCTTGCTTCTATCCTTAGTCGATCGTTTGTCGCTTTGGCCTTATCAGCCTTCCTTGATCTTCCTGACCTCTGCAGCCAGTGCCGGAAGCACCTCGAAGAGGTTGCCGACGATGCCGTAGTGGGCGATCGTGAAGATCGGGGCATCCGGATCCTTGTTGATCGCGATGATGCAGTCGGAGCCGCTCATACCAGCCATGTGCTGGATCGCGCCGGAGATGCCGCAGGCGATGTAGATCTTCGGAGCGACCGTCTTGCCGGTCTGTCCTACCTGGTGGGCATACGGGATCCATCCTGCGTCAACAGCCGCACGGGAAGAACCTACGACGCCGCCGAGCGCGTCCGCAAGCTCCTTGACCGGCTTGAAGCCGTCCGGTCCGCCTACGCCGCGGCCGCCGGAGACGATGATGTCAGCGCCTTCCAGGTCGACCAGCTCTTCCGCGACTTCCTTGATGATCTCGACCAGCTCGGTGCGGATCTGCTCGGGAGCCACATGATAGTCTTCACGGATGATCTCCGCATGGCTCTCCATCGGGGCGACCTTCTTGAAGACGCCGGGCCTGACGGTACCGATCTGCGGGAAGTTGTTCGGGCACTTGATGGTAGCCATCAGGTTTCCGCCGAATGCCGGACGGGTCCATGCCACCTTGCCGTCTTCGTCGTCGATGTCGAGCGCCGTGCAGTCCGCGGTAAGTCCGCTCTTCAGCCTGCAGGAAAGCCTCGGGCCGAGGTCGCGTCCGTAGCTGGTCGCGCCGATCAGCATGGAGGTCGGGCCGTACTTCTTGATCAGGTACTCCAGCGCGTTGGTATACGCGTCGGTGTTGTAGTGGGCGTACTCTTCGCCTTCCACGACGATGATCTTGTCAGCGCCGTACTTGCCGGCCGCGTCGACCGCTTCCTGGATGCCGTTGCCGATCACGACCGCGACGACGACTCCGCCCTGCTTGGTTGCAAGATCCTTACCCGGATGAAGGAGCTCGAGACCTACATTACGTGCACTTCCGTCTTCCTTGGTCTCAACGAAGACCCACATATCTTTTGTCATAGCTTCTTTTGCCATTTGTCTCTCCTCCTCCCTTAGATAAGATGTGCTTCGAACATGAAGTCCGCAAGCTTGTGGGCCGACTCGGCGGCAGTCTCTTCCTTGATCACGACGCACTCATTGTTGCGTACCGGAACGAAGGTCTTCTTGACGTTGGTCGGCGAGCCCTTCAGACCGCACTGGCTGAGATCGATCTCGGAAAGATCCATGGCGGTGACGTCCGGGATCTCCTGCTTGTTGGCCGCAAGTTTCCTCTTGATGGTCGGATAGCGCACATCAAAGCTCGGGTTCGTAAAGGTGACGAGGCAGGGCATTTTCGCCTTGAGGATCTGCTTGTAGTCAGGACCCTGCTGAATGACCTTCAGGCAGTCGCCTTCCACTTCGCACTCCAGACCGTAGGTGATCTGCGGATAATCCAGATGCTCCGCGATCTCCGGGCCGACCTGGGCGGTAGCGCCGTCGATCGCCTGCTTGCCGCAGAAGATGGCGTCGAACTTGCCTTCGGTCTCTTCGATCTTCTTGATGGCCTCAGAAAGGATGTAGCTCGTTGCCAGGGTATCGGAACCGCCGAACGCGCGGTCGGTGATCAGGTACGCCTTGTCGGCAGCGATCGCCAGGCACTCCTTCAGGGCAACCTTTGCCTGGGGCGGTCCCATGGAGATCACGACGATCTTGGTCTCCGGATCTTTGTCCTTCAGTCTCGCGGCGTTCTCAAGCGCATAGGTATCGTACGGGTTGACGATACTCGGAACGCCGGCTCTGATCAGTGTATTGGTTACCGGATCGATCTTGATCTCCGTTGTATCAGGAACCTGCTTCATGCATACACAAATGTTCATTTATGATTCTCCTTCCTGAGCGATTATTTGAAAAGATGTCCCGCGATCGTAAGTCTCTGGATCTGGTTCGTGCCCTCGAAGATCTGGTAGATCTTGGCGTCACGCAGAAGCTTCTCTACCGGATACTCCTTGCTGTAGCCGAATCCGCCGAGGACCTGGATCGCATCCAGGGCTACCTTGACTGCCGTATCGCCTGCGAAGGTCTTCGCGATGGAGCCCTGGCGCGCGTCGACGACGCCCTGGTCGACCATGCGGCATGCGTGCCTTACCAGCTGACGTGCAGCCTCGGTCTGGATATCCATATCCGCTACCATGAAGCTGATCGCCTGGTTCTTGTAGATCGGCTGGCCGAAGGTAACTCTCTGCTTCGCGTACTTGATGGACTCGTCGATCGCCCTCTGGCAGATGCCGACCGCTGCCGCAGCGCCCTGCGCACGGGTACGGTTCAGGGTGCCCAGCGCGATCTTCATGCCCTGTCCGATCGAGCCGACCATGTTCTTCGCCGGGATGCGGACGTCTTCGAAGATGACCTCGGTGGTGTTGGAAAGGCGGATACCCATCTTGTTCTCTTCCTTGCCGGTGGAAACGCCCGGAAGGTCTCTCGGAACGATGAACGCCGCGATGCCCTTGCTCCTCAGGGACAGGTCGACGGAAGCGAATACCGTGTAAACGTCCGCCACGCCGCCGTTGGTGATGAAGGTCTTGACGCCGTTGATGATGTAGTCGTCGCCGTCAGCCGTCGCCGTCGTACGCAGAGAAGCGGCGTCGGAACCCGCGGAAGCCTCGGTCAGGCAGAACGCGCTCATACCGCCGTTTACGAGAATGTCGGCGACCTGCGCGACCTGCTCCTCAGTACCGCCGAGCATGACCGGGATCGTGCCCAGGTTGCAGGCGCCTACCGCTACCGCGAAGCCCGCGTCGCCGTAGCCCAGCTCTTCGGAAAGGAGCGACCCGGTCAGAGCGCCCTGGCCGGCGCCGCCGAATTTCTCCGGGATGCCGAGAGAGGTAAGACCCATGTCGACTGCCTTCTTGAACAGCTCCTTCGGGAACTCGCCCTTCTCATCGTACTCTGCCGATACCGGAATGACTTCCTTCTCGACGAAATCACGGAACATTGCCTTTAATTCTTTCTGTTCCTCGGTTAATAAGATGTCGCTCATTATATTTTTCCTCCTTTGAGTATTTTCATTGCCATCGCCCACATCTCGGGGTCGACGTCGTCGTTGAGTTCGATCTTCTTGATCTTATATTTGGGGCATTTTTCCTTCAGGTTCTTCAGGATCACCGTATTCACGGTCTCATCCGCCTTCAGGCATCCCGCGCAGGCGCCTCCCATGCGGATCGTCACGATCCCCCCGTTCTTCTCATATGAGAGCGGGGTCGCGCTGCCTCCGTGGTCCGCCAGGAGCGGATTGATCACATTGTCGAATACGTCCGCGATCTCTTTCGGTACCATTACGCCCTGCCGCCGCCGTCAGCCAGAATGGAGGTGCCGGTGATGTAGCCGGAGAAGTTAGAAGCGAGGAACAGGACCGCCGCGGAGATCTCCTCGATCTTGCCGAGTCTCCTGACCAGCGCGTGCTTCTCGATCTTCTCTTTCACTCTCTCGTTGCTGAGGGTCTTCTCATTGATGGAGGTGGGAACGTAGCCCGGGCATACCGCGTTGACGGTGATGCCGTAGCGCGCCCACTCGACCGCCATCGCGCGGACCATGTTGACGACGCCCGCCTTGGCCGCGCAGTAGTGCGCGATGCCCTTGGAGCCGCCGAACGCAGCCGCGGAAGAGATGCAGATGATCTTGCCGCCGGTGCCCTGGTCCATCATCTGCTTCGCAGCCGGCTTCGCGCTGAAGAACACGCCCTTCAGGTCGGTGTCGACGACGACGTCCCAGTCTTCCTCGGTCATGTCGAAGCCGATCGCGGTGTTGCCTACGCCTGCGTTGCAGATCATGATGTCGATCTTGCCCATGGCCTTGACCGCTTCCTCGATCAGGTGCTCGCACTCAGCGGGCCTGCGGACGTCGGCGACGATCCCCGCGGACCTTCTTCCGAGACTCTGGATCTCCTTTGCCACTCTCTGGCAGTCCTCCTCATGACGGCTGTTGACGACTACGTCCGCGCCGTAATGAGCGAGCGTGAGCGCCATCCCGTAACCAAGACCCTTCGTACCGCCGGTGATGACGGCTACCTTGCCGGTCAGGTCAAAATTCGGAATGACAATGTCTTCCATTCTGTGTTCCATACTGCTCCTCCTTATGAAAAATTATTTTTTACTTATTGAACTCCGGCGCCCGCTTCTCCAGGAAGGCGTTGACCGCCTCCTTGAAATCCGCGGTGCGCGAGCATGCGGACATGGCCTTCGTCTCCGGGCCCGAGAACTCATCCAGGTCCTTGTAGAAGAAATCGTTGATGAGCTCCTTCTGCTTCCGGATCGCGAAATGAGGCATATTGGCCAGGGTACCGACGAATTCCATCGTGTCGGCCTCCAGGCTGTCCTCCTCCGACAGGCGGTTCAGCAGTCCCAGGCGGAACGCTTCTTCGCCCGCCACGGGGGTCCCCGTCATGATCATCTCGGCGGCCTTGCCGGCCCCGAGCAGCTTGTTCAGGAAATAGATCGCGCCCGTATCGCCGGAAAGGCCCATCTTGACGAACGCCATGACGAGCTTGCTCTTGGCCGTGCCGGTCCGGAAATCGCAGGCGAGCGCGATGCTCAGGCCCGCTCCGGTCGCCACGCCGTTGATCATGGCCGTCACCGGCTTGGAACACAGGCGGATGGCGCGGCTCATCTGGAACGCCTCCTCGATCGGGGCTTCCTCCAGGAACACGCCCGAGTCGATCAGCTGCTTGAACCTCACGATGTCGCCGCCGGCCGAGAAATGCTTGCCCTTGCCGGTGATGAGGATCGCCCCGATGCTGTCGTCCTTCTCGTAATCCTCCACTGCCCGGCGGATCTCGCCGTAGGTCGTGCGCGCCAGCGCGTTGCTTACCTGCGGACGGTTGATCGTAATGATCCCGATCCGTCCCTTCTGCTCTGTCAAAATATCCTGGAACATATCATTCTCCATCCGTGATCAGTCCGTTCAGTCTCCTGATAACTGCTTCCGCTTCTTTTTCGATGTCGGCGAGGAGCTCCGCGACCGGCTTGACCTCATGGATCAGGCCCATGGCAGGTCCTACGCAGAAGATGCCTCCGTCGACATTGCCGTTCATGTAGCTTTCCTTGCCCTTGACGCCGGAGATCACCGGCATCAGCTCCTTCAGGCCCGCGCCCTGCTTTTCCAGCTCCAGGCACTTCCTGGCCGCCTCGTTGTTCGCGGCCCGGACCATGTTCCGGATGCTCTTCATGATGAGCATGGAATCCCTCTCGCCGTGCTCCACGATCCACTGCTTGTGCGCGTCCGAGATGGTGCATTCCTTCGTGGCCACGAAGCGGGTGCCCATGACGATGCCTTCGCAGCCCAGGCTGAGCGCCGCGGCCAGTCCCTTGCCGTCCGCGAAGCCGCCGGCCGCGAGCACCGGCACGTCCAGCTCGGCCGCCGTCTTGTTTGCCATGACCATGGTCCCGATCCCGTCCATGCTCGGATGGCCGGCGACCTCGTAGCCGATGATGGAGACCATGTCCGCGCGCTTTTCCGCCATCCTTTTCGCGATCTTCACGGTGGGCGCCTTGTGCATGACCAGGATGCCGGCTTTATGAAATGCAGGCAGGTAAGGCGAGGGATCGCCGCCCGCCGTCTCCACCATTGCGATCTTTTTCATAACGCAGATCTCTACCATGCGGTTTATCCGCTCCTGGTCGTCCGTGGACATTTCGGGCAGGAACGAAAAATTCACCGCAAATGGCTTTGAGGTGAGTTTCTGCATTTTATCCACTTCCGCCTCGAACTCCTCCGGAGTCTTGAAGCAGGAGATATTGATGGTTCCCAGCGCGCCGCACTCGCTGACGACACTGGCAAAATCCGCAACACCCAGGTGCTGCATGCCGCCCTGCATGACAGGGTACTTCAGGCCGAGTTTCTCGGTAAATCTTGTCTTTATCATAATGATCTTCTCAGTTTGCCGGGTATCCCCCTCCCCGAAGGAAGGGGGATACGATCGTCTGTTTCAGTCAGGATCAGTCGATGCCCGCAAGATGCTTCGCGTAAGCCATCTTCTCCTTGACGTTGTAGGTGCCCATGATCGCGATATCCTCCATGATCGGCGATCCGCCGCCATGGACGCCCGCTACCAGCAGGACCTGGAAGAGCTCGCCGGTCAGGATATCGGAAGCAAGCGAATATGCTTTGTAGATATCCTCCTCGGAAACGCCTTCCTTCCTGCGGATGTACTTCCGGACGAAGTCGCCGACTTCCGGATTGTTGTACTCGCCCGGTGCCGGGAGGGTCGCCGCAAGGCCGCCCGCGATATCGCACAGGATGTTGTACTCGTGATAGATGTTGTGGCCTGCGTGACGGCGTCCGACGTTCGCGTAGGTAACGTCCGGAAGCTGCGTGCCGGAAGCTGCCTTCGTCGACTTGTAGGCTGCCGCGATACCTGCCGCGTATACCAGCTCGGCAACGCTGATCAGGTCGACCAGTTTCTCCTTCACATGGCTCTGCTTGCGGATGTTGTTGATGTCCGCCATCAGGGCGGTGGTACCGATGACCATGTCGCCGATGCCGGGCTTGCAGCCGGTGTACGAATGCCTGTGGTACAGAGCGAAGGTCAGGGCCATCGGGCCTGCGAACTCGGTCTCGCCGCAAAGGAAGATCCTGTCGTTCGGGACGAAGACGTTGTCAAACACCGTCATGGACTCGATGTCGCTGACGTTGGTGACAGGAGCGTCTACGTTCTCCGGACGCTTCGCGACCTCTGCCTGGCGGCAGATCATGTAAACGCCCTCGGTGTCGGCCGGGATCGCGAAGGATACCGCCCAGTCGCTCTCATCCGGTCCCATGTAACGGGTCGGGGTCACGATGATCTCATCCGCGTACGGAGCGATCGTGTTGTGGATCTTGGCGCCCTTGACGACGATGCCGTCCTCGCGGCGCTCCACGATGTGCAGGTACTGATCCGGATCCCACTGCTGTGCCGGACGTGCGATACGGTCGCCCTTCGGGTCCGTCTGCGCGCCTGCGGCGACCAGGTCGTTCTCCTGGAAGTACTCAGCATACTTCAGGTAGTTCTCATAGTAGTGCGTACCGAACTTCAGGTCGCAGTCCTTGGTCACGACCGATACCGCGTTCAGCATATCGATGCCCATGCACCTCTGGATGCAGCCGCCGACCAGCGCGCAGAGCTTCCTGGTCATTTCCTGCTTGATCATCAGGTCTTCCATGTTCTGATGGATATGCGTGAAACGGTTGATGGTCTTGCCGGTCAGATGAGAAGTAGCGGTAAGCAGATGCTTGTACTCCTCGCTCTCTGCCAGGGAGAAGGTCGTGCAGACCGCTCTCGACGCATGCACTACGCGCGGGTCGTCACGGCCGATCTTCTCTCCGCCGAGATACACATTGTGCTTCATCTTTGCCAGATCGGCAAGATACTGTTCCTGTGTCCTCATGTTTTCCTTTTTTCCTCCTCTATGCTTTTATAATAATTACCTTTATGACGCCGGCATCGCAGCGCCTGTCCCGCCCCTCACAGCGCGGGACAGGCTCCTGCCGGACGCGGATGACCTTTGGTTATACGAGCCCGAACGCGGTGTAGCAGATCGCCATAAGGATCGACGCCAGGATCGGGATGATCGTATTAAGTACGAAGTAGTACTTGTAAGACATCTTGTGGGTGATACGGTAGACCTGCATGGAGTTGATGACGGTACCGTTGTGGGGCAGGGAGTCCAGACCGCCGGAGCAGACCGCCGAGATCCTGTGCAGGACCTGCGGGTTGACGCCCGTAGCCATGAACTTGTCTGCCAGTGCGTTCAGTGCGATCGTCATACCGCCGGAGGAAGAACCCGTGATACCCGCGCAGACGTTGACGGCGACCATGACCTGTACGATCGGCGGTCCGGGCAGCTTGTCCAGCATGGATACGACGTACTCGAATCCGGGGACAGAACCGACGACGGAACCGAACGCGATAACGAAGGAAGCGATACCGGTCGTCCTCAGGGAAGAAAGACCGCCGTCTTCCATCGTCTTGATCGGATGCTCAAGCCTCTTGTGGAAGAGGATCAGGGCGACGATAACGCCGACCATGATCGCGGCCCAGGTCTTCAGATGGAAAACGTTCAGCGCGATCAGGAGGCAGATGGACGGGACCAGGCAGAGAAGCAGAGGCATCTCGTCGAAGCCCTTGTCGCCCTTGTCCAGCTGATCCTTCAGGATGCCTTCACCGGTCGGAAGGAAGCCCTCGCCGGACTTGCGGCACCTGTTCATCTCCCACTTGATGTAAAGGAGGCCGACGATCAGCATGAAAAGGGTACCGATAATGGAGATCACCGGCGCAGCCATCGGGGTGGTGCCGAAGAACGGGATCGGGATGGAGTTGTTGATCGACGGAGTACCCGGAACGCAGGTCAGGGTATAAGCGCCGGAACCAAGGCAGACACATCCGTACATCTTCCACGGAATGTTCTGCTCCTGGAACAGCTCGCGTCCGATCGCGACCATGACGAACATGATGACGAACACGGAAACGCCGCCGTAGGTCAGGATCGAAGAAAGGATGATCAGACCTGCCAGGCCCCAGAAGCCCGGATCGCCCGGAAGCTTCTTACTGAAACGCACGATCGCGAACGCGATCGACTTCGCCGCTCCCGAGTCTCCCATGATACGTCCGAAGATCGCACCGAAGAAGAATATCAGGTAGTAGCTCTGGAAGAACTTCGCAAAACCTGCCATGTAGGTCGTGCTCATTCCGTCCATGATGTTGACGCCGCTGATCGCGAGCACGAGCATCGCGCATACAGGAGCGACAAACATTACCGGAACGCCTTTGAAGGAAACAAAGATCAGAAGAAAGATACCGATCAGTATTCCTATCAAACTTATAACTGGACTCATAATTTTCCCCCTTTCAAAATTTGATTTTGCAGAATATGTCCAGTCTGCTGCCAACTAAAAGAACTGCCTTCACAGATTCTTTTCGTTCATTCTCCAGCCGGCGGTCCTCCCCCGATGGGGATCCCCGCCGGAAGCCCAGGCCCGGGAGGACGCCGTCAGTCGGCTGTCCCGTACAGTTCCCGGATCAGGGGCATGTTTTTCTTGCCGGCCTCGTTCAGCGGCAGTTCATCCACCACCTTGATGTATTTCGGGACCTTGATGGTCGACAGGAAGCCGCGGATGTAGGTCCTGAGCGCGTCCGGGTTGAAATCCTTGTCATCCGTGACCACGACGGCCTTTCCGACCTCTCCCCAGGTCGGGTCGGGGACACCGATCACCGTCACGTCCTTAATGCCCTCGTAGCCGCCGATGACCGCCTCGATCTCCGCGCCGAAGATATTCTCCCCGCCGCAGATGAACATGTGCTTTTTCCGGCCGGCGATGTAATAAAAGCCTTCTTCGTCCTTCCATGCCATGTCGCCGGTATGGACCCATCCGTCGATCATGACCTTCTCCGTTTCCTCAGGCCTGTTCAGGTATCCGGTAAACACCAGCGGCCCGCTGAACAGAAGCTCGCCGACTTCCCCGTCCTTCACGTCCCGGCCGCTCTCGTCCACGATCCGGACGTTGTTGAAGAACATCGGCTTTCCCACGGACAGCTTCTTTTCCCGGAGCTTTTCGATGGGGGTCTCCAGCAGGGGCATGGTCATATTGTGGGGACCGATCTCCGTCATGCCGTAGCCGTTGGCCAGGCGGATGCCCCTTGCCCAGAAGGCCTCCATCACCTGGTTCTGGACCGTGGCGCCCCCGGAGGAGAGCCATTTGTAGCCTGAGAAATCCGTCTTCTGGAAATCCGGATGCTCGGACAGTCTCTTATAAATAGTAGGAACGGTCATTCCCACCGTCGGGCGCTCCTCGTGGATGATCCTGAGGATCACCTCCGAATGGAAGCTCCGCGTGATGATGACCCGGCCTCCGCAGGTGAGCAGCGGCAGCGCGATGATGTTCCAGCCGGACGTATGGAACAGCGGGAGCAGGACCACCGCGGAATCCTCCATGGAAAGCGCGTTGGTGAAGACGTCGCTCACGCAGTTGTAAAACAGAGCCCGGTAGGAGATCATGGCGGCCTTCGGCCTGCCCGTGGTCCCTCCAGTGTGGAGATACATCTGGATGTCTTCCGGATCCGGAACTATCCGGTCCGCTTCGGTAAACTTCCCGGCGTTCCTTCCGAGCACCGCGTCCAGGGATTCGTCCCCCGGAAGGGCGTCTTCCGTAAAAGCGATGTAGCGTCCGATCCCCGTCTGCTCCTTCAGGGCCGGGACTTTTTCCTTCATGTCCCCGCCGTAGAAAAGCACCTTCGGGTCCTCATCCCTGACCAGGGAGACCAGCTCCTCCGCACAGAGATGGTGATTGTAGGTCGTAAGGATGATCCCCGTCCCGAGGCTGGAAAAAAACGCCTCGAAGAAAACGGGATGGTTCGGTCCGGCAAGCGCGATGCAGTCTCCCTTTTTGAGGCCGCATTCCTTAACAAGAAAAGCAGACAGTGCCTCCGCCCTGTCGTACAGATCGCCGTATGAATACCGGACGCCTGCATCGTAATCGAAAATCGCTTCTCTCTCCGGAGAGATCCGTTTCCGATAGAACAGCAAATCGTACATTTCCAATAAGAATCTCTTTGCGGAACCTGTTTAGTGCAGGCTCCCGACAGGCCCGCCGGAACGAGGCCGACACTACTGCAGTTTACTTGTCTATAAATTATCAATTCGCAGTGTGCCACTACAAGGCGAATCCGGGGTTTTTCTCGGATTGTGCAAATTGAATAGTATATACAAGAAGAACCTTGTCATCACCGAAAGCTTTTTGTCAAAATTCAACAATAAATAATCAAGAATCTTTGGGAAATCACCGTGTCAAAGTGCCTATCATGTGTCAACCGACACACCGTGTGCCCTTGTTTGTGTCATATGGCGCACATTTTTCCTTTCTAGCCTTCGACTCGCATTCTAGTGTTCAGACCGTTTTTGCGGCCCGTTTTCTGCTGCGCGCCCCGGCTTACCGGTACCGGAGACAGCCGTAATCCAGGATCGCCTTCCCGTCCGGGTTGACCATCCGGAAGTAAGCTTCCCCGCCCTCTTCCTTCCAGACCAGGACCCGGAAGCTGTCTCCCGGAAGCGCGACCGCGCGGAACTGGTTCCGGATCTCGGTGACCCGCTCCGGTTCCCCGGGGATCACAGCGTCGATCACGGTCCTCACCGCGTGGCCCAGGCTGCACATGCCGTGGATGATCGGGACCGCAAACCCGCTCTTCTTCGAGACCTCCGGGTCGATGTGCAGAGGGAAGGTGTCGCCCGTGAGCCGGTAGAGCGCGGCGGTGTTCCCCGGATAACTGCCGCTGACTTCAACGTCCGGGGCCCTGTCCGGCATGGTCATGTCGGAATGCGGGGCCGGCCTGCCGCCGAAATTGCCGCAGCCCATCTTCAGGTAGCCCATCGTGTTGCGGAACGCGAAGCCTTCTTCGTCGCCACCCTCGATCGTGACCTCGATCTTGGCCCCCTTGTCCCCGCGGTCGTACACGTTTGAGATGGTCTTCGTGATGCGGAACGTCCCCGCCGCCGGAAGGGGCCGCAGCAGCTCCAGGCGGTGGTCCATGTGCAGGAAGCCTCCCGCCGGGAGATCCAGCAGCGCGGTCGGCATGAGCGGCACGTCCCTGTGGGGCTCCACCCCGAAGGTCGCGACGCACGCCGCCGCCGCGAAGGTCGGGATCACCTTCAGGCACTTCTCGTAAACGTACTCCAGCTGGTCCCCGCGCGCCCCGACGCTGAGGTTGTAGAGCGCCGCGTCCCTCCAGGAGTAGCTGTAGTTCTCTTCCACTTTTGTCCCGATGACTTTTTCGCTGAGCATTTCCGTACCTCCTGACGCAAAACTTACTTCCACTCGATATCCGCCTGCAGTCTCGACGGAGTCTTTACATATCCGATATCATGATGGCCCATGGCCATGGCCGCGATCAGGCGCTCATGCTCCCGGATCCCCAGCTCTTCGGCAAGCGACCCGTCCAGCTCCAGCGCGCTGGAAAAGAACCCCACATAGCAGACGCCGATCCCCAGGCTGTGGGCGAGCAGTTCGATATTGCCTGCCGCCAGGCCGCTGCTGAGCGCCGTGCTGATGGTGCCGCCGCCCTTCGTGGTATCCAGCACGAGCACCACGCAGTCCGGGTTGTGGAACAGGCCGTCTTTCCCGGTCTCCCTGTATTCCCTCCAGAGCCGCTTCCAGGTCTCCCTGTAGAACGCGGCGGAGGGGGGCAGCTCGCCGTATTTCCCTTCCGCGGCATCCTTCAGGATGCCGAGCGTGCGTTCCGTGACCTGCTTCAGCTCCCTGCGGAGCACGATGTACCTCGTCCTCTGCCGGTTGCCGGCCGTGGGGGCGTAGCGCGCCGCCTCGAAGAGCAGCTTCAGCTCTTCCTCCGTGACGGGGCTGCCGCTGAACCTCCGGACGCTCCTCCGGGACTTCATCTGGAGCAGCAGCCCGCGCGCGTCCAGCGGGCTTCCGTTCGGCACGATATCTCCGTCGCTGGACCCGGTCCCGTCCTCGTACCCGGCCGCTCCTGTCGTACATACGCTCACGCATTTCCCGCAGTCTAT
>JAEEGL011498782.1_pt1 | contig 14168 bp, 11 predicted proteins | sample 9134231 | NCBI WGS metagenome assembly JAEEGL01 (sample SAMN16246548, study PRJNA631951) | gut metagenome | biome: gut microbiome; feature: rumen; material: fiber-attached | host: Bos | place: Iran: Karaj | collected 2018-10 | reverse complement strand
CTTTTGGGCCAATCCTGGCAGTCCACACCTCTTAAATAAGGAATCACCGACCGTGAGAAGTATCGAGCATTATGGTTGATGTCGAGCACCACCTTTGCCATATTTGGATTCATCAGATCCTCGACCTTGCCATCCTGTGGGAAGGGGCGCACGAGGGTGGCAATGTCGGTAGAAGGATCGTCAAAGCATGCCATGACGGTTTCCAATTGACTCGGTTGAACGAAAGGCTCGTCACCCTGGATATTGATGATCACATCCTCGTTACCCCCATGATTGAGATATGCTTCCCAGCAACGGTCTGTACCGCTGCGATGGCTAGAACTGGTCATCACGGCCTCACCTCCAAAGTCTCGCACCGTCTGGGCGATGCGATCGTCATCGGTGGCAACCACCACGCAATCCATCGCCTTGCTCACCTGGCGATAGACTCGCTCGATGACAGTCATGCCACCCAGCATAGCCAATGGCTTACCCGGAAAGCGCGTCGATCCGTAACGCGCCGGAATGATGCCGATAAATTTTAGATTATTCATTTTTGCAATTATAGATATTTTTTGCAAAGTTACTGCTTTTGTTTGAAATTCTAGTTTGTCGTGTGCAAAATTGTCAGTAACTTTGCTTTTTGCACGTTTTTTGCAGCAAAAAGACAGTATGACAACACAAGAAATCCTGAAGCAACGCGACAAGATTGTCGCATGTATTGACAAACAAGAACTGACCCAAGCGATAGAAAAGCTGTCGCAGCTGGCTTCTTCGGTGCCTGATGCATTATTACGCGAGCACCTTGAGCAGGTTAAGATGAGCTACGACTTCATGCTACGATACCTTTCGCAGGGTGTACTTGACCCCCAGCGAGATGACGTCTTGTGTCACATTGTCAATGAACTGAGTAGCTTGACCGACCAGTGTGTCATTGCCTTGCAAGAGCGTGAGTCGCCTCAGGTCATCTATGCCCGGCGTCGCGAGTTGAGCAATGTGCGTCTTAACGACTTGCTGGATCAATACCGCACCCAAGTCAACAAGATATCATTGTTACAATCGGTTGATGAGTCTCAACGCGACCAGCAGGCACTGCTGCAAGTGACCAAGCAACGCGAGCAATGTGAGACCACAATTTTTAATAAAGTGTGGAGCACCTTCCCAACTCCCAAGGGCGATGCCGAGCTCATAGAGCAATTCTTGGCCGACGAGACAATTCCCGTACCCGCCCGCTGCCTGATGGTGATGGCACTTTTCTTGGGACTGATGAAGTTTTATGACGAGACCAAACTGACACTTCTCATAGACACTTACGCATCTTGCCATGAAACTGACGTGCAACTGCGCGCCATCATCGCCGTGCTGCTGACGATGAACAGTTATCGCCAACGCGTTCAGCGTTCTAGAAATCTAAAACGACACATTGACGCGATGACCGAGGTAACGAGCTTTACCGACGACATAGCAATGGTGATGTACCGCCTCATCAGTACACGCAACACCGACCGTGTGACCCAGCAAGTAACACAAGACATCATTCCCGACATCATCAAGGCCAGCCCCGACCTGATGCGCAAACTTCGCGACCGCCGGGCCGAGTTTGACCCCGACGAACTCGAGGGTAACCCCGAGTGGCAACAAATGCTCGAGGACAATGGTGTGGCGGCTAAGATGGAGCAGTTCAGCCAACTGCAACAAGAGGGCAGCGATGTCCTCATCAGCATGTTTTCTCGTCTGAAGTCATTCCCGTTCTTCCAAACATTGAGCAATTGGTTCTTGCCTTATCACAGTAGCCACTCGGTAGTGATGGAATCATTTGGCGAGGAAGATAAGTTGATGCGCGATATGATTGCCCAGGCGCCTTTCATGTGCAACAGCGACCGCTACTCGTTCTGCTTAACCCTGCGGTCGATGCCCGAGAGTCAGCGGCAACTGATGGTTTCACAAACACGGCAACAGATGGAGGGTCTAGACGAGCTAGAAGCCGAGCAAGTGATTGAGCGCCGCAACCAGCGTCGTGACACCATTGCCACCCGTTGCGTACAAGACTTGTATCGGTTCTTCAAACTCTTCTCGCGTCGCGGCGAGTTCCTTGCGGTGATGGACAACGAGATGAACTTCACTGCTCTGCCCTATCTGGCGACTTACACCGACGCGCCCGAGACTCTACAGGTCATTGCCGAATTCTACCTCAAGAACGAGTTTGACCACGATGCGGTCAAGTACTTTGAGCACCTGCTTTCCACGCAAGAGCAGACCGACCCCATTGTGCTTCAGAAACTGGGCTTCGCCCACGAGCGGCTTGGCAACACACGAGAGGCACTCAAGCAATACAAGCGTTACGAACTTGCCAACGACAACGACCTGTGGACTTTGCGCCACATCGCCAGTTGCTACCGCAAGCTACACATACCCGACAAAGCACTGGAGTACTACGAGCGCATCGACCGCATCAAGCCCGGGCAGGTATCCACAACACTCAACATGGGACATGCACTGCTCGAGAACGGGCGTATTGATGAGGCGTTACAGTACTACTTCAAGGCCGACTTGATGGATGAGACCAAGCATCGCGCTTGGCGTCCCATTGCCTGGTGTGACTTTCTGTTGGGCAATGACGAGCGCAGTCTGGATTACTACAACCGCATCATCGACGGCGGCAAAGCCACGATGAGCGACTATGTCAACCGAGGCCATGTTCACTTGTGTGGGCAGCGCATCGTTGAAGCCATCGCCGACTACCGCCAGGCGCTCGCGTTGGCGGGCAATGATGGCGCAGCCTTGCGCGAGACAGTTCTTGCCGACTTGCCCCACCTTCGTGTCCGCGGCATAACCCAGCAGGATGTCATGTTGGTGCTGGATGCCGTTGAAGCCCCTCTCAGTCCCGCCTAAAGAGGAAAAAGATTATATCTAACTACATTAACTCCGAAAAATGCTTTTTTCCACTCCTTTCGACACCCCACACGGCTTGGTGCCGTTTGATCAGATAACTATCGACATGTACGAGCCCGCCATCGACGAGGGCATTACTTGTGCGCAAGCCGAAATTGACGCAATCGCGAACAACTCCGAAGCGCCGACTTTCGAGAACACCGTTGTCGCATTGGAGCGCAGCGGCGAGATGCTCAACCGCGTGTTAGGCGTGTTCTTTCCCATGCTCTCGGCCGATGCCGATGACCAACTGATGGAAATCTCCGAGCGTGTGACTCCCAAGTTGACCGAGCATAGCAACGCCATTACGCTTAACCGCGCGTTGTGGCAACGCATCAAGGCGGTACACGACTCGTTTGACCGCGAAGCTCACGACCAAGAAGACTGGATGTTGCTTGACAAGACCTACCGCTCTTTCCTGCACAGCGGCGCATCGCTTGAGGGTGAAGATCGTGAACGCTATCGCATATTGAGCAAACGCCTATCGGAATGCACATTGAAGTTTGGCCAAAACCACCTCAAAGCGACCAATGCCTTCGAGTTATGGCTTACTGCAGCCGACTTGGAAGGTCTGCCCGAGAGCGCAGTCGAGGCTGCCGCACATGCCGCTGCCGAGAAAGGTCGTTCAGGAGAATACCTGGTCACACTGCATGGCCCCAGTTATCAGGCCTTCATGAAGTACTCCAGTCGTCGAGACCTGCGTGAACAACTCTATATGGCCTACAATACCCAATGTACCGACGGGGAATTCAGCAACATGGAACTATGCCGCGAGATTGCAAACACACGGCTCGAACTGGCACGGATAATGGGCTGCGAGACATTTGCCGACTATCGCTTGCAGAATTCGATGGCTCAGACTCCACAAGCGGTCTTCGACATGCTCAACCAGCTGCGCGACGCTTACCAGCCCGCGATGAAGCATGAGTTGGAACGGCTGAAGGAATTTGCCACACAAGTCGAGGGACATGCTATAGAGTTGAAACCATGGGACTACAGCTACTATACCAACAAGGAACGCGACAGCCTGTTTCAGATTAACGACGAGTTGACACGTCCTTACTTCCCACTTGACCAAGTGATTGAAGGTGTCTTGGGCTTGGCGACACGGCTCTATGGCTTGCAGTTCACTCCCCACCCCGATGCGCCCGTATTCCGCCCCGAGGTGAAAGTATACGATGTAACTGATGCCGACGGGCAGTGGATGGGAGCACTCTATACCGATTTCTTCCCCCGCTCAACAAAGCAGAGCGGAGCATGGATGACTGCGTTCCGCGAGCAGTATATCGACAAGCAGGGAAACGATGTGAGGCCATTGGTAACATTGACGATGAACTTCACTCGCCCCACAGATACCAAACCCTCACTGCTCACCTTCAGTGAGGTTCGCACCTTCCTACATGAGTTTGGTCATGGGCTTCACTGCTTGTTATCGCGATGTCGCTATGAGTCAACCTCGGGCACCAACGTCTACCGCGACTTTGTTGAGCTTCCCTCTCAATTCCACGAGAACTTCCTCACCGAACGTGAATTCCTTGACAGTTTTGCGCGGCACTACCAGACAAGCGAGCAAATCCCTCAGGAACTCATCGACCGTCTCATCGCTGCATCGCAATACGGAGCGGGCTATGCATGTCTGCGCCAACTGTCGTTCGGTCTGCTAGACATGGCATGGCACTGCATCACAGAGCCATATCAAGGCGATATCGTCACGCTAGAGCGCGAGGCGATGCGTCCTGTACAAGCATTCGCACCCATCGAGGGTTGCTTGATGTCTCCTCAGTTTGGGCACTTGTTTTCGGGTGGATATGCCGCTGGCTACTATGGGTACAAGTGGGCAGAGATTCTCGATGCCGATGCCTTCAGCAAGTTCCAGGAAGACGGTATTTTCAATCCCGAGACCGCACATCAGTGGCACGACTGTGTGATGTCACGCGGCAGCAGCGACATGCCCATGACCCTGTACGAGCGCTTCCGTGGCCGCCAGCCCCGAATAGACGCCCTTCTTCACCGCGACGGCATTGAGCAGTAAGCTATAAGCTAATGCTAAAAGCTAAGGTCTATAGTCTAAGGTCTCAAGTCTTTATTCATAGTTGAAGGTGATGAGGTCAAAGACCTTTCTCACTGCATCATTCATGTCAACACACTCATACAGTTTTGTTGACGGGTTTGTCAACTGACAGAAGGTCAGTGGATACCAACACGGTGTGTGAAGTTCGCTTTCGGTCTCTTCATTGTCGTCACGCTTCACATAGAACAAGTGAATAGTCTTCTGTAGCGAGTTGGCATACATGATTTCGGCAATAGTGCCTGGGCACGCCGCGTCATTGACCACAAACACTGCGTCGGTACACTGCTCAATCATCTGCTTCTCGCACAGGATAATGTCCCCGGCCTTTCTGCTCTCTGCCTCGAAATAGAATGGCCCAATATACAGCACATTATCATTAATGAGAACTCCGCTCATGTCCTTCGGTTTGACCAATGCTTGCACGCTACCTAGCAGTTGCGCCCTGTAGTCCTCGGCAGCAACGATGTCATAATCCTCATTACGACAATCAAAGCCGAAAGCCCCTCCGAAAAATAGTTTGTATTTCGCGTCCATATTCATTGTATAGTTTCTAGACCCACAAAGGTAGTCATTCTGCTGAAGAAAACAAAATATTTCAATAAAAAAGGCAACAAACCATTAGCCAGAAACGACTATAGTCTGAAGCTTACCGAGAAGTTGATGTCTTGGCTGGAGTTGAAGAAATCATTATGCTTGCTGAAATACCAGTGGCCGTCGCTGATGAAGTTTAGTCCGTATGACCACTTGTCGCGATTGAGTATAAGCGCCATTTTGATGCGGATGTTGCCGGACAGCAGATAACGGTTACCCTCGATGGACGTGGGGACGGAATGGCGCAGCCCCATGCTGGGGATGGCGGTGACATTGACTAGCCAACGATAGTGAGGCACCCAGTTGAAGCCGTAGCCCACCAGAAAGCAGTAGTCGCTATAGCTCAAGCGGTAGAGACGCAGGCTGTCGGGGAGGTAGTCCTGCAGTAATGGTTCGAGCTTGCCAAAGTTCATGGACATGTCCTGATGGTTGGCATGAAGCCCCAGTATGAACGATCCAGCAGTCTTGCGTTGCCAACGGGAAATGCCGTAGGCTGCCGACTGGCAGTAATGGCGATGGTTGAAGAAATAGTAGGCGTATGCACCGTATGCCTTGCGGGTAAGGCCATCAAACTTGTAGCTTTGCCAGTTGTACTTGCCGTAGTCGCCCAGACGGTGGATGTTGATGTCGCTGCGGTCTTTGGTATAATACCACTCTACCGAGATGCGCGAGGTATTGATGGAGCCATCCCAACGACGGTTGTTCATGCGGCGACCAGTGAACGCGTCCCTAAGGTTTAACATATAACCCAATCCGAACCCCTTGTATGAGACGTGCCCGCCGAACTTGCTGGTAATGTTCGATGCCATGGTAATCGTCATATTTTGGTCAGTGAGATGCCCACGATAAGTGTCAAACCAGTTGTTGCACTTGATAGTAAACCGCCAAGTGTTATCAAAACTCTCGACATAGGTTGTGTCATAAGTGTATAACGCTTGTCGAATCCATCTGCCTGATTTTAGCACGGAATTGATGAACTTGGGATATCGTGTGATGGTATCATCGAGGCTGATGCGCATACTTTTAAGTTGGTCTTTCCAGTTCCTTTCGGGCCGCACCGAGTCTACAGGCTCCTGCGCCCACGCATGAAGCATGCCCAACAAGATCAATATGAGCAGACTTCTTCTCATGGCGTAGCAACAGGTTTGACATAAGTGGTGTCGGCAGGAATGGAGTCATTGACAACCTTATTGCGACGAATAAAATCAAATGGCCTGTTGAAGTCGTGTTTCCAAACGATACCCACACCCTGCGTGGTTAGCGCATTGCGCACATAGTAGTTTTGGTCGTTGAAGTGGTTGTATGCCTTCAGTCGCAGCGTGCCTTGACTATTGAGCAGGTACTCAATGTCAAAGTCACCGATGAAATTGCTGTTGCGAGTGTTGTAAGTATTGTCACGGTATCCAAAGTTGCCGTTGAAAATGAGTCGATTGTTGAGCAACTGACTGGAGAGTGCCAAGTCTACCTCCATGTCGCTGAAATCGCCTTTCTCGCTGCGGAAGTTAGGCGAAATGCTCCATTTCTCGCTCATTTTGCCCAACATGCTTGAAAGTTGCGATGACAATGTGCTCGACGCAACCGAAGTGAGTTCGTTGCTCCGTGTGGTGGTATTGGTATACTCGGGTGTGTAGAATCTGTTCAGTGCCAACAGGTATACCATCTGCTGGTTCATCATCTCGTCGGTACTTATAATGCTCTTCACCTTTCGGTATGCATCGGTGGGCAAGGTTGGGAACTCGAGGTCGAACGAGATGTCGGGCTGGCTCATGGGACCTTTGGCACGCAACAGTGCATGAACCGGCACATTGGTGCGGTTGATTTCCTTGTCGCTGGCAAACGACTCGTCCAGGTCACGGATATTGGCATTGAGCGAGTATACAGCCTCGATGTCAAGTTGTGCGGCATATGGGTCGCCTTGGAAGCTGATTGACGAGCCTTCCTTAATGGTGAAATCCTTGATGATGATGTCCTGAAGAGTGAAATTATAGTTTCCTTTGTCAAGGACATACTTGCCGAACATCGTCATCTCGTCAGCATCGTTGTAAGTCATGCGCAAGTTGCCACGGCCAGTCGCCTTGATTTGGTCGCCGCCAACGGGATCCATGACAATAATCAATTGAGCCTCGGGTGTAATGTCGCCTTGCAAGTCGATATTGTAGTGGGTGGGTTCAGCCTCCTCTTGTTTCTGCGCTTGGGCGGTAAGCTGTCGCACGATGGCAGGCACTGTGTCTTCCTCAAGAGGTTGCGACACTGGCCGGTCCTTGACATCACGGTCGTGGAAAGTGATGAAATTGTACTCGCTCGCCTCCTCACTGTCGCTCAAGACAAAAGTGAAGCGGCTTCGCGGTGCCGTCTCCATATTCACCTTGATGTCGACCACGCCTGGCTCACCCGTGACAAATGCCGCCCCATTACCATAGACAGTGCCATACCACACCGGGTTGTCTTTCTCATTGGTGTCGTAGCACAACAAGTTGCGTGCCTGAGTGATGCCAAAGTTAAATACCGGCTTGTGAAAATAGTCATGCTTTAGCCATCCCGACATACTCGCTTCATGTCCATCCCGGTCGTGAATACGCACGTCATTAAACGTGATCATATCGGGAGCCATGTGTACCGAATCGCCGGAGCATGTATAGTAGACATTGGTATAGTCCAATTTGAATAGCAAACTGTCTACATAAACTCCACCGTATGCCGTGATGTCGTGGAAGTTTCCTAACAGAATGACATTGCCTGATGCCTCGCCCTGCACATCGCTGGTGAATGCTTGCATGAATGGCTTCATGAACGCTATGTTGGCTCGTTGTGCCTCAAATTCAAGATAGAGCGAGTCTGCTCCGATAAAAATAGCCCCATCGACGGTTGATACACCTCCATTCTTCTGGTTGATGCGCGCATTGAGCGAGACTCCCTTCTCCTCGTTGAGCCATTGACTCTCGATGTCGGCATCTCCCATCACCGCATGGTTGTAAGCAAGGTTATTTACATGAAGCCCTGGCGTTAGCAGTCGTGGCGACTTTGAGAACAAATCGCTGGCATAGAAGTCGCCCGTGGCACGCCCACCGAAGGCCACGTTATCAATGTTCAGTGTCTCGAAGATATAGTCGAGACTTACATCATTGAGTTGTAACTTAAGCAAATCATCAGGGTTGTGTGACGCCCTACCATTGACGCGCACATACTGCTTATCACACTGACCCGCCAAATTATAAACCGAGATGACATCCTTGTCAACAGTGATGCGCCCGGGCTGCACCATCCATGCCGTGTCGTTGAACACCAACTTAGAAGGATTCACATCGATATCGGCTCGAATCTTGTTGTCGGGATTGCGCGATAGCATTGCCGAGAGATTCAAGTTGCCCGAGAAATTCCTTTTTCGATCAACTTTCCAAGTTAGATTGGTCGCCAATGAGTCGTTTCCCCCATGGGCATCAAGGTCAACATGAATCTTCCCTTTTTTCGAAGGGAAAATGGTGTGCGCATCGACCATCATACGATGGGTAACATCATCAAGATGGGCGTTGAGCGATGTCTGCTCAATGATGTTTTTGTTTCCTTGCAGCAGATAGGGTGCGTTGAGGCGGACATCAAATCCATGCCCCGTCTCATCAAGATGACCCACAAGGGTTGTCTTATAAAGCACCTTTACAGGCAAGTTAAGGAACGACTGCAACTCGTCGGTAGGATTGATGACAAAGTTGAAATCCACATCATTGGGTCGCTGGCTCTTGTAGTTGCGGTTGTATGCGCCAAATAGTTTCGGGAAAGTCTCAGAGAGCATCGTCTTGACCGACGGAACGAGGGTAGCGAAGTCATACGACCCCTCGACATTACCCTCGAGAATGGGCGACTGGATGTTAATGCTTTGCAGTGGCGAAGCATTGTCTGCATCAACGGTGATGTGGTCGATATTGAGCGTCTTGTCGCCCTTAACCAATGCTATGTCAGTCAATTCAAGCGAACCGTTTGCACGGTCAATACGGTTGCCCTGGAACGACCCCGCCGCCTTCAACGACACGACATCGACAGGTGGCTTGGAAATCAGCCCAAGACGGTTAAGCATCACCTGTGAGGCATCGGCCACGAAGTCATAACGCGAGTTCTGTCCGTCAAGCAATACAGAGCCTTCGACAGAAACCTTGCCATTCGGGTCGTTAATGTTGACAATTCCACCATAGGTGTTTCCCTCAGCAGTGACATTGGCTGTTATATCTTGATACCGATTTCCTTTCAGTTCAATAAAGTCCACATGGCCATCCAGTGTACCAGTGACCGCCTTGCCCAGAAGTGTTGCATCGACCTCGGCATCAAGTGCAATATTACCCAATAGAGGTGCCTTGTCGATGAGCTGTCCCAAGGCAAATTGTTGAGTGACTACATGACCTTGGAACTGTTTTGCTCCTTTAGGGGCATTCAGCAACGAACCTTGCAGCAAGACATTGCCCTGTGCCGTGGTTACATCGCCGTCAAAGTGAATCTGGCTCTTTGTTCCTTGCACCGATGCATCCACATCCAGCGTCTCGCAACGAGCGAGTATTCCCTTGGCTTGCGGTGACATGGCTGGCAACAATGATAAGACGCGATCCATGACTGGGCGTGTGGCTCGCAACTGACACTGTGGCACATCAAACGACAATGACTGCACATCTTTCAATCCCGAAGCCGACCCACTCAACTTCAGGTCCAAATTGTGGTTCTCGTCGTGCATGACAAGCATAGGCACATCGACATAGTCAGTATTGCCCTGTATGTTGGCGGTCAGCGTCAATGGGTCATCATAGCCCCCTAACTGTGGGACAAATGCCTTGAAATCGCTGGGTGTGATGGTGCTGGTGCCGATGTTCAGTTGGTGGGTCATACCTGGCAGTTCTTTGCCCAGCTGGTTCAATGCCGAGTAATGCAACTGCAAGTCGCCTAAATTGATGGACGAGTGCGGCAGTTCAAGCTGAATATCCTTTACATCGAGCTGTTGTTGCGTGATTGTAACATGCGAAGCAAAGTTCTTGAGCGAGAATCCACTACGCTCATCGAGCGAGAGTCGTTTGACCTCTATGTCAAAGTCATCGTTCTTGAGTCGTGGCAGTGAAACATCGGCCCTTAGATTAGAGATGTGCACATGGTTCGGGTCAAAGCGGTCAGAACGTCGCGGTTCATTTAGCACGTCGTAGGCGATGTCGCACTTTCGGATGACCACATTTCTAATTTCCAGGTCAAATGGTTTGGGCGGTTCATTGCCTTTGGGTTTGAGTTTGTCAATGATGAACTGGAGATTGGTGTCGCTCTGTTTGTCTGGACGGGTTATGTGCCCATGCAAACCCACCAGTTCGGCATAGGTCAAGACAATTTTTCGCTTGGCAATCAAGTCATAGAGACTCACGCCCGCTCCCAGTTTATCGACAACAATCATTGAATCGCCTTGCTGATCGGGGATGAGGACGTCTTTCAGAGTAAGTTGGTCAAACGGCTCTATCGTTACTTCTCCAATGGTAACGGGTGTGCCTAGGTATTCAGTGAGTGCCTTTTCCCCCTCGGAGCGAATTTTGTTCTGAACGGGCGGTATCGACAGTGCTATATATAAGCCTGCAAACAAGAGGACCACGGCAATGATTGCCGTGACCAGAATGGTTCGAATCGGGTTATATATATGTCTGGCAGTCAACTTTCTTTCAAATTGAGAGTTGAGAATTGTTCTTCATTTCTCACTTCTCGTTTTCATTAAAACTTACAAAATTAGGTGTTTTTGGCCAATTCTACAAGCGAAAACACAAAAAACACCTTTTATAATACAAAAAGTGAGCCAATCAAGGCTCACTTTTAGTTATAGTTTGTAAAAGAGGGGTTATTTCATCGGTTTGAACTGGTTGTCGTAGTGCAGTTCCGTTCCGTCCTCTAGGAAGACCCCATAATTTCCTTTTTTGTCTTTCTCCATTTTGATCACTCGCGCAGTCAATTTATTCTTGGCGAGGTCCATCTTGATGCGTCCGTCAATCATTCTTTCAGGAATTTCAGCCTCGTTTGCCTCTACCCTGCTCCACTGTCCGTGTTTGTCAAAGACAACGAGAACTGAGTTGTCAAGTACGACATAATACTCGTCCTTGATTTTCTGTGTGACGGTATATGCCTCGGAAACCTCCACACCAGGGAAGTAAGAGTTGAGGTTGTGATGCGCCAAGCTGGGCAGTTTTTTCACTTCGACGGGATACTTTGACTCTTGTGCCCACATGGCAGTCGTACCGATGAGCACAGCCAACAAAATCATCAGTTTTCTCATGATTGCAGTTTTATCAATTATTAGACGGTAAGAATAATGTTATGCTCTTCAGCGATTCGGCGCATGTTGAGGATGGCATAGCGCATTCGTCCCAAAGCAGTGTTGATGCTGACCTGAGTGCGCTCGGCAATTTCCTTGAAGCTCATGTTCTTGTAATATCGCATGAGCAGCACCTCGCGTTGCGATTCGGGCAATGCCTTGATGAGTCGTCTGATGTCGCGGTGGATTTGCTGAGTCACCATGGTGTCCTCAACGGTCTGTTCGCTGAGTTCTTTGCGGTTGAGAACATTATATTCGGTATCGTCGGTGGACTGTAGGTTGACGGCTCTTGATTGCCTGAAGTGGTCGATAATCAGGTTATGAGCGATACGTGAAATCCAGGCCGAGAAATGGCCATTCTCGACATAACGTCCTTGCTTAAGGGTGACGATAGCCTTAACGAATGTCTCTTGGAAGATGTCATCCGCCAGTTCCTCGCTCTTCACCGAATGAAAAATATAGGAATACAACCTGTCTTTGTGTCGCTCGATGAGCGTATCAAAGGCTTCGTTTACTCCATCGACATACAAAGCGACCAGTTGGTCGTCGCTTTGGTCTTGATACATTCTCATTTCTTTCTATTTTTGGTTCGTAATGAGTAATGTTTTGTCGATAGGCAAATAGGTTTTAGTGAATAAAACAGTTAATTGATTATAGAATCACGTGGCAAAAGTAGTGATATTTTTTTAAACAGCAAGAAAAAATCAAGAAAAATGTGACAAAAAGAGTGAATTTTGTCAATTTTGATAAGATTTCATGCTATTTTTTGCGTTTTCTTGCCTTAATAAAGAGTTGTGCAATTTTCCATCCCAAGAAGACGTAGTCGGCCGTTTTGAGTTGTACCAGCGACTTGTCGTTAAACATAAGTCCTCTTATGCCATTGTCACTGACTCGGGTCTTCATTCCGTCGAGCGCGGCATATATTTTAACCTTTCCCACCTCTCGTCTCAGCAGTGCCTTGGCACGTCGCATACGCAGTTGTTCAAGGGTGAGTCCCTTCCAATTGTCGGTGTTTTCGGTGACGGGCGCCATGATGCTATTGTTCTCCATGTTACTCGTCTTCTTTAGCGTTTAGGAACAGTTTAGTAACAAATTTCGTAATCGGATCGACAATGAGTTGTCGCTTGAACGCGAAGACCACGCCCATAATCAGCAGAAGGACAAAAACCACCAACAGGTTAGCTCCCCACAGTCCCATCCACTGCGAGAGGAAGTGAATCAGAGTTGACACCAGGAAGAAGAGGGCAAAAGCTCCAACGATGACCAACACTGCCACAAAGGCAATGGCCGACAGCAGTACTGACAATTTTTCTACTGCCGTCAGTTTCTCATATTTCATTTCGAGCGAGAGGTACTCGCGCCCCTCCTCGACCAGCCGTTTGTAGTCTAAGTCTTCCATCTGTTTCTATGCGCAATACAAAATTAGATTATCCCCCCTCTCCTCTGTTGAGAAGAGGGGGTATACGTAAATTAAAACTGTTTATTCCTCAATTTGTGCGCTGATTTGCTTGACAAGCTGTTCTACCTCGTCATCGCTGAAATCGATGCCTTTCTTCTTGAGGAGTTCTTTAATGCGAGTGCGCAAGTCTTCGCCCTTTTCGGGAGCAAACAAGATTGCCGCTGCACAGCCCACGATAGCGCCACCCAGGAATGCATAGAGAATGCTTAATGATTTGTTCATGCCTTTAAGTATTTAAGTAGTTAAGATATAGGGACGCGCATCGGCACGTCCAAGTAGTCAAAGGGAGTGAGTAGAACTTAGTCCTTTAGTTCTTCTGCAATCTCATCGGCGAGTTCCTCAAGTTTGTCTTTCTTTAGCGAGACACCTTTTTCCTTGAGGATTTCAGCGATTTTGTTGCGCGTCTCAGCCCCCTTTTCGGGTGCGAAAAGCAGTCCCACGGCAGCTCCAGCAACGGCGCCGCCCACTACGGCCAGGATGATGTTTATTGGTTTCATATTATTATAAATTATAAAGTTATTATTCTAGACGAGCTTGATGCATTAGCGTCACTAGACATACTAGAAATGGTGCAAATCTTGTGCCATCACGATGAATGGCTTTCAAAAAATCGTGTAAAGGTAGCAATTCTTATTTTCCCCGCCAAATTTTTTGCCGAAAAAGTGCAATTTTGTCAGCTTTTCGACTTATTGTAGAGTCCAACAACAAATGCAACACCTGACAAAATTAGTTGAAAAATTTGAAAAACTCCTGTTTTGGTGTTGAGAAATTGAGTTTTTCTCTTGGTCTGCGATTGATTTTCTTCTGTATCTCCATAATTT